>Ga0325401_1008149_pt1 | contig 10193 bp, 9 predicted proteins | sample PopdelMetagenome_FD_205666 | JGI IMG/M metagenome (GOLD analysis project Ga0325401, IMG submission 205666) | Populus deltoides microbial communities from Bellville, Georgia, United States - Xylem-PdKOR-R2 | ecosystem: Host-associated > Plants > Phyllosphere > Stem > Wood/Secondary xylem | place...
GCCGGAGGTGAGCACCATGGCGTCGACGGCGGAGCTCTTGGCGGGCTGCGCGACGCCGTCGACGGGCGAGTTGAACCCGGTGCCGGGCTGCGGCGCCCAGGGCAGCAGGGTGCCGTTGGCGGCCGTGACCGCGGCCAGGCGCGACCGGGAGACCCCGCCGACCGAGGCGAAGCCGCCGCCGGCGTACACGGTGTCGTTGGTGGCGACGATCGCGCGCACCTGGTTGCCGAACGCCGGGCGGAAGGTCGAGACCAACTGGCCCGTGGCGGTCGAGTAGGCGGCGATGCGCGAGCGGCTCTGGCCGTCGGCTGTGGAGAAGTCGCCGCCGACGTAGATGCGGGACCCGTCCGGGGACGCGGTGACCACGAGGGCCTGCGCGTTCAGGTTCGGGGCGAACGAGGTGATCAGGTTGCCGGTGCGGATGTCGTAGGCCAGCAGGTTGTTGCGCGGCGTCTCGTTGGTGCCCGCGGGCGAGCCCGCCGGGCGGGCCGAGGTGAACTTGCCGGCGACGTAGACGGTGTTGCCGACGACGACCTGGGACCACGCGACGCCGTTGATCTGCACGGTGGGCAGCGGGTCGGCGGTGACCGTGGTCGGGGTCGTGGCGTCGGTCGGGTCGAGCGGGGCCGAGTCGGCCGAGGCAGGGGCCATCAGCGCGCCGCCGGCCAGCACCCCCAGGGAGAGCAGCAGGGCCAGCAGGCCGGCCACTCCGTTGCGCAGGTGGGTACCGGGTCGTGCGTGCATCGAGCGTCCTTCGAATGGGCCGGCTTGCCCCCCCGGGCGCCGACGATCGCCGATCACTCTGCGTGAGACGACGCCGTTCCGCCAGACCCTTCTGCGTCACGATCGGGTGGAAGACACCACCCACACGGGACTTCGAAACCGCACAGCGCGCACTCAACTACGCACGGTGACTAAACGGGCGACTCAGCCCGCCCGGCGACCCAGCGCCCGGTACGACCAGCCGGCTGCCACCCAGGTGTCGCGGTCCAGCGCCTGCCGTCCGTCGAGCACGGCCTTGCGGGCCACGACCTCCCCGAACACGACCGGGTCCAGCTCGCGGAACTGCTTCCACTCGGTGAGCACGAGCACGGCGTCGGCGCGGGCAGCGGCCTCCTCTGCGGAGTCCACGACGTCCAGCTGGGGCCACGACCGCCGGATGTTGTCCCCCGCTGCCGGGTCCGTGACCCGGACCGTGGCGCCCTGCAGCTGCAGCTGCGCCGCGACGTTGAGCGCCGGGGAGTCGCGGATGTCGTCGGAGTCGGGCTTGAACGCCGCGCCCAGCACGGCGATGCGCTTCCCCAGCAGCGACCCGTCGCAGACCTCGCGGGCGAGCTCGACCATGCGGATGCGGCGGCGCATGTTGATGTTGTCGACCTCGCGCAGGAAGGTCAGCGCCTGGTCGGCGCCCAGCTCGCCGGCGCGGGCCATGAACGCGCGGATGTCCTTGGGCAGGCAGCCGCCGCCGAACCCGAGCCCGGCGTTCAGGAACTTGCGGCCGATGCGGTCGTCGTAGCCGATCGCGTCGGCCAGCTGCACCACGTCGGCGCCGGTGGCCTCGCACAGCTCGGCCATCGCGTTGATGAACGAGATCTTGGTGGCCAGGAAGGAGTTGGCCGCGGTCTTCACCATCTCGGCCGTGGCGTAGTCCGTGACCACCTGCGGGGTTCCGTCAGCGACGATGCTGGCGTAGACCTCGTCCAGCAGCGCCCGGGCGGTGTCGCCGTCGGCGCCGCCGGGCAAGCCGTAGACCAGCCGGTCGGGGTGCAGGGTGTCCTGCACGGCGAAGCCCTCGCGCAGGAACTCCGGGTTCCAGGCCAGCAGCGCACCGGGCGCCTTCTCGGTGACCAGCTCGGCCAGCCGGGCCGCCGTCCCCACCGGGACCGTGGACTTGCCCACCACGAGCTCCCCGGCCGACAGCACCTCGATCAGCGACGTGGTCGCCGACTCGACGTAGCGCAGGTCCGCGGCGTACTCGCCGCGCTTCTGCGGGGTGCCCACGCACACGAAGTGCACCTGCGACCCGGCGGCGTCGGCCATGTCGGCGGAGAACCGCAGCCGCCCGGACGCCAGCGACGACGACAGCAGCTCCCCGAACCCGGGCTCGTGGAACGGCGTGCGGCCCGAGGCCAGCAGCTCGGCCTTCGCGACGTCGACCTCGATGCCGACCACGTCGTGGCCCAGCTGGGCCATCGACGCGGCGTGCACCGCACCCAGGTACCCGCACCCGATCACCGACAGCTTCACTGCGCCCCCACCACCACCGGACCGGACCGGCACATCCTCCCAGTCGCCCGGCGCGGATCAGCCGGGGGTCGGGGTGCCCTCGTCGGCGGTCCGCCGGAACGGGTGGTCGGCCGGGAAGACGAACCGGGGCGCCACACCCACGAGGACGGCCACCAGGACCCCGAGCGCGGCCACCGCCTCGGAGCTCTCCTCGACCAGCACGAAGGTCGCGGTGAGCGCGCTGCCGTGGCCCCAGGCAGCTTCGGCCAGCGCCGAGGGCACGGTCAGCCCGCCGGCGGCGACCCCGTAGGCCCCGAACCACTTGAGCACCCGGCGCCGGTCGCGGCGCTCCTCGCGGCTGAGCCAGAACAGCCCGCCCAGGACGACGACGCCGACGACCGCAGACACGGCGAGGGCCCGGGCCGGGTGCGCGTAGCCGCCGATCGACTCGATCACCGCTTTGTGCACCGTGCTGCCCGCCTTGACCAGGGCGGCGGCAGCGCACAGCACAGCGATCGCCGTCCACCACGTGCGCCGGCGCGGCAGCCGGGCCGCCCCTGTGGCGGCGGCGACGGCGGCCATCACGAAGACCGTGGCCACCAGCATGCGGGGCAGGGAGAAGGGCAGCTCCATCGACAGCGGATGGCTGAGCGCACGCGGGGCGTGCAGCACGCGCAGGAGGTAGCCCAGCACCTCTGAGCCGACCAGCCCCGCCGCCGCCCACCGCGCCCACGGCGGCACCGGCACCCGCCGGGACGCCCGGGGCCGCGACGTCTGCAGCAGGGCCCCGGTCATCCCACCTGCCTACCCGTTCACGACCCTCCGCGTGCGCAGGCTCACCGCGCGTCACCGCATCGTGGCCGGGATCTCCCTCTCAGGAGGTCAGGGCGCGGGCGACCCGTCCGACGGGCTCGGGCGCGTCGATGGCGTCGAGCGCCCGGCGCAGGATCGTGCTCGAGGTGTGCATCGTGTACGGGAAGTAGTGCACCCGGACGCCCAGCGCGCCGAAGTCGGCCTCGAGGCGGTCGCCCTTCTCGGTGCCCCGCCAGTCGTCGCCCTTGAAGATCACGTCGAAGCCGCCGACCTGCCGCCAGGTCTCGACCTTGTCGGGGACGACCTCGGCGTGCACCTGGTCGACGAACCTGAGCGCCCCGACGATCTCCATCCGCTCGGCGAGCGGGATGACCGGCAGGCGGCCCTTCGTCTGCTGGAGGACCTCGTCGGCGACGACCCCGGCGATGAGGTGGTCGCAGTTCTCGGCGGCGTGCCGCAGCACGTTCAGGTGCCCGATGTGGAACAGGTCGTAGGCACCCGGTGCGTAACCGATGACTGGCAAGGCTTCCTCCGATGATGCAGGGGCGAGCAGGACGGTACCCGACCCGGCGACGCTGCGTGACCGATGAGGCGGGGGCCCAATAGGTACGCAGAGTGACGAAGCAACTCTCCCACGCGCTCGACGTCGTCGTCACCCACCCTCCCCCTTCGGGGTCAGCACCGTCCAGAACTGCGGGAGAACAGTCGCGTGGTGCACAACCAGGTTCGATGCCACCGAGCAGAGTGGGCACTGTCCGTCACGACACCCTTAGCAGCCACCCGATCGGAGGACACCGAGCGTGACGAACACGCTTGTCAGGGAGTGGTCGCGCACGCATGCTCGTGATCATGGTGGTTCGAGTGCGTGAGCTGGTGGGGCCCGCGGGTCGGCCCTGTGCCCTGTGCGGGGGTCACCGCGTCGTCCTCGTCCGTTCGTGGGACCGCCCCGGTGTGGGCGACCGCGTGCGCGCCCGGCTGGGTGCCGTGCTGCACCGCAACGAGCGGTTCACCGACGAGTGCCGTGACTGCGGGGCGCGGGCCTCGGTGCGGCAGGGGTCGGACACCGTCGCCCAGCGGCCGCGCGACGCCGCCGACCGCTGACCCATCCGGTCGCCCGGGCTCAGGCCAGCGCGTCGCGCAGGGTGGCCGCCAGCCGACCCACCTCGCGCTCGATGCGGTCGAGCACCAAGGCGATCTCGGCCGGGGGTAGGCCGTAGGGGTCGACGACGTCGTCCGCCGGAGCGCCACCCGGCGCCACGCGCACCCCGCCGGCCCCGTCTGGCAGCACCCGGTCGGCGGCCTCGCTCAGCAGCAGCACCCGGCGCACGACGGCCGGGGCGGCCGTGGTCACGGCCGTGCGCTGCGAGCGCGTCATGACGACCACGACGTCGGCACCACCCAGCACCGCCCGGTCCGCGCGACGGGACCGGTGCCCGGAGGCGTCCAGACCCCGGGCGACCAACTGCGCCACGAACTCGTCGGGCACCGGGGTGCCCGGGACCGGGCGCACGCCCGCGCTGCTGACCCGCACCGGCGAGCCGGGCCCCAGCGCGGCGCGGAGCATGAGCTCGGCCGCGGGCGAACGGCACAGGTTGGCCCGGCAGACCAGCAGGACCTCAGGCACCGGCGTTGCGCGGTGCGGCCCGGCCGGGCGCCGGCTGGAGCGGGAGACGCGTGGAGGCCCGAGGCGGCGCGGTCGTGGAGCGCGACCGACCGCGCCGGAGCCGCCAGCGCCGGCCGGTCGACTCCGTCGGCGAGACCGGCTCGAGGGAGCCGTAGCCGCCGTAGCCGTAGGGCTGCTCCCGTGGGGCGACCTGGTTGAGCACGACGCCGAGCAGCGGAGCCTCCACCGTGGACATGCGGCGCAGGGTCTCGGCGACCTGGTTGCGGCGGGTCCGCCGGGACCCGGTGACGAGCACCGTGCCGGTCACGAACCGCGACAGCAGCAGGGCGTCGGAGACCGGCAGGATCGGCGGGCTGTCCACCACCACGACGTCGTAGGCGCGGGCGACCTCCCCGAAGAGCTCGGCGACGACCGGCGAGGCCAGCAGCTGGCTGGGGTTCGGCGGCACGGCGCCCGAGGCGAGGACGTGCAGGCCGTGCGCGCCGACCTCCTGCACGACGTCGGGCAGGGTCGCCCGGCCGATCAGGATGGTCGACAGGCCCGCTGCCCCGGCGAGGTCCAGCTTGTCGGCGATGCTCGGACGGCGCAGGTCGGCATCGACCAGCAGCACCCGGTGGTCGGCCTCGGCGAGGGCCAGGGCCAGATTGACGGCCAGCGTCGACTTGCCCTCGCCCGGCAGGGACGAGGAGACCACGATCTGCAGCGCCTTGCCCTCGGTCCGCAGGAACTCGACGTTCGTGGCCACCTGCCGGAACACCTCGGCCTGCGCGCCCAGCGGGTCGTCGGTCATGGCCACCCCGGTGGCGCTGCCGACGTGGGTCGGCACGCTGCCCAGCAGGGGGGCATCGGTCAGCGCGGCCAGACGGGCGGCGTCGCGCACCCGGGTGTCGAGCACCTCGCGGGCGGTGACGTAGGCGGCGGCGACCACCAGCCCGAGGAAGGCGCCCATCACCAGGTTGAGCTTCGTGTTGGGGGCCGACTGGAACTGCGGGACCGTGGCCGGCTCGACGAGGGTGACCTCGACCGTGCTCTGGCCCTCGCTGTTGGTCGGGGCGACCTTCTCGACGGTGCGCGTGAGCTGGTCGGCCACCGCACCCGCGATGTTGGCCGCCCTGGAGGGCGAGGTGTTCGAGACGGTGATGGTGAGCACCACCTGCGCGTCGGGCGCCGTCGCCGACACCGAGCGGGCCAGGGAACCGGCGTCGCCGCCGAGCCCGAGCTCCTCGATGACCGGGTCCAGCACGGCCGGCGTGGTGACGAGGGTGGCGTAGCTGGCCATCTGGTCCTGGGTGAACGTCGATCCCTGCGCCAGGTCGTTCGGGGAGTTGCCGTACTGGAGGGAGAAGAACAGCGACGCCGACGACTTGTACGTCGGCGTCGTGGCCAGGCTCAGCCCCAGGGCCCCGGCGGTCGCGGCCAGCAGGATGACGATGCACGCCACCAGGTGCCGGCGCACCGCGTCGATCTGCCCCTGCAGCCCCATCAGTGTGCCCCTCTCACGACGTCCACCTGGGTGGCATCGGCGAACTCGGTGCCCGGCACCAGAGGAGCCGGGACGGTGTCCCCCGATCGGGGGAGGTGGGCGGGGTCGACGGCGCGCCGACCACCGTCCCCGACCGGGGGTCGGCGTGCCACCTGGGCCGCGACCGCCAGGCCGGCCACGAACCACACCCACGTGGCGTACTGGGTGATGAGCGCGACCGACGCGAACGCCGGCACCTGCGCCACGAGCGCGATGGTGGGCGCCGTCCCCCGACGGGTGACCACCGCGACGGCGGCCAGCACGAGCGCCAGCAGGGCGCACGCCAGCGAGAGCAGCCCGGTGTTCAGGGCCAGCAGGAGCAACGCGTTGTCGATGGACCGGAAGGTGCCGAACCAGACCCGGCCGTCGGGGGCCCGGTAGGACGACGCCGACAGCCCCAGCCACCGCGCGTCGACCAGCAGGCTCAGCAGGTTGCCGCGGTAGGCGGCGCTGTTGGTGGCCTCGTCTCCGGCGGCCCCGAAGACGCGGGTGGCGTAGGGCAGCACCGCCAGCGCCACCAGGCCGGTGGAGACGGCGAGGGCCACGCGCAACCGCACCCCGAGCGCGCTCGGCAGGAACACCAGCGTCAGCAGCAGCCCCAGGGCCAGGGTCACCATGCCGATGCGGCTGAAGGTCAGCACCGTCGCGGCCGCCATCAGGGCCACCATGCCCACGGTGACCACCGGCCGCAGACGGGCGGCCAGGGTGATCGGCACCGCAGTGGCCAGGCACCCGCCCAGGGCGATCGAGTGCCCGAAGGCGCCCTCCACCCGGGCCACGCCCCCGCGGATCTGGATGGGCGCCCAGGCGGCCCGCAGCGACCCCGACCCCGGGATGTGCGAGAAGACGTCGACCTTCGTGACCGCCTCCGCCAGCGCCAGGACGGCGACCACCGTGAATGCGATCGCGATCCCGCGGTAGACGACCAGCAGGTCCACCCGGCCCCACAGCAGCCGCCCGAGCAGGTACGCCACGAGCCACGAGGCGAGCAGCCGGAAGGTGGCGTCCAGCGACCACGAGCCGATGACGACGCCGAGCAGCCCGACCACGACCAGGCCGCCCATGAGCGCGTCGGGCACCGTGAGCCGGTCCCGCACCCGGGTGCCGAAGGGCACGAGGGCGGCCAGGCACCCGATGGCCGCCACGGACTGCGGTTCGATCTGCAGCGGGCCGATCGGCACCACCACCCAGATCGGCACCAGGCAGACCGCGGCGAGCCAGGCGGCCAGCACCAGCACCGGCGCCCGGCGCAGACCGAGGAACCCCAGGAGACCCAGGGCGGCGCCGATCCCCAGCACGAGCAGCTCGGTGGGCTCGTTGCCCGTCACCGGGTCCGCCCCCGTCCGGTCAGCGCCGAGCGCACCACCTGGACGGTGCCCCGCAGGTCGGTGCGCACCTGCGGCCACAGGGCGGCCACCAGCCCCGCCGTCGCCACGCCGGCCAGCATGCACAGCAGCAGGGTGAGCACGGCCGGCAGGTCGGCGGCCCACCACGCCACGCCCGCGGTGGCCGCCCCGGCGACGAGGGTCACCGCGGTCGAGCGGGCGGCGCCGGCGTACAGGGCGCGGAGCGGGAGGTCGACGTAACGGCCCAGCCACCAGTAGGACAGCCCGACGCCGATGACCGGTGCCGCCGCGTAGCCGGCAGCCACCCCCACGACACCGACCGTGCTGCCGGCCAGCACGAGCACCACCCGGACGGCGGCCTGGATGAAGGAGTACTTGAGCAACGGACCGGTCATGCCCAGCGACAGGTACGCCCAGTAGCTCACCAGCCCGAGGCTCTGGAAGGCGCCGGCCACCGCGAGCAGGGCCAGCAGCGGCGCCGCGGCCTGCCACTGGTCACCGAGCAGCAGCGCGGTGGCCGGGACCGCCGCCCCGGCCAGCACGCCCAGCCCGAGCATGAGGGTGAGTCCCAGTGCCGCCTGCCCGCGGACCAGGGCCGAGCCCAACCGCGCCCGGTCGTCCTGCATCCGGGACAGCAGGGGGAGCCCGACCTGCGTGATCGGCCCGCGGATCTGGTTGAGCGGGGTCATGAGTAGCTGGAAGGCACGGTTGTACAGGCCCAGCGGCTCGGCCCCGAACCGGATGCCGATGGTGAGCGAGTCGACGTTGTTGCCCGCGTAGCCAACCAGCTGCGAGCCGACCAGCTGCCACCCGAAGCGGAGCAGACCTCCCATCGGGGCAGACCGGTCCGGCCGGCCCGGGAACCAGCCGGCCGCGACGGCGAGGGCCACCAGCACCACCGTGTACTGGGTGAGCTGCTGGACCACGAGGGCGAACACCCCGGCGCCCTGGGTCGCGGCGGCGATCCCGACCGCGAGGCCCGTGACGGGGGCCAGCACGTCGACCACGGCCAGCCGGGTGAACCGCAGCGAGCGCAGCATGTCGGCGCGGTACTGGGTGGCCAGCCCGTTGAGCAGGAACGTCCAGCACAGCACCCGCGTGACGTCGACGAGCTCCGGGCGCGAGTAGACGAGGGCCAGCAGCGGGGCCCCGGCGAAGACCACCAGCGACAGGAGCAACCCGATGCCGGAGTTCAGCCAGAACAGGTTGGCCCGCTGGCCGCGGCTGAGCGTGCGCGCCTGCACCGCGGCCGAGGACAACCCCATGTCGCGGAAGATGTCGGCCACGCCCACGACGGCCGTGGTCATGGCGAGCAGGCCGTAGTCCGCGGGCGAGAGGAGCCGCGAGAGCACGACGACGCCGACGACCTGGACGACGATGCGCAGGCCCTGGCCGGTGAGGGTGACGGCTGCGCCGCGGGCCGCCGTCGCGCCCAGTCCCTTCCCCGGGCCCGCTGGCTGGGCGGCCACCACGGGAACGTCCACCGGCGCCTCCCCCGCGCCGGTCGGGGTGCTCACCCCAGGCCCCGCAACGCCTCGACCGCGGGGACCAGGAGCTCCTGGGCGCGGTCGCGGACGCCGGCGGCGGCGCCCACGAGCGTGTCGTCGGCCGCCGCGGCGAGCACGGCAGGGACCGGGTCGTCGTCCTGGCGGAGGTCGAACCCCGTCGTCCAGTCCAACCGGGCGAGCAGGGGCTCGAACTTGCGGGAGTAGGCGAGCGGGATCGCCGGCGTGCCGACCGACAGGGAGTTCAGGCAGGCGTGCATGCGGGAACCGACGACCAGCTGCGCCCCGGCGACCGCGGTGCGCACGTCCTGCAACGAGGTGGGGACGACGACCTCGACGTCCCGCGTCCGGGCGAACGCCTCGGCGGCCCGGGTGTCGTCGTCGGGGGTCTGGTTGGCCAGCACGTGCACCAGCAGCGTGACCCGGCGCCCGGCGGCGACCAGGCCGTCGTGCAGGTCGGTGACCGTGCGGCGGTAGCGGGCGGCGTCCAGGTGCGGGCTGTCGTGCCAGAGCAGGCCGGAGACGTTCAGCAGGACGTCGTGGGCGTCGTGCCGGGCGGGGACGTCGAGGGCGAACACGACGTCGGTGGTCAGCACGTCGACCGGGCGGCCCAGCTCGGCGGCGACGTCGGCGCTCGTCGCGTCGCGGGCCATCACGAGGTCGGCGGCGCGCAGGTCACGGGTGGCGACCCGCCGGCCGGCCGGGGTGCCGAAGGGACCGATGGTCTGCGGACCCAGCACGTAGCGGGTACCGGCGCGGCGCACGGCGGCAGCCGCGTCGGACATGGCGGCCAACCGGGGCTGGCCGTAGATGTCGGCGAAGCTGTCGCCCGAGCGGGTGTCGACCGCCAGGTCGAACCCGGCCAGCCAGTCGCGCAGTCCACCGCGGCGGGTCAACCGCTCGACCCGCAGCGCCCGGCGATCACCCATCCGCACCGGCGCGGACGGCGCACCGTAGTTCTGGGTCACCGTCTCGATGCCGGGGAAGGCCCGCTCGAGCAGCGCGGAGGTGCCCTGGGCGAGGGCGCGCACCCCCAGGTTGGCCGACGAGTCGTCGGCCCACAGCACCAGGGCGCGCATCGGTGTTCCTCCTCCGGACCGGCTCACACCGTCCACATCGGCGATCGGCACGCGCAGCTGCAGCGCACCGGCGCGACC
>Ga0325401_1008157_pt1 | contig 10187 bp, 8 predicted proteins | sample PopdelMetagenome_FD_205666 | JGI IMG/M metagenome (GOLD analysis project Ga0325401, IMG submission 205666) | Populus deltoides microbial communities from Bellville, Georgia, United States - Xylem-PdKOR-R2 | ecosystem: Host-associated > Plants > Phyllosphere > Stem > Wood/Secondary xylem | place...
GTGACGCGAAATGGGGAGACGTTGGTGGATGAAATGGTACAGCTGGGTGATACTGGTGGCTCACGTGTTTGCAATACTGATATTCACTAGAGGATTCTTGCTTACTCGAACAGAACTTCCATATTACAGCCGCGGCAGCGACATATCTCAATCTCCCTGCTTCTCCTCTACCAGCACTAATCACAGTTGGAATAAACCAGTTGTGGATCGCCTTGTCATCATTGTTCTCGATGCAATCAGGTTCTTCATCTCAGTTATCAACCATTTCTTATTGACTTACTTCATTTATTTGATTATTGTTATTTATTTTATTTTTTTTTGCATTTTCAGGTTTGATTTCGTTGCTCCGAGCGTATTTTTTCAAGGTTAGAGGAGCTCTACTCATTCCTGTTCAAGGTTTTTAATTAATTAAATCTATATTATCTTTGTGTTGATTTATTGTTGTTGCTGTTGTTATAGAAAAGAAGGCATGGATGGACAAATTATCTGTGCTGCAAAAGATGGCATTTGCTGAAGGATCGTCTGCCAAGATTTTCAAAGCTATTGCTGATCCTCCTACCACTAGCCTCCAGCGTTTGAAGGTCTGCTTTTATTTTATTTTTATAATTTTTGAATTGCAATGCATGCATCCTCCTTTATGTATTTATTGTGATGTAATTGTAATGTTTTAGGGTTTGACAACGGGTGGATTGCCGACTTTTATAGATGTTGGAAATAGCTTTGGTGCTCCTGCCATTGTTGAAGATAACTTTATACATCAGGTTATTTATTTATTTTATTGCCTTCTAAAACAACAGTTTACTTGCCATGTTTGTTGTTATTGACCTGGTTGGTCTCACTGGCAGCTGGTTGAAAACGGGAAGCGAGTAGTGATGATGGGTGATGATACATGGATCCAGTTGTTTCCTCATCATTTTAATAATTCTCATCCTTACCCGTCTTTTAATGTTAAGGATCTTCATACGGTATGCAATTTTTAACAATTTGCCTCGCTTTTCTCATTTCCAAGAGATTTCATGATTAATACTTCTCTACACATTGACAACCTTGGTGAAAATTTAAATCTTTTAGGTAGATAATGGATGCATCGAACACCTATTTCCTGCCCTATATCAAGACGACTGGGATGTTCTTATTGCGCATTTTCTTGGCGTGGTGAGATTCAAAATGCTTTATTTCTGCAAGTGACTAATATGTCTGGTCTGTTATTGAATTTATGTGTGCTATGAGACATACATTGTTATCAGCTTATGTTCCAAATATATTATGAAATTCAAAAGAGGGTTCTGGTTCTAGTTATGTACCAATTGAACTTTGAAAAGAGCACCATCCTAACCCCCCCATGATTTTCTTTCTAGCATCAAATTTCTCCATGTCCTCTTAAAACTGGAACAATTTTTTCATATCAGTGAACACACAAGCTTTGACTGGAATCTGAATTGTGTGATCTATGTGGCATAGGATCATGCTGGGCATATATTTGGTGTTGATTCCATGCCAATGATAGAAAAGTTGGAGCAGTACAATCTCATGTTAGAGGTAATTTTCTCAATTATGATTATCTAAGTTGCATCATATACTTGATCTTGCAGCTTGCTTTGAATTTTCCACACTGTTGATTTTGTTGGTTGATTTGGCTCTTTGCACCTCTATGATAAACTGGTCAGATATTTTGAATTTTGAGTTTCTTGGACCGCCTTCTTTTTTAGATTTAGCTGGAGTAGGTGCATATCAGACTAGTGATGTACTACATAAGTTATGGGAAAAACGATATGTCTACAACAATAAGCTGCAAATGTAACCTTTTAGTTATCCTCTGTGCATTTAACTATATGTAAGCTTTATTTCTTTAACTTAAACCTGGATTTAGGAAAATCAATTGATTGCTATTTAAGCCATTACACTAGTAAAAACTATATTTGCCTTAGTAATTTCCTATAACTACAATAACAATTGTAAATAGGAAATAAAGAAAATGCATAATTAATAGTAGTCCACTTGTGTGTGATTGTGTGTGTGTAAAAACATATGTATGTATATGTATATGAGATGACCATGTTTTTTGCTTCAGAAAGTAATCAAAGTCCTCGGGAGCCAATCTGAACCAGGTGGCTTACATGAAAATACTTTTCTTCTGGTTATGGGTGACCATGGACAAACATTAAATGGTGATCATGGTGGTGGAAGTGCTGAAGAGGTATACTATTTGTCTTGTTCTCAAAGAAACTTGATTGTCTTTGTTTTTGCTGATTTCTGAAAATTGGAATCATGCTATGCAGGTTGAAACGTCAATTTTTGCAATGAGTTTTAAGAAGCCTCCAACTTCCATTCCATCTGAATTAGATACATCATCTTGTAAACTAGATTTGGTACTTCCCCACTCTTTAAATGAACGCATAAATTTTGCCAACCACTGTATATACTAATGTCTATTTCACTTGAATCATCTCTTCCTTCCACCTTTTGAGTTTCCACTACATTAATGAAGCATTATATTCCTAGTTGTTTTAGCTTTGACTATGTTACTTCTTCCCGATTACTCAACAATGAATAAAAGAGGGGGAGAAGAAAAGGAGCATGAATTGTTTGAAACAAGTAACAGAAATGCAGTTTTGTGTTCTCTATACAGCTCTACTTATGTTGTGGCAAAAGTAGACTGGGCATCTTGCAACTTTGATAGACATGAAACTTCTTTCTAACTTGCAATGAAAGAATCTGGAAAATCAGATAGAATACCAAATTGAAAAGGAAAATAGGTAGAATTTAATCGGTACATGTGTCAGGATTCTTGTTGGTCCTTCTGACTGGATTGAGCTTTATGTATTCCAATTTCAGGATGGAAAGAAGAAATGTACCAGCTCCATCCAACAGGTAAAAACTATCATTTCACTTCTGTGATTCTATTGCAATTTCATTTCAATTATGTATTTACCTCATGATAAGTACTTATTGATGTCATTTTATGCAGCTTGATTTTGCAGTGACAGTGTCTGCTCTGCTTGGTATTCCGTTTCCTTTTGGAAGGTGCCGTGTAAGCATGGTTCAGTTTTAACATTTGATCCATTGTATGTTTATAATATATCCTTATTGACTGATGGTTTTCTAGGTAAACGAGATCACTTTCTTTACTTAGTTTGGCAGTTTTTGTTCTCTCCAATATGTCGTGAAAGTCATTGGTGTTGACAGAATGCTACAATACTACAATACGTAGATTATTCTTAGACTTTCTATACTGGAAAAAAAATAATTTGGCCACGGAGATGAGGTTGATCTCCTTTTCCATCCATTACTTTGATCTGTGATCTTTATTCCAATGAGCACTTTTGCTTGTGATAATATTTTCCCTGATTGCTCCTTTCTGTCATTGTACATAACAACATAATAATTATTTCCAGCAAAACAGATCAGTGTATAATTGATGTGCAGACTAGCATTATTTTGTTGGTCTATAATCTCACAACTGAATGTCCAAATATTGGATGTTTATAAATCTTATTTTTTAAAAGAACACTACTACTAAGCTGTGAAAGATATAAATTAACCAGCTTTGCTCTTTTGTATTAACTAATCTCTGGCTTGTAAAAACTTGAAAATTTCCACTTGCTTCCAAAGTCATTTATCAGTTTTTTCACCTAGTAAAAGAGCTTCTTTGTCGCTTGGGATCACATTTTCAAGTTTGAGCTATTGCCTGTTGTCATTTACATTGCTTTTATTTTGTTGCAATGGAATTTTCATCCAGAATAATGCTTGTAAGTTTTGTTTTTTCAGCATCGGACAAGTTAATCCTGAGCTATATGCTTTAGGTGCTGGTACACGGAATTTGGATGGCATAAATGCGAGGGATTCCTCCAATCTGTCAGAATTGGAGGAATGGTTACTGAATTATGTCAATGTACTCTGCATCAATTCCTGGCAGGTACATTTTCTTTACTGGTCCCGAATATTAAATACACTTAAATAGCATGATATAAATTACATATTTTATTGCTAATCTAGTTATTTTTCTAAATTTTGAACTACATGGTTGTTTCATCTATACATTCCAAAGGGATTATGCCATTCTTGTGTCTTCTTTCACTGTTACCTGAAAATTTTCAGTAAATTGAGGAAGAAGATAGTGAAATCTAAAAATAAAACAAGGATAAGATATTATCCTAATATCAAGAGATAAGAAAAAAATAAGAAGCGTGTGCCATCTCCTTCAAGTATCTGCTAAAGAGACCTAAAAGGGTCGTAATGATGCCTCCATAGAGTTGCCATAAACATATTCTTTGGCTTTAATTACTTGAGGAAAAAAAAAAGTGTAGTCCTACCCACAAATCCTCCCAAAAACAATTGAAGTATATGTCTACCTTTTGTATCATAGGAGGGAAGGAAAAAAAGGATTTACATGTGAGAGCTTCTTGGGTTTGTAGCACAGTGAAAAAAATAATTGGTAAAGTAACATAGAAGAGAAAATATTTAGGAAAATAACACAGATTAACGAGTGGCAGAGGCCAACTGCGACTGTCATTGAAGCATTTTTCATTACCAAGTTGAAGATTTAAGTAAAATTGTCTAAGAAAATGAGTTCATTTAGTGAGTCGCAGATGCTATCTGCGACATGAGAGTTGCAGTTAGCATCTGCAACCTCTTTGAAGCATTATTCCATAAAAAATGATTTTGAAAAGGAGTTCATTACTCACAATACAAGTTATTCCAGCAGAAGAAAATTCTAAAGTTGAATAAAAAATATAATTTACTGAGATATGAATTAAAAATTAATTGGTGTACGGTGCCTCACCACATAGCAATCACTTTTTTAGGTTTGTATCACAGTGGAGAGAACTCAGTCCAACAAATTAATTGGTGTACAGTTTACATAGTTTAAAAAATTGATATATAGGCAAGATGTCCTTAACAGGAAAGTTAACTCCTTTTTGGCCAACCAAACCTTAAAAAGGATAGAGCATGACAAATATTAAATTGCGACTCTCGAGTCATATATATCATCTACGACTTATTAAACTGTGTTATTTTCTCTACTATGCTACTTCACCAATTATTTTTTTTCACTGTGCTACAAAACATAAAAACTCATACGTGTGATATACAAGAATTTCTTTGGACTCGCATGAGCAATAGAAGTTATCATGGTAGCATTTTAAACATTTACAGGGGACTACAGTTGTTAGTGACCTTATTAGATTTTGGATTCTGGTTTGGAACCCCCATGATTGGCTGATCAGATCCATGTAGTGATTGAAAAAAAAAAAAAGACTTCATTTGAATGAGTTGAATGAGCTCTGAACTGCTGTCAACCACTTTTCAAAAAGAGGTGCAGGCTTCTGGCAGTTCCTTTGGCCATGTGTTAAAAAGATACAGAATTGTGCATGTATAAATAATGAACAGTGTGTTATGTGGATGCACAACACTCTCCTATCTCAAAATATTTGTATGGTGTTAATACTTGTGATATGTGGATGTTGTCAAAATGCATGATCACACTTTGACCTATGAGTAAATGACATCAATGGAATGTAATTCAAATATTTAATCCCATATGATTATATAATTTTTGCTGACATGCGTCAGAGGGTCTGATTTTATGTTTGTATTGTATAATTTGTATTTATATGAATTTGTACAATGGGATCTGAGTAGTTTGCATGTATATCTACCTTGTTGTAAAGATTCAGTTTTTAAGGAAAATGCCATAACCACTTACCTGACAAAGCTAAAGGCTGTACCCAAATCCCGTAGACCTTAAGTAGCAGCACATTTCCTCCACATCAGACCTGAGAAAATGTCTCATCATCACCCTCTCCAATCTTAGAAGGATATAGATAACAGAAAGGAATGCTAGACAAACAAGGCAGAATAAGTGTTGTCCACCTTAGGTAATACCAATAGCCTTTCAATTCTCGGTATAGGAATTTTTAATTATTTGTTGCTCATTTGGTTTTGGATTAGCTGGAGGTGGTATATTGTCATCAACCATGAAGATAATGTTTTTATCTTTGTTTTCAACCATTTATATATTCCTTTTCTTTTCCCTGTAGGGGATGGGGGTTGGTGAAATTCGAACCACCACCGTTGCCTGTTTTCCACTTTGACTAATACTCTCTTAAGGCAATCTTGCAGTTATTCACCATCTCTATTTTCCAATGTGATGTTAATTCTCTTCTGCAGGTGAAAAGATACATTGATGTCTATTCAGCTTCATCTGTCATTGGATTTTCCTCTGAAGACTTGTTGCACATATCAAACGCATATGTTCAGGCGGAGCAGAATTGGGCAAACAGTACTAAGAACTTACTACTGCATAGAAATGAAAGAAGCCACACATTGTTACCTGCTCTTACAAGGCAAATTGATTTTTATTTTAGCTTCCTATCAAATGTTTCAGAGCTGGCTCGCTCCAAATGGACTGAATTTAATCTGAAGCTGATGGGAATTGGTCTCGGGACCATGTTAATTTCACTCTTTATAATATTTCTTGCCATTCAAAGAGTGAATAATCTGTATACGACTTCTCTTTTGTCTCCTGGAGGTTCTGGAATTTCCTTTGAATTAATATTTGCCTTCTTTGTTGTGGCAATACGTGCATGTAGCTTCCTGTCAAACAGTTTTATTTGTAAGTTCTCAGACTGGCTAGCTTTTTCATGGTTTGAGAAGTGCTTTTCCTCCTTTCCTGACATCCCTTTTTTCTAAACCCTGATCTCAGTGGAGGAAGGAAAAGTGGCAAGTTTTCTTTTGGCCACCACCAGCATTGTCAGGCTACGTTCTTCAATCATGAAAAAGAAGATGCTATTTGAAGTACGTATTGGTGGCCTTAAAAGTTTGTCACATTATGTTGATGCTTATGATCAGAAAATATATCATAGATTGTTTTTGTGATGCTAATTTTCATGGGCTTCACCTTGCAGGCAGTAAGTTTTCTACTGTTGATATCCATTCTCAGATTTACCATTGAAGTTGGGCTGTCAAAGCAGGCTGCCACTTCTTTATTCCTGAGCGCGTCTCCTTCATGGGTGCTTGGGGTTGCCCCAGGTCATCCACTGTGGACATACATGGCTGAAATTGGCCCAATTCTTGCCGTCATATTATTGGCATGCTTGCTATGCAGGACCATCACCAGCAGCATTTTTGGGGGACTTTGGAAGTATATTACCATGGCAACCATTTTAAGCTATGTGCTTATAGCAGTGTATTGGGGAGCTGAAAGTAGCATACCGACCCTAGCACTGTTGCTTCAAGGAATGGCAAAAGGTCAAATCCCAAGAATGATTTATGCAATTGGGCTGGGTCAACTGCTTTTGTTTGCGGTTGCACATTTTTTTGATAAAGATAGAGAGTTAGATTACAAGAGGAGCTTGGTAGTGAAAACGGTATCCATTTTATCTGCTTGGAGTCCAACAATCATCATTCTGTCAGGAAAACAAGGTTCCTTGGTAGCATTGGCGCTGATAATTGGAGGTGCTTATTTTCTTAATATTCTTTTGGTATTACATCAAATTGCATCATGTTGAGCTGTTGTCTTTAGTCCTTTGTTTTTCTTCTGTTTAGTAGTATTTTCATAATTAATTAGTGGTGCACTATTTATAAAGGATTAGGCTCATAGAAAGTCTCTGTTTACAGGTTATTGCATAGTGAAGTTGGAAAGTATGGAAGACAGTGACTCTGATGCTATTTTTACTTTCAATCCTCTTGCTATTACACAGTGGAACCTCTTAGCTGTGTGTCTATTTTTTGCCACTGGTCATTGGTGAGATGCTTGTGATCTACTCTGATGCTTGCGCATATGTTGCGTATACTTTTGTCGTTAAATTTTTTTATTATTATTCGTGACTATATGTAGTGGACTAACACTGGAAGCAGATTTACTTATCATGTAGTTTTGAGACTCTAATTTAAGCAGCTTTACCAATCCATCCAATATATATTTCATAACCTCTCACCTCTCTCCCTGCAGGTGTGCATTTGATGGCCTGCGGTATGGTGCTGCATTTATTGGGTGAGTCTTGGGTATGGGAGTGCATGCAGACATATTGCGCTATTCTTAAATTAATTGGTAATGATAATGCAGATGATGTGGTAGTGCACCATCCGCAGGGGTAAATTACCATTGCCAATTGACTTATTTTTAACCTATTCCATATTTCAGGTTTGATGAATTTGTCCTTGTTCGTCAAGCGATCCTTCTTACAATAGATACATTTGGCTTTTCTCACATTCTTCCTGTTCTTGCACTTCCATTTCTGGCTGTTTGCAATTTTTTGTTTGGTCAGAATGACCATGGGAAGGATTTTCATTTCACCCAGTTGTCTCAGGTTAGTTAATTGCCTGAACATCACTGTTGGTCATGCTCCCTGCAATTTTTATATATTTCTGCCCATGGTCACATTTTGAGATGTTCGCTTTTAAAGAAGTTCTTGTGTGATTTTTATTTTTCTTCTTTTATTTTCAAGAATGTCATAACCAGTGGCAGAGACTTATTATAGATCTTCTTCCATGTTTCAGATGTATATGATGCATGGACTTATTACTGCCACCACGGTCACTGTCACCATAATATGCGTTACCATTCAAAGGCGCCATCTAATGGTATTGGATCGTTTAAACATTCCGTACTAGTCTGCGTTGAACACCTACTGACATTTTGTTTACTTCTGACTCCATGCAGGTATGGGGACTATTTGCTCCAAAATTTGTTTTTGATGTGGTCGGCCTTGTTCTTACCGATGTGCTGATTTGCCTAGCTTCACTTTTATACTCTGGTCGACTAGAGGATGATGATACACGGGGGGGTTCAGAAAACTGAACAGTAAACTTCTCAAAAGTCACAAGGGATTAACCACTGCCCACTCCATAGGGATTTATATGCAAGGTTAGTAAGAGAGAGAGAGAGAGAGAGAGAAACATTAGATATCCGAGTCAAATTTACCTCATAATATAATCTCTGTCAATCGGTCTGTTCATAGTAACACAAGCATTCTTGCTGCTCCCTTTTTACACCTAGGAGCAGGTCCAATTTTGTAATGTTGTTTCATGGGATAATGGATGGATGACTTGGCACACTGGAGTCTGTGTACGTGAACTGTGCTAGTAGTGGATTCCATCCCAGCCATTAATTAACCATTTCCGAAGGAGCCCAATCTACAACTTGTATAGATTACAAATTGAGATTTTTTAAGTGATAAAGCAGTTTCATGATGGATTTTGAGGAAAAATCTGAGTTTCTAAAACCGGGGACAGCAGAAATGGTTCGAAAAAAACTAATTTGTAGGATGATTTTATCAAGCCCGTCCCTGTTTCTTAAAAGAATCCGCCACTGCTTGAAACATAAGAGCCTTTCCTATTATGATGCTTTATCTTGGATGGTTAGTTTCTAGCAGCTGAGTTTCGATATGTATATAATAAGCAACTTTCTAATTTTTTTTTTTTTTCCCTGGAACGGTGGATTCCCGGAGAGTACAAGGGACCTTGTTTATGGACACTTGACACTAGGGTTGTAAAAGATGCTCCCTCTGTCATGGTAACAAGAGCTAAAGGACAAAATGTTCGAGTGAGTTATTTAAACACCTGTCTCCAATTGTCTGTCTTTGTATTTTTTAAAAAATATTTATTTTTATTTTGTTCAGCTTTAAATTAATATTTTTTTATTTTCAAATCATTTTATATACTAATATTAAAAATAATTTTTAAAAATAAAAAATATATTATTTTAATGTATTTCTAAATAAAACATATTTTAAATAGTAACATGCAATTCATCCTGAACTGATTTGGCAGGTTAATGGAAAAACCTTGCGATCCATGATCCGATATTGATGGGGTAACTTTTCCTGGTTGATTTATTTAGAGTGTGTTTGGCAGTGTGGTTGTGATTGCTTTTCAAATAATTTTTTGTGTTAAAATACATGCCAATGATATTTTTTTATTTTTTAAAAATTATTTTTTACATCAACACATCAAAATAATTTGAAAACACTAAAAATATATTAATTTAAAGTTAATAAAAAAATAAAAAAATTTAAATTTTATCAAAAGTAATTTTGAAATGCAGAAACAAACATGCCCTTCTACTCCAACCGAGCTAAACCCAATAAATTTACTCAATGGCCAATATTCTTTTCGTACGAGTTGTCGAATCTAGTTTTAACAACTGTAACTCCAATATGAATGGATGACGTCATTCCTTCTCT
>Ga0325401_1008163_pt1 | contig 10185 bp, 4 predicted proteins | sample PopdelMetagenome_FD_205666 | JGI IMG/M metagenome (GOLD analysis project Ga0325401, IMG submission 205666) | Populus deltoides microbial communities from Bellville, Georgia, United States - Xylem-PdKOR-R2 | ecosystem: Host-associated > Plants > Phyllosphere > Stem > Wood/Secondary xylem | place...
GTGCCTCTGTTCGTCTATTTCACACCAAAGTATCCATTGTTGAGTGGAAACGTGAGGTAGAGGTCATTTTAACAAGTGGGGTAAAAGCTTATCTCATTGGATGGGCTCGCCACGGTTAGGACTAGTTGCTATAAAAACAAAACTGTTCATGATCGGTAGAGTGTAGGCTTTCTCTGTTTGTTATCCAGTACACTTAGGTCCGTCCTAATTCACTTGCTAATAATCCATGCCCATATAGGAAATAATTTTCGGTATGTTAATAACGTATGTGCTTTTATTCTATCCAGCAAAGTTAACATTTTTTTTTACACCACACGAAATATACAATATAAATTTGGATTCTAAACTTGAATGGTAAAATTATAAAATCACAAGAAAAATATTTTAACTAATTATATATTGACAATTTCAGTCAAGTAGTAAATAATAATATAACACAATTAAAATAAAAATGAAATAAACAATACAAATATCCAAACACCTTAAAATACATAATTCAAATAAAAATTCATACATGGTTTAAATAACTTAAAAATACGAAAAGAAAAAAAAATTGAACAACTATGTTTTATTGATAGAGTTTCAGAACATTTTCTAAAGGACAGGTCTTGAAACACACTGCAAGCAACACAATATTTCTCTCTATATAAATATTCATATCTCTTATTTTACATCTTTGATTCCTCACTAACTACCTCTGTCTTCTCATGGTTTCGATCCTTCGATCATGCCTTCCCGGCCTAAAATACAGTATAAGACTTCCCCATATCCAAGATCCTCTAATGCTGGTGTTAGTCTGCTAAGATTGAAAATTTGAGATTTGGGCATCGGGAAAATGGAAGATTAGGGAGTGGGGACTATGTAGTGAAGTGTTAGGGGACTCAGACAGGAAGACAGTAAATTTTCTAACTTTTGCAGGTTAAAACTAGAAATCGATCAAACTCGGTCAAAATCGGCCAAACTCGTAAAATTGGTTCGATTTTACCAAGTTTGACTGATTTCGAGTTTAAATCCGATTTAACACGTTATATATATATATATATATATATATATATGTTGACTCATAAAATTATAAGATTTTATGAGTCAACTCGCGATTTTGACAAATATGCTACCAAGTATCCCTACACAACAAAGGAGAGAGATGAAAGTGCTCTTACAGTTTCTTTATGTGGATTTATGGTGAGAGTCGGCCTTTTCTTCACCAAGAAGGAACAAGGCACAGACAGAAAGGAAACAATTAACGTTCCACGAACACGGCACTCGCTGATTTGGAAGAACTTGCACAAGAAGTTGCAGGAGAAAAAAGAAAAAGATGAAGAAATGGGTTTTGAACTTGTGGCTGGGATCAATGATGTCGTGTGAGAAGAACAAGAACAAAGAAATGAGTACTAGCTAGCTAGGGCACATGGTTAGGAATTGGAAAATAATGGGTTTTGATTGCATTTGGAATCTCTACTCACTGCCCTTTATTAGACTTGAAAAATAGTGCATGTCAAGTAATCACTGCTTGTGATGAGATAGGAACTGGGATTTGGCAAATATGGATAGCAGTCGTATGGGTGATTTTTTTAGCAAATTTCTAGCAACCAACTCATTATATTCGAAATACAGTCCGTATCCCCTAATAGGCACTATAGAGACCAGAAACTAGTTATATAACAGGCGTTTAAGAGTATCATGGAATTTTTTATTTGAAATTACAAAACCTGCGGGGAAAGCGCCGTAGATATGCCATGATTTATTATGGATTATAACAGTAAGATTTTTTTTAATAAAAAAAAATCAAATAAATTAGACTCAAAGGATAAAAGGATCTTTTGTGAGGTTAAATTTTTATTTGTTTAGGGGAAAAATTTTTTTTTTTTCAATTTTTTGTAAATGTAAAATTATTACATTACTCTTAAAAGTTAAAAATATTGATTTTAGGTTTCGGGGCTTTATAAGAATTTTATTTTATTATATAGTGTGATGATTATGTTGCCCTTGTCATACCATTTTTTTAACCTTGACTTCAGGAGTTTATATGTAATTTTAAAATGATTTTTTTATTACGTTATTTAATCCTAGAGGCAATTTTGTCTTTGTAAAATAAAGTTCATAGGAAAAAGAAAGCTACTCACATATGTCGGCTACTAGGTAGTATTCGGGCGACACATGTAGCTGAATCTAATGATTGAGGTAGTGCTATCTTCATATCATTTTATTCATCTCGACATCCTCTTTCTCTTTATAATTTGGTTCGGTTTGGCGCTGGATCACTTTTTATTTTTTTCTTATTCTCTTTCACTTTGATTTTTGCATTGTCCCTTAAAAGAATCACATCAACCTTTCAATTTCTTTTCCTTTCAGATTTAGTATTTGTTCTCTTAATTGTAATTTTTTTAATTGAAAACATTATTTCAAACAATTTTATCTTTGTAAAATAAAGTTAAAAGGAAAAAAAAAAGCTACTCATATGTGTGTTGCATATGACAATCGCTAAGTAGCATTCGGGCGACATGTGTAGCTGAATCTAGTGGTCGAAGTAGTGCTACCTCCACATCATTTTATTCATCTCAACATCCTCTTTCTCCTTATAATTTGGTTCGGTTTGGCGCTGGATCACTTTTTATTTTTCTTCTTATTCTCCTTCACCTTGATTTGTGCACTGCCCCTTGAAAAAACCACATCAACCCTTCAATTTTTTTCCCTTTCAGATTTAGTGCTTGTTCTCTTAATTGTAATTTTTTAATTGAAAACATTATTTTAAATTGATAATTATTTTCAATTTTATCATTCTTTAATTTTTTTCATCTATTATGATTGGTTCTCATTTTTTAATTATTATTTTATTATTTAATGTGATTTATAAAATTGATTTCTTTTTGTGATTTCATCCTTTTTTGTTTTTTTTTCTAATCAAGTTTGATCTTTATTCTTTTTATTGCTATTTTTCTTCCTTAACAAGTTTTTTAGATTGATTTTTTTTTTTTAGTTTTATCATTCAATATTAAATTGATTGAGAATTAGCCTTATTGATTAAGTTTAGATCTGATATTTCATGGTTTATAATTTATAAATATTAACTCAAGTTTAGGAGAGTAACCTCGGTTCGCTTTGTTTTTCATGTTATGAAATTAAGGTTGCCTTTTTTATATTATTAAATTAACTAAAATTATCCTTTTCTTCTTTAAAAACCATAGGGTCACCTTAACATTTTTTTTCTTATGTATAGAAAAATTTGTCGGAGCTCGCCCCATTGCATCTATTATCGATATAGGTTTACTTGAGTCACTTTTTTTTTCCTCTTTTAATTTTATATTTTTTCTACTTGCAACCTTTAATATTTGGTTCATTGTAATTGAGTTTTCTAATTTGTTTCGGTATAAGTCTTATGATTTTATCACGATCTCATATCCTAAATTGCAGGCTTCACAGATTAATCATGGTTGGCTCAAGTCGATCCAATATGTCGTTGTCTCAATAATTTTTTTAAAAAAAATATAACGTCCAACGTGTCATTATTTAAGTATTTTTAAAGTGTTTCAACTAGTATGAATTAAATACTTCTTAACGAGTTTACATTTTTTTAAGGTTGAACATAAATATATGACCCACTACATAGTGTTGGTCAAAAAACTAATAATATCTATACTTAATAAAATAAATTTTAAAAAATATAATTGATGTATTAAAAAACATTGTTAACGATAATTAAATACTAAAATAATAAGTTGATATTTTTAATAAAAACAAAGATAGATGCACATGCAAATATTTTACATTGATTATCTTTTTTTATTTTATATATTTTGTTTATTTAATCTTAGATGTTAATTTTAGTTACTAAAAACAAATGGTTTTTGTTAATACAACTTATTTATGTAAAATATAAGTGAAAATTTTTAAAGATAAATTATTAAAACTTTATGAAGTATTATAAATTTAAAAAATAATTACTATTTAAAAATTAAAAACAATTTTTTAAAAAATACAATAAAGGGTGTTAACTATTTTTTTTTTTTAAAGTAATGAAAAGTAAAAACAAAATATGGTACTGTTCGTACCATCCCAATCATTTCAGTATATTAGTTAATAATAATTTTCCTCGTAGAATAATAGATAATAGACAATAGAACTAAATTAATTATGGCCGATCTTGTTGCTTCCGGAATCTAGACCCTAAAGCTAACGGCAATTTTTTATCCAGTTTTGCATAATTTGCCTTGTCTTCGAATGGTTTGGTGACTTTGGTCTTTTGAATATCTGGATTTGGTACTTAAACTTCACAAGCTTTGCAATTTATCCGCTAAAGACTAATTAAAAAAATATTGTTTTGAGCCGCTAAAAAGGACATCAACTAGCGTCTGTTTGTTTCTGTATTTTAAAAATATTTTTGACAAGATTTGAAAATTTTTTATTTTTTTATTAACTTTAAATTAATATATTTTTAGTGTTTTCAAATCATTTTAATGTGCTAATATCAAAAATAATTTTTAAAAAATAAAAAAAATCATTGACATATATTTTAACACGAAAAATTATTTAAAAAACAACCGCAACCACACTGCCAAACACAACCACAACCATCGGATCATCTGTTTGTGCTACCGAACCCAGCACCTGCAAACCCTGCACCTGATGAGACCAAAGCAGCATACCCACCACCGATAAAAGCAACACCAGCAAACCCGCCATGTGTAAAGATATTGGCTGGATGTTGTTGGTCTTGCCGAGGAATGAAATGGGAAGGTTGAGTGGGCGGAGAATTTAAGGGGAAGGAGGGATTGAGGCGAGGATTTGACGAGAAAATTTGAGAATTCAAGGTTAGGGTTAATATTTACAAATTGAGAATGAGAGTTTGCAGTTCTCTATTACATTATTAACGAATACTCTCAATCACGTGGGAAAATACTTTTGGCTTTCTTTATATGTTTTTATTTTCCTTTTTTTTGTTTTCATTTTTAGATTTTACATGTTTTTTTTCAAAATTATCTTCATCTTCTTTTTTTTATCATTTTTTTGTTTTTATATTTTTTTAAATTATCTTTGTCGAAGTTGTTTTTAATATTGAACTAGTTGAAAATTTAGTTTTGTAGTTTTTTTATTTAAAACATTATGAATTACTATAATGTTTCCTTACATGGTTTTTTTATGAATTTTTTTCTTCTTCTTTTTTCAAAATAGTCTTTGTTGATTTTTTTTCCATATTGAACTAGTTAAGAATTTTGTTTCGTATTTTTTTTCTTTAAAACACTGTGGATTGTTACAATGTTTTCTCACATGGTTTTTGTTTTGCTATAGTGTTTCCTCACATGTTTTTTTTCAAAATTATTTTTGTTGATTTTTTTAAATATTGGGCTGGTTGAGAATTTAGCTTTAACTTTCCCCACATGTTTTTTTCTATTTTTTTCATTTTGTTTTTTGCTTTTTTTCCTAAAATTGTCTTCTTATTTTTCTATTTTTTTTTCTATTTTTTTGTGTTTTTTTTTTACATAATTGTTTTTGTTGATTTTATTTTTTTAATATGAAGTTGGTTGAGAATTTACCTTTGTAGTTTTTTTTTCTTTAAAACACTGTAGATTGCTATAGTGTTTCCCCACATGGTTTTTTTTTCTTTTTTTATGATTTTTTTTTCAGAATTATCTGTCGATTTTATTTTTTTTATATTGAGCTGGTTGAGAATTTAGCTTTGTAGTTTTTTTCTTTAAAACATTGTGGATTGCTACATTGTTCCCCACATGATTTGTTTTTGTTATGAATTTTTTTTAAAATTATCTTTATCGATTTTATTATTTTTAATATTGAAATGGTTAAGAATTACAACTGTAGATTTCCTCATGAAACACTATAGATTGCTACAGTGTTTCCCTGCATAGTTTTTTTTCCTTTTTTTTTGTTATGATTTTTTCTAAATTTTTCTTTGTTTATTTTATTTTTTAAATATTAAGTTATTTAAGAATTTAGCTTTGTAGTTTTTTTCTTGAAAACATTGTAGATTGCAATAATTTTTCTTCATATATTTTTTTTTCCATAAACCTATGACAACGTATAAGGGTGCCACAACCCGCGACATCGTGCAAGCATGACATCTAGTTATAAAGCTAAAACACGTGGGTTGTTTTCAATGTATTAATTTATACTATTCATTCTTTCACAAATTACTAAGACTGAAAAGGTTGATTTAAAAAAAAAAATTAATTTGGTTCTCAATCTTTTTTGCACAATTAATCATTTTAAGCTCAAATTTGCATCCAATTACATATTTTTTTAGGATGAAAGGTTGGATTGAAAGTTAGAGGACCAAAGTAAAAATAACGGGTAACATAGATAGTGGCTTTGAATTTCATACAAAAAGTTTAATTTAACACCCCATCCTTTTTTATTTATAGGTGATTGTTCCTTTTAGTTTTTAGATATTCAATTTTGGTATCAAAGTTCATTTCTCTAATTTTTCACTCTTTTTTTTTGTTAGAGGAGAGAAAGAAGGTTGTTGAATTCCAGTTGAAAAAGAAAAAATCATCGTTTATACATATTTCGACCACTAGAATGGTTGAAATTGGTGTCAATAGGTTATATTCAATGAGGGGAATCTTATAGTGATTGTTTTAAACCTCAATTTTGTCTCATAAAACAAATCTAAGTTGAGGAAGAGAAAAATTATTCGGTTTGATTTTGTGATTTGAATTGTTTTTTTTTCTGGTTTATTGGGTTGCTAAATTGGTTTCTACATGTTCTATAACATGTTTTTTTTGCTTTAAATGGGTTGAAAAATAGGTTTGGTGGGTTAAAAACCCACTGGTATGATTTTTCAACCACAATAATGGTGGCTGAAATCCAGGTTGGGAGACGACATGTCATCAACTTTAACAGGCGATATGTCGTCTTTGGGTTTTAAAAGAAAGAAATAAAAAAAGATAAATAACAAGTCATCTGCCCCTTTAAATAATAATAATAAAAAAGCTAGCCCAAGCACGCAAGCCCTGAGCTGTTCTTTCCAGAAGCCAAGTGCACTAGGCCATAGTGTAGTGTTGCTAAGCTTTTTTTTAAGATAAAGAAAAAACAAATTAACGTAATTAGTTTTATGGCCCATATTGCAAGTTTGATAAATTAAGCTATAACATCCAATCTATTGTTTTTTTTTTTAGTTTTTTTTGTTTAATGCACTTTTGGTACCTCATTTTTAAAAAAAATAATGTAATTTCACCATTTATTATCAATGATTTATTTTTTAATTAACTTAAAATTTCATAAAATATCGTTTCACCCTTTATTATCAATGATTTGCTTTTGCTATCTCAATCCCACGTGGTTGTCATGTTTTTTTCTTTTCAAAAACTATTTCATTAGAAAATATCACATTCACTTTATTGTCATATAAATCTATTAAATGAAAAATAATTTATGAAATAAAAAATTTATTGAATTCAATGACGTGCATGACTTGGATTAAAAGTTTGGTTGATTGACTCAAGTTTACTTAGTTTTTTTTTAAATATTTTTTTGCCAGTTTTATTTTTTAATATTGAATTAATTTGAGATTTAGGTTCCCATTTTGTTTTTTTCAAGATTACCCTTGTAACTTTCACATGTCAACCTAAAATGACCTAGATTGAACTAGTGTGTTTCACTCTCAATGTTAAATAAAAATATCATCTAATATGCAACTGATTTTAAATTTATGGATAAACTATTTTCATTTTTTTAAAAGACACGTTACAAATACCTAGATTTTTGTTGTTTGGTCACGTTCTGTTTTTTGCGTAACGTCACCTAACGGGCTAGCCTAGGTGTCGTTTTGGTGTCAATGGATGTTTACAATGTTTTTTAGGTCAAGAATGAGTTTTAAATTGAAAAAAACCGAACCCTCAATTTTCAGCAAATTTCAGAAAGTAGGCGACGTGTTATCTTTTTTTTATTAAAAAAAAGTTCATCCCTTTAAAAAATAAAAAAAAAATAAGATAGGCCCAAGTGCACTGGCTAGGTTGAAAGGCCCACGTGACCGGGTTTTTTTATATACCCAAACCCACACGGTCGGGTTCCATTTTTTTTTCCTGTTTATATGTTGTTTTAAAAAATTGATAAAACATATCATCGAACCCAATTGAGTCCCTAATCCAGGTAGCAGTTTGACAAGTTAATCCACCACATTTAGAGCATTATTTGTTTTTATTCTGTTTTTGTTCATTGCTTTTTCTATCTCTCAATTAAAAAAAAAAAATAATTTCACCCTTTGTTATCGATGATCTATTATTCTTATTTAATTCAAACATAAAAGAACGCAATTTCACCTTTTGTTGTCAATGATGTACCTTTGCTATATTTTAGCTCCATGTGCCTGTCATGATTTTTTTTCCTTTTAAAAATATATATTTTTTCACAAAAAAATACCAAAAATAATCTTTGTGATAAAATATTTATTGAATCTAGTGACATGCATAACTTTTTTCGCGAACTTGCTTGGTTGACTCAAGTTCACTCTATTTTTTTAATCAAATGTTATTTTCATGATTTCACTCTTCAATATTAAGTTAATTCAAAAATAAGCTTTTCATTTTTCTTTTAAGATTATCCTTATAAGTTTTGTAAGTCAACTCAAGTTAACTCGGGTGGATTAAATATTTTTCCTTCTCAATATTAGATCGAAATGTCAATGCCTATATTTTTTTAGAATCAATTTATTTTAAAAGACACGTTCCCAATGTTTATACTTTTTTTCCCACGGCATACCACATGACAATGAGCTAGTGTTATGTATTATGCATGTGAGGATAAATTTGTTTTTTCTTTGAAGTTTAAAAGTTATGTTGATCGAGGAAGTAAAATAAAAAATGACCAAACTACATAAAAGTCCTTGATAAAAGTATTGTAAAAATAACTTAATCTCACTTTATGATATTTTTGTTTGTTTAAATATAGTTTTTATTTTATTTTTCAGTCTTCAATATTTAGTTGATTAGAATTAAGCTTTCTATTTCATTACATTTTGAATTTCATAGGATTATCATAATATCATATCCAAGATCACGGTTAACCATAATTGATTTAGTCAAGCTAATGTTATGTTGTTTCAATATTAAAAAAAAACATATTTTTCAGTATGTTATCATCTCAATATTATATTTAAAAAATATTTCATTTAGTAAGTTTTAATTTTTCACTTCCCAATGCTTTTAGATTTTTTTAAAAATTAAAAATAAATGATTTGACCACTGCGTGGTGTGAATCAAGAATCTAAGTATATAGTAAATAAGGTATGAATAACATTGCCTTTATTGAAAAGGAATAATGTAAAAAGATTAGACGTTATTTGTTTGCTGGAAAATATTTTTTTTAGAAAATGGTTTTTATAGAAAGTAAATTATTTTTTGATATATGGCAGTTTTATGAAAATTGAGTTGGAAAATACTTTCAAAGGTTTGACTATATCATGAAAAATGAGTTGGATAATAACTTATTAATGTTTTATTTTATTTTCAAGTTTCTTTAAAGAATAAGGACCAAAGCTTATAGATAAAAAAAAAATTAAAGGAAGATGAAATTGAAAAAAAATCTTTAATTTCATAAATTATTTTAAATATAACAAATAGAAATAAAAAAAGGATATCAAATTTGATAGATAAAAAAATTGAAAAAGGATGAAATTGAAAAAAAATCAATTTCATAAATTATTTCAAAAAAATAAATAAAAATTAAAAGAGCGATGACTAAATCTAATAGATAAAAATCTCAATTAAAAAAAAAATATGAGTAAAACAAATAATAACTAAAAGAATAATGACCAGAGTTAATATAAAAATCAAATTAAACCAATTTATAAGAAATGAAATTAAAAAAAAAAATTAAAAAATCCAAAACAAAATATATAACAATTAAAAAATTAAGAACCAAATTTGATATGATTAATAAATAACAAGATATTTATAAATTTTTGTAACTTTTAAAAAATATTTAAGAGAAAAATACTTTTCAAATATAAAAAATTATTAAAAATAGTTCATGAAACCACTTTCTATTAACACGTTGTTTGTTTTTGTTGTTGGAAAATGTTTTTGTAAAAGTAAATTTTTTTTTAATTTTTTTTATGTTTTCAGAATTTATGTAATATAAAAAATAAATTTTTTAAAATTAAAAAATTATTTAAACATATTTTTAAATAAAAAATAAAAAATATTTTAAACGTGTCACTGCTCTAAACAAAAG
>Ga0325401_1008165_pt1 | contig 10183 bp, 1 predicted proteins | sample PopdelMetagenome_FD_205666 | JGI IMG/M metagenome (GOLD analysis project Ga0325401, IMG submission 205666) | Populus deltoides microbial communities from Bellville, Georgia, United States - Xylem-PdKOR-R2 | ecosystem: Host-associated > Plants > Phyllosphere > Stem > Wood/Secondary xylem | place...
TGGATGGATAATTTAAATAAATATAAATACATAGACATGAAATATGGTTATATAAACTACAACGTTAAATTCATCCGATCAAGTTTAAACATTTATTATACAAATTAAGTTATACAACCATTTTCATATTTACAAAATACAAGGGTATACTCCCTAGGACCTAGACTTCAAAAAGAAACATAAGCTAGGATTCTACTCCTGTAGTGCATGCGATGATCTTGAAACAAAATACATATTATTGCAAGGTGAAATATTTCCATAAATATAACAATATGAATATCTAATAATTTCAACAGGGTAACATGCATTCATATTTCATTTACTTCTCCCTTCTAGTTTTTTTTTATTTAAAAATCTCTTCCTTATTCAAACTATTAATAACCGTTCCCTCTGCCACTATCAACCTTCATTCTAGACTTTATAAGATCAACGTGATTACTTTTGCTTATCACATTACCGATACCAATTTCACTGGTATTGTCATCACCACCCCATAGGAGTCGATATAAGGCGATCCCTTTACCCGGGATCCTAACATACACTAAATGTATGCTGGCCATTCCATGGTGATCCCCTTACCCGGGATCCTAACATACACTAAATGTATGTTAGCCAATATGTTGAGATCCCCTTACCCGGGATCCTAACATACACCAAATGTATGTTAGTCCATTCGTGACGATCCCATTACCCGGGATCCTAACATACACTAAATGTATGCTAGACAATACATGGTGATCCCCTTACCCGGGATCCTAACATACACTCAATGTATACTAGTTTATGCCTCAAATCACACTTCTAATATTTTCCTTTTTTAGTGATAATTTCATCACTTGGCAATTCACATAACAACTTTTCACCTTGAATACACATACATTCAGTAATTTCACATTTCACATCAAAATATATTAAATCATGGAATTTAACTAGGAAGCATAGGTATGAAACACCTACCTGCAATAGAAGCTCTACTTGTGCTCCCCTGCTGCTGCTGTTGCACCACGTCTGTGGTCCCTCCAGCAAATCACAGGTTTATCTCATAAATTTTCTTACTCAAGGATATGTTTTATAATAACCACATCAACAACCAATAAGTCTTTCTTTCAGTCATTTCTAGTACTTTATGTTTTTCTCATCTCACTCATGATTACTGTCGTTCTTTGTCCAATCCTAGTTATCACTCCTTTCTTTATATTTGGACTTTCACTGTCCAACTGTTATTGCCTCGTTTTTGAACTGTTACAGTCTGACCTCTACTCAGATTTTTAACTATATCTGGAGTTATAGAACTCTGATTCAAGTGAAATTTGTGGCGTTGGAAAGGTAAGACATGAGGCTACAAGTTCTATATTTTGGGAAGAACCCAGTTCTGCCTCTAAGGTAGTCAAAATTGCTCATTAACAAAAGCTTGGACTGTTACTGTCCAACTGTTACTGTCCATTTTTGAACTGTTACAGTCTGACCTCTCCTCAGAATTTTAACTATATCTGGAGTTATAGAACTTCGATTTAAGTGACATTTGTGGCGTTGGAAAGGTAAGACATGAGGCTACAAGTTCTATGTTTTGGGAAGAACCTAGTTCTGCCTCTAAGGTAGTCAAAATAGATCATAAACAAATATTTGGACAGTAACAGTCCAACAGTTACTGTCCATTTTTGAACTATTACTGTCTGACCTCTCCTCAGCTTTTTAACTATATCTGGAGTTATAGAACTCCGATTTAAGCAAAATTTATGGATTTGGAAAGGTAAGACATGTGGCTACAAGTTCTATGTTTTCGAAAGAACCTCGTTCTATCTCTAAGGTAGTCAAAATCGTTCATTAACAAACGCATGGACTGTTACTGTCCATTTTTGAACTGTTACTGTCCATTTTTGAATTGTTACTGTCTGACCTCTACTCAGATTTTTAACTATATCTAGAGTTATAGAACTCTGATTTAAGTGAAATTTATGGCGTTGGAAAGGTAAGACATGAGGCTACAAGTTCTATGTTTTGGGAAGAACCTAGTTCTGCCTCTAAGGTAGTCAAAATCGCTCATTAAAAAAGGCTTGGACTGTTACTGTCCATTTTTGAACTGTTACTGTCTGACCTCTACTCAGATTTTTAACTATATCTGGAGTTATAGAACTCCGATTTAAGCGAAATTTGTGGCGTTGGAAATGTAAGACATGAAGCTACAAGTTCTATGTTTTGGAAGAACCTAGTTCTCCATCGAAGGTAGTCAAAATCACTCATTAACAAACACTTGGACTGTTACTGTCCAACTGTTACTGCCCATTTTTGAACTGTTACTGTCTGACCTTTCCTCAGAGTTTTAACTATATCTTGAGTTATAGAACTTCGATTTAAGCAACATTTATGGCGTTGCAAAGATAAGACATGAGGCTAAAAGTTCAATGTTTTAAAAGAACCTAGTTCTCCCTCTAAGGTAGTCAAAATCGCTCATTAACAAACGCTTGGACTGTTACTGTCCATTTTTGAACTGTTACTGTCTGACCTCTCCTCAGATTTTTAACTATATCTGGAGTTATAGAACTCCGATCTAAGCGAAATTTATGGCGTTAGAAAGCTAAGACATGAGGCTACAAGTTCTATGTTTGGGAAGAACCTAGTTCTGCCTCTAAGGTAGTCAAAATCGCTCATTAACAAACGCTTGGACTGTTACTGTCCATTTTTGAACTGTTACAGTCTGACCTCTCCTCAGATTTTTAACTATATCTGGAGTTATAGAACTCCGATTTAAGTGAAATTTATGGCGTTGGAAAGGCAAGACATGAGGCTACATGTTCTATGTTTTGGGAAGAACCTAGTTCTGCATCTATGGTAGTCAAAAGCGCTTATTAACAAACACTTGGACTGTTACTGTCCATTTTTGAACTGTTACTGTCTGACCTCTACTCAGATTTTTAACCATATCTAGAGTTATAGAACCCTGATTTAAACAAAATTTATGGCGTTGGAAAGGGAAGACAAGAGGCTACAAGTTCTATGTTTTGTGAAGAACCTATTTCCGCCTCTAAGGTAGTCAAATTCGCTCATTAACAAATGCTTGGACTGTTACTGTCCATTTTTGAACTGTTACTGTCTGACCTCTAGTCAGATTTTTAACTATATCTGGAGTTGTAGAACTCCGATTTAAGCAAAATTTGTGGCATTGGAAAGGAAAGACATGAGGCTACAAGTTCTATATTTTGGGAGGAACCTAGTTCTGCCTCTAATGTAGTCAAAATCACTCATTAACAAACGCTTGGACTCTTACTGTCCATTTTTGAACTGTTACTGTCTGACCTCTCCTCAGATTTTTAACTATATCTGGAGTTATAGAACTCCGATTTAAGTGAAATTTATGGCTTTAGAAAGGTAAGATATGAGGCTACAAGTTCTATGTTTTTGGAAGAACCTAGTTCTGCATCTAAGGTAGTCAAAAGCGCTCATTAACAAACGCTTGGACTGTTACTGTCCATTTTTGAACTGTTATAGTCTGACCTCTACTCAGATTTTTAGCTATATCTGGAGTTATAGAAATCCGATTTAACCAAAATTTATGGCGTTGGAAAGGGAAGATATGAGGCTACAAGTTCTATGTTTTGTGAAGAACCTATTTCCACCTCTAAGGTAGTCAAATTCGCTCATTAACAAACGCTTGGACTGTTACTGTCCATTTTTGAACTGTTACTGTCTGACCTCCACTCAGATTTTTAACTATATCTGGAGTTATAGAACTCCGATTTAAGCAAAATTTATGGCGTTGGAAAGGCAAGACATGAGGATACAAGTTCTATGTTTTAGGAAGAACCTAGTTCTGCCTCTAAGGTAGTCAAAATCAATCATAAACAAACGTTTGGACTGTTACAGTCCAACTGTTACTGTCCATTTTTGAACTGTTACTGTCTGACCTCTCCTAAGATTTTTAACTATATCTGGAGTTATAGAACTCCGATTTAATCAAGATTTATGGTGTTGGAAAGTTAAGACATGAGGCTACAAGTTCTATATTTTTGACAGAACCTAGTTCTGCATCTAAGGTAGTCAAAATCGCTCATTAACAAACGCTTGGACTGTTACTGTCCATTTTTGAACTGTTACTGTCTGACCTCTCTCAGATTTTTAACTATATCAGGAGTTATAGAACTCCGATCTAAGTGAAATTTATGGCGTTAGAAAGCTAAGACATGAGGCTACAAGTTCTATGTTTTGGGAAGAACCTAGTTCTGTCTCTAAGGTAGTCAAAATCGCTCATTAACAAACGCTTGGACTGTTACTGTCCATTTTTGAACTGTTACTGTCTGACCTCTCTCAGATTTTTAACTATATCAGGAGTTATAGAACTCCGATCTAAGCAAAATTTATGGCGTTAGAAAGCTAAGACATGAGGCTACAAGTTCTATGTTTTGGGAAGAACCTAGTTCTGCCTCTAAGGTAGTCAAAATCGCTCATTAACAAACGCTTGGACTGTTACTGTCCATTTTTGAACTGTTACTGTCTGACCTCTCTCAGATTTTTAACTATATCAGGAGTTATAGAACTCCGATCTAAGCGAAATTTATGGCGTTAGAAAGCTAAGACATGAGGCTACAAGTTCTATGTTTTGGGAAGAACCTAGTTCTGCCTCTAAGGTAGTCAAAATCGCTCATTAATAAACGCTTGGACTGTTACTGTCCATTTTTGAACTGTTACAGTCTGACCTCTCCTTAGATTTTTAACTATATCTGGAGTTATAGAATTCTGATTTAAATGAAATTTATGGCGCTGGAAAGGAAAGACATGAGGCTACAAGTTCTATGCTTTGGGAAGAACCTAGTTCTGCATCTAAGGTAGTCAAAAGCGCTCATTAACAAACGCTTGGACTTTAACTGTCCATTTTTGAACTGTTATAGTCTGACCTCTACTCACATTTTTAGCTATATCTGGAGTTATAGAACTCCGATTTAAGTGACATTTATGGCGTTAGAAAGGGAATACATGAGGCTACAAGTTCTATGTTTTGGGAAGAACATAGTTCTGCTTCTAAGGTAGTCAAAATCAATCATAAACAAACGGTTGGACTGTTACAGTCCAACTCTTACTATCCATTTTTGAACTGTTACTGTCTGACCTCTACTCAGATTTTTAACTATATCTGGAGTTATAGAACTCCAATTTAATCAAGATTTATGGCGTTGGAAAGGTAAGACATGAGGCTACAAGTTCTATGTTTTTGAAAGAACCACGTTCTACCTCTAAGGTAGTCAAAATCGCTCATTAACAAACGCTTGGACTGTTACTGTCCATTTTTGAACTGTTACTGTCTGACCTCCACTCAGATTTTTAACTATATCTGGAGTTATAGAACTTCGATTTAAGCAAAATTTATGGCGTTGGAAAGGCAAGACATGAGGATACAAGTTCTATGTTTCAGGAAGAACCTAGTTCTGCCTCTAAGGTAGTCAAAATCAATCATAAACAAACGTTTGGACTGTTACAGTCCAACTGTTACTGTCCATTTTTGAACTGTTACTGTCTGACCTCTCCTAAGATTTTTAACTATATCTGGAGTTATAGAACTCCAATTTAATCAAGATTTATGGCGTTGGAAAGGTAAGACATGAGGCTACAAGTTCAATGTTTTTGAAAGAACCACGTTCTACCTCTAAGGTAGTCAAAATCGCTCATTAACAAACGCTTGGACTGTTACTGTCCATTTTTGAACTGTTACTGTCTGACCTCTCATCAGATTTTTAACTATATCTGGAGTTATAAAACTCCGATTTAAGTTAAATTTATGGCATTGGAAAGGTATGATATGAGGCTACAAGTTCTATGTTTTTGGAAGAACCTAGTTCTTCCTCTAAGGTAGTCAAGATTGCTCATTAACAAATGCTTGGACTGTTAGTGTCCATTTTTGAACTCTTACTGTCTGACCTCTCCTCAGATTTTTAACTATATCTGGATTTATAGAACTCCGATTAAAGTAAAATTTATGGCATTGGAAAGGTAAGCCACAAGGCTACAAGTTCTATGTTTTGGGAAGAACCTAGTTCTGCCTCTAAGGTAGTCAAAATCGCTCATTAACAAACACTTGGACTTTTACTATCCATTTTTGAACTGTTACTGTCTAACCTCTACTCAGATTTTTAACTATATCTGGTGTTATAGAACTCCGATTTAAGTGAAATTTATGGGGTTGGAAAGGCAAGACATGAGGCTACATGTTCTATGTTTTGGGAAGAACCTAGTTCTGCATCTATGGTAGTCAAAAGCGCTCATTAACAAACACTTGGACTGTTACTGTCCATTTTTGAACTGTTACTGTCTGACCTCTACTCAGATTTTTAACCATATCTAGAGTTATAGAACTCTGATTTAAACAAAATTTATGGCGTTGGAAAGGGAAGACAAGAGGCTACAAGTTCTATGTTTTGTGAAGAACCTAGTTCTGCCTCTAAGGTAGTCAAATTCGCTCATTAACAAATGCTTGGACTGTTACTGTCCATTTTTGAACTGTTACTGTCTGACCTCTACTCAGATTTTTAACTATATCTGGAGTTATAGAACTCCGATTTAAATGAAATTTATGGCGTTGGAAAGGAAAGACATGAGGCTACAAGTTCTATGCTTTGGGAAGAACCTAGTTCTGCCTCTAAGGTAGTCAAATTCGCTCATTAACAAACGCTTGGACTGTTACTGTCCATTTTTGAACTGTTACTGTCTGACCTCTACTCAGATTTTTAACCATATCTAGAGTTATAGAACCCTGATTTAAACAAAATTTATGGCGTTGGAAAGGGAAGACAAGAGGCTACAAGTTCTATGTTTTGTGAAGAACCTAGTTCTGCCTCTAAGGTAGTCAAAATCAATCATAAACAAACGTTTGGACTGTTACTGTCCAACTGTTACTGTCCATTTTTGAACTGTTACTGTCTGACCTCTCCTAAGATTTTTAACTATATCTGGAGTTATAGAACTCCAATTTAATCAAGATTTATGGTGTTGGAAAGTTAAGACATGAGGCTACACGTTCTATATTTTTGACAGAACCTAGTTCTGCATCTAAGGTAGTAAAAATCGCTCATTAACAAACGCTTGGACTGTTACTGTCCATTTTTGAACTATTATTGTCTGACCTCTCTCAGATTTTTAACTATATCAGGAGTTATAGAACTTCGATCTAAGCGAAATTTATGGCGTTCGAAAGGTAAGACATGAGGCTACAAGTTCTATGTTTTGGGAAGAACCTAGTTCTGCCTCTAAAGTAGTCAAAATCGCTCATTAACAAACGCTTGGACTGTTACTGTCCATTTTTGAACTGTTACAGTCTGACCTCTCCTCAGATTTTTAACTATATCTGGAGTTATAGAACTCCGATTTATACGAACTTTATGGTGTTGGAAAGGTAAGACATGAGGCTACAAGTTCTATGTTTTGTGAAGAACCTATTTCTGCTTCTAAGGTAGTCAAAATCGCTCATTAACAAATGCTTAGACTGTTACTGTCCATTTTTGAACTGTTACTGTCTGACCTCTCCTCAGACTTTTAACTATATCTTGAGTTATAGAACTCCAATTTAAGCGAAATGTATGGCGTTGGAAAGACAAGACATGAGGCTACAAGTTCTATGTTTTGGGAAGAACCTAATTCTGCCTCTAAGGTAGTCAAAATCAATCATAAACAAACATTTGGAGTGTTACAGTGCAACTGTTACTGTCCATTTTTGAACTGTTACTGTCTGACCTCTCCTCAGATTTTTAACTATATCTGGAGTTATAGAACTCCGATTTAATTAAGATTTATGGCGTTGGAAAGGTAAGACATGAGACTACAAGTTCTATGTTTTTGAAAGAACCTAGTTCTGCATCTAAGGTAGTCAAAAGCGCTCATTAACAACACTTGGACTGTTACTGTCCATTTTTGAACTGTTAATGTCCATTTTTGAATTGTTATTGTCTGACCTCTCCTCAGATTTTTAACTATATCTGGAGTTATAGAACTTCGATTTAAGCAAAATTTATGGCGTTGGAAAGGCAAGACATTAGGCTACAAGTTCTATGTTTTGGGAAGAACCTAGTTCTACCTCTGAGGTAGTCAAAATCGATCATTAACAAACATTTGGACTGTTACTGTCCAACTGTTACTGTCCATTTTTGAACTGTTACTGTCCGACCTCTCGTCAGATTTTTAACTATATCTGGAGTTATAGAACTCCGATTTAAGGAACATTTATGGCATTGGAAAGGCAAGACATGAGGCTACAAGTTCTATGTTTTGGGAAGAACCTAGTTCTGCCTCTAAGGTAGTCAAAAGCGCTCATTAACAAACGCTTAGACTGTTACTATCCATTTTTGAACTGTTACTGTCTGACCTCTCCTTGGATTTTTAACTATATCTGGAGTTATAGAACTCCGATTGAAGTGCAATTTATGGCGTTGGAAAGGCAAGACATGAGGCTACAAATTCTATATTGGAAAGAACCTAGTTCTTCTTCTAAGGTAGTCAAAAGCGCTCATTAACAAACGCTTGGACTGTTATTGTCCATTTTTGAACTGTTACTGTCTGACCTCTCCTCAGATTTTTAACTATATCTGTAGTTATAGAACTCTGATTGGAGTTCAATTTGTGGCGTTGGAAAGGCAAGACATGAGGCTACATATTCTATGTTGGAAAGAACCTAGTTCTACCTCTAAGGTAGTCAAAAGCGCTCATTAACAAACGCTTGGACTGTTACTGTCCATTTTTGAACTGTTATAGTCTGACCTCTACTCAGATTTTTAGCTATATCTGGAGTTATAGAAATCCGATTTAACCAAAATTTATGGCGTTGGAAAGGGAAGATATGAGGCTACAAGTTCTATGTTTTGTGAAGAACCTATTTCCGCCTCTAAGGTAGTCAAATTCGCTCATTAACAAACGCTTGGACTGGTATTGTCCATTTTTGAACTGTTACTGTCTGACTTCTCCTCAGATTTTTAACTATATCTGGAGTTATAAAACTCCGATTGAAATGCAATTTATGGCGTTAGAAAGGTAAGCCATGAGGCTACAAGTTCTATGTTTTGAGAAGAACCTAGTTCTGCCTTTAAGGTAGTCAAAATCGATCATTAACAAACATTTAGATTGTTACTGTCCAACTGTTACTCTCCATTTTTGAAGTGTTACTGTCTGACCTGTCCTCAGATTTTTAACTATATCTCGAGTTATAGAACTTTGATTGTAGTGCAATTTATGGCGTTGGAAAGGTAAGCCATGAGTCTACAAGTTCTATCTTTAGGAAGAACCTAGTTCTTCCTCTAAGGTAGTCAAAATCGCTCATTAACAAACGTTTTGACTGTTACTGTCCATTTTTGAAATGTTACTGTCTCCTTAGATTTTTAACTATATCTGGAGTTATAGAACTCTGATTTAAGCGAAATTTATGGCGTTGGAAAGGTAAGCCATGAGGCTACAAGTTCTATGTTTTGGGAAGAACCTAGTTCTTCCTCTAAGGTAGTCAAAAGCACTAATTAACAAACGCTTGGACTGTTACTGTCCATTTTTGAACAGTTACTGTCTGACCTCTCCTTAGATTTTTAACTATATCTGGAGTTATAGAACTCCGATTTAAACGAAATTTATGGCGTTAGAAAGGGAAGACATTAGGCTACAAGTTCTATGTTTTGGGAAGAACCTAGTTATGCCTCTAAGGTAGTTAAAATCGATCATTCACAAACATTTAGACTGTTACTGTTCAACTGTTACTCTCCATTTTTGAACTGTTACTGTCTGACCTCAACTCAGATTTTTAACTATATCTGGAGTTATAGAACTTCGATATAAGGAAAATTTATGGCGTTGGAAAGGCAAGACATGAGGCTACAAGTTCTATATTTTGGGAAGAATCTAGTTCTGCCTCTAAGGTAGTCAAAATCGCTCATTAACAAACGCTTGGACTGTTACTGTCCATTTTTGAACTGTTATTGTCTGACCTCTCCTTAGATTTTTAACTACATCTGGAGTTATAGTACTCCGATTTAAGCAAAATTTCTGGCGTTGGAAAGGCAAGATATGAGGCTACAAGTTCTATGTTTTGGGAAGAATCTAGTTCTGCCTCTAAGGTTGTCAAAAGCGCTAATTAACAAACGCTTGGACTGTTACTGTCCATTTTTGAACTGTTATTGTCTGACCTCTCCTTAGATTTTTAACTACATCTGGAGTTATAGTACTC
>Ga0325401_1008167_pt1 | contig 10182 bp, 6 predicted proteins | sample PopdelMetagenome_FD_205666 | JGI IMG/M metagenome (GOLD analysis project Ga0325401, IMG submission 205666) | Populus deltoides microbial communities from Bellville, Georgia, United States - Xylem-PdKOR-R2 | ecosystem: Host-associated > Plants > Phyllosphere > Stem > Wood/Secondary xylem | place...
CACGGAAAAAAAAAACTCTCATTTAAATTTTTATTATTAAATTATTTTTTCTTAGTAGTCTGCAAAAATATAAATTAAATAACTCTACTTATATTAATCCTAGGTCTATCTCTAAGAGGGAAAAAAATCATAACAAATAATTATACGGATTCCTATACTAAATAGGAGAAATATGAAATTTGGCCAAGCATAAGATTTGATTTTTTAAACCAAATAAAAAATAATAAGAACACCACCAAAAAATTATTTTTCTAAACTAAATAAAAAAAATAACCAAGGAAAAAAATTATTTTCCCTAAAAATGTGTTTGGCAAATACGCCCTAACACATTTTTTCATAACCTTATTATCTTTTCTTTTTTTTTTTTTTTGCCTAACATGCCTTAGTTTGATTTTTATTAATTTTCATATTTTTGGAGAACTATTTTGCAATTAATTTTGGATCTTTTATATCATTTTTATCCTTTTATATTTAATATTTGAAATTATAAACTTATATGTAAGATATTTTTTTGATACTAAATAAACTAGTTTTACATTACAAGATTTAACAGTTTTACCGACGAAATTTTTCCGTCAACGTAAGACACATATTCCATCGGTAAATTAATTACCGACAGAAATGCTCCATCAATGAATCGTTCATCAGTAATTTTTTGTCCGTCGGTAAATCCATCGGAAATAAAAAAATAAAATTACCCGCTTCATTTCATCGGTATATCCCTCGGTAATAATTTTTTATTACCGATGGAAATTTCATCGGCAATTCTATCGGTAATTATTTAAAAATATTTTAAAAAAATCATTTCATGAAATTATAAAATAATGAAATTAACATAAATCAACACTGTATAATATATATTCAAAATGCTTGAAACAAAATAAGAAAATCAACTCAAATAAATAAAACAAAAAAATAAATTCAACTAAAAAAATTCATATGAAAAAAATGAAGTTGCAATTGATAAAAATTTAAAAATCATATAAATAAATCAACTAAAAATTAATCTCATGTGAAAAAACAAATCTCACAACAACATTTATACAATTATTAAGAACAAAACAATTAAAAATAAAATAAAAAACAAATATAGTGAAAAAAATCATTAAAAAAAAAAGAAAAATCTTACCTTAATGTAGTTGCAAGTGAAGCTAAGGAGAGAAAAAAATTTTCGTAAAACATATTAATTTAAAAAAAAAACTAAGAGGATAAAAGAAGAAAGAAGAAGAAGACATACCCGAGCATAGAGGAAAAGAGAAGGAGATGAGGAGAGAAAAAAAGAGAAAGAAATAGATATTGATATTTTTTACATATAGTGAAGAAGAAAAAGTAGAAGTAGAAGAAGAAGAAGAAGAAGAAGTAGAAGAAGAAGAAATAAGTCTGTCTCTTGTGAAATAAAGGGACTCAGGCTTTTTATTGGGGCGCGTTAGCGACAGATTTACCGACAGATAATTGAATATTAACACGTCATCATTTTTTTTGCTTTGTTTTAATTTTTTTTCCCACCGTAATTCATTCGGTATATACCGAGGGAATATTTCCATCGGTAAAATCTCTCGAAAATTTACCGACAGAAATATTCCCTCGATATTTCCGTTTGTATTTATCGGTTTTCTGGTAGTGTTAAAAAATAGAAAAACAACAAAAACAAATCCTTCTTAAAAAAATATATATTTGTGTTTTTAATTGCATACGGTCAAATTCTAAGATAATTTTCACATATAATTTTTTTGTAAAATATAAAATATTTTCTTCATTTATTTAAGAAAAATCATTTAATGGATTTTACAACGAGTTTGTAAATATCCATTAGGATTTTGCCTAGATTTTAAATAAAAAAATAAATTTTTTTATTTTTAATTTCAGGATTTATGAACTTATATGTAAAATGTATTTTCAATATTAAAAAAAATAAGTTCAAATAAATAAAATAACCCCCCTCTCTCTTTTCTTTTCTCTCTCTCCATCTCTCTCTCTCTCTCTTTCTCTTTACTTTTAATATTTAAGAATTATAAATTTATACGTAAGACACATTCCTAGTATTAAGGGAAACAAAAATATAAAATATATTTTGGCTTTAAAATGGCTAGATTTGACCTATAAAGCTATGATCCACTTTACTAATGTGGATATGCTTTAACCAATAGATAAATTAATGGTTATATAAATACAACAGAGCCTTAATAATAATTAAACAAATTAATAATGTAACTTACCTTAAGTAGGGTGTATTAGAGGTTATATTGTCTTCCATATACACAACCAGTCCTCTTATTCAAACTTTGTAAAGCAGTTAGGGTTTTTAGTGACCAAAACACTAAGTGATAACTTCAAATCTTTAAACCATAAAAGAACAAGAATTCCTTATTCTTTCCACACCTAAATTTAATCCATAAGGATGTTCGTTGTGACGTCATACACGTACAACAAGGAGAGAGAAAATGAGAGAGGGGATGGGGGGAGATAAAAAAAAGAGAGAGAGAGAGAAAGGAAGACAACGATTAGGATAATTTTTCATACACCACCATCCCCCCCCTTCCAAGTATTTTGAGTAGCCATGTTTAACAGACTTAACTAGTAAAGGTATGGGAAATAAAATACTTACTATTTTATACAAGTGATGTAATCTTTTTATGACTTTTGTTATCATGTCTATAAGAGAGATGAGAGTTTGCCTCCAAGAGAGATAAGAGTATGATAAATTTGTTTATTCCAATAAAGGTAAAGAACATTATTATTTAGAAAGTCAAGAATACAAAGCATTATGTAAAGAGACGTTACATGGATAGAATACATAACCTCTAATACATAGCATTTTTGTTGGAGTTATAGATATTTTAATGGAGACATGAAAATCTCATCATGGATATTTTATTGGAGACATTGAAATTTTCATAGCCATCCAAGCCTTTTAAATAATCATGTTTGAAAGACTTAATTAGTACAAGTATTGGGAAGAAAATACTTACTATTTTATACAAGTGATGTTACTTTTTTTATAGCTTTTTATTATCATATTTGCAAGAGAGACAAGCATTTAACTATAAAGATTATAAGGGTTTGATCAGTTTGTTTGTTCCTCTAAAGATAAAGAACATTATTATTATTAGAAAGTGGAGAATGTAAAGTAATGTTAACATATTATGTAAGGAGTTGCATGGATCGATATCTTTGTTGAAGCTAAAGATATTTAATGTAGATATGGAGATCTTACTGTCGCACGCGTTCAAGTGCAGGGCATGGGTCTCTGTCTCCATGTGTCTTTGTCTATCTCATGCTTCTTCCATAATGCTTGCAGGGTATGGTTATGTGGGTATGGGTTGTACGGGATTTTTAGGCAAGTGGGGTGGAGAGAGAGAGAGAGAACGGGAATAAAACATTTCAAAAATCTTCTTCTCCCTTGTCTCTGCATTCACAGGGGAGAATAAACAGCACAGTGCCGTTCAAAACGGCACTGTGTAGTTTTTTTTTAAGAAAAGGAAAATGAATTTGGGAGTGACCCAAAAATAGGTTATAACAGTTGTCCTCCTCCTTACAATGCGTACAAAGCAAAGACTTTGCATAGTAAGCTTGTAAAGAAAACAAAAGGAAATAAAATGATCTGATTATCTTGGACAACCTGCCCACACATGCTCATAGTAGTCTATTTTCAGGGGCGACCGGCCCACACACTCATACTGGTTCATTTTCACGGGCGACCTGCCCACACACGCTCACACTGGTCTATTTTCATGGGCGACCTGCCCAAGTACTCAAAGTGGTCTCTTTTCAAGGGTGACCGGCCCACACACTCACACTTACCCTGGTCTATTTTCATGGGTGACCTACCCAAGCACGCTCACAGTGGTCTATTTTCACGGGCAACCTGCCCACACACGCTCACACTAGTTTTAGTCTATTTTCATGGCGACCTGCCCAAGCATACTCAAAGTGGAAGTGGTCTATTTTCAGGGGCGACCAGCCTACACTCTCACACTTACCCTGGTCTATTTTCATGGGTGACCTGCCCAAGTAGAAAAAGAAAGAGTGGTCTCATTGTAATGGGCGACCTACCCAGGTGAAGGAATGGTCTCATTGTAATGGGTGACCTACCCAGATAAAAACATAGAGAATTGGTCGAATTGTAATGGGTAACCTACCCAGAATTGGGAAAAAGGAAGAATGGTTGTGTTGTAATGGGTGACCTACCCAAATGGAGGAATGACCTCATTGTAATGGGTGACCTACCCAGATAAAAAAACATGGAGAATGGTCGAGTTGTAATGGGTGACCTACCCAAAAATGGAAAAAAAGAACAGTGGTCGTGTTGTAATGGGTGACCTACCCAGGTGGAGAATGGTCTCATTGTAATGGGTGACCTACCCAGATAAAAAAACATGGAGAATGGTCGAGTTGTAATGGGTGACCTACCCAAGAAATGGGAAAAGAAAAGGATGGTCGTGTTGTAATGGGTGACCTATCCAAAAAAATATTGGTCTCATTGTAATGGGTGACCTACCCAAGTGAAGGAATGATCTCATTGTAATGGGTGACCTACCCAGATAAAGAAACATGTAGAATGGTCGAATTGTAATGGGTGACCTACCCAAGAAATGGGAAAAGGAAAGAGTGGTCGTGTTGTAATGGGTGACCTACCTAACTGGAAGAATGGCCTCATTGTAATGGGTGACCTACCCAGATAAGAAAAACATGGAGAATTGATCGCGTTGTAATGGGTGATCTACCCAGAAAAATATTGGTCTCATTGTAATGGGTGACCTACCCAAGTGGAAGAATGGTCTCATTGTAATGGGTGACCTACCTAGATAAAAAAAAACATGAAGTGGTCAAATTGTAATGGGTGACCTACCCAGAAAAAAATTGGCGAGGGCTCAAAGACACACTCGAAAGGAGGTAGGGTTAGAAAACGCAATACCTAAGAGATGGTGGCTCAAAGGCGCACTCGGAAGGAGGTAGGGTTAGAAAACACACTACCCAAGAAATGAGGGCTCAAAGGCGCACTTGAAATGAGGTAGGGTTAGAAAACGCACTACCTGAGAAGTGGTGGCTCAAAGACGCACACAAAAGAAAGAAAGGGCATAAAGGCACACTCGAAATGAGATAGGGTTAGAAAACGCACTACCCAAAAGATGATGATGAAACACCGATCTGACAATGTTAAAAACAATGCATTATGATCAATATGCATGTATACTTACCTGAGAAATATAGGTCCCCATTTCTTCATGGTGTCTTTCTTTTCTCAAAAGGTGGAGAGTTGGCAGTAAACTTCGATGGCTTTTTCGCTCTTGCTTGCTCGAGTCATCTCTTATGATTTTGACCTCTGGGAAGGGCTTGATATCATCATACTTCTTTGTCCTCTACCCTTTATCTTAAGGTTGCCAATTTTGCCCGATATTTTTTCCTAGAAAAGAAATCATGAAGCCAGCCCTACCAGGAGTTTTTTTTATTGCCCCCTAGCTTGATCATGCCCCCAAGTGTTCAATTCAGGTTCGGGGATGTGGCTATGTGAATGAAGGTTTGACAAGGAGTTGTTTTCATGCAGAAATGTTGGAATTTCAAAGCTATTCTAGACACAAAAATCATTTTGATATTGATTCAAAGCAAACTCATTCTGAAAAAATTCAAGTGATTCCTATGGAGAGGTTTTCAGAAGTGATGAAAACTTTTTGTTTTGATTTTGGTGAAAAAAAAAATATGAAGTGACACTTGGTTGGTCAAAGAGGTTTAAGATTTAATTTGAGGAGTACATAAAACCGGTCTTCAAAGCATTCATTTTATTTGCATGAATAATGATTTAGTTTGCATGAGAAAGCACTGCCTACCAATCCAGATTGCTTGCCTTTGATCAGAAAGGACCTGATTAGGCACGTAAAGTAGGCTTGAGCTATTGGTTATGAAGAAAAATGATATTTACAAGCTCAAAAGGTGTTTAAAAGGTTTCAAGACTAAGGATAACTTGTGCTTGTTTCTTGACCTTTTGTCATTTGAATGTCTTTCCAAAATGGTCTATCGTGCCCCCTAGTGTTGGGCTTGGGTTTTCTCTTTGTTTTTGTTTTCTTCATTTGATTTTGAGCATCATTGTATTGGTTTTTTTGCTCAAAATTTTTGGATCCTTTGGATTTTCTTTATCATGCCCTAGCTTTGCGTGGGCAGCTTTAATGATTGAGAATTTTCTTTTATGCCCCCCAGTATTTTTTGGGCACTTTCAATCGTTGAGGTTTTTTCTATGTTTCTCGCACTTGCCCCCCAATTTGGGGTGTGACTAGCCAAGGTTATTTCCAAACCTACCAGGCTCAAAAAGGGACTGCAAAGGATATATTTTAGTTTCGTGAAAGGATTATCAAAGATGGTCTTTCTGCATTCCAAACTCCTGCATTTAGGATCGGTAAGCCTTGCTGTCATGCGAGTATGCAAAATGGTTTCTCATTATTCATCCAATTAAAACTCAGCTTTTGGAGTCACTTCATGGTGTTTTTTTTTTTTTTAAGTTTTCTAGGTGTATGGTTACCTTTCTAAGGAATCACTTGAATTTTCAGTACTTGTTAGTTTTGAACAAACACCAAAATGATTTTTGTTTTTGTACTAAACTTTGAATTCCCAAAAATTCTTTGGAAGAAAAGGGAAACACACCGAAGGATTCTTGGTGCAGTGGTTTTGTGAGTAAATATTGTGCTCAGAGTGTTATTTGCATAAAACAACAAGAAAAATGAAGGCATGTCCCAAACACAGGAAAACACATGATTTTATTAACAAGAAAGGCTCATTTGACAAAGAAAATCTTGTGGTATTGTGATCCAAATTACCAATAAGACTGAAACAGGTTAAAAAAAATGATCCAATAAAAGACAATAATAGGACAGGCTTCAACCTTCCATTTTCATAAATCTCCTCTCAAGCTAGCCTTCCCACAATAGCTCTTTTAAAGGTCTCATTTGACGGTGGGGACAAAAACTATGATCAAAATTCGAGTCCTTTAAAATTTATGCTGCCTTTTTCACACCCTACCTTACCCATCGGTGCTTTTTGAGCATTCTACCTCTAGTGCCTTTACTGATCCATCGCTTCAAGCATGGTTAGGTAAAGGGTTCATGTTCACATTAGGAGTGTCTTCGAATGCTATCCACCCTGCCTTGATTAATTGCAGAAGCTTTCTCTTGAAGGCATTGCAAGTATGAATGTTATGTCCGGGAACACCAGCATGGTATTCTTAGGTGAGCTCTGGCTTGTACCAGCTGGGGTAAGGTGGTTACAAAGGCACTAAAGGTTCGGGAGCTACATGCCCGATGCTTAATAGCTTCTGGTACATTTCTTTCAAGGGCAGCGGTAATGGAGGTAGTTACTCTTGGACCCTTTGGTAATTTTCAATTTGTCTTCTAGCTTGAAAGTTTTGAGGCTCGGGTATTTTGGAGAGAGGTGAAGAGTTTATGTTAGTAATTTGGGATGGAGTGTGATAGTTTTGGAATGTGTTTTTCCTACCCCTATAGTCATCTCCAACATGGTCGACCACCTTTCTTTCGAAGCCTTTTTTCTCGGGGGCTACCACAATTCTACCACTCTTGAAACCTTGCTCTATACTCTCACACATTACCACGGCATCAGTGAATTGATGGGCCGAACTACCCATCACATGCTCGTAATATGGTGCTTTGAGTGTGTAGGCAAATAAAGTGACCATCTCTTTATCCAGAAGTGGGGGATTGACTTGAGCAGCTGATTCTCGCCATCTTTGAGCATATTCCCTTATGCTTTCTTTATCCCTTTTCTCCATATTGGACAAGCTGGTTCTATCGAGAGCAATGTCCATGTTGTACTTACACTGCTTGATAAAAGCATCCACCAGGTCTTTCCATCTCCGAATCTTTGTGTTGTCCAATCTCATGTACCTGCTCAATGTTGCCCCACTTAAGCTATCTTGAAAAAAGTGCATCAGTAGTTTTTCATCATGTACTACTTCCACCATTTTATTGCAATAGGATTTGAGATAAGTCATGAGGCATTGTGTTCCACTATATTTGATGGACTCAAGAACACGAAACTTTTACAGGACAACCACATTTGGGACCAAACACATCTCTGCTGCCCATACTGGATCATATAAGTCTACCCTCTCAATTACTCTGATTCTGGCTTCCAGCGCCTCCATCTTATCTTGATCAATGCTATCAGATGACTTAGCCTTGTGGGACTCATTAGCAAATGCATTCATGATTGTAGGAGCCGGTGCAGGTGTTGCTGACTGCATAAATGTTGGATTATGTTGAGGCCCTTGACCATGTTCACTCATTCTTTCTTCGGGCTGAGCTATTGTTGGAATCTGATTAAAAGTGACCGGTCAGTTAGAAGGACCTTCACCAGAGGTATTTCTTAGTGTTTGCTCGAGTAAGCTAGTGAGGCGAGTCACACTTGTCTTCAGAGACTCCAACTCTTCTTAAAAATAGGCGTCACGGTGAGCGCGCTCTTCATCTTCCATGTTTCTCGCTCGAAGTCGGGTGTTGTAGACTCTTTCGGGACCTATATTTCAACCTGATGCATATGTGTATTGATGTATGTGTATGGATGTAAATGTATGTACATGTGCTTTAGGAGCTTATACTCTAAGGATAGGTTTGGGCCATTACATGATGGGTGGCTTTCTACCTGGTCTCAAAGGGGTCTCTTGTTGTCCCAGTGATCACCCTCATGAAGGCAATATGGGGGCTCAGTAGGTAATGGGATGGCATGTACACCAATCATTACCAATCTAAACACTCAGCGAAGAGTTGGGGTTTACACAAACTTAAACCTTGATTAAAAGTCCTAAGGTAAGCTACTAGTCTCCTACTTAACCTAAAGTTTTTTCAGTATAATTCCCCTTAAATGTGAATGATGCATAAAATAATTTTATACAATGCATGAACAAATATGTATAAAATTAAAGCGTATGAGCAAATGAGAAATGCATATTAACAACAACAAACAAAACCAACAATAACACAAAAATCAGACAAAACAAATGCTTAGTCCATAGGGTCCCCAGTGGAGTCGCCATTCTGTCGCCTGTGTGCGGCGTCACGACGATCTTCCTCCATACTCAATGTGTGTGTAATTTGGCAAATATGGGGAGACAAGAAATTCTTGTCTTTTTATCAGTGGTAAAAATAGAATGGGAGTCACCACCTAGTATTCTGGTCACTAGGAACCATAACTGATCTTAGAGATTGGGTATGGAGACTGGTTGCGTAAAGGGAAGGTATTAGCACCTCAAATATGTCCTACCTAAGTTAAGCTGCATTGTTTTATTGTCTGATAAAAATCTAAGGTCTTGTTATGTTTTTTTATTGTTGGTCCGCCTATGGTTCAAGAAAAGCCTCCTCAGTAAGGAAGTTCTTATCTTATGGGGCAAAGTCTAATCGTTCTAATATCTATAAAAGAAAACTATCATTTTAATATCGGGAGTAAGTTTTACGTATAAATTCATAATCCCTGATATTAAGAAAACAAAATAATTTTTTTGGAATTTTTGAAATATTGGTCAAGTTCTCGTGACTTTAATAAACTGGTTATTAAAACCAAAATGCATGCTAAAACTTTTTTTTTTGAAGTTTTCTTTGTTGTATGAAAATATGATGTAATTTTTTTTTAAAAGAGACTTGACCGTATGCACAAAAATATTTTTTTCTTTTTTTTTTGACAAAAACTAGGTATTTTTAATGACATAAAAATACAGTTGATCTTGATCAAAAACAGCAAAACTAGTGTGCGAGGAAATTGTAAAAATCCCAAACCATATTTTTGGAAGGTTTTTCTTTAAAAAAAAAGGAAAAAAAGAGCTGGGCCCGGCCCAACCCATTCTAGGTTGGGCCTACAAGGCTGGCCTCAGCCCAGCCACGTGGCTGGGCTGATGTTCCAGCCCACCAGCCAAGTGAGCACAGTAACCAGCAAAAAAATGAAAATAATTAGGTAGTTACTGTGCTCAGCACAGTAACTACCTAATTATTTTCATTTTTGCTGCAGAACGTGACTCACGTTCTCCATGCAAAAATGAAAACAGGAGAGGACATATAAACAAAAGGCAGCGGGGGAAGCCGGTTACTTGGAGTGGCGAGACACAATCGTGGACGTCAGCGGTGGTTGAAGGAGACATTGGCAGCGGCGGTGGTTTTCCCTCCTTCTCTCCAGTCTCTTCTGTTTCTCTTCTCA
>Ga0325401_1008168_pt1 | contig 10181 bp, 7 predicted proteins | sample PopdelMetagenome_FD_205666 | JGI IMG/M metagenome (GOLD analysis project Ga0325401, IMG submission 205666) | Populus deltoides microbial communities from Bellville, Georgia, United States - Xylem-PdKOR-R2 | ecosystem: Host-associated > Plants > Phyllosphere > Stem > Wood/Secondary xylem | place...
TAAAACTCAATTCTCAATCAGCCAAATACTAAAAGATAAAATTAAACTCGCCTAGTTTTTTAAGAACTTAGTTTTTTAAAATGATTTTATTTAACTAGACTTTTTAAAAAATAAATCACACCAAAATGTTGTGATGTTTTTCTGATACCAACCCGATGCTGGAATATTTTTTTAATATTATGATAATCATATAAAAGATAAATTAAAATAAATTACCAACTCTAAATCTCCATAAACACATCATATAAGAAATAAATTAAAAAAAATCAAAAACCAAAAGAAAAAAAAAAGATCAAAATGTAATAATAATAATAAAAAAAAACAGTGTAAAAAAAAAACACATTGCTAATGAATGTGGGGAAATATTGTGTTACCCGCACCTTTTAGCTTTATATATACTTGATAATAATAATTTAGGAGAGGTGATCTTATCAACAATGCCGATCACGTGACTAATACTCGTATTAACATGAATGATATAACTCAGAAAGTGACAAATTAAAGACTATCCAGTCTCATAATAAAATCTTGATATATTAGTCTCACTCACTTGACAGGACCACCCACTAGTTCCTCGTATCCCTCCTGCTTGTCAGCTACTCTGTTTAATCATCAGTGCCAAAGTACCGGTCACCAAACTCACCCATGCCTGGTATGACCCGAAATTCCTCGTTTAAGGCAACATCAATCTCTGAAGTGACGATTTTCAAGGTTGGGAACCTTTTGCAAACGCAATGGATGCCCTCAGGAGCCTGAAGTTCCAGAGTGAAAAAATATCAATAGACTTCAGCAATCCAAACTCGAGCAAGATACTGCAACAAGTATAGATTTACCTTCAAGAAAGTCATCATCAAAAGATAGTAACTTACAGATATTAGGTTTAGGAATATGATGTGGGATTCTGGAACTCCTTTCTGTATGAGAAGTTCTATCGCTTGGTTTGCAGAGTTACCTTAAAGAAAATTATCAAAGATAGCAATCAATCATCTACAAGGCAATGAATAATTTCCATGGATGAACAATGAATGCCTTCTCACATAATTGGTCAGATATTTGACATACCACACATATGAATACAAGCCATCATACATCCTAATAGAGCACCACTAGACAGCAAAAAATAAAGATTGCTCTTAAATCAAAGACCGAATTTTTTGCTGGATTTGTCAAAGCTTCACTTAAAATAAAGATTTCTCTTAAATCTGGCCAAATATTGTTCAGCTGGAAAATGGCCAGATTTGTCAAAGTCACACTAACAGCAAGCCAATGTATGGCTCCAAGTACTATTTTACACATGGATGCAAAATGCTTCTTCCCATGAACAAACTTATTATAGTAAATTCTCTGTGCGGACATGAAATCAGATTCCAATGAAGTAAAAACAATTTTCAGCAGAATCTACAATATTCATTGAGAAACCAGAATAGTGAGGGGGCAAGAAAAAGCTCAAGAAATAGAAAATAGAAGTGAAGAGATCACTACCAAATCAACCAATTAAAACAAAAAAGAGTAACGCTATAGGAACATATACTTGAGACTTTAAGACAAAACAGACAATGGCAAAGTTTGAAGTGAATAGAAACTTATTACCTGTAGCAAGAACAGGGTCTAGAAGCAGGACATGCCGTTCTGAAATATCCTTGGGGAGCTTCTCATATATAAGCTGCATAAGTTGGAAACAGTAATCTAACGTTAAAAGATAACTAAAATGTGATCCTCAAGTACTGTGAGGAATTTCTTATTGGGTAATCATAAAATTTTACCTGTTTTCCATTGTCTCCATCACGGTGGATGAGTAATTTTCCAATTTTTATTCCTTTGCAGCATGCTCGCAATGCATTTTCCATGCTTTCTCCACTGTAAATGACAGACAAGAAGTACTGGTTAGCAGAAATATATCTGTATTGAGGCCCAATATGACCCTAGCATCAGGGTCGGGAAGCTGAAGAATGTACTAAACTCATTACTGCTTGCACCCTAAGATGACAACTTGCCGCTCAACACATTCTCGAAGCAAGATGCCAACAAACCAAATGCTAGAACTGCCAAAGTAAATAACTGATTTAAACCTCACCTTCGAACAATAGAAACCCCACATAATTTCTTGCAAAAGTCAACACCAGTGTAAACCGATCCTAGAATAGAATGAAATCAAATTTTCAATGTTGTGTAGAAGAATTGACCAGTAAATTCATCTAATATTCAAATTCAACTATTCAACACGCAGAAAATGCAAGGGCTTCTCGACACCTAAAGTATTATATTTCAAATTAAGTTGCAAAAATTATCGCCCTCTCTATATATTTTGTACATATAAAGATAGAAAACTAAAAACAAGGAAAATGAGTGATGCAGTAAAAAATGAGTTAAAGGAAAAGAAAAAGAAATGTTACAAAGAAAACATATTATAGAACCCACGCTTCATTATTTATTCTACTCCAACACACCTGTTGGTGTCACTACTTGCTTCTCAGTGAATGGCAAATGGCCCAGACCATGTTCCACAACCTGAAAACTCAGTGAAAACATTTATTACAATCTATAATGAGAACAGAGTACAAGAGGAATTTTGGAAAAAAGGATAAAATATACCAGACGGATAAGTCGGTCTGAATAAAATACAAAATCATGCTTTGATATCTCGTTGTCTCGAATCAGTGTATGCATACCTCTTATCTGCAACATGACTCGTCAACATAAGCAAATCCAAACAAAGGATGAATCAAAGCTGGACGGGACTCAAATTCAACTAAATTGCATATATATCTGCAGAGGCTAAGGAAGATCTTTAAGCACACTAGTCTCATCCATTGACATCCTACTGCCAATTGACCCATTCCCACATTGGTTTCTTCTTCTTTCTTTTGGTACTTGTTTAGATATACATACAAATAAAAGAAAATGACAAATTTTAGGCCTTGCCCAACATTTGCTCATAATGTCCAATACCCAAAACCAAAAGCCATGCTAACATAACATTCTTGTTCACGTGAACTATTGCTTTATTCCAACCATTATGCCCCAACTCCAAAGTCACTTGATGCCTCTTTGGACACTACCTATAGACTCAATTTTATATGTTAACATTGAATGGTTACTATAGTTCACTGAATATAGTCAGTTTGTTTTGAAGACATAACCATTAAAATATTACCACTAACACAGTTCACACAATAGGTTTTGCACTCTCTTGCAAATACTGAAAACACTACCAAAATCAGTTTCACATACTGCATAATAGCAACAAAAGGAAAATAATACAAAAGACATACCTGAAAAGTTGACTGAATGACATACACATTTGGATATATTTTGCACAGATCATGTTGACCTAGCTTAGTGTGGATATGTTGCACAATTAAATCAATGGCAACATGATTGTCACCTCCCCGTGGGATGATCAGATCAGCATACTTCTTTGAAGGCAACACAAAATCATCAAAAGCAGGCTTCACAAATTTAGCATACTGCAAAATCAACAGTTATGCTTCAGTGTGTGACATTAATAACAGTCACTTAGAGTTTAAAGAGATTAAATCTCTGAGAATTACCCTCTCAATTTCTGCAAAAATTCACAGCATAAGCACCTTGAAAATCATGAGCAATATTAAAATGGGACATTATCCTTGCTCTAATATGGATTAACTAATCACCAATCCATGATTTTAAAGTTGTAATTAATGATCCAAGGTCACTTTAGTGGTCCAGCAGAAGAGTTTCCTACCTCTGGCCAACAGACAAACACGCATGAATTGCTATGGAAGTTTAGATCCACTACTGTCTATATATGTGCTCAACATGGGGGTTTCTTCCTAGGATTAACATGTAGCAGCACCAGTTGAGCGCTTGCATTTCAGTCACTAATTGATGGGATATAACAATTTCCAGTACACCATTTGCTGAAATACATTTTGATTAAGACACTTCTTAGAAGTCAAAATCCTACTCCTATTTTCCACAGCCATTTCATTCCAAGTGGACAGTATAGAGTACAAAACTAGGAGAACGAAATGAATCCTTTCCTTTGACATCTAGAGACTTTAATTTGAGTCCTCCGGTGGCAAGTTCATGATAATGGAACTTAAACTAGAGGCAGGCATCAGCCCCGGTGCTTCAATGCATGTGCTGCTGGTTCGAGATGGATGATGAATACTAAACACAGTGTTATATCCATTTGAGTGTAGGCCACTTTCCTTCTATATTGCGGCTTTCATACAATCAGGAAACAGTGTACACTAATGCAAGCAATCACATACAAAGCAAAAAAACAAAGGATATTCAGCAATATAATTTAAATTTGCTAAATATACTTAGCAAATATGCCATAATTTTAAATTAAAATAGGAATGAAATGCTTCATGCAAAACATGTTTATGTGAAAAACACACTTACAAGCCATGGCTGACCTTAATCATTATTTCACTAATTGAGGACAAAAAATATAATAAGCATAAAGTGCTAACCTGTTCAAGAACAGAGTTTATGTCCCTACCCCTCTCAACTGTGTCACGCCTTATTCTACGAGCAAGCCTCACATCAGCATCTAGAAGCAACACATCACCAATATAAATAAAGGGGAGACAGCAAAGTAAAGAAAAATATAGTAATAGCTAAAAAAAATTAACTGCATCTTCCTTCATTTGACAGTCAAGTAACTCTTTAGGCAGACCATCTCCCAACATGTCTGGCTAGACTTCTGTGGCTTTATTACAATGTCAAGTTATGATTAAAATAACACTATCATATGGCATTCTGAGCCCAAAATGGTTTTCCACTTTATGTTAAACTGAAGGATTTATGTACAAGTAGATCCAATATGCAGATTACTAATGATTACCATACTTATTCTTGTCAAGAGTGCTGCATCTTTGGTCACACAAAGGCAAAAGCTTTATAATATAGCAATTGCCTGTCAATTTACCAGATTGTGTGTTAAGGAGCTCAAGCAGGGCATGAACACACAAGCACACACTACACAATCTCCAAGACCTATGGAATATTGAGGGGGATGTTTTCCATGATAGATAACTAGTTAACAACTCAAACCTGTGTCAACAAAGATTTTCATGTTCATCAGGTTGCGAACACGCTGGTCATGGAAAACCAGAATCCCCTCAAGGATAATCACATCAGAAGCGTTTACCTGACAAAAAATCCAAGTAATGTTTCAAAAGAAACTAGAAAGAATTTGCATTTAAAATGACCCTCTCTAGAAGAAGAAAGGCAAAGAGATTGAAAAATAATTAGAAAAAAAGGAGTAAATAGTGCCACGAACAATTCAAATGCCCATATATTAAATATTTCAACTTCTTACTTTCCATGACAGTAGAGCTTTGCAGCTGTTTATAGGGGATTTAACTAAATGGCGAGAAAGTGGCACTAACAGCAGTAGGTTGACTTGTGATGATGTCAAAATTCACAAACCCTCACAATATTATCACTAAATCATTCACGCTCTGCGCTTGTAATTTCCCGCATAGAATTGCAGCTGGAAAAAAATAAATGTGATACCACATTTTCTCCATCCATGCCAATAGCGGGAGCGAAACGCAGCAACCTCGACCTTTTATAAAAGGAAGAGTTTCCAACTGGGGTACCAAGTTAAAATCGCTAAAATGATTGATTAAACATGTCACGATTTACCATCCCGTATCCAAAATTATCACACCAATCCTCAGGAAAAAAAAAAGTATTTGGTGCTGAAAATTGGGTAAAGTAAGTACCTGCCTGAAGCTATCCGAACATCGGCGATGGCTCTTAAAATCATAGATTGGAACTTGATAACAATGCCCACTTCTCATCTTTTGAACACAGTCTAAAAGCTGCTCCGTATCAAAAGCATCTACAACGACAACAACAATAACAACACTAAAACAACTAACCAAAAAAAAAAATTATTTCTCTAAATTTGAAGAACAACTCAATTTTACCAGGATGATCAAAATTATACTCATGCACTCGCTTCGATTCTTCAGCCGTCAAGCCACGATAAAATGAATCCTAAAATTCAAAAACAAATCATAATAATAAAATTTTAAAATGAGAGACAAAAAAAAATAAATCCAAAAAATTAAAAAATTAAAAAACCTGATTAACAAGAACAACACGGTGATCATGAAGCTGTTGAATGATCATATCGCACACTGTAGTCTTACCGGAAGCCGTACCACCAGAAACACCTACAACGTTAATAAAATATTCAAAAAACAATATTAGTATTTTATTAAAATTAAATAATTTAAATTTGTGAGCGAGTGAGTGAAATATACCAATGACAAAAGGTTGTTTGGGAGCATTGGAGTCGGAGGCGGAGGCGGAGCGGTGAGAGGGAGACGCAGTGGAGGAAGACGGAGGAGAAGAAAGCAGGCCATCGAGACGGAGGCCGGAGAAGTGAGGACCTGAGGCCTTCTCCATTACGTAGTCAATAGAATTGGTCTCTTCCGGCATCGTTATATAGTGGTTATTTTTCTACTGTAATCACTACACTGGAGTTTCTGTTGGAACTGGAACAGGAACAGGAAGAAATAACAAATGTGGGTGATTGAAACCTTGCAGTTTGGTGTTCTTGGGCCTGTAACTTATTTTTCTGTTTTTTAAGAGAGAGAGAGAGAGAGAGGTTTGTGCTGCGAGAAGAGGAATATGCTATTGATTGGCTCCTCATATTTCCTTTTTTTTAAGGCAAAAGAAAGCCTATAGATGCTCACATGCAGATTGGTTTTTCCTGTTGTAGATTTTGCATCTAGAAAATAACTCAAAGCTGTTATTTTTTTTGTTTAAAAAAATTAGATATTTAATTTTTTATAATTAATAAGATAAAAACTTAGAAGTATGTTTGGTAAAAATGATTCATTTCAAAAAAAAATTAAAAGAATTTATACAGTATGAGTTTGAATATATAATTCAAAAGTTACAAATTTTAAATTTTAACTTAATTTTTCAAAAAACATTTTGTTTAAATCAAGATTTATTTTTAAACAAACATAATTATAACTTTATATGAATTAAAAGTTAAAAAAATAATTAAATCAATTGAAAAAATTCATATCAAATGAAACCTTAACTAATAAAAGGTTTTTTTTTTACATTGTCCTATAATGACAACCTTTACTCTCGAAACAATTTCATCAATAATTCTAATGATATCTAATTCTACATTAATGAGGTTACAATATTTTTTAAAATCCATACATACAAATTTATTTACAAAACTTTCACAGATAATACAAGAACCTATCCAACATAAAAAAAAACTAAATATCTTGACAATACCCTACAAAGAACTAAGGCCCTAAAAAAATATATATGTAAGACACACAACATGAAATTTATAATAAACATTTTTATGATTATAGTTATAAAGATTATAGTTATTATGATTACTAACCATATAAACAAAAACAATATTATTAATCTTTCTATAAACACTACATACCAAGTCAATTTCCATATAATACATTCTCATTGTAACACCCCCTTCGAGTTTTTTCATGTGAGTTGTCGTAACTCAATTTTAGGGTATTCTCAAAAACTTATTTTTAAAAAAATCAAAAAATAAAATAAGGGTTGGCAACGTGAAGGTAGCATGATAGGAAATCAAGCTGCAATTTTGAAAGAAATTCGAGACCTAATTGTACCCCATTATACCCAAAAATAAAAAAAAAACAATGCAAATTCAAGGTCAAATTAAATTATTATTGGATGAATTTGCATAAAAAAAATAAGTCAAGGGATATAATTAAATTTTTAATAGGCCAATTTGATTTAATCATGGGCCAAATTGAATTTTAATTATGTTTAAGAATTATTTTGGGTCCAATTGAAGGGTTTAATTAAGTGCAAGGACTTAATTATACTTAAATGGATCAAATTAATTTTATTAGGGGCTTAATTGGTGAAAAATTAAGTTTGGGAGTCTAATTCGGGCTTAATTGAGAAGATTGGAATTTTAAGAGACCAAATTTAATTTTTACCAAGTTAATTGATTGAAATCATGGGTAAAATCGCAAGAAAATTGAAGTTTTTGGGTTAATTAAGGGTCCAATTGAACCTCACAGCCAAGGACCAATTTGTAAAAGGCGCCGAACTATAGGGGCTTAATTGTTTGAAACCAGGAGTGAAATTAAAGAAATTGAAAGTTTAATGGTCAATTAGGAGTTACATTGCATAAATCTAAGACCAAGGACCAAAGTGCAAAAGGCCTTGAACTTCGGGGTTCAAATTGAAGTTCAACAGGGGCTAAATTGCACTAAATCAAAGGTTTAGGGTTAGTTAGGGGTGCAATTGAACGAATGCGAAGGATGAAGGACTCAATTGAAGTTTGAAAAAATTCCCTTATTTAACCCAAAATAACGATGTTTTTGCATTTATTTTTTTATAAGAAAAAGAGAGAGGACCAGACGACGTGTCGTCGAGTCACTGTTCATTGTCTTCCCCGATTTTGCCCGAAAATGCTACTCGGGTGGCTACTTTTCAGGTGTATTTAATGCCTCATATGTCCACCAAAATTGACAACACATGAACAAAAATAGTCACTTGACATCCCTCTATCCCAGAGTATGGTTCGTTTAGGCATATTATCATCAAAACAGCCCCGACACCGGTCTAAAGTAGCCAACTCAGGCAACCTTGAACTATCAGATTTGACAGTTCATGGTGCTTACTTTGAACCAACAGTTGGGATCCTTACCAACCGAATCAATGGCTGAAATTTTTCCCCTGTAAATACAAAATTACCCTTTTCCACCCCACAATAAATAGGAGTGGATTTCATGGCTTGAGCAGAGAAAATCCAATCCAAAAATTGAAAAAAAACCAACCAGTCCAAAAATTGAAAAAAAACCAACCTTCTCCTCCCAAGTTTTTTTTTTTCTGCAACGAGTTCTCTCTTTTTTCTTCTCTGTCGTGGCTTTCGGCCGCCACCACTATCATTGTTGGCTTGACCACCATCCTCTCTACCACATGCAACTGTCTGACTACCTCATGTGGTGGTTACACCAACTCTCTCTCTCTCTCGTCTGCAACTTCTTCATCTTCCGTTACAAGCGGCTAAGACCGGCCACCACCTTTGCCACAGCCTCAGCCACTACCGCATGTCGTCCTCCACGACCAGACCGCGACCACACCAGGTAGCTTTCTTCTTTTCCCTTTCTTCTTCTTCTTCACTACCTCTATTCACAGAGTGAACAATATATGAATTATAATTCACATCCACTGTTCATGCAATGAACGTTGAGTCGGGCCACTTCTAGCTCAGCTCAACTATATGGGTCGGACTCGACCCGACACTAAAAAGAAGGAAAAATCTATTGGGCCGAGATTGGCCCAATCCAACATTCCTGGGCTCGACCTAATTAGTTGGGGCGACCCAGCCCATATATATTTAATATATATTTATTTATAATAATATATATTATAATATTTTTAAAGAAATAAAAAAAAAAACTTTCAAAAATCATTTCATAAAAATTGTGATTTTCTCAAATATTTTTCTACCAATTTTGCATTATATCGGGTTGTATATTTACACTATAAAATAAAAATCTGGTATTAAAATACTTGGTTTTCTCCAAAAAAATTTCTACAAAATATATATATAAAAAAGCTTTTAAAATAATTTCTCCTTTAAAAAAAAATATTTTTTTTATGCATACGGCCAAATCTTAAAACTTTTCCAAGCATATTTTCATAAAAAAATTGCATCTTTCTCATGTTTTGAAAATAAAAATAAAAATAGATATCGTAACCAGTTTATGATCATCCATTAGTGTTTGACCAAAATATCAAAAATCTTTTTCCAATATTTTTTTAGGGTCCAGATGTAGACTTTAATATTTGTAAGGTGTAAAATTACACGATAAAGTACACCATCAGGTATTAAAGATACAAGGTGTAAATAAATACGATGCTAAAATTTAGACTTTAGAACGGTTAGGTAGAGACTTTCTCATGAAGAGAACTTTAAAAAAAACCAACGATTATAAACTCGACCTAGAAAAAACAATCAAACAATAATGCAACTTAGCTTAGATAGGGTGCACTGAGGGTGATGCGTCTTCTTAGCTTAGATAGGGTGCACTGAGGGTGATGCGTCTTCCCCTTACACAACGAGTTCCTTACCCAGACTCTCGCAAACCATAGGTTCCTAGTAACCATAATACTAAGTGGTGACTCCTGAACATTAA
>Ga0325401_1008172_pt1 | contig 10179 bp, 12 predicted proteins | sample PopdelMetagenome_FD_205666 | JGI IMG/M metagenome (GOLD analysis project Ga0325401, IMG submission 205666) | Populus deltoides microbial communities from Bellville, Georgia, United States - Xylem-PdKOR-R2 | ecosystem: Host-associated > Plants > Phyllosphere > Stem > Wood/Secondary xylem | place...
CGGCGCGCACGTCCGTCGCGGCCAGGTCGTCGGCTACGTCGGGCAGACGGGCTTCGCCACCGGGTGCCACCTGCACCTGATGGTCTGGCTCGACGGCCGCATGGTCGACCCGATGACGTGGCTGTGACGACGGCCGCCCCGGGCCGGGCCGGCGACCGGGTGCGACGCTGCCGCCATGACCCAGGACCCCTACGCCCTGCCCCAGGACCCGCGCTGGTTCGCGGTCCGCTGCCTGTTCGAGAACGGCTGGCTGCCCGACGACCAGGAGGAGTCGGTCTACGAGGAGCGCATCACCTTGTGGCGCGCCACCTCCGTCGAGGAGGCGGTGGCCCGGGCCGAGGCCGAGGCACGGACGTACGCGGCGGCCATCCCCGACGCGCCCGACCGCTACCTCGGCCTGGCGCAGGCCTTCGCGCTGTCCGACGGCCCGGCCGACGGGGCGGAGGTCTTCTCGCTCCTGCGCGGGAGCACGCTGCCGGCCGAGGCCTACCTCGACGCGTTCTTCGACACCGGCTCGGAGAGGCTGCGCACGCTCTGACCCGCTCAGGCGCGAGGGTGGGCCTGGAGGTAGGCCGAGCGCAGGCGCTCGTCAGTGACGTGGGTGTAGATCTGCGTCGTCGCCAGGGAGGCGTGGCCGAGCATCTCCTGCACGCTGCGCAGGTCGGCGCCGCCCTCGAGCAGGTGGGTCGCCATGGCGTGGCGCAGGCCGTGGGGCCCGAGGTCCGGGGCGCCGTCGACCATCCGCAGGGCGCGGTGGACGATCCGGCGCACCACGCGCGGGTCGAGGCGGCCGCCGCGCTCGCCGACGAAGGTCGCCGCGCCGCTCGCGGCGGTGGCCAGGGTGGGACGGCCGCGGGCCAGCCAGGACTCCAGCGCGTCGAGGGCGGGCACGCCGAGCGGGACGGAACGTTCCTTGGCCCCCTTGCCGAAGACCCGCAGCACCCGCCGGTCGCGGTCGAGGTCGCCGAGGTCCAGCCCGCAGAGCTCGGCGACGCGCACGCCCGTGGCGTAGAGCACCTCGAGCAGCGCGACGTCGCGCAGCCCCACCGGTCCCCCGTCCTCGCGGGCGATCGCGATGGCGTCCTCCAGCAGCTGCTGGGCCTCGGCCTGGCTGAGGGTCTCGGGCAGGCGCCGGTGCGGGCGGGGCGAGCGCAGCGCGGCCGAGGGGTCGGTGGGCAGCCGGTGCGTCTGCTCGGCCCAGCGGAAGAAGCCGTGCACGGCGGCCGAGCGCCGCTGCATCGTGGTGCGCGCCCGGCCCGCGGCCTGCTCGGCGGCGAGCCAGCCCCGCAGGTCGCGCAGGTCGGCGTCGGCGAGGTCGTCGACCCCGTGCTCGTGCAGGTGGACGAGCAGGCCCAGCAGGTCGGTGCGGTAGGCGCGCAGCGTGTGCGGGGAGAGCCCGCGGCGCAGCCGGAGGTCGCGCAGGTAGTCCTCCAGCGGTCCCGCGAGCGCGTCGGGCAGCGGTGCGCCGTCGTCAGCGCCACCGACGGCCCCGGTGCCGGCGGCCGCCTCCGCCTCCTCGACCCTCGCTCCCACCCGGTCACTGTGCGTGCCTGCGGGGGCCTGGGCAAGACGCCACCCCGCAGCCGGCGGGCGCGGACCTGCCCGACAGGCGGTCGGCGCACCGCCGCCGGCCTGGCCGGGTTCGCTAACCTGCCCGCCGTGACCGACGACGACCTGACGGTCGGGGGCCGCGTGCTCCCGATCACCCGCTGGGGCACCCCGGTGATGCACGCGAAGACCCGCCCGGTGGAGACCTTCGACGACGAGCTGCGCACCCTCGTGCGCGACATGTTCGCCACGATGGAGGCGGCCTCCGGCGTCGGGCTCGCGGCGACGCAGGTCGGCCTCGACCTCGCGGTGTTCGTCTACGACTGCCCCGACGAGGCCGAGGTCCGCCACGTCGGCGTCGTCTGCAACCCGGTCGTCGAGCTGCCCGAGGGCAAGGACCGCAACCTCGACGCGATCGACGAGGGCTGCCTGTCCTTCCCCGGCGGCTACCAGGAGCTCGCGCGGCCCGACCACGCGATCTGCCGGGGCCAGGACGTCGACGGCAACCCGGTCGAGATCCACGGCGACGGCCTGCTCGCCCGCTGCCTGCAGCACGAGACCGACCACCTGAACGGCATCGTCTTCGGCGACCGGCTGTCGGCCCGCGGACGCAAGAAGCTCCGCCAGCAGCACGACGACCTCGCCGAGCGCTACCCCGACGACTGGCCGGTCTCCCCCCGCCGCGGCCCCGCGCCGGAGGCGGAGGAGGACGAGCTCTGACCTCGCCCGTCCGGCGACCGCCTCAGGCCGAGGGCGCCAGGGCGTAGCAGGCGATGGCCGCCGCGGCCGCGACGTTGAGCGAGTCGACCCCGGCGCGCATCGGGATGCGCGCGCGCACGGTGGCCGTCGAGGACCAGTGCGCGGACAGGCCCGCGCCCTCGGTGCCGAGCAGCACCGCGACCCGGTCGTCGTCGCCGAACCGGCCGGCGACCTCGCCCAGGTCGACGCTGTCGTCGGCCAGCGTGAGGGCCACGGTCGTCACGCCCGCCTCCGCCAGCAGCGCGGGCGCGTCGCGCCAGCTCGGGAGCCGGGTCCAGGGCAGGGCGAAGACCGCGCCCATGCTCACCTTGACCGCGCGGCGGTAGAGCGGGTCGGCGCACCGCGGCGAGAGCAGCGCCCCGTCCCAGCCGAGCCCGGCGGCGCTGCGCAGCACGGCCCCGACGTTCGCGTGGTCCACGACGTCCTCGAGCACCACGAGCCGCCGCAGCCCGAGCAGGGCGTCCACGCCCGGCAGGTCGGCGCGGTGGAACGAGGCCAGCGCGCCGCGGTGCACGTGGAAGCCGGTGACCTGCTCGGCCACGGCCTCGTCGACGACGTAGACGGGCACGTCCGGCCAGCGGGACAGCACGTCGTCGAGCCCGGCCAGCCAGCGCGGCGCGAGCAGGAACGAGCGCGGCACGTGCCCGGCCTCGGCCGCGCGGCGGATGACCTTCTCGCCCTCGGCGATGAACAGCCCCCGCTCAGACTCCAGGCTGCGCCGCAGCGACGACTCCCGCAGGCGGACGTAGTCCCCGAGCCGCGGGTCGTCAGCGTCCTGCACCGTCTCCCGCACGGGCCCATCCTGCCGTGCGTCCTTCGCCCGAGGAGTCGTACGACCAGTCCCACCCTCCGCCGAGAGGTAGGTTGCCGCGCCAATCTCGGCCCGGAAGGCGCGGCAACCTACCGCTCGGCGGGGTTCGAGGAGGCTCGAGGGGGTCCGACGGCCCGCGCCCTAGGCTGACGTCGTGCCCGCCCCCACCCTCGGAACCCTCCCCTGGCGCCCCGCGCTCGAGCAGCTCGACCTCCTCGCCGCGCCGACGGCCGCGGCGCTCGGCGCGGCCGACGCCAGCTGGGCGGCGGACGTCCACGCCGCCGCCATCGACGAGGACCTCGCCGACACCGCGGCGTTCTGCGAGGCGTACGAGGTGCCGCTCGCGGCGTCCGCGAACTGCGTGGTCGTCGCCGGCCGTCGGGGCGAGTCGACGACCCTGGCCGCCTGCCTGGTGCTGGCCACGGACCGCGCCGACGTCAACAAGGCGGTGCGTCACCAGCTGGGCGTCCGCAAGATCTCCTTCGCGCCGATGGACGAGGCGGTCGAGCGCACGGGCATGGCGTACGGCGGGATCACCCCGGTCGGGCTGCCCGGCGACTGGCCGGTCCTCGTGGACGAGGCCGTGCTCGAGCAGCCCTGGGTCGTGGTCGGCAGCGGGACCCGCGGCAGCAAGCTGCTGCTGCCCGGCACCCACCTCGCCGACCTGGCCGGCGCCCACGTGATGCTGCTGCGCCAGGTCGGCTGAACCCGGCCTGCCGGACCAGCCTCAGCGCAGCAGGTTGACGATCGCCGCCACACCGACGGCGACGATGACCACGCGGTAGACGGTCGGCGGCAGCCGGCGACCAACCCTGGCCCCGAGCTGGGCGCCGAGCACGGCGCCGACGCCGATCGCGACGGCCACCGGCCAGTCGACGTCGCTGACGATGATGAAGACGATCCCGGCGACCCCGTTCACGAGCATCGCCAGCACGTTCTTGAGGGCGTTGATGCGCGGCAGGGGCTCGTCGAGCCCGATGCCGAGGATGCCGATCAGCAGCACGCCCTGCGCGGCGCCGAAGTAGCCGCCGTAGACACCGGTCCCGAGCACGCCGGCCCCGAGGGCGACGGCCCCGCCGCGTCGCAGCTCGCCGCTGCCCACGCCGGCCCGCTCACGCCGGGCCGCGACCCGCCGCGAGAGCGCCGGCTGCAGGAGGACGAGCACGCAGCCGATGGCGATCAGCACCGGGACGATCGCCGCGAAGGCCGAGGCCGGCAGCAGCAGGAGCAGGACCGCGCCGATGATGCCGCCGGCGAGCGACAGGGGCCCAAGCCGCAGGATCCGCGACCGCTGACCCCTGAGCTCCGGGCGCATGGCCCACGCCCCGGCGAAGGAACCGGGCGCGAGGCCGATCGTGTTCGACACGTTGGCCACCACCGGCGGCACGCCCAGTGCCAGCAGCACGGGGAACGTGATGAGGGTGCCCGAGCCGACCACCGTGTTGATGAAGCCGGCCCAGACACCCGCCAGGCCGACCAGGAGGAGGTCGACCCAGGTCACCGCTGCACGTTAGCGGGCTTCCTCCACCGGCTCGGGCTCGGCGGACGGCGTGGACGAGGGCTGCGCCGCGGGGGCGTCGGCCGTGCCGTCGCGCTGCTCCGAGCCGTCGGTCACCGCCTGGATCTTGTCGCCCGCCGACACCGGCTGCGAGAGCCGTACGTTCGGGCGCTCGAGCTGCTGCGCCGCCGCGATGGCCTCCTCGACGGTGCGGCGCGAGGCCTCCTCGTCGTCGCGCGACTGCTGGTCGATCTCGGCCTGAACGTCGATCTTCGGCGGGGCCGTGAACTGCCCGGACGCCGCGGGGATGCCGTTCGACGCCGGCGCGGCGGACTGGCCGCCGACGGCCTGGCCGACGATCCCGCCGAGGCCCTTGAGGGCGTCGTTCAGCTCGCTGGGCACGATCCACATCTTGTTGGCGTCGCCCTTGGCCAGCGCCGGCAGCATCTGCAGGTACTGGTACGCGAGCAGCGCCTGGTCGGGTTGGCCGGCATGGATGGCGTTGAACACGGTCCCGATGGCCTGCGCCTCGCCCTCGGCGCGCAGCATCTGCGCCTGGCGGTCGGCCTGCGCGCGGAGCACGGCGGCCTCGCGGTCACCCTGCGCCCGCAGGATGGCCGACTCCTTCTCACCGCCGGCCGAGAGGATGCTCGACTGGCGCTGGCCCTCGGCGATGAGGATGGCGGCCCGCTTGTCGCGCTCGGCGCGGGCACCCTTCTCCATCGCGTCGCGGATCGTGGGCGGCGGGTCGATGGCCCGCAGCTCGACGCGGTTGACCTTGATCCCCCACTTGCCGGTCGCCTCGTCGAGGACGACGCGCAGCTTCTGGTTGATCTCCTCGCGGCTGGTCAGGGTCTGCTCGAGGTCGAGGCCACCGATGATGTTGCGCAGCGTGGTCTGGGTGAGCTGCTCGATCGCCTTGACGTAGTCCTGCGCCTCGTACGCGGCGCGGACCGGGTCGATGATCTGGAAGTAGATGACCGAGTCGATGCCGACCATCAGGTTGTCCTCGGTGATCACGCCCTGCGGCGGGAACGGGACGACCTGCTCGCGCATGTCGAGGTTGAGCCGGACCTTGTCCAGCACGGGGATCAGCAGGTGCGGGCCGGGCTCGAGCGTCCGGTTGAAGCGGCCGAGGCGCTCCACCATCCCGACGCGCTGCTGGCGGATGACCCGCACGGAGCTGGCCAGGATGAAGATCACCGCGAAGGCGACGACCAGGGCGATGATGAGTGACGACGGGTCCATGGTTCCCTCCAAGGGGATTGGTCCGGCACTCCAGTGTGCCTCGCCGTGCCGCGCATCGGCCTACGACCCCGTCACACCGGCCCCACGGGACCCAGCCCGACGGCACCCGCCATGGGCGCCCGGGACGAGCGTCAGGGCAGCTCGCCGTACTTGGGGTAGACGACCGCGATCGCGCCGTCGATCTCGTAGACCTCGATCTCGGTGCCCTGCTCGATGACCACGTCGGAGGCGTACGTCCGCGCCGACCAGGTCTGCCCGTCGACCTTGATCTCGCCGCTGCCGCGGTCGATCTGCGAGGTGGCCATGCCGCTGCTGCCGACCATCTTGTCGGTCGAGGAGCGGTAGCCGGGCATGGCCCGCACCTTCGCCAGCACGCTGGGCCGCAGGAAGATCAGCATCCCCGCGCTGACGCCGGCGCCGACCAGGATCTGCAGCACCCACAGGTCGGGGGCGACCGCGGCGGTGCCGGCCGCGGCCAGGGCGCCGACCGCGAGCATGATCAGCACGAGGTCGAGCGACACCACCTCGGCGACGGCGAGGACCAGCGCGAGCGCCAGCCAGAGGGCCCAGGCGTGCTCGCCGAGCCAGTCGGTCAGATTCATGGTCCACCTCCTCCGGCCCACGGGCCAGTACGCCCATGGTGCCAGGCGGAGCCTGACGGGCGGGGGCTCAGCGTGCCTGGGCCGACCAGCGGCCGGCGCGCGAGGTGAGCTCGACCTCGAGGTCGAAGGTCTCCCCCAGCCGCTGCGCCGTCAGCGTCTCCTCGATCGGACCGGCGGCCACGACCCGGCCGTGCTTGAGCAGCAGCACGTGGGTGACGCCGACCGGGATCTCCTCGACGTGGTGCGTGACGAGGACCGAGGCCGGCGCGTACGGGTCGGAGGCCAGCTCGCCGAGCGTGCGCAGCAGCGTCTCGCGCCCGGTGAGGTCGAGGCCGGCGGACGGCTCGTCGAGCAGCAGCAGCTCGGGGTCGGTCATCAGCGCCCGCGCGATCTGGACGCGCTTGCGCTCGCCCTCGCTCAGGGTGCCGAAGGTCCGGTCCGCGAGCCCGGCGATCGCCAGCGACTCCAGGAGCTCGTCGGCGCGCTCGTGGTCGAGGTCGTCGTAGGACTCGCGCCAGCGCCCGAGCACGGCGTACGAGGCGGAGACGACGACGTCGTGCACGCGCTCGGAGCGCGGGATCCGCTCGGCCAGGGCGGCCGAGGTGAGGCCGATGCGCGGGCGCAGCTCGAAGACGTCGACGGTGCCGAGCACCTCGTCGAGGAGCCCGACGACGCCGGTCGAGGGGTGGATCTGCGCCGCGAGCAGCTGGAGCAGCGTGGTCTTGCCGGCCCCGTTGGGGCCGAGGACGACCCACCGGTCGCTCTCGTCCACGGTCCACGTCACGTCGTCGAGCAGGGTCGCTGAGCCCCGGACGACGCCCACCCCGGCGAGATCGACGACTGCAGCCACGCGGCGACCCTACCGGTCCCGCACGGCCCGTCCGGGACTCCGGTCCGCGTGCCCGCCCGGACGTACGGTGTCTGCCGTGGAAGCCCCCCTGCCGGCGAGCGAACGCCTCTCGCTGCGGCTGGTCGTCAACCTGAACGCGGTCCTGCACGGCCGCCTCGCCGCCGAGCGGGCGGCGGCGGAGGTGATCGGCGACGACGTCGCCCACCACCTCGTCGACCCCGACGGCCTGCTCGGGCTGGACCCCCTCACCGCGACCGAGCTCGACGACGGCTTCGCCTCCCTGCTGGCCGCCGAGCCGGAGCGCTGGCTGCTCGCCCTGCCGGTGCCCGGCGCCCTCGCCCCGCTGCGCGGCCCGGTCGCCCTGAACACCGCCGCGCTCGCGGCGGGCGAGGCCGCCGTCACCGAGGGCGGGAGCGTCGCGCTCGTGCCCCACCGGGTCGGGCAGGCCGTGCAGTGGCGGGTCCACGCGGCCGCACGCCCCTTCGCCCCGCCCACCCTCTACGAGGCCGAGCGGGAGCTCAGCGAGGCGGTCCTGCGGGCCGCGACCACGCTGACCCACCTCGACGTCGCCTCCCGGACCCGGCCCCGCGACCGCGGCACGGCCCTCGCGCCCGGCTACCCGCCGCGCGCCCGCCTCGCCGCAGACCGTGCCGCGCGTCTGCTAGCCGCCTGCGACGAGGCGCTCGCCACCGACGGTGCGGCGATCACGCTGCACGAGGCCGAGGTCCGCTCCCGCGAGCTGCGGGTGGTCCGCACCGCCGCCGGCCAGGCCCTCTGCGCGGCCGCCGGCTGGCCGGAGGCCTGAGGCCCGCACCTCTCGTCGGGGCCGTCGACGCGCCCGAGCACGGGCGCGCGATGATGAGGTTCAGGACGCACACCGCTCGGGGCGGACGGAGGCGTCGACCGTGACGAAGGCCGACCTGAAGCGCGAGATCACCACCTACGCGGCGCCGCGCGGCCGCTTCCAGCTGGTCGTGGTCGCACCGGCCCGCTACCTGGCCCTCGACGGCCGCGGCGACCCGAACTCGGCGCCTGCCTACCGCGACGCGCTGGCGACGCTCTACCCGGTGGCGTACCGGCTCAAGCTCACGAGCAAGACGGTCCTCGACCGCGACTACGGCGTGATGCCGCTCGAGGCGCTGTGGTGGGCCGACGACCTGGACACCTTCACCAGCGCCCGCGACAAGTCGCGCTGGCACTGGCGCCTGCTCAACCTCGTGCCCGCCTGGCTCACCGCCGTCCACGTGGCCGCGGCGCAGGAGGTCGTCGCCCGCACCGGGCACGCCCCCGCGATCGCCGACCTGCGCCTCGAACCCCTCGACGAGGGCCTGGTCGTGCAGACGCTGCACGTCGGGCCGTACGACGAGGAAGGCCCGGTGCTCGCCGCGATGCACGAGCACGTGACGGCCGAGGGCTACGCCCTGACCGGCCGGCACCACGAGGTCTACCTCAGCGACCCCCGCCGCACCGCGCCCGCCCGGCTCCGCACGATCCTGCGCCAGCCCGTGACGAGGGGCTGACGACGGCTACGAGCCGGTGGAGTGGAGCCCGCCGTCGACGTGGACCATCTCGCCCGTCGTCGCCGGGAAGAAGTCGCTGAGCAGCGCCACGACCGCCTTGGCCGTGGGCTCGGGGTCCCGCGGGTCCCAGCCGAGCGGCGCGCGGCTGCCCCAGACCGTGTTGAACTCGTCGGCCCCGCCGATCGCCTTCTTGGCCAGCGTCTCCAGCGGGCCGGCCGCGACCAGGTTCACCCGGACGCCCTCGGGGCCGAGATAGCGGGCGAGGTAGCGGCTGGTGCTCTCCAGCGCCGACTTCGAGACGCCCATCCAGTCGTAGACCGGCCACGACACGGTCGCGTCGAAGGTGAGGCCGACGACCGAGGCCGGGTTGGCCAGGACGGGCTTGCAGGCCATGGTCAGCGAGGTCAGCGAGTAGGCCGACACATGCAGCGCCTTGGAGACGTCGTCCCACGGCGTGCTGAGGAACTTGCCGCCGAGCGCGGTCTCCGGGTTGGCGTACGCGAGCGAGTGCACGAGCCCGTCGAGGGAGTCGGTGTGCTCACGCAGCTGGTCGGCGAGACCGCCCAGGTGCTCCTCGTTCGTCACGTCCACCTCGAGCAGCACGGGCTCGGTCGGGAGCTTCTTGATCACCCGTCGGGTGAGGCTCATCGCCCGCCCGAAGTTCGACACGACCACCGTCGCGCCCTGCTCCTGGGCGATCTTCGCCACCGAGAACGCGATCGAGGTGTCGAGGGTGACGCCAGCCACCAGGACCGTCTTGCCGTCGAGGATGCCCACCCCCCGATCCTGCCCTAACTCGCACCCGCCGACGAAGCCCGCTCACCCCGCACGCCCGCACCCGGGCAGGAAGGCACCTCGAAGGAAGCCGCACCCCGAGGGGCACGACGGCTGCGGCCGGCCCGGCAGCGACCGCACGTGAAGGAGGGGTCCCGGAGGCTCGGGCTGAGCGTGGATGGGTCTGGCGGGAGCCCGGGCGCTGCAGGCCGTACCCCATTCGCTCAGGCGACGGCGCCCGGGCGGATGGTTGCGAAGCCCGAGCCTCCAGGACCCCGACGGCACCGAGCCGAGCCGCCGGGACGCTCGAGAGGAGCAGGGGTCAGTGACCCATCCCCAGACCCCCGTCGACGGGAATCACCGCCCCGCTCACGTACGCACCGCCCGGGCCGGCGAGGAAGGTGACGGCCGCGGCGACGTCGTCGCTGGTGCCCATGCGGCCGAGCGGGATCTGCGCCTGGTAGCCGGCGACGGTCTTCTCGTCGAGGTCGGCGGTCATGTCGGTCTCGATGAAGCCGGGGGCGACGACGTTCGCGGTGATGCCGCGCCCGCCGAGCTCGCGGGCGAGC
>Ga0325401_1008173_pt1 | contig 10178 bp, 4 predicted proteins | sample PopdelMetagenome_FD_205666 | JGI IMG/M metagenome (GOLD analysis project Ga0325401, IMG submission 205666) | Populus deltoides microbial communities from Bellville, Georgia, United States - Xylem-PdKOR-R2 | ecosystem: Host-associated > Plants > Phyllosphere > Stem > Wood/Secondary xylem | place...
AAACAAACTCATATTATTTATAGATATTAATTAATTTATTTTTCATATCACCGCATCATCAATGAAGAAACTTTATAGGACATTGTCTTGCTCAGACAGACGATGAAGGAAAGAGTGAGGAAGTAGGTAGACCACTGTAACTAACTCTGTTTCCCGCCGATGAGGCCTTTCTATATATAGCCTTTCCCGCCGCCCAATGGTCATGTATCCCACTCCACACTCCATTTAACGCCTTCTTTCTTTTTGGGTAAAAAGAAAAGACCTCTCACTTTCTTCTTCATCTCATCGCATCATCTCTATTCCAAAATCAATGGAGCTTCGTTCTCGTAGAAGGCTCTCCGGACTCTCAATCAACGGTTGTTTTCTTAATCTTTTTTTCATCTGCTCTTAATTTCTGTATATGATGAGGATTAGAGGTCCTGTTTGGTATAGACTAAGATGAAATGAAGCGACTGATAAATTTTAGGTTTTCTAAAGTTTTGTGCTTTTTTTTTTTTCATTTTAACCGTGGGAGTGATACTTAAGGAAATTTCTTCTAGATTTTGACAATTAGGTTTCGATTTGATTTTCATTTTCATTTAATTTGAAAGTTGCTAGTGTTTAGGAAGTCCTTGATTTGTGGTTTTTCTTTTGTTTTCTTTTTTGGAAAAAAATATTTCTAGATTGTTGCTAAGGAATAAATTAAATGTTGGTGAGTTATTTTTACCAGGATTGTAAAATTAATGACTTTGGTTTTGTGCAGGCGATGGTGAGCATGGGGAAAGCGGTTCTTGTAACGAAGAAGACGGAAACAATTACATGGGGGGTGGCGGTGGCGGTGATGGTTCTGATGACGAATTCTATGTACTATCTTCAGATTCTGATGATAATAGCTTTGGTAATGAATTTACTTTCCTGTATAAAAAGAACTCTTGCTTCTTCAATCTTTTGTCTTTTCTTTTTTCGATTTTTTTTTTCATTTTCTTATTGAGGTTCACTAGTTGAAGTTTTGTACTTGTTTGAAAAAAAATGTGAATTATATTTTTTTTTCATATGTTTCAATGGAAGATAATTCCCACAATTGATTGCGATGGTTCGGATTTTTGATACATAAAAAAAATTGTATGCTTATAAAATAAAAAAAAGTCTGCAAAATTCTTTTAAGGAGCTTATATGTTTCTTTGAAATGAATGAAGCATGTGAAATCAAAGCTTACAAGTTGAGATTGGGTTGCATCACTGACATCCCAGCGAATGAATAGGTGAAATGACTGAAGAGATGGGGGATTTGCTCTTAAATCATCAGGCAAAGGCTACGATTGGTGTCCATGATTGGCAAGGTAGAGTCATTTTTTATTCTTTTTTTATTAATGCTAGTAGTGTTCCCGTGCCTTATTATGTACTGCCTTCTGCTAAGAGGGGTACTATGGAAACAGGTCCCATTAATGAGCAACAACCAGCTGAGCAATCAACAGCATCTCAAAAAAAGAAATACTATAAGACGAACAAGAGGCGCAAAAAGAGGTCAGGGGAATTGTTGATGTGGGAAGTTTGGGAAGAAGGTCACGACAAATGGATTAATGAGAACTTGACTGAAGATGTTGATTTTGATCATAATCGTGGATTGGAAGCTAAAACTGCTGAGGCACCATCTGACTTGATTATGCCTCTGTTAAGGTTCCAAAAGGAATGGTTAGCCTGGGCTTTGGAACAGGAAGAGTCGTCCACCAGAGGGGGAATTCTTGCAGATGAGATGGGAATGGGGAAGACGATTCAAGCAATCGCTCTTGTCCTTGCCAAACGGGAACTCCATCAAAATTTATTTGAATTCAATGGTCCATCACCATTTTCAGGCTCATCCAGTGATTTGGCTGGAATCAAAGCCACCCTTGTAGTCTGTCCGGTGGTTGCTGTAACTCAGTGGGTAAATGAGATCGACCGGTATACTACAAAAGGAAGCACCAAGGTTCTGGTTTATCATGGGGCTAATAGAGAAAAGAGTTCTAAACTGTTCCATGATTACGATTTTGTCATAACAACATACTCTATTATTGAGTCTGAATTCAGAAAATACATGATGCCTCCCAAGAAGAAATGTGTGTATTGTGGGAACTCCTTTTATGAAAAGAAGCTTACAGTTCACCTAAAATATTTTTGTGGGCCTGATGCTAATAGAACAGCAAAGCAATCTAAGCAAGCTAAGAAGAAGCTGAAAACTGTACCATCAGCATCAAAGCAGAAAACAGAATCTGATAAAGATAAGAGTCGTCCTATGGAGCTTTCAGAAGTTGAACTCGGATTGCAAAAAGAGAAATCACTTTTGCACTCGTTGAAGTGGGAGCGCATCATTTTGGATGAGGTGAGTTGGCATGCATAAATGTGCCTGGGGGTAATTATGTCTGCTTCCTTATAAATTTGCCCCCCTTTGATGCATTGTAAATTCAAGACCAAAATAACATGGAAGACAGACAATTTGTACCAGGTTTTATGACATTTTCCATAGCTTTCTTTGTCCTTGTTCATCTCTCCTTTGTGTGATGGTAACCATTTAAGTTTCCTTTCCTTTTGGAGCCAATCTCTTAACAAATTTGGATCCCAAACTAACGACCTCAAGCTTCTTTAGGAGTTTTCAGTTTGTTATGGGTTTCAAGTAGATTCTTGAATTTCATTTGAAACTTTGCTAAGAAAATCTTTTCTTTCCCAACAAGTTAATTATCCTTAGCCCCCTTTCTATGACAATTTGTTCTTTTACTTCGAGTGAAACAATCAACAAACTTTTAATTATCCTTAGTGCATGAAATGTCGCTTTCCCATTATTTTCTGCTTTGCTGTTCCCATAAATTCCATTCTTATGTGCATTGTCTCATTATTTTTATTGTGAAATAATAAAAAAAGTACATGCTTTCTATGTCTCAGCCCTCACCAATTTTTTTTTTCTCTAAATATTTTGTTTTTCATTTCCATCATTTGTGCGCTTATTACTTTCTGAAGCATACCTTTTCCCCTTCATGCCCGACATAGGCCCATTTTATAAAAGATAGACGTTGTAATACAGCAAAAGCTGTTTTTGCCTTAGACTCTTCATACAAATGGGCTCTGAGTGGCACTCCCCTCCAAAACCGCGTTGGTGAACTTTACTCTCTGGTAAGTTCACCGTGCACTTCAAACCAAATAACTCTAATCATGTAGAATTGTGTCATCTTATGCGTTTGGAGTTCTGTCATTGCAGGTACGCTTCCTGCAAATAGTTCCATACTCATATTACTTGTGTAAGGATTGTGATTGCAGAACTCTTGATTATGGGTATGGTTTAAGATTCAAGCTTGTTTTTTTTTGTTATCTAACTGACCTTATTTACGATTAAGATAAATAAGTTTTTGGTGTGTTCCTTTCTATTGAGCAACCTAAGTTTTTTTTAATCAATTATTTTTATGGATAATGCGAAATTAGTACTAGAACTTCTTAAGCCTTTCTGGAGAGGCGTTTTTTTCTCAATGTATATTTTTCTCTTCTTTGTTCTCTGTTTGACAACAAATTTCTACATAGAATTACTGGTTGTGAAGTTAGTTCCTTGTACCAATTCGAGGTTCTCTCAATATTTTACTTCTACATTTTTTCTATCTATAGCCTTTCTGGGGTAATTAATATTTAGAGACACTTAATTTTATTTTTTTTTTGCTAAACCCAATACCACTTTGTAGGTCATCGACACAATGTTCTAGTTGCCCTCATAGTTCCGTGAGGCATTTTTGTTGGTGGAATAAAGTGAGTGTTGCAGACTATCACTTGTCAATTTTTTTATTATAATATTTTGTTGGTGTCTATTACTGAAGCAATTTTTTATTCTTAATATACTTCTTTTCTTTCTTAGTATGTTTCTAACCCAATACAAAAGCATGGAAATGCCGATTATGGACGAAGAGCGATGATATTGCTCAAACACAAAGTCTTGAAGAACATAGTGCTAAGACGCACGAAAAAAGGGAGGGCATCTGATCTTGCTCTTCCTCCTAGAATTGTGAGTTTTCCTTCTACACTGCTAGACAGCAACCTTATTAACTGATGAAAAACCTTTGATATTAATCTTAGCTTCCTCTCTTCTCCAGGTTATATTGAGGCGAGATATCCTGGATGTTAGAGAAGAAGATTATTATGAATCATTGTATAATGAAAGTCAGGCACAATTTAATACGTATGTTGACTTCTACCTTTGCTGCTTTCATTTTTGTATGATCAATGCAATTTCTTCTAGAATGCTCCTCATATCATTACCCAACTACTTTGAGTTATTTGGTTTTTTTAATTGTCTGTTGCTAATAAAATTACATGTAAATGTAATGTGTATATGTTATCACAGATACTTACACAATGCGACTTCCCCTTTTCTGTTCTTCACAGATATGTTGAGGCGGGAACTCTGATGAATAATTATGCCCATATATTTGACCTCCTGACACGCTTGCGGCAGGTAATGAAAATTTTATCCACTGACTGCAGTATCGTGGCTTTCTGTGATGAAGTGCTATTTACCTGTGAATTGTTTGCTGCAATTAAAATATTATGTGAAAGTTTTTTGAATTGTTCATGAGATGGTACAAGTATATTATTTAATGGATATTGGAAATACTTGTGCTTGCGAGCAGTCATTTTGAGTTTCAACGATGCTCTGCAGTAACATAACTAGTTACTTTCTGTTATGAAACAAGTATTAAGTTACAACATGAAAATTGGATTTTATTTCTCTGAATCTCAGTTTTATATAAAGAGAGAGAAACCTTAATTTTAGCCTGTGAAGTTTTGCTTCTTTTTTGAATTTTGATTTTATCTCGGCATGGCTGAAATATTAAACTAATGGGTGCTTGCAAGGAGTTATATCGATCATTTGTATTGTATTGAAAGAACATATAGATGAACTTTCACCCTTCATGTCAAGAGTGTTGTGAATGGGATTTTTAATTATTAATTCAAATTTGATTAATATATTCATTGGATTTCTTCTACATTTTCCATTGCTTGTAGAAGATTAGCTTTTGATTTTAGAAGTTCTAAAACTATGTATTGGAAGTACATTTCCAGAGGTATCATTTTTCTCATTTGGTTATTCAATATTGAGTTATATATTTAGAGTTCCTGACAGTTTTACCAAGGAATTAAATCCAAAAAACATGTTCTGCTTGCTGTTATTCTTGTTTTAGGTTTTAACAAATAAAAACTTGTGTCTTCTGATCAGTTAGCCCTGAAGGAAAACTCTTTCTGCTGATTTTCTTGTTTCTTGTCTGCAAAATTACAGGCAGTTGATCATCCTTACCTTGTGGTATATTCTAAAACTTCAGCACTAAAAGGTGGAAACACGGTTGATCTTGATTCTGCCAAAAATGCTTGTGGTATTTGTCATGAACCAGCAGAAGATCCTGTGGTCAGTTATCTTTTCTGTTCTTGTGCTCATCTTTTCTTCAGATATTTATCTTTTCTAAAAGTGCAAAGAAATGCATTTCAGTTTTGTGCATTAGTAGTTTATCTCAACTCAAATTTTTGCTGGTGTGATCTAAATTAACATCTATATATAATAAGTTTGAACTGTCATAAAAAGCCAAATATATGAAATCCTCTGCAAGTGTAGAACACTAGTAACATTCAGGCAGAGCACGGCAACTATTTTCCCACATCTGCAAAACATGAACTGGTATTTTTTGCACAAGATCCTGCCATCATGAAGTGAGGGCCCCCTGAAATAGCTATTTTCCCTGTTATTTATGCTATATTGATGACATGTATAAAATTCATTCGTGGTGGTGATAAATTAATTAAATATTTATGAGCTAACAATTGTCAATCTTCCCTTTTTTTTTTTTTTTAGTTTTTTGGTTTTTTTATATGGATCTGATACCTAGATATTAAAATGATAGACATGTCCTTGGTCATGTAGAACATAAGAAAATTTAACATGCACGAGAACGTAAAATTTAATGTAGAATTTGGAATATGCTGTTCATGATCCCTACACTCTGGATTTCTGCTCTGCTTGATTGTTAAATCTTCATATTTACTTCCTCGACAATTTTCTATAGTTCACCTCAGTTACCTACTCATTCAAGAATTAATGACCAGCTCCATTGTGCTTCCGACATTCGATGATCTCCGCTAATCGTTAATAGGTTGATCATTTAAAATGGTAAATATTGTTCTTTGATTCTCAATACAGTAAAGGAGAAAAGGTGATTTCATAATGAAGTCTCCTTTTAAATGCATTTGTTTCGTAGAAGACCACACCTTCATAGCATCTATGCAACACTTGGTTTTGCCTGAATCTAACAAATAGAATCTGCAATATGGTCTTCAATTGAATTTCTTTCTGTAACGTTATCCTTATCATTTCAGGTTACCTCATGTGCCCATGGTTTTTGTAAGACTTGTTTGCTTGATTTCTCTGCTTCCTTTGGAGAAGTCTCTTGCCCTGTCTGTTCAAAATCACTCACTGTTGATTTCACTGGAAATGTGGATGCTGGAGATCAGACTGCTAAAACAACCATTAAGGGGTTTAGATCTGGTAGTATTCTGAACAGAGTACAGTTGGATGATTTTCAGACAAGCACAAAGATAGAAGCTTTGGTACGTGCTTATGGAATTGCTACATTTATTTCTATCCTTTATAATCATAGATGAACCTGCTTTTTAGTGTGGGGATTATATCTCCACTCACCATGGCTTGAAAGGATTTATATATATTTATGATACACTTCTAGAATAACATGGCTAATGAAGAAAACTATTATCGAGTTAAAAATCTTGATATAAGAGTTAATGTGCTGGTTAGGCTCCCTAATCCAGGAAACAAAAAAGTATTTTGTAGGTTAAATTTCGTGTCGGTTGTACTGAGCTCTCCAAGTGTGCTTGTTTTTGTTTGCATGTTTTAACATTTTATGTGATTATTGTCTGCAATTATCCATTATATGTTTGGTCATACTGAGTAGTTTGTATGGTTATAGAGGGAAGAAATTAGATTTATGGCTGAAAGAGATGGTTCTGCAAAAGGAATTGTTTTCAGCCAGTTCACATCGTTTTTGGATCTCATACATTACTCTCTCCAGAAGGTAAATTAAGATTTTTAATTCTATCTTCAGTTATACTTGAAAAGAGAAGGACTATTTAATGAGACAAACTTAATGCAGTCTGGCATTAGCTGTGTTCAGTTGGTGGGAAGCATGTCTTTGGCTGCCAGAGATGCCGCTATTAAAAGATTTGCTGAGGATCCTGATTGCAAGATTTTCTTGATGAGTTTGAAAGCTGGAGGTGTTGCCCTCAATCTGACTGTTGCATCACATGTGAGTGATTCTCCTCTTTTCTCCTGTTATTCCGTTTCCTCTGATGCGTTGTTACCTAATTTATAAAAACACAAGGCATGTGAAAGGTGTGACTTGTGATTTTGTTCATGCCTTTCTTAGCGGCTAAAATTTAGTCAGATGTATTTGGTTTGCAGTAGATGCTTAAGGTTTGTGATAGAATTTTCTTACATGTCAATGCAAGTCCTTGTCACATGAGCCTTGTCTTTTAGTTTTATTTTTTGTTCCAATTTTTAATATGGCAGTATATATTTGATTCCTTTTCCAATGCATGTACCTTCTTGTTTAGTCTGTTTATATATTGATCAATACCTACACGTGGTGGAATGTATAGGTTTTCTTGATGGATCCTTGGTGGAACCCAGCAGTGGAGCGGCAAGCACAAGATAGAATCCATCGTATTGGGCAGTATAAACCAATAAGGTCCTACTTTAACCCACTATTCTGAGATCCTATAATAAGATGCTAGATCATTGCTATAACAGTCAGGTTGGTCAGTTGTAAATGAACTGGCCATCTAACCAGTTCAGGCTTCTGGGTTTTTTTCTATACAGAAAAAATCAGACTCAAGGGCTGAAATATATAGGTTCCCTATTTATATGGCCTTCTTTCTTTTGTTTTTCCAAACTCTTTGGGCGGATGCATTAGGGTTTCATCTTTCTATCTTTCAACAACATTGATAATTGTTTAGAGTAATTGACTGGGTAATTTTTTTCATATGTTGCCAAAAACAGGCTCTGCAGTTATTTGTCAAAGCGGGCTTATTGGTGGGGTGAAATTAGATTGTATTTAGGTACTATTTGGTATGATTTTGCAAATTGATTTAAGTTTTATATATATATATATATATATATATAATCTCAAAGAAAAGTCATAAATAAGTTATTTTTAACTTTTGACTCATAATTTTTTTTTCACAAAATCGAGACAAGATTTTGTTTTAATCGAGACAAGATTTTTAACTTTTTATCTAACATACTTTTAACTTGACTTACTTTGCCACTAGTCATTTATGAAAACAACTTTTCAATCATGTCATGAAATTATTTTTCACAAATCATGCCAAACAGACTCTTTCTCACTAACACTTCTTTTAAAAGGTAGCTGGCACAAGAATGCTACAAGTCCATGAGTTGGATATGTACAAAATTTCTATTGACTGATGATAGTGTTCTCTCAGGCCAGTCCCTTCAATTAACGTTTCTATAGATGCTTTTCACATTTTTTTGCAATCAGTTTTGTAGTATATGTTTGTATACAAATCTTTTCCATACCCGAAGTGGTATGTCAAGAATTGACTGACTTTCCTAGTAGGGTAATGTTTTCCTTGACTTGGCTATGTTTGATAGCACTTCTGACCTCGGTGAATTTTGCCACAAGAACTGCAAAGCCAAAGTTGTGAGCTGCTAAAGGTAAATGGCGGGGACTTTATACTCTAGGTGATCCTTTTGTTCAGTTCAAGTCTCAAAAAAGAATTCACGTCGTTGAGCTTGAAGCACCTGTGTGCTAAAATTCTTTAGTGGGAGTGAGTCTCTAACTAACTTTGGTTTGACGAAACTATAATCTTGTAGAATGTGAAGGTTTCATAATTAAATTGGTAGTCCATCGGAGCGCAATTGTGCCGTAGCAGTTAAACCTTTGATCATCTTTTTGAATTGATGTCTGAATGACCCTGTCCCTCGTTTAGGTTGTTGGTTAAGCTGAACCTGGCGACTAATCTGTATAATTTCCCCTTAATTGGGCTTACATTGTTTTTGCACTCGTAGGATTGTGAGATTTGTCATCGAGAATACCGTCGAGGAGAGGATTTTGCAGCTGCAAGAAAAGAAGGAGCTAGTGTTTGAAGGGTGAGTTTGATTTGTCTTGTATTTTTTTCCCCTCTCTAATTGACAGGTTTCCACCTATTGTGCAGCTAAATCTTCTTTATGATGCCTTTTGCAGGACCGTGGGAGGTTCTTCAGAGGCCCTGGGAAAATTAACGGAGGCAGATTTGCGATTTTTGTTTGCCACCTAAGGATAGAACTGCATTCAAATCTTGGAAGGCTGTGGGAAAACTAACAGAAGCAGAAAAGAGGTGGTTCCAAAAGAAAAGGCAAAGCCATTATATACAGCTTCTGCTTCAAATGTTCTATTTTTTGAATTTTGAACCCGGACTCTCTATTATATTTACTAGGATAAGATCTGAAACCTAAATCCTCCTGTTCTTGCCGTTGTTCGTTGACAATGACGGCGTTGCATGCTCCTCCTCTTTTCTCATATCCTGCTTCGCTTTACTTTGCATAAACTTTTGGTCCCATCTGTTTTATCTTTGTTTCTGTAAACTGCCTTGTCTCTGCTGAAATTCCAATGAGGCCCAACCCAGGAACCAAAAAACCGAGCGTCCCTTTGCGGCTTCCCAGTTAAAATAAAATTTGCCGCCGCCAGTTAGGTAAGTTACAAAGTCTAATAAAAATTAAAAAATGAAGTCAGAGTGGAAGGTTTTTCTTCTCTAGCAAGCCACGTAATTAAACCAAAACTGTGCAATCATATATGGAGATTGGAAAGCGAATCCGTAAATCCAATCCCTGTTACTTTCTTACCCTTCCCTTTACATGCAAGCTTATCTACTACCTCTATTTATTATAATATCAATCTCTGTTTACTAGGGTTTTGATTTAGGGCTTCTTATGATCGTGATTTTATTTTTGTTATTAAAATAAAAGCTAAAGGGCATCATCAAGATACAATGTGCTGTGTATTAGAACAATGAAATGATCAATTTGATTTTATAAAAAAACCTAACAAAGCTTGCTATTGGGTTAATGCCAGGGGATCCATTGAATATTACTACTAAATTAATTCGGGACAAAGTGGTTTGTGC
>Ga0325401_1008175_pt1 | contig 10178 bp, 8 predicted proteins | sample PopdelMetagenome_FD_205666 | JGI IMG/M metagenome (GOLD analysis project Ga0325401, IMG submission 205666) | Populus deltoides microbial communities from Bellville, Georgia, United States - Xylem-PdKOR-R2 | ecosystem: Host-associated > Plants > Phyllosphere > Stem > Wood/Secondary xylem | place...
TTGAATTTTGGAAGGAAAGACTAAGTGTATTAGGCGTTTAAGGAATGGATCCAGTTGGTTGATATAAGTGAAGATCAAAGTTAAATTCATAACCCTCTTAATTATGAATGCAGATTGTAAAAACAAAGATAAATCCAAGGCACTTGATATAAATGTGATAAATACTATAAATAAAATATTTAAATATAAATATATATATTAGATATAAAATTAATTAAATATCTTTTTTGGTTTCTAATTAAATAATTTAAAATATAAATTTCTATGTTTTTCAGATTTTTATTAAACTAAGCATCATTTTTTCACTAACTTTCCTTATTAAATAATTTTAGTAAAATAGATAAAAAAAAATAATGATATATAATTTTGGTCCCATTAAATTTTGATATTAATTCCTGGAAACGGAGTGTTAAACAGGTCATTCTTCTCCGCCAAGGGATCCAAGCTGCACTATTGACTGTAAGATTATATCACTCGCATCCTTACAGCTACAGGGTCAACAGCAGAACCTAACAGTCATACATGGGGGCTCGGGCAGGGGCCGTAATCAGTGAACTTTACAATATACAAAACTGGAAGTGCATACAGCTCCATGTTGAGAAAAAAAATGCCTTGCTGCACACAATGTCCTCGATGCTCGTAGAAGTGAAGTTCATGGAAGAGCTGATCATGGCAGACAGTTCTTTTTGGACCATTAGAGGAGGTGAGGAGCAAGCTTTGGAGGCATTAGTCATTACTGCTTGGAAACTAAGACAGGGCAAAGGCAGAAAGTGAGCTTGTGTTTATTGGTTGAAGAGTAAAGCAAAGAACTCTTATTTCCCTTGTACTTTAAGTCCGAGGCTTGTAAAAAAGGTTGCTCCTTCATGAACTTTTAAGCCAAGACATAAGCCCACAAAACCCTTCATTTCCAAATCTAATATGCACATATAAATTAAAATCCAATGTTTGGAACAATTTATATGAACCAATCATTCAAGTACAACATCCACATTACACAATCATGGATAAATTATTCATCATTACCTTGCTTGGTTTGCTGATATTGGTTAATGGAGTTGCTGAAAACTTGGTGTATAACAACTTTGCCATGCTTGAGGAGCTTGAAAGCTTTGAGATAGACGATGAAGATGATGTGGAACTTTTCGATATCCCGTCATGGACTAGTGAACGAGGTGGCAAGGTTCTTGTGAATGTTGATAGCTTTGGTGCTGTTGGAGATGGAATTTCTGATGACACCCAGGTGCATATTAGAAATCTTGAAATTATTTTAAAGGTTTTCAGTACCGTGTCACTTACTTTAATGATTGATCTTTCTAGGTTAAAGTCCACTTTTTGAATCTCACATATTCCCCAAATTATATATCTGCTAGCCTAAAGCTAAATAAACAACATTGACTATAGTCCTAATCAGGTTACATGTTCTGTTCTGATATTACCAGGCATTTGTAAAAGCTTGGGGCACCGCCTGTGCTATCCCAAAATCAGTATTCTTGGTTCCCTCCGGGCGCCGTTATTTAGTTAATGCAACAAGATTTAAGGGCCCTTGTGAAGATAAGTTGATCATCCAGGTAATTTTCTACGTTGCTTCAAGTGAAATCTATCCAAATTTATATTTCAGAAATTGTTGTCACTTTCTTGGCAGATGTTGTCGAACAGTTGCATTATAATCTCACCTTTTACAATTTGTTGTCATCACGACTTTGCAGATAGATGGAACAATTGTAGCACCTGATGAGCCTAAGAACTGGGACCCCGTTCTCGCTCGACTATGGCTTGATTTCTCTAAGCTGAACGGAGTCATCTTCCAAGGGAATGGAGTTATTGATGGATCAGGCAGCAAATGGTGGGCGTCATCTTGCAAAAAGAACAAGTCCAATGTGATTATTCAAAAATTCTAGTCTATAGTTTAATCCATGCTTCGCTACTATAGGTCAGAATTTAACACTCCTTTTTCTTTCTTTACAGCCTTGCAGAGGTGCACCAACAGTAAGGATCTTTTTCCCTTCATTATATAATTCATCCTTCCGGGGAGAAAAAAGAAACTATGCAGATTGTCAGGGATTTAACCAATGAGGCCTTTGCAGGCATTGACCATTGATTCAAGCTCAGCAGTGAAAGTAAAAGGTCTTACTATAAAGAACAGCCAGCAGATGAATTTTGTGATTTCCAAGTCAGCATCCGTGAGAATATCTAAAGTTACTGTCTCATCACCTGGAGACAGTCCTAACACTGATGGAATCCATATTACTCAATCAACTAACGTGGTTCTCCAGGATTGCAAAATCGGAACAGGTTTCCAGACCTTAACCCCATTATTTTCCTCATCTATTCTCCAAGTAAAGAATATCATAATTAAAGGAGATCTTGGGGATATTATTGGCAAACTTTCTGACAGGTTGCATATTTTGTTGATTCTATGGTATATTCAGGTGACGATTGCATCTCGATTGTCAACGGTAGCTCTGCGATTAAGATGAAGGGAATATATTGTGGACCGGGACATGGAGTCAGGTTGAGTTAAATATGAGATTCTCATGTCATATCCCATAAAGGAAGATGTTACAGGCCAAGTTTTACCATTATCTATACAGAAGAGCTGGGACTGAAATTCTAAGTTTTCATTATTAACCCTTTTCTTTTAAATTCTGTCACTCAGCATTGGAAGTCTAGGGAAGGACAACTCAACAGGCATAGTCACAAAGGTGGTCCTGGATACTGCACTTATCAGGGAGACAACGAATGGCGTCAGGATTAAGACTTGGCAGGTAATACTCTAGGACATAGTTAAAACTGTTCGGATTCTGGAAGTGCTTAAATTATATTCTCACACAAGACTTGAGGATGTTCGATGGAGTATGCATCTAAAATCCCCTGCTAATATCCTCTCTGGATCTCTATATGCTGCAGGGAGGTAATGGTTATGTTCGCGGGGTACGTTTTGAAAATGTCAGGATGGACAATGTTGATAACCCCATCATCATTGACCAATTCTACTGTGATTCCCCGAAATCGTGCCAAAACCAGGTACGTATTCCATTTTTTGTGCTAGATTCATTCTTGACAACCTACTCTTTAATAACTATCCTAGTCATCTGATCAGAATTTTGCTCCTTTTTTTAGACATCAGCAGTAAGAATTAGCGAGATCATGTACCGCAATATTAGTGGGACTACAAAGAATGCAAAAGCGATGAAGTTTTCCTGCAGTGACACAGCTCCTTGCAGCACCATAGTCCTGAGCAACGTAAACTTGGAGAAGGAGGATGGCACAGTAGAGACCTACTGCAATTCGGCCGAAGGCTTTGGATATGGCATTGTTCACCCATCAGCTGATTGCTTAACTTCCCATGACAAAGACTATAGTTTCTTCGAGCAGACAGAAGTTTCCCAAGACTACATTCTCAACGACGTGACGGAAGAAAAGGTTGAGCTTGCAGATTCCAACAACGACCGCATTGTTCATACTGAACTTTGACATGGCCTCTTATTGTAATAAAACTATCCTTATTAACTATAGTAATATACTAAATTGGGTAAATGGAATGTATAGAATACAAATAGATATTTCTTGGAGGAGGATTGAGGTGCCCATGTTCGATTTTTTGGGAAGCTACAGGTATTCATATATAGTTACAGACCAACTACAGTAGAAAGCAATTATGCAACTGGGATTTTAAATATTGTTTATATTTTGATTACTATGTACCTGCATTATTTGAAGGTTTGTCATAATTGCAAGTTGGAACTTTTGTAATGATTTTTTGTTGTTTCAGGTTTCAAATTCTATAATTTAAGTCTTTTTTTTTTCTTCTAGATTTGTTATATGAGCAGTGAGCTTGCCTAAAGCTACAATGATGCAGGTAAAAGCTACAATTTAAGTCCCAAGGCTATATCATGCAGGTAAAAGATGTTACAACAACAACAACAACAACAACACATACATTTAACCATTTAGTAGGTGGCCTAGTAGTAAGAGCTTGGGACAAGGGGTTTGCTCTCCCTGTGGTCTTAGGTGAGCCTTGTGGTTACTAATATGATTGCCACTGGAGGCTTACATGGTTGTTAACTTCAGGGCCTGTGGAATTAGTTGAGGTGTGCGCAAGTTGATCCGAACACCCATGTTAATAATAATAATAAAAAAAGTTGCGAATAAACTCTAAATTCACAAAGAAAATAATTACATGATGGCTATATCTTCAAGAGGTTTACAAGATCTTTAAATAAACTAAAAAAACCTCCCTTTACTAAGAAATAATCTAAAGTTTAAAGGTATTTAGGAAATTAAAACAAAATCTGAAATAAAATAATAAATTCAAAAACTCCTAGAAAAAAATAACAAAATTCTAACTATTGAGATACAACTATTCAATAAACAATGGAGTGACTTTCCATGTGAGAACTGCATCTAGAATCACACGGAAAAATTTGAGCCCGAGCTAACAGTTAGATTTCATGTTATGTCCGTTTTAAGGTACTAATATAGTCTGATACGACCAATTTTTTCTTGGATTTAAACCTGTTCCACCATTACATAAAAGTATCTACTAGAACATCCATATAGTGTATCTAAACAAGGTACTATAAATTAAGAATTTTACTTTCTAACCTTAGCAATGCAGCCCTTTTACAATCTGCAATCTTTCAAATTCACCAACCTTGATATGTTTGAAGTATGTCCATCAGAAAAACACAGACTCTTAAGTCATTGATAGACAAGTAACTATGCATTATTTTCTAAGGCGAAGTTGGCTTTGGACTTTGCAACACGTGACCTATCATAAACCAACTCTATATTTTTATGGTGACAAAACAAAAATATATTCATTATAGCCTTGATGTTGTCCTTTGTCTTTCCTTTCACGTCCATAACCATGTTGAAATATTTCCTAACATATTATTTTTAATGTGCATGACATCAAGGTTATGGCATAGAAGATTCGTCTTCCAATAAGAAAACTCCTAAAAAATACTTCGCTTTACCCAATTATAGGTCAAATCAAAACCAGAAAATTTCTGCTTATTGGATTGAAAACCATGCACACACAATGTCATCGTACTCCAATACCTTCTCATACAATTCTTCACCTTACAGTAGCGAAGGTGTAATATCTTTTTCAACTCTGCCAACAAAAAAGCCTTTTCTATACTTGTGACCCGTTAGCAAAAATCATTGGTGGAAATTAAAAAAAGGCATGTTACCATCATTTGTTAACATAAATGCCTTGTTATTTTTCATACAATATGGACATGTTAGTTTTACATGTGTGCTCCAACTAGAAATCATTCCATACACAGGAAAATCATTGATAGTTCACATCAAAGTTGTCTTCATCTAAAACTTTTGTGTCCTCGATACATCATATGTCAAAGCCCCGGATGACCACAACTATTTCAACTCATCAATCAATAGACGAAGACAAATATCTATATTCTGACCCAGACTATTAAGGCTGAGTATGATTGTAGATAAAAATATGAACTCTAATATCAAACACATCTATAGTGGCAAGTTATAAATTGTTAGTATCACCGACCAATAAGGATAAGAAGCAACAGTGAACCGAATAGGTTGAATTCGTATGTACATGATCAAGATGCACGTACCTTAATTCCATTGAAAACTAAAGATGCACCTGTTAAAATATTTGCAGGCTTCACCATCAGAAAAGTGCAGCATCACTCCATCCACCACATCATGTAAATGATGCCATGTCATGTGCTTAGTAGTGTTTGGTGACATCAATAACATTTGCAGTCTAGGTGTGATTAAAAAGCATATATGTTTTCTATATGCGATAAAAGCTGTAAGTTTTGGGTTTATAACAAGCATGCTCACATGTTTTACACGTTCAACTCTATATTTTTAAGGTAGTACAACATATAGAAGTTTGGACATATGTCAATTTTATGTTATCTTAGGCCGAGAGGTTTCATCATGGATTTGACAGCATAAAAGTTCTCTATCAGCCTATTCCCTTCAGGTAAAATGCTTTTGCCCATTCAAGAATTCTATTATAACCGACTTCACTCAACTCATGATCTGACTTGATGGTGAACACATGTGCAATGATCGATAATTTACTGTGATTTGTGCACCTATCCCATAATAGTTCGTCAGAGTCTTTCAAAAGATCAAAAATCTTGGCCGCGTCTGCATTGGGTTCTTTATCTACTATTGGACATTGATCGACATAACCCTAATTCATTCTCATCATATCCATAACCATATTCTGACGACTATTACTATTGTCATCTATAACTTCATGCATGTTACTAAAACTAGAAGTTAACACAACCATCTTTTCTAACATGGTCTCATGAGGAACATATGGTTCTCCATGTGCAAACTAACACAAGTATCTCTCCATGAACCTTTTTTTTGTAGAAGATTCGTAGTTACAACATTTGGATCAATAAACTTTTTATTTTTATATCTTTTATATGAACATCTAATATCGCATCCACTAATATTTCTTGGATTAGATATTATATAATTAATAAAACCCTAAATCTCATTACAATAATTCATCCTACACAACTATTCTAGTGAATCTCGATACATCCATGAACGATCATCCATTACTTATGTCAAACCTATATAGAATATTGATGACAACATGTATTAATTAATTACGTAAACTAAAATAAATTAAAGAACATTGGTTTAACTTAAATTTGTTCAAACTATTTTAATAGTTCAACTAATTCATTATCAATTATCTACATAAATTTAAATTTCTATACATTTACTGAAAATTTGAACTTAACAATAAAACTGATAAAACATAAAACGAACCCGTTAAATAAACCATTATTTATTTCATCACAAAACACCTAAGTCACAAATTTAAAATAAATTTCATCAATTTATAAACAAATATAATTTTAAAAAATCTCAAACAAACCCTACCATGTACAAATCATACATTCATACACTGGATTTCTATGAGAAAAAGCTATAAAACAAGAAAACACCCAAATAACACACACACATACACTACAAAAATAAGTTGTTGCACCTCAGTAGACATTGCAGGCAGAGGGCAAAATAGAAAATTGGAGTTGCCACTTAGTTATACCCAAGGAAGAAGAACATCACCCTTACAACATTCTTTCTTACGAAAGATTACTTTTATTATGTGTTTTTTTTTAAATTTATCTTTTTGATTGCCACTAATTATTCTAATTGTTTTTAGTTTTTTTTTTTTTGTATTTCTAATTTTGTGAAAAGTTTGATGTTGATCTTTAGACATGTTAAAAAATGATATTAGTCCTCTAAAAATAGAAGACTTATTAAAAATGTTTGACATTAAGTTCTAAAAAGGATTTTTCGTTGAAATTGTTAAAAGTGATGTAACTCATATTTGATTTAAAATCTAGACATTGATCCTTTAAAAAAAAAATTAAATTAAATTGGTTTTTTTAAGTAGGTGTTGGATGCATGAAGATAGTAAAAATAAGATTGGATTTTAGACCATTTATTTATGTTGGTTTTTTAAAAACAAACTTGATGCTTATCATTCTATCTAAACGAGTCTTGATTAAATCATATTTAGAGAATGTTTAAGAGTTTGATAATGATTATAGTTTAAAATATTTTTTACTTAAAAATATATCAAAATAATATTTTTATTTTTTTAAAATAATTTTTAATATTAACTTATCAAAACAGTCTAAAAATATAAAAAATAATTTTTAAAAAATAAATTTCAAAATTTCAAAATTTTAAAAAATACCAACAACTTCCAACACTTCCCTTACTCAATGCAAATTATTAAATCCTATGAGCGGAAAATATTACGGAATTATTCCCTGTACAGCAAAGACAAAAGCACTAGTTTATTTCGTTACGAAAAACTTCTCAACATTCTCAGCCTTCTCTCATTCTAAAAAGACAGACCGTGCACTTGAAGTTCTAGCTGCTGTGGTTAATTATGTGACTTGTTTTATTTTTGTTCTGGGTTTGATTTTTTATGTGCACGCCTGTTATCACCGCGATGCCTTACCTGCTTCTGAGCTTGCAGGATGTCCAATAAGCCGTGGGGAATAGTCATGGTGCGCATAAGCTGGCCCGGACACCCCACGTAAATAAAAAAAAAAAAAAGAGACCGTGACCAATCTTCAACTCTTCTCTTCATTGTGGCTGTCTCATTCTCTTTTTGTTGTGTTGGCTATGCGAGGTAGACCATGGGTTTCGGGTTTGATTTTTTCTGGAGGTTCTCTTTCCTTGGTCCCCTCCTTTGTTCCTGTGCTGGTATTTTTTAAAATGGAGAGGGAGCTGTCGGTGGAAGGCTGTGACTGTGGGTTTTTGGGTCTGTATGGTGATTACAGTCTCAGTGCTTTGTGGATGAAGGAGAGTTTACGGGTGCTGCGAGTTGGGTTCGTTGGGGGCTGTATTTGGGGATGACTTGGAAATGGGTTTCCTTTGGTGCTGCTTATTGGTGATGAAGGGAAGGGCTGGAGCCCTGATGGATCAGCCGTGGGTGGTTGATGATGGTGAAAATGGAGGCTTGGGTGTACAGTGGTGGGGCTCACTGTGGGAATGGAATTTCTGGGCTCTCGTCTGTAGATGGCGATGAAGGCTGGTTTGGGTTGATGAGAGAAGAAAAAAGAAGAAGAAGACGCTGGCAGTGGGTGACTTGGGTGGTTTCGGATGTTAAAGCAAGGGCTGGTTGTGGATATATGGTTTAATTGGTTTTGGTAGTGGCTAATACATGGTGGTCAATCTGATAGTTGTTCTTGCGGGTAGATGCAAGATGGAGAGGCTGCTGCTGGTTGGGCAGGGCTGGGGCCGAGAGTGAAGGATGGAAGCTTTTGTGTTGTTGGTCTAGGGTGTGCTGTTATGTGAATCCTTTAGTTGAATGAGAGGCAGGTAGTTCTGAAATATAGTATCAGTGATCGATGGTTGGCTGGAGAGGTCAATTGGTAGTCTATTGAGGTGTTGTGGTTATGGTTAATCTGGACAGTGGGACTGGAATGGCAATGGCGATGGTCTCTGTGTGGGAAATAAGAGGAATGGAACTGGGTAGTTATGGCGTTTGAAGGAAATGGATCGTGAAGGCTCTGTGTATGGTCAATCCTTTTAGCTGAATGAGAGGGCCCCCTGGTTGTCTCTTGTTCATGCCTTTTTGGAGGAGAGAATGGAGCTGAAAGTTTGGGATTTGATGCAGTAAATTTTGAAGGAGAGAATTCCATAGCTGATTTCCTGGAATTGGGAGATTGGTATCTGGATTTAATTGCTTAGGACTGCAATCCAAAATCTGAAATTAATTGCAGGATTTTGGGGTTTAATTGCTCAAGAATCTGGCTATAGTTGGGTGATTACAATCTCTGGAATTAAAAATTGAATAAATTAATCCAATTGGACTGAAATGATTGAAATCAATGAATCAATTTGGACTAAATTGAATTAAATGGATTGAAATGGACTGGAGTAAGAATACAGGCACACATTCCTTGATCTCATTACAATCCTTGGATTTTGAATTTTTTCAATTTCATTCAATTTACCCTAAATCACCTTTTTCTTTTTAATTATATCTCTAATTATACAATTTTGATTAATTTAACTTCCAATTCTAACTTTTCTTCTTTAATTAAAATCTTCATTGATTTCTAATTTGACTATTTATTTTAAAATCAACATCGAACTTCAAGTTTCTTTAACTCTTACCAAAATCAAATCAAATTAAACTCTTTTCTTTGATTTACTTTTCAATTCAAATCTCAATTATGATTCAAAAATTTTCAAACTTTATTTTGGTTTGTGTAGCTCAATTATCAATCTAATTTCAAACCCCAGCTTTTTTGTATTTAATTATTTTGTATTTTTGCATTTTGTATTTTGTATTTTTTTTATTTACAAGATTTGTTTTTTTTGACATATAGAAATTAAATAAAACTACTGAAAAAACAGATTTGTTTTTGATTTTTTTTATTTTTTTAATATACAAAAATAGGGGTTAAAATTGAGTCATGACATATGCAACAAAAATTAACAAATTTGAACTGAAACAAGATGCTGACAAACTGAGTGTTGGAGTGACTGAATTTATAGTAGGAGGTTGATTTGAGATAAAATTGTGTGCGTGCGTGTGTTTGTGTGTGTGTGTAGGGGGGGTTGTGTTGTTTGATGAAAAGAAAAATAGAGGAAGAAGAAGAAATGGGAGAGGGAGAGAG
>Ga0325401_1008182_pt1 | contig 10175 bp, 9 predicted proteins | sample PopdelMetagenome_FD_205666 | JGI IMG/M metagenome (GOLD analysis project Ga0325401, IMG submission 205666) | Populus deltoides microbial communities from Bellville, Georgia, United States - Xylem-PdKOR-R2 | ecosystem: Host-associated > Plants > Phyllosphere > Stem > Wood/Secondary xylem | place...
CGCGGATCTGGTCGGCGTTGACGGTGCCGCCGGGCACCACGAGGGCGTCGATGGACGCGACGTCGACCTCGTCGAAGGTGCCGTCGACCTCGACCTTCTGGGTCGGCTCCGTGTCCCCCTCCACCGCCTGGATGGGGTCGGTGCCGGTGGAGTACACCTTCACCTCGGCGCCGGCCGCACGCAGCTCGTCGCGCGGCTTGACGAGCTCGGCCTCCTCGAAGTGGTCGGTGACGATGATCGCGATGCGCTTGCCGGAGAGGTCTGCCATGCCCGTGCGGTAACCGGTGGGGCGCGACCTCCCCTTCACCCCGTGAGGTGAGTGGCGGCGCTGCGGACCAGGCCGAGCGCCCGCTGGGCCCACGCGGGCGTCGCGCCGGCCAGCCCGCAGGCGGGGCTCAGCAGCAGCTGTGCCCCGACCTCGGCCGGGTCGAGCCCGATCATGTCGAGCCAGCGCAGCACGCCCTCGGCGACCTGGGTGTCGCTCGGCGCGCTCGCCGGGTCGGTGCCGGGCAGCACGCCGAGCACGACGCTCTCCCCCGCCTCGAGGGCCGTGGCCAGCTCGTCGTGGTCGCGCGCGGTGAGCTGGGCGTGGTCGACCGCCAGACCGCGGGCGCCGGCGCCGCGCAGCAGGGCAAGGGGGGTGCCGGGCGCGCAGCTGTGCACCCAGGGCTCGGCGCCGGCCGCGGTGACGGCGTCGAGCACCCAGGCGAGCGCCTCGCTCGCCTCGGGCGGGCCGACGGTGCGGTGACGGCCGAGCCCCGACGCCGTCGGCACGGCCCCGGCCAGCACGGAGGCGAGGGCGGGCTCGTCGACCTGCACGACGAGCCGGGTCGCGCCGGGCACCCGGCGCCGCACGTCGGCGACGTGGCCGGCGACGCCCTCGGCGAGCGCCTGGGCGAGGTCGCGCCGGGCGCCGTGGTCGGCGAGCACCTTGTCGCCACGCGGCCGCTCGACGGTGGCCGCGAGGGTCCACGGGCCCGCGACCTGCACCTTGAGCGCGCCCTTGAGCCCCTGGGTCTGCTCCTCGAGCGTGTCGAGGTCCTGGGCGAGCAGGCTGCGGGCGCGGCGGTGGTCGACCCCCGCGGTGCCGCCCGTGCCGGTGAGCCGCCAGCCGGCGGGCTGCAGGTCGGCGTCGAGGCCGTAGACCACGGCCAGTGCGCGGCCCGCCATCGATGCGACCGCACCGCGACCCGGCACCTCGGGCAGGTAGACGAGGTCGGGCACCTCGCCGGTCACGACCCGCAGCGCCTCGTCGAGGTCGCGCTGCTCGTCGCCGGGGTGCGAGCCGATGCCCGTCGCCGCGGTCACGGCTCGCGCCGGGTGGAGGTGATGGTGGCCGAGCCGACGACCCGCGTGCCGTCGTACACCACGGCGGCCTGGCCGGGTGCGATGCCGTACGCCGGCTCGAGGAGCTCGACGTCGACCTGCTCGCCCTCGACCGTGACGACGGCCGGGTGCTCGGCGCCGTGGGCGCGCAGCTGGACGGTGCCGCGCAGCCGCGCCGGCGGCGCGCCACACCAGCGGGGCCGCTCACCGCGCAGACCGTGCACGGCGAGCCGCTCGCGCGGGCCCACGGTCACGGTGCCGGCGACCGGCTCGATGTCGAGCACGAAGCGCGGCTTGCCGTCGGGCGCCGGACGCCCGAGCCGCAGCCCGCGCCGCTGGCCGATGGTGTAGGCGAAGGTGCCTTCGTGGCGGCCGACCTCGGCGCCGTCCTCGTCGAGGATCGGCCCGGCTCGGTTGGGGGCCCGGTCGCCCAGCTTCTCGCGCAGCCAGCCGGCGTTGTCGCCGTCGGCGACGAAGCAGATGTCGTGGCTGTCGGGCTTGTCGGCCACCCGGAGCCCGCGCTCGGCGGCCTCGGCCCGCACCTCGGCCTTGGTGGAGCCGCCCAGCGGGAACAGCGAGTGGCGCAGCTGCTCCTGGTCGAGCACGCCGAGCACGTAGCTCTGGTCCTTGCCGTCGTCGACGGCGCGGTGCATCTCGACGAGCCCGTCGGGCCCCTCGCGCAGCTGGGCGTAGTGACCGGTCGCGACGGCGTCGAAGCCGAGCCCGAGCGCGCGGTCGAGCACGGCGGCGAACTTGATCTTCTCGTTGCACCGCAGGCACGGGTTAGGCGTGCGGCCGGCGGCGTACTCGTCCATGAAGTCCTCGACGACGTCGGCGTGGAACCGGTCGCTGAGGTCCCAGACGTAGAACGGGATGCCGATGACGTCGGCGGCGCGGCGGGCGTCGTTGGCGTCCTCGATGGTGCAGCAGCCGCGCGCGCCGGAGCGGTACGACGCGGGGTTGCGCGACAGGGCGAGGTGGATGCCGGTGACGTCGTGGCCGGCCTCGGCGGCGCGGGCCGCCGCGACGGCGGAGTCCACGCCACCGGACATGGCAGCGAGGACCTTCATGGCCGCTTCGCCGGCCGGGCGCGCTCGACGCAGGGCACGATCGCCTCGACGAGCGCGTCGACGTCGGCCGCGGTGGTGGTGTGGCCCAGCGAGAAGCGCAGCGAGTGGCGCGCCTCCTCCTCGGTGCACCCCATCGCGAGCAGCACGTGGGAGGGCTGCGGCACTCCCGCCGAGCACGCCGACCCGGTCGAGCACTCGATGCCGCGGGCGTCGAGCAGCATGAGCAGCGAGTCACCCTCGCAGCCGGGGAACCCGAGGTGGGCGTTGCCCGGGAGGCGGTGCACGCCCAGCGGCTCGAGCGGCGCGCCGTGCAGGTGCGCGTCGGGCACCGCGGCCAGCACGCGACACACCAGGTCGTCGCGGAGCGCGCCCACGTGGGCGGCCCGATCGGCCTGCTCCTTGACCGCCAGCTCGACGGCGGTCGCGAACCCCGCGATGGCGGGGGTGTCGATGGTGCCGCTGCGGATGTCGCGCTCCTGGCCGCCGCCGTGGACCAGCGCGACGACCTCGACCTCCCGGCGCACGACGAGCGCGCCGACGCCGTAGGGGCCGCCGAGCTTGTGGGCGGTGAGGCTCAGCGCGTCGGTGCCGCTGGCCGCGAAGTCGACCGGGAGCGTGCCGATCGCCTGGATGGCGTCGGTGTGGACCGGGATGCCGTGGGGCGCCGCGATCGCGACGACCTCCTCGACGGGCTGGACGGTGCCGACCTCGTTGTTGGCCCACATGACCGAGACCAGCGAGACCGAGGCGGGGTCGCGCTCGATCGAGGCGCGCAGCGCATCGAGCTCGAGGCGTCCCTCGCCGTCGACGGGCAGCAGCTCGACCTCGGCGTCGCCGACCTCGGCGAGCCACGTCAGCGGGTCGAGGACGGCGTGGTGCTCGATCGCGGTGGTGAGGATGCGCCGCCGGCGCGGGTCGGCGTCCTGCCGGGACCAGTGGATGCCCTTGACCGCGAGGTTGTCGGCCTCGGTGCCGCCGGAGGTGAAGACCACCTCACCGGGGCGGCAGCCCAGCGCCTGTGCGATGGTCTCGCGCGACTCCTCCACGACCCGGCGGGCGTGGCGCCCGCTGGCGTGGATCGAGCTGGGGTTGCCGACCTCGAGCAGGTGCCGCGTCATCACGTCGACCGCCGCGGGGACCATCGGCGTGGTCGCGGCGTGGTCGAGGTAGACGACGGGGTCGCGGAGCGAGTCGTGGGGGTCGGCGGGCATGACCTGCCAAGCCTACGCGCGGGTGCCCGGTGGCTCCGGGGCACCCGCGCAGTGGACGGGGCGGCTCAGCCGGAGACGGCCGCGGCGAGCTTGTCGAGGCTGTCCTCGAGCTGCGAGCGCTCGACCAGCGGGAAGCTCACCTGCTTCAGGACTTCGGGGTCGGTGACCTTGGACCAGTCGTAGGTCAGCGTCACCTCGGTGGCCTCGGAGCCCTCGGCCTGCAGGCGCCAGACCCACTCCCAGCCGGGAGGCTCCTGGCCCGCGGGCGCGGTCTGCCAGGCGACGAGGTGGTTGGGGTCGTAGCCGGTCACGTGGTTCTCGGTCTGGTAGTCGCCGCCCATGTGCGGGCCGCTCATGTTCATCGTGAAGGTCTGCCCGGTGCCGGTGATCCGGTCGGACTTCTCGTCGCCCTTGACGAAGCCGGAGCCGTCGAGCTCGGCGTGCCGGTCGGGGCGGGTCAGCACGTCGAAGACGTCCTGGGTGGAGGCGTCGATGGTGCGGCTGACGGTGATGGAGGTGTCGTCGCTCATGCCCGAGCGGTGCCCGACCGGCGTACGCCGCACACGGGGGGCGGGTGGCGGTGACGTGGTTCCGAGACGGTCGTCGCACGACCTCCTCGACCGCACGAGCGGTCCTCAGCGGCGCGCGACCTCGGCGATCAGCGCGAGGTGGTCGGTGCCCTCGATCTCGACGGTGCGGGTGCCGAGGGAGGCGAGGGTGTCGGCGAGGAGCACGTGGTCGATGCGGATCACCGGCGGCAGGAACGGCGCGACGCCCAGGTGGTTGGCCGGCCAGGTGGGCTGCTGGCCCTCGTTGGCGAGCTCCCCGGCGTCGCGGAACCCGAGGCCGTCGAGGCGGCGGATGACGTCGTGGTCGGGGGTGGCGTTCAGGTCCCCCACGATCAGGTCGGCGTGGGACCGGTCGGCGTCCTCGCGGATGACGGAGTGGTCCGCGCGCCACGCGTCGGGCAGGACCGGCGCGGTGGGGTGGACGGCGAGCAGGGTCATGTCGCCGACCGTCATCCGGTAGGACTGGAACTCGGTGTCGAGCAGCACGGGCTCCCCGAGCGGCAGGTCCGAGAGGACCATCGTGCCCGCGACGAACCGGTCGGTGCCGCCCGCGCGGTTCGGGAGCACGTCGGCGATCCCCGCGGCGTCGAGGTCGGCGAGGAAGTCGGGGGTGATCTCCTCGAGGACGAGGACGTCGACCCCCTCGCGCCGCACCACGTCGGCCACCTGCGCGGCATCGGCGCGGCCCTCGAAGAGGTTGGAGGTCATCACCGTGACCGGGTCGGCGCCGGGCGCGGGCGCCGGGTTGCCACCGGCGAACTGCGGTCCCACCCAGAGCAGGTGCAGGAACAGCGCGACCGCAGCCGCCACCACCGCCCCCACCCGCAGCGGCCGGTGGTCGGTGCGCGCGGCCGCGCGGAACGACAGCAGGAAGACCAGCAGCCCCCACAGCACGACCCCGACCGGCGTGAACGACACCAGCCGGATCATCGAGCCGTTGTCGCTGTCGACCAGCCGGCTCGTGGTCAGCAGCAGCGCCGGCAGCGCGAGGCCCGCCACGACCAGCCAGAACACCGTGCGGGCGAACGGGCTGCGCATCACAGCAGCACCAGGTCGTCGCGGTGCACGACCTCCCGCTCGTACGCCGCCCCGAGCTCGCGCTTGAGGTCGCCGGAGGAGCGGCCGAGCAGCGCGGGCAGCTCGGCGGCGTCGAAGTTCACCAGCCCTCGGGCGACGGGCAGGCCGTCGGCGCCCGCGATGTCGACGGGATCGCCCGCGTGGAAGTCGCCCTGCACGCCCGTGATGCCCGCGGCCAGCAGCGAGGCCCGTCGCTGGGTGACGGCCGTGACCGCTCCGGCGTCGAGCACGAGGGTGCCGAGCGGCTCGGTGGCGTGGGCGAGCCACAGCAACCGGGTCGGGCGGCGCCGGCCGGTGGCGTGGAACAGCGTGCCGACGTCGGAGCCGTCGAGCGCCTCGGCGACGCGCGCCGCGGCCGCGAGCACCACGGGGATGCCGGCGCCCGTCGCGATCCGGGCGGCCTCGAGCTTGGTCTGCATGCCACCGGTGCCGACGCCCGCCGAGCCCGCGCCGCCGACCTTGACGTGGGCGAGGTCCTCGAGCGAGTGGACCTCGGGCAGCAGCGAGGCGCCGGGCGTGGACGGCGGGCCGTCGTACAGCCCGTCGACGTCGGAGAGCAGCACCAGCAGGTCGGCGTGCACGAGGTGGGTGACGAGGGCGGCGAGCCGGTCGTTGTCGCCGAAGCGGATCTCGCTGGTGGCGACGGTGTCGTTCTCGTTGACGATCGGGAGCACGCCGAGCTCGAGCAGCTTGGCGAAGGTCTGGTAGGCGTTGCGGTAGTGCGAGCGCCGGGTCACGTCGTCGACCGTGAGCAGCACCTGACCGGCGACCACACCGTGCCGGTCGAGCTCGGAGGTGTAGCGGTGGATCAGCAGCCCCTGGCCGACCGAGGCGGCGGCCTGCTGGGCGGCGAGCCCGCTCGGGCGCCGGCTCAGCCCGAGCGGCGACAGACCGGCGGCGATCGCCCCGGAGGAGACGAGGACGACCTCGACCCCGCGGCTGCGCGCGCTCACCAGCGCGTCGACGAGTGCGGTGACCTGGGCCGGGTCGATGCTGCCGCCCGTGGTGGTGAGCGACGAGGAGCCGACCTTGACCACGACGCGGCGCGCCGAGGTCACCTGGGCCCGGGACCCGCTCATGCGTCGGGGTCCTCCGCGGAGCCGATCTCGTACGACGTGGGGCCGGCGGGCCGGTTCTGCTCGCGGAGCGCCTGGTCGAGGCGGCGGGCCACGTCGGCGCGCGTCTCGCCCTCCTCGCGGTCGGCCATCGCCTCGTCGATCGCTCGGCGCCGCTGGGCGGCGGGCCGCTGGTCGTCGAAGCGCTGGTCCTCGCCGCGGCGCGACAGGATCTCGGCGCCGGCGTCGAGGCCGGGCTTGAAGTCGAAGACGACGGCGTTGTCCGGGTCGCCGATGGCGACGGCGTCACCCTCCTCGGCGCCGAGCGTGAGCAGCCGCTTCTCCACGCCGAGGCGGTTGAGCCGGTCGGCGAGGAACCCGACGGCCTCGTCGTTGCTGAAGTCGGTCTGGCGCACCCACCGCTCGGGCTTGGTGCCGCGCACCAGCCACACCAGGTCGCCGGCGAGGTCGCTGCGGACGACGCTGAAGTCGTCGCCCCCGTCGGCCGACGGCGGGCGCAGCACGATCCGGGTGGCCTCGGCCACGACCTTCTCGGCGCGGGCCGCCCGCACGATCTCGGCCATCGCGAAGGTCAGCTCGCGCAGCCCCTCCCCAGAGGCGGCGCTGACCGGGAAGACCCGCAGCCCCTGCTCGCGCAGGTCGTCGATCACGATGTCGGACAGGTCGCGCCCGTCGGGCACGTCGACCTTGTTCAGGGCGACGAGCCGGGGCCGGTCCTCGAGCCCGCCGTAGCGGCTCAGCTCGTTCTCGATCACCTCGAGGTCGTCGACGGGGTTGCGGCCCGGCTCCATCGAGGCGGTGTCGACGACGTGCACCAGGGCGGCGCAGCGCTCGACGTGGCGCAGGAACTCGTGGCCGAGGCCGCGGCCCTCGCTGGCGCCCTCGATCAGCCCGGGCACGTCGGCGACGGTGTACGTCGTCTCACCGGCGGTCACGACGCCGAGGTTGGGCACGAGGGTGGTGAACGGGTAGTCGGCGATCTTGGGCCGCGCACGGCTCATGGCGGCGATCAGGCTGGACTTGCCCGCGCTGGGGAAGCCGACCAGGCCGACGTCGGCGACGACCTTCAGCTCGAGGACGATCTCGAGCTCGTCGCCCGGCTCGCCGAGCAGCGCGAAGCCGGGGGCCTTGCGCTTGCTGCTGGCCAGCGCGGCGTTGCCGAGCCCGCCGCGCCCGCCCTGGGCGACGACCAGCTCGGTGCCGGTGCCGACCAGGTCCGCGAGGACCTCGCCGCGGCGGTCGGAGACGACCGTGCCGTCGGGCACCGAGAGCACCAGGTCGGCGCCGTGGGCGCCGTTGCGGTGGCCGCCCGCGCCCTGGCCGCCGTGCTCGGCGCGGCGCTTGGGGCTGTGGTGGTAGTCGACGAGCGTGGTGACGTCGGGGTCGACCCGCAGGATCACCGAGCCCCCCGGGCCGCCGTTGCCGCCGTCGGGGCCGCCGAGCGGCTTGAACTTCTCGCGGTGCACCGAGGCGACGCCGTGGCCGCCGCGTCCTGCGCTGACGTGCAGCGTCACGCGGTCGACGAAGGTCGGGACGGCCATGGTGGTGCTCCTGGTTCAGGGGGTGCGGGGCCGGTGCGGCCCCTGGTGACGCACGAAGGGCGCCCCGTGACCGGGACGCCCTGCGCGAAGTGTCTGGTGGACCGACGTCAGGCGTCGGCACCCGGGACGATGTTGACGACCTTGCGGCCGCGACGGGTGCCGAACTCGACGGCACCGGCCGACAGCGCGAACAGCGTGTCATCGCCGCCGCGGCCGACGTTGGCGCCCGGGTGGAAGTGGGTGCCGCGCTGGCGGACGATGATCTCGCCGGCGTTGACGACCTGGCCGCCGAAGCGCTTGACGCCGAGGCGCTGGGAGTTGGAGTCGCGGCCGTTCTTGGTGGACGCCGCGCCCTTCTTGTGTGCCATCTGTTGTGTCTCCGTCTGCTCGTACGACGCTGGTGGGTGACCGGGTGGGACCGGGTCAGGCCGAGATGTCGGTGATCTTGACCTGGGTGTACTTCTGGCGGTGGCCCTGGCGCTTCTTGTAACCCGTCTTGTTCTTGAACTTCTGGATCACGATCTTGGGGCCCTTGGTCGCGCCGACGACCTCGGCGGTGACCGAGGCCTTGTCGAGCTTCGACGCGTCGGAGGTCACCGAGTCGCCGTCGACGACGAGGACCACGGGCAGGGTCACGCTCTCGCCCACGCCGGTCGAGACCGTGTCGATCTCGATGACGTCGCCGACGGCGACCTTCTGCTGCTTCGCGCCTGCGCGCACGATCGCGTACACCGCGGTCTCCTCGTTGGTTCGTGGATGCTGAAGTCTGTGCTGGTGCTGATCTGGTGCTGGCCTGGGGCACGCGACGAACGGCGCCTCTCAGGCAGACGGCGCGCACGCGGGCGCGCCGACGTTCCATAGTACGGAGGGAGCCGGTGGCCCGCAAAACGGTGCGGACCCCGGCCCTCCCCCGCGCACTGGGTGCTAGCGCTTGCGCGAGCCCCGACGCTTGACCGGGACGTGCTCGGCGGTGTCACCGGTGGCCTCGGGCTCGTCGGAGCCGTCGGCGGTGCCGGGCTCCACGGCGCCGTCCGCCGCCGGGGTGCCGACGTCACCCGTCGCCGCGACGACCGGCGGGCCGGCCGGGCGGCTGGCGCTGCGGCGGCGCGTGCGGGTCACCACGGTGGGCCTGCTCGGCTCGGGCGCCGGCTCGGGCGTCAGCTCGACCTCGGGCTCGACCTCGGGCTCGACCTCGGGTGCCGGCTCGACCTCGGGTGCCGGCTCGACCTCGTCGACCGGGGCGACCTCCTCGACGACCGTCGGCGCCTCGGTGGGGGCGTCGGCGCGGTCCTCGAACGACGGCACGTCAGTCGCTTCGACAGCCGGCTCGACGGCCTCCGCGGTCTCCTCGTCGGCCTCGGGCGCCGGCGGCCGCGCCATCGCGGCGACGTCCTTGGGGCTCGGCGGGCCCGACGGCTTGGGCGCACCCTGGCCGCCGTTCTGACCGCCGTTCTGCTGGCCGCCGTTCTGCTGAGCCGCGTCGCCGTCGCCGTTGCGGCCACGGCCGCCGCGCGAGCGACGTCCGCCGCCGCTGCGGCGGTTGTCGCCGCCGCCGCCCTCGTCGCCGCCGCCACCGCCGCGGTGGGCGTCGACCGGGTGGTCGTGCAGCACCAGGCCGCGGCCCTGGCAGTGGTCGCAGGTCTCGCTGAAGGCCTCGACCAGGCCGGTGCCGATCCGCTTGCGGGTCATCTGCACCAGGCCGAGCGAGGTCACCTCGGCGACCTGGTGGCGGGTCCGGTCGCGACCGAGGCACTCGACGAGACGGCGGAGCACGAGGTCGCGGTTGGACTCGAGCACCATGTCGATGAAGTCGACGACGATGATGCCGCCGATGTCGCGCAGGCGGAGCTGACGGACGATCTCCTCGGCCGCCTCGAGGTTGTTCTTGGTGACGGTCTCCTCGAGGTTGCCCCCGGAGCCGGTGAACTTGCCGGTGTTGACGTCGACGACCGTCATCGCCTCGGTGCGGTCGATGATCAGCGAGCCGCCCGAGGGCAGCCAGACCTTGCGGTCGAGGCCCTTGGCGATCTGCTCGTCGACGCGGTACGTCGAGAACAGGTCGACGCCGTTGTGCTCGGCGGCGTCGTACTTCTCGAGACGCTCCTCGAGGTCGGGCGCGAGGTGGGCGACGTAGGACTGCACCGACTCCCACGCGTCGTCACCCTGGATGACCAGCTTGGAGAAGTCCTCGGTGAACAGGTCGCGCACGACCTTGAGGGTCAGGTCGGGCTCGCCGTAGAGCAGCTGCGGGGCGCTGCCCTTCGACTTCTTCTCGATGTCGTCCCAGCGGGCCTTGAGCCGCTCG
>Ga0325401_1008184_pt1 | contig 10174 bp, 9 predicted proteins | sample PopdelMetagenome_FD_205666 | JGI IMG/M metagenome (GOLD analysis project Ga0325401, IMG submission 205666) | Populus deltoides microbial communities from Bellville, Georgia, United States - Xylem-PdKOR-R2 | ecosystem: Host-associated > Plants > Phyllosphere > Stem > Wood/Secondary xylem | place...
TCAACGATCGCAATAGCGTGCCGGGATGAGCCAGGCGACCGCCCCGCCACCACCCACCGCCGACTCCCCCGAGGAGGTGCCGGCCGCCCCCGAGCCCCAGGGCGAGGAGCGCCTGGTCGACCACCTTGTGATCGGGGCCGGGTTCGCCGGGTTGTGCGCCGCGATCAAGTTGCACGAGGCCGGCGAGCGCGACGTGGTCGTGGTCGAGAAGGGCTCCGACGTCGGCGGCACCTGGCGCGACAACACCTACCCCGGGGCCGCCTGCGACGTGCCCAGCCAGCTGTACTCCTTCTCCTTCGCCCCCAACCCCGACTGGTCGGCCTCGTTCTCACCGCAGCCGGAGATCCAGGCCTACATCCAGAAGACGGCGCGGGCCTCCGGCGTCCTCGGCGGGTTCGTCTTCGACACCCTCGTCGAGGCCGCCGCCTGGGACGACGAGCGGGCCCGCTGGGTGGTCCGGACGACCGGGCCCGGTGGGGGCAGCACGACGTACGCCGCCCGCACCCTGACCAGCGGCGCCGGCGGGCTCTCGGAGCCCAAGCTCCCCGACATCGAGGGGCTCGACGACTTCGGCGGCGAGGTCTTCCACTCCTCGCGCTGGCGCCACGACGTCGACCTCGCCGGCAGGCGGGTCGCGGTCATCGGCACCGGCGCCTCCTCGATCCAGATCGTCCCCTCGATCCAGCCCGAGGTCGCCCACCTCGACGTCTACCAGCGCACCGCACCCTGGGTGATCCCGCGCAACGACCGCCGCTACGGCCGCCTGGAGAAGGCGGCGCTGCAGCGCGTGCCCGGGCTCCAGCAGGCCTACCGGAAGGCGATCTACTGGGGCCGGGAGTCCTACGTCCCGGCCTTCACCTGGAAGCCGAAGATCGCCTGGCCGGCCAAGCAGGCGGCGCTGCTCAACATCAGGAAGGGCATCTCCGACCCCGCCCTGCGCGCGGCCGTCACCCCCGACTTCGAGCTGGGCTGCAAGCGGGTGCTGATCTCCAACGCCTACTACCCCGCGCTGGACGCCGGCAACACCGACCTGGTCACCGACGGCATCGCCCGGGTCACGCCGACCGGCATCGTCACCGCCGACGGCACCGAGCGACCCGTCGACGTGATCATCGTGGCCACCGGCTTCTTCACCACCGAGCTCCCCATCACCGAGCGGCTGACCGGCCGCTCGGGACGCACCCTCGCCGAGCAGTGGGTGGAGACCGGGATGTCGGCCTACAAGGGCAGCACCGTGGCCGACTTCCCCAACCTGTTCTTCCTGGTGGGACCCAACACCGGACTGGGCCACTCCAGCATGGTCTTCATGATCGAGAGCCAGGTCGCCTACCTCGTCGACGCGGTGCGGACCATGCGCGACCACGCCTACGACGCGGTCGAGGTGCGGCCCGAGGTCGAGCGCGCGTGGAGCGCGGACCTGCAGGAGCGCATGCAGCAGACGGTCTGGCACACCGGCGGCTGCGCCAGCTGGTACCTCGACCAGCACGGCAACAACACCACGCTCTGGCCCCGCTCCACCTTCACCTTCCGCGCCCAGACGCGGGCCTTCGACGTGGCGGCCTACCGCGTGCGCGGCGCCGCCGACGCACCCACCAGCACCCCTGCCAGCAGCCCCACGAGCACCCCCACGAGCACCCCCACGAGCAGAGAGGCGGCCACCACCGCATGAAGGACTTCACCGACAAGGTCGTCGTGATCACCGGAGCCGGGTCCGGCATCGGCCGCGCCCTGGCCCAGGACTTCGGCCGCCGCGGCGCACGGCTGGCGCTCTCCGACGTCCACGAGGCCAACCTGGCCCAGACCGCCGAGCTGGTGGAGCGCGCCGGCGGCAAGCAGGTGCACACTGCGCTGCTCGACACCGCCGACCGCGACGCGTTCGCCCGCTACGCCCTCGACGTCGTGCAGCACTTCGGCACCGTCAACGTGGTCGTCAACAACGCCGGGGTCGCCCTGGCCGGTGACCTGCTCGACCTCGACTACGCCGACATGGACTGGATCATCGGGGTCAACTTCTGGGGCGTGGTGCACGGCACCAAGGAGTTCCTGCCTCACCTGATCGCCTCCGGAGACGGCCACCTGGTCAACATCTCCTCGCTCTTCGGCCTCATCTCGATGCCGGGCCAGACGATGTACAACGCCTCCAAGTACGCCGTGCGCGGGATGACCGAGTCCGTGCGCGAGGAGATGCTGATCGCCGGGCACCCGGTCGGGGTGACCGCGGTGCACCCCGGCGGCATCAAGACCAGCATCGCCCGCAGCTCGCGGGTCTCCGCCAAGGAGGACCAGGCCGCGACCGCGAAGTTCTTCGACGAGAAGCTGGCGAAGATGACCCCTGAGCGGGCCGCCGAGATCATCGTCCGGGGGATCGAGCAGCGCAAGCCAAGGGTGCTGGTCGGGCTCGACGCCCACGTGCTGCACACGATCGGCAAGGTCAGCGGCGCCCGCTACCAGGACCTCTTCGCCCGCGTCGCGGCCAAGATCATGCCCGACAAGGTGCAGGCCCCCATCGAGGGCTGAGGCCGACCTCGTGCCCGAGCGTCGGACCGGGGACCCCGTCCAGGTGGTCATGGCGAAGTGGCCCGACCACCCGCACTGGCGCTTCGCCGGGGTGTGGCTGGGGCGCGACCGGCACGGGGAGTGGCTGGGGTTCCCGGCCGGGTCCCACCAGGAGCGTCCGGGCCGTGCGTTCACCTCGGAGGTCGACTCGGTGAGCCTGGTGCCGGCGGACGGGGCGGCGTACGTCGCCACCTTCCACGCGCCGGGCGGCCCCCATGACGTCTACGTCGACGTGGCCACCCCGCCGACGTGGGACGGCGACGTGCTGCGCTCGGTCGACCTGGACCTCGACGTGGTCCGCCGCGCCGGCGGGACGGCGTACGTCGACGACGAGGACGAGTTCGCCGAGCACACCGTGTCGCTGGGCTACTCCGAGGATCTGGTCGAGCTGGCCCGGTCCACGTGCGCGGCGGTGCTGACCTCGGTGCGCTCCGGCTCGGCCCCCTTCGACGCGACCACGTCGGCGGGGTGGCTGGCCGCGCTCGCGGCGCTGGCCGTCGCGCCCGCGGGCCCGGGCGAGCTCCCCGACCCCTGAGCGAGGTCGGGCAACGGGATCGGCCCGGTGCCCCCCGAGTGGCGCCGCAGCCGGCGGGCGGCGCTCTTGCTCAGCACCTGCACGGGCCCGACCAGCCGGGGCCCGGAGAGCCGGGACTCCAGGCGGGCGGCCTCCCGCTTCAGCGGCTGGGCGAGGTACTCGCCCAGGATCACCCCCGCGGCCAGGGCCAGCGCCACCGACGCCGCCGTGGCGAGCGCGACCAGGCCCTGGGAGGTGTCGCGACGGCCGCCCTCGGCGACCAGGGACAGCCCGCGGTAGATCGAGATGCCCGGCAGCAGCGGCACGACGGCCGAGACCACCACGACCAGCGGCGGGACCTTGAGCCGCGAGGACAGCCAGAAGCCCACCAGGCCCACGACCAGCGCCGCCACCGCCACCGACCAGCTGCGGGCGATGCCCGGGCCGCGGACGGATTCCGACACCGCCATCGCCACCGCGGCGAGCAGGGCGACCGGCACCAGCACCCGGATCGGGGAGTACGTCGACCACGCGAAGCCCGCGGCGGCCACCGCGGCGCCGCCGGCCATGATCGTCAACCCCTGGAAGCCGCTCTGCCCGGGCGCGAAGGCCGGGATCTCGACCCCGAACGCCGTGCCGACCGACAATCCGCCGCTGACCCCCGCGATGATCCCGGCCGTGGACAAGAAGGCCTCGGTGATCCGCGCCCCGGCGGTGATGTAGAAGCCGGTGAGGGCGTCCTGGATGGCCCCCATGAAGCCGACCCCGGCGAGCAGCATGACGATGTTGGCGGTGACGACCAGGGAGACGTCGACGGCCAGCGGTGAGGCGGAGGAGCCGACGGCGATGAGCGTGGCCACGAGGCCCCCGGCGACCTGCTGGTAGAAGAACGGGATCCGGCGGCGCGCGATGCCGAGCTGGAGGCGGTCGATGACGACGGCGGCGAACGCCGCGATCAGGGTCACCACGGCGTCACCGCCCAGCTGGACCGCGACCCCGGCGCACATCACGCCCCAGCCACCCGTGACGGCCCAGCGACGCCGGTCGTGCCCGGTCGAGACGATCCGCCGCAGCTGCGCGCGGGCGTCCATGAGCTCCAGCTCACCGCGCAGCACCGCCCGCACGAGGTGGTCGACCCGGGTCAGGTCGGCGTAGTCGATGACCCGCTGCTGGACCTGCCGGGTGGCGATGGTGGGGAGCGACTCGGTGTCGGCCTGGTGGGTCATCGTCAGCGAGGTGAAGGTGACGTCGACATCGGCGTCGGACGCGTCGTACACCCGGCTGATCGAGAGCATCGTCGCGGTGACGTCGGAGGCGCCCGCACCCGAGGACAGCAGCACCTCACCCACCCGCAGGCAGAAGTCGAGGGTCAGGGTCAGGTGGCGCTCGGGTGTCACCGACCCATGCTCCCGCTCCGGGGCCGGCATGCCCAACCGGGTGTGCGGCGATCTGTGTCACGCCCTCGGGGCGGTCCGCGGGCGTCGCCTGATCGGTGCCGGCGAGCCGGGAGTCGTGCACAGGCGGGCCGTGGCGGACGGTCGTCCACAGACCCCGAGGCGATGCCCGCCGATCGTCGTCGGCGCTTCCTAGCGTGCTGCTCGCACCGTCGCCGGACCGCCCGGCGCTTGACACCGAGGAGCACCCATGACCCGCACCACCTACTCCCCCGCCCCGTCCCGTCGCGGGGCCACCCGCCTGCTCGGCGCGGCCACCCTGCTCGCCGTGGCGGTCACCGGCCTCGGCGCCGGCCTCGACGCCGGGCACGCCGACGGCCGACCCGGGCCCGCCCAGCAGGACCGCGCCGAGCGGTGGACCCCGCACCGCGTCGTCCCCGACCGGGCCCCGGCAAAAGAGGAGGTCGACCCGCGCACCATCGTGGAGGTCGGCGGCAGTGCCACGGACGGCTTCCGGATCCACCGCTACGACGGCACGTCGGAGTACCCGCCCACCGACTCCGAGGCCCGGGCCGAGTGCGGCGAGTACGACGGCCGGGTGCAGCGGGTGAAGTGCCGGGCCCAGGTGGCCCGGTGGTACCGGGACCTCGCCGAGCTCCAGCGCTCGCTGGACTACGCCTACCGGCACTGAGGCGCTCCCGCGGGGCGGGGCGGGGCGGGGCGAATGCGCAGTCGCGGCACCGACCCGTGCCCGCCCGGTCGTCGGCGGACGGGGCCGACCGGCTACCGCGCGAGGGTGACCGTGATCGTGGGGTTGCCGCAGTCGCCGGCCAGGGACCGCATGGCCGAGCGCTCGGCGGCGTCGACGCTGAGCCGCCACCGGTGCTTCACCGCCACCCACTCCCGCAGGTAGCGGCACCGGTCGCGCGGCGGCAGCCACTCGGCGATGTCCTGGTCGCCCTTCGACCGGTTCTGCGAGGCGGTGACCGCGACCAGGGCCCGGCTGTCGCCCAGGTCGTTGGCGTAGGACCGCCGGGTGGCGGCGCTCCACGAGCGGGCGCCGGAGTCCCACGCCTCGGCCAGCGGGACCATGTGGTCGATGTCGAGGGCGGAGGCCTGGGTCTGGGACACCCCGTCGTAGTAGGAGTACCAGCGGCCGCCGCTGAGCGAGCAGCCCGACCCGACGGTGACGGGGTCGTCGGCCTCGGCGATCAGGACCTCCTCGCGGGTGTCGCAGCCGTCGCCGTCGGCGTCGACCCAGTGCCGGAAGGCGTCCCGGTCGTAGCCGGTGCGGACCTCGGTGGCGCCGTCGAGGTCGCCGATCGCGGTCGACAGCGGCGCCGAGTACGACGCGGCGTACGACGGTGGGCCGAGCGCCACCAGGACGACCGAGGCGACGAGGGCGAGGACAACGCTGAGAAGGGCGGTGCCGAGGGCACGCGGTCGCAGGGCGTGACGGTCCATGGGAGCTCCCGAGAGGTGGAGGACGTGACCGGGTCACGATCAGGGGCGCCGGCCGGGCGGGCAAGGGCCGCGCGCCACGCGACCCCGGGCGTTCGCCCGCACCTCACGGCGCCCTCACCCGGCGCACGCCGGGGGTTCACCCACCACCCGGTGTTGTGGGCCGGGTCACAGCACGGGAGCATCGACGCGACGAAAGGTGCTCCCGTGGCGACTCCGCTCGACCCGTTCTCGACCGCGTTCCTGCTGGCCGAGAACCGCAGCATGCCGATGCACGTCGGTGGCCTCCAGCTGTTCACCAAGCCCGAGGGCGCCGGCCGCGGCTACGTGCGCGAGATGTTCGAGGAGATGCGAGGCAGCCAGGACATCTCGCCGTTGTTCCTCAAGCACCCGCACCGCTCGGTGCGCACGGCGGGACAGCTGGTGTGGGAGCGCGACGAGCAGTTCGACCTCGACCACCACCTCCGGCACAGCGCCCTGCCCAAGCCGGGCCGCTACCGCGAGCTGTTCGAGCTCTGCGGCCGGTTGCACAGCACCCGGCTGGACTGGGAGCGGCCCCTGTGGGAGTGCCACGTCATCGAGGGCCTGCGCGACGGCAAGGTGGCGATGTACACCAAGCTGCACCACTCCCTGGTCGACGGCGTCGCGGCGATGCGGCTGATGGCCAGCACCCTGACGACCGACCCCGACCGGCGCGACATGCCCTCGCCGTTCGCGCCCCCGCCGGCCGACCACCGCAAGGGTGGTCGGGCCGAGATCGAGAAGGCCGCAGGGGGCGGGGGGCTCGCCGGGGTGCCGGTCGCGGCGCTGCGCAGCGCCGTCGGGATGACCGCCGAGGCGGCGGGGATGCCGGCGGCGCTGGTGAAGACCCTCACCAAGGGCGTCCGCAACGAGACGTCGTCGGTCTCGCTGCACGCCCCCCGCACGATGTTCAACCAGTCGATCACCGGCTCGCGCCGGTTCGCGGCCCAGGACTGGCCGATCGAGCGGTTGCACGCGGTCGGCCGGTCGACCGGGACCACGATCAACGACGTGGTCCTCGCCATGTGCGCCGGCGCCATGCGGACCTACCTGCTCGAGATGGACGCCCTGCCCGACGCCCCGCTGGTCGCGATGGTCCCGGTCAGCCTGCACGGCAAGCAGGCCACCGGGGCGGCCGGTGACGGCGGCAACGCGGTCGGGGCGGTCATGGTCCAGCTGGCCACCGACCAGTCCGACCCCGCCCGGCGGCTCGGGGCGATCCACCGCTCCATGAAGGACGGCAAGCAGGCGCTGTCCTCGATGACCCCGGCCCAGATCGTGGCGATGAGCGCGCTGGGCCAGGCACCGGCCGTGGTGGCGCCCGCCCTGGGCATGCAGGGCCTGGTGCGACCGCCGTACAACCTGATCATCAGCAACGTGCCCGGCCCCCGCGAGACCCAGTGGTGGAACGGCGCCCAGATGACCGGCTACTACCCGCTCTCGATCCCGATCAACGGGATGGGCCTCAACATCACCTGCATCTCCTACGACGGCAAGATGGGGTTCGGCCTCATCGGCTGCCGCCGCACGGTGCCGCGGCTGCAGCGGATGCTCAGCCACCTCGACGACGAGCTGGAGGCGCTCGAGAAGGCCGCCGGCGTATGAGGCGGACGGGGGCCGGTCGCTGAACGACCACGCGCAGCGCCAGCGCACCATGACGGTGGTGTCGGTGGCGGTCACGGCGGTGCTGGTGCTCGGCTACCTCGCCCTGAGCCAGAGCCCGACCGCGGTGCGGGTCCGCGAGCTCGTGGGGCAGGGCCGGCTCGACCCGGCGGTCGAGGCCGGCACCACCGGGCCCTACCGGTTCATGCAGACCCAGCCCGGCTCCGACCGGCCCGTCGGCTTCAGCCCGTGCCGCCCGGTGAGGTACGCCGTCAACCCCGCGGGCGCGCCGCCCGGGTGGGCCGACGACGTACGCCGCAGCGTCGGCGCGGTCGCGGAGGCGACGGGTCTGCGCTTCGAGCCGGTCGGCACCACCGACGACCGCGACTTCGACGACCGCGGCGGGTCCGAGGGTGCCGCCGACCCCGTCCTCATCGGGTGGGCCGACGCCGACGAGGTGCCGCCCCTCGCGGGCGACGTGGCGGGGATCGGCGGCGCCACCACGGTCGAGCTCGGAGGGCGGCGCGGCTTCGTGTCCGGCGCGGTCGTCCTCGACACCGCCACCACCGACCGCCTCGCCACCGAGCCCGACGGCGACGCGCTCCACCGGGGCCTGCTGATGCACGAGCTGGGCCACCTCGTCGGCCTCGACCACGTCGACGACCGCGGCGAGCTGATGTACGCCGAGGGCGTCACGCGCCCCGACTTCGGGCCCGGTGACCTCGCCGGCCTGGCGCGGCTGGGCGCCGTCCGCTGCTGATCCGGTCGGCCCGGGCCAGCCGCGCCCACGCAGGTGACCTCCCCGGAAACCGGTGCGGGGCTTCCTACCCTGTGCCGGTGCGACGACTCCCCCACCTCGCGCTCACGTGCGCCCTCCTCCTGCTCGTCCCGACCCTGCCGGCCGAGGCCGCGGCGCCGGCCGCGGTCGACCGGCCACGGCCGGGCCCCGGACCGACCGACCCCGGCACCGTCCGGGGCACCGACGGGGTGCCCCAGACCAGTGACGGTGTCGTCGGCCGCACGGCGCCCCCCGACCGGTCCTCCCGCGCCACCGGGTCGACCCAGCGGGCCTCGTGGCAGGTCGCTCCCGGGGTGCGCGCCCGGGTCTGGGACGAGCAGACCCCGCGCGGCCCCGTCCGCCTGCAGCTCGTCAGCCTCGACTGGCGCACCCCCGGCGTCACCCTCGACCAGGCCGACGCCGGCAAGGTGGCCCGGGTCGACACGGTGCGGGCCTCGATCAAGCGCGACCGGGCCGTCGCCGGCGTCAACGGCGACTTCTTCGACATCGGCGACACCAACGCCCCGCTCGGCGTGGCCCGCGACGTGCAACGCGGTCTGCTGCACGGACGGATCGCCGGGTGGAACTCCGGCTTCTACGTCGGCGGAGCCGGTCGCCCGCGCATCGGTCCCCTGCCGACCCGCACCCGGATCGTGGAGCGGCCGGGGCTGGCGATCACCAACCTCAACTCCGCCGCCGTCATCCCCAACGGGGTCGGCGTCTACACGCCCGACTGGGGCCGCGACGTCGGCGCCCGCGTCACCGACGGCCCGCAGGCGAAGGTCCGCACCGTCGTCGTGCGCGACGGCAAGGTGGTCCGCAACACCCCGCGGCTCCGCGCCACCCCCGTCCGCGAGGGCCTGGTGCTCGTGGGCCGGGGCGAGGGTGCGCGGGCACTGGTCCCGTTGCGGTCCGGTGCGCCGGTGACCGTGCGTTCCCAGCTCGACGTGGCGGCGAGGACCGCGATCACCGGCAACGCGTTCCTGCTCCGCGACGGCAAGCAGACCGTGGTCGACGACCGCGAGATGCACCCTCGTACGGCGGTCGGGATCGACCGCGACAGGCGCCGGGTCCTGCTGCTCGTCGTCGACGGCCGGCAGTCCTTCAGCCGCGGCTACACCATGGTCGAGCTGGCCCGGAAGATGCGGGCCCTGGGCGCCGAGGACGCGCTCAACCTCGACGGCGGCGGTTCCTCGACGATGCTGGCCCGGCGCGACGGGGTCGTCCGGACCGTGAACTCCCCCTCCGACGGGTTCGAGCGGCGCGTCGCCAACGCCCTCGAGGTGCGCTACCACCGCCCGCGGCCCTAGGCCGCCTCGTGCTGGTCGAGCCTGTCGAGCCCACCGCTCGCGGCCTCAGCCGGCGACGGTGAGGACCGCGACCGTCGTCATCGGCGCCAGGCACTGCCGCTCCGTGCCCACCTTCGGCGTCGGCACGCGCACGGACCCGTCGGCCGTGAGGGTCACCGCCTCCGGCACGTCGCACCCGAGCGCGACCACGGCCGCCTCGACCGCCTGGTCGGCGCTCGCGGCCGAGCGCGCCTCCGTGACCGCTCGGCGTACCTCCCGCACGAAGGCGGCCGAGGTCAGCTGGGCGGTGAAGGCGTCCAGCTGCTCCGGGGTGCCGACCGGCACCGGGTCGCCGACCGTGCCCCCGACCGCGGTCGCGTGCAGCAGGACGACGACGTCCGACGCTCCCGCGCCACCCGACTCCGCCGATGACGGATCTGTCGAGGGCACGGTGGTCTCCGCCTGCTGGCCGCACCCGGCCAGGACCAGGCCGAGCAGGCACCCGGTGGCGAGCAGTCGTCGCATGCCGGTACGACGGCGCGGCCGGGCCCGGGGTTCC
>Ga0325401_1008188_pt1 | contig 10172 bp, 3 predicted proteins | sample PopdelMetagenome_FD_205666 | JGI IMG/M metagenome (GOLD analysis project Ga0325401, IMG submission 205666) | Populus deltoides microbial communities from Bellville, Georgia, United States - Xylem-PdKOR-R2 | ecosystem: Host-associated > Plants > Phyllosphere > Stem > Wood/Secondary xylem | place...
GCGAGGAAGACTTGAGTTATTCACTTAATTATGTTTAATAAATTTTATTAATTTAAATAATATAAACAAAAAAATACAATGATAAAAAAATTATCTATGTAAAAGATAATAGAAAAACCCAACTTCACCACATTCAAGTTAGCATATTAAATTTATAATCTGATTATAATATCAGAGTTATTTTATAACAAGTATACTAAATAAAATTATGAAGTTGATCATATAATTGGGACAAGGCTAATTCTCTATATATTAAATCTTGAATAATAAAATTTAAAAAAATAAAAAATAATAAAAAAACAAAATTAATATATGTTAACCTTTAAAATCCATAACTCAGGTCTTGAACTCTGGACTAACACAATAAAAAGCAAATCCTAAAAAATAACAAAACAAAAATTTAAATCATCAAAATATTGAGGGATGAAGTTAAAAAAAATACAATAAAATGATCAAAAACAAGTAGATAACAATTAAAAAAATATGGGTTAACTTTTATATAAAAATAATTTAAAATCAAATGTTGTGGGATAAGATTAAAAAAATTAATTAAAAAATGATAAAAAATAGCAATGAGAATAATAAATATCAAATTTAATATAAAAATTAAATGATGAAGAGTGAAATAAAATAAAACAATCAATGAAAAATATTAAAAAATAATTAAGAAGATAAAAAACAAATTAAAAACAGAAACATCTTTATATTTTAATTGGAGCTCGTGCACCACACCGCCATGTACATGCCTGGCACCAAAATAAAAAGGATAGCGAGGCGCTTCCAACACCACCTTGAAAAGCAACGGTTGAAAGTGAACGATGTCACATGTACCATCCACTCAGTAACTAACGGTATGTTGCACACAGTAACAAATTTTCTTTGTTTTGATAAGATTCATTTTGAGCAAAAGACAAAGTCACCCCTGTAAGATTGTTTGTCACAAAAATAAAAAATTGAAAAGATAAAAAAAACCATTGGATGCAAGTTTAACAATTTTTGTTTTTTAAAGGTAATGTGTTTATGGTGTGCTTTTAAATGGTAACCTTTTACATTTTATATACAACTTAAATATATACACTGCTATTTTTTTTTTTAATAAATAAGGCAATGAATTTCCATGTTGATGCCTGAAACTCAATGAATATTATATAAATATTTAAGTTTTTTATCTTATAAATAATGGAAAATATATAAATATAAAGAATCTAATCTATAGATAACCGTTGTCTTCTCTATTATTGGATTATGTGTTTTTTTTCCCTCTCAACAAATTAATAGTCAAGAATATTTTTCAAGACTTATAAAATTAATCGAAATACATTTAAATTAGCTCGAGTATTTATATTAATAATAAAAAAAAAGACGAGTGTCCGGAAAAGGAGGAAAGTGGAGGGAAAGAAAATGAGGAGGGGGGAAATGCAATTTTCAAGATATTTTCTGTTGTTGGGGAATATAAAAGAGAGCGTGGGGGGAAATAATTCTGCAATGGCCCACGTAAACTTTTCTCTCCAGTTTCGTAGATAACGTGGAAGTAACACCTAACAAAATAATAATTTTATCATTTATAAATGTGATTTTAACTTTATTGACAATTATTTTCTTTCACTCCTCGTTATTTAAATTAGTCTGATTCCACGTGTTACACTACATGATAGAGGTGTTTTTTTTCCTCGGCGTCAAAAAAAAAACGTGAGTGTTGCTAATGTTTTTTTATGATATTTAAAAATTTTAACTATAAACTAAAAAATATATAATAAAATAAATTAAGAGTTATATCTTTTAATAAATTATGATAAATTTGTTAATTATAGTGAGCTAGAAAACTAAGACAAAGATGCTATAAAAAATTATAAATATTTGTTTGAGTTTTAAATTAGGTTTTTAAAGTTTTAATTGGTTTGAATTAATAGAATTAAATTTTATTTTACTAAATTGAATATTAACTCAACATTTAAATCTATTATTAACAATGCAAGAGCCTTGCATGTAGTTAAAAAAAATTTAAACATAATATCAAGTCAATTTAATATGAAATAATTTAATTTTAAATAAAAAAATAACAAAAAAATATTGTCGATATAAAATGGATTGTGTCTTTACTCAATGTTGCGTTTTTATTTTTTTAGTTATTCCATTCATCTCAACCAACATGTTTATAATTATTTATATTGTTTTATGGTTAATCAAGGGTTAATTTTGTAATACCAAATTACAATTGTTAAATGCAAAGCAAAAGAGCCTATGCATATGAAAAAGTTTGAAGCATCAAATAAAAAAAGACGTAAATGGAAAATAAAAGATTTGAGGTGATATCAAAAAGTTTGAAGGACCAATCCAACAAAAAAAAAAAAAAGGAAGGGAGCATGGAAAAGAAAAAGAAGAAGAAGAGATGATTCACTGTTAACATGCAAAGTGTTTCCACACTAATTATTTTAATTATATTGATAATTGTTTTCGTTCATATATTATTTTCCTAATTCACCACCCTCATCCAAGAGGATGAAGACATTATTTATTTCTGTATTTTAAAAGTATTTTTTAAAAAAATTAAATTATTTTTTTTATTTGCTTCAAATTAATATTTTTTTGGTATTTTTATATTATTTTGATGCGTTGATGTCAAAAATAATTTTTAAATAAAAAAAAATATTTTAATATATTTCAAAGTAAAAAACACTTTGAAAAACAACCACACTTCCAAACACGCTTGAAAATTAAAATCCACACACCGGGTAATTTCTTTTTAGAAAGTGAATTCCGGAAAAATGAATTATTTTTCGATGTTTGACAATGTAATGAAAAATAAGTTGGAAAACACTTTCCAGTGTTTTGTTATGTTATGGAAAATAAGCTGCAAAATAACTTATTAATATTTTATTTTTTTCAAGTTTATTAAAATAATAAAAAACAAATCTTACAAATTAAAAAGTTGAATGAGAATGAAATTGAAAAAAAATATAATTTCATAAATTATCTCAAATAAAATAAATAATAATCAAAATAATAGAGATCAAATCTAAAAAATAAAAAAAATAAAAGATGAAGACATTAAAATAATAATAATTAACATTTCATAAATTATTTTAAATAAAATAAATAACAATCAAAAGAATGAGGACCAAATTTGATAGATAAAAATTTTCAATTAAAAAATGATAAGAAAAAAGCAAATAACAATTATAAAAACGAGGACCAAAATTAATATAAAAATGAAATTCTAATGGATAAAATTGAAAAACAAATATTCAAAACAAAATATATATATACATAGCAATCAAAAGTTTGAGGATCAAATTTGATATAATCAGCAAATAATATGATATTTCTAAATTTTTCACAACTTTCAAAAAGTGTTTTCCGCCCAAAATAAAGGGAAAATACTTTTCTAGAAACCTAACCAAATTTTTCTTTGACTGGAAAATATTTTTCGTTAACCGAAAAGTGTTTTTCGATGACCAATATTTTTAATGACAAATAAAAACAGAAAAATTTAAAAAATAATTTACAGAAAATTATTTAAAAAAAAACAAACACATCCTTAATTAACTAAACAGTTTTAAAAACATATATAAAATAAAATATAGTTTTAATCGCCCCTCACTTTACTTCAAAACACCCATAACTCTTTTCCCATCCCATGGGACCGGGTGCACGATGGTCATTTTACCTGCAAAATGATCAGCTGTTGATTAGCAGGGTTTGTTCATTTCTGTGGGATCTTTATGTCTGTTCACAGAGGAAAGGATAATTGCCACCAGCATTTATTAAGCATAATGATTATCGGTTAAACTCTCTGATTAAAGTAGAGATCGGATGCTTGTTGATGAATCAACCTTGAATTAGCAGAAAGGGACAACCCAGACAAAAATGGTGGGAAGGAGCTTTGCTGGAAGGTGCCACGTGAGATAGCGATGTGGCCATGTGACATGCCAACAACTCTCACTTGCCTAGCTCACTAGTATCACCCTCACCTCACGGTTTACTATCTGTACGCGTCGGCACCTTCCACGGAGGTTTGACCATATGATACGGCCCCGTTCTTGCTTAGATTTCCAGCTAAGCATTCCTCCAAGACCTAATATTATGATAGTGATTATTTATCCAAAAGAGACTCTTGAGTTCTTACAGCACCGACAACAGAAGGGTTGGCAGCTTCTTGTCCTCCGTTAACCTATGCATTCAGAATATAAACTGCACGTGAATTAGAACTTTCTTGTCTTTTGTGTTTCACAAAAAAAAACATTTTTTTTTTATATATATTTTTATTTGCTTCAAAAATTTGTTTTGGTGTTTTTATATTATTTAAATATATTAATGTTAAAAATAAATCTAATTTTTTAAAAATATATTTTTAAATCAAAAAATAATTATTACCGTATTATCAATTAATTTATTCGAAAAACACCCATAGCCCATGGTCAATGATTTATGGCCCATGGTCAATGATTTCCTTTTATCAATCATGTAACATAACATTTCATTAAATTTTAAACAATTATGCTCGAATGAATCAATAATCATTTAATTATTGTTACAATTCAAAAAAATATATATAGTGTTTACTCTAGTATTCACTGAATTGATTCATTAAAATTTTTTTTAATTAAGTGTCATGCAAAATGATCATATGATAAAATTAATAGAACGGTTAAATTAATTTGTCAATTAAAAAACTATTTATCAGCTCGCATGGAACTACATGAGTTTACGTCAAGCATATTTATATCTAGCATGTAAATGCAAAAATAAAGATAAATGAATACATGAATCGTAAAGAAAACAATAGATTTAAGAAAGAAAATTGCATACAAGATAAAATATAAATATATAAATAGTTTGTAAAATAAATTACAAGAAATAAGAAAGATTACTTGTTGAGATATTTGAAAAAAAACATTTTATTGAGATCATGTATCAAGGTAGGTCAAATGATAATTATAATCAACAAATCTATTTCAATTCTAATTTTTATAACTAATTCTTGTCCTGCAAATCAGGAAAAATAACCATCAATGAGTTAGAGCGTATTTGGCAGTGTGATTGCGGTTGCTTTTCAAATAGTTTTTCGTGCCGAAATACATGCCAATGATGTTTTTTTATTTTTTAAAAATTATTTTTGACATCAGCACATCAAAACGATCCAAAAAGTACAAACCACACTTAATTTTAGCAAAAACAAAAATTCAAAATTTAATAAAATATAATTATAAACACAATACCAAACACCAAACATACCTTTAGTCCTAAGCAAGAAAATCACATGGCATTAACTCTCAATCCTTATTACACGGGAAAATAAGTAGCCCAATCCTAGTTAAAATAAATAAATAAAAGAGGTGGAGAAATCATTCTGCACACAAACTCAGTGCACTGAACGAGAATAGTATAATTACTATTTTGTCATTCTAAAAACCTCATTTATATAGCATACGGGGGTGGAATTGTAATTGCACAAGGATCAATCAACCTCCATCATTTTGATTAGGGTCTAGGATGTCTTTCTCCTTTTTAATTGTATAGTGCAATGATCGAGATGGTCTTCAAATAAAAAAAATTTATAATTGTGATAATTTTGTCTTTCCTTTTAAAAAATATAATAAATTTACTATGTTACCCTCTAAAAAATTATATATTTTAACTAGGGTCCAGGGCTTATTTATCATTTTTTTTTTTTTTTTGTAGTTATCGAGTCAAGACATGAGAGGATTCATCTTTTGTTTTGAAAATCAACAGTAAATTTACTTAGTTACCCATCTAATCAAAAAAAATAACTAGGGTCCAAGGGCTTATTCGTCTTTTCATAATAATCTTTTTTGTAGTTATGTGGTAAAGACAAGGATAATTTGGTATTTTCTTGAAAACATATTTAAAAAAGAAAGTCTGCTATCGTGTTTTGTTCACGTGCCAGCGTGTTAGGCCACTTTGTATATTTTAAATAGTGCATATAGAGGATGAAGGTAGTGGAAATTGCTCATATGCAGCGACTTTAGAAAGGTAAGGCGTCCTCTTTCAAATGAGGTGACGTGTGTGATGGTTCGTTGGGTAGTTTGGCTTCAATAATGTTTTTTTTTCTTCTTTTTTTCTTTCTCTTTGCCCTGGAAAACATGATGTCAATAAAAAAATCCATGTTATCATCTTATTTTGTCTTGATATTTAATTCACTTTGCTTTTGATTGTATGATTTTTGTCTTAATTTTATGTTTGTAAACTTATAATTTCTTTTCAATTTCACTTTTTATTGAAGTGTTATTTTTCCTTTTATTTTGTCTTTGTTTCAAGTTTGATTATTATTCTTTTGATTTCAGGTTTTTGTTTTGATTTTTTTTGAAATGTTTGTTTTTCTTTCAATTTTACCCTTGAATCAATGAATATTTTCCCCATTATTTTTTTTTTGTTTAGCGTTTGGTCCTCATTCTTTAATATTACTATTTTTTTTGTTATGGAGCCTTTATTTTCAATTTCATTCTCTAACATTAAAATGTTATTTTTCCTCTTATTTTTTATTTTGAATTTGATTCCTTTTATTTTGATTTTGGGTTTTTATTTTGAATTCTCTTATGAAATGTTTGGTTTTTTTTTTTCAATTTCTCCATTAAATCAATGAATGCTATTTACCCAATTCGTTTTTTGTTTAACATTTACCCTCATTCTTTTATTTGACTATTTTTTATTTTATTTTAGAGCCTTTTATCAAATTGATTTTTTTTTTCATTTTCATTCTCTAACTTTGAAATATTATTTTTCCTTTTATGTTGTTTTGGTTTCAGATTTGATTCCCTTTATTTTGATTTTAGATCATTGGTTTGATTTATTTTGTAAAATGTGTGTTTTTTTTTAAGTTCACCCTTAAATCAATCAATGTTCTTTTCACCCTGATTTTTTGTTTAATATTTGGTCCTTATTCTTTTACATAGCTAATTTTCTTGTGAACTTTTATTATTTTTTTAAATTTCATCATTTAATATGAGGGTGACTGCTAATTGAGAATCGTGGTTATTTAGTAGGGTGCGATTGAGCTCATGTTCGAGGCAATGAGTTTGAAAAGTTAACTAGAGTGATATTATTCTGTTTTATTCTTCGATACTTTGCATCGTATCCTTTTTTTAGGTTTCTTTAAAAACTATCTAAGCCTCATGCATAAGTTACATGCTAACAAATACACTCGACTTTGCTTGAGTCATTTTTTTTCCTTTTAATTTTTTATTTTATTTTTGATTCTCTTAGTTAGATTGAAATGTATTTTTGCTGTCATTTTCTTTTTAATTAACTTTTTTTTTTTATCATGATCAGTCATTTTTGTTTCTTTATTCTGTGCATCTGATGTTGTGGGATGAGACAATCTTATTCAATCCACCCGGATCTAAGATCCAAACCCCGATTTTTAAAAACGTTCGTGGTCTCTTGAATTGTTTTTAATGCTAAGAATTTTTTTTCAGCCCGCGGGGTAAAGCGACACTATAATTCCTCCACCAAGACAAAATAGAAAAAGCTCTCAGTGTGTTTGTATACGACCACTAAGCCCATGATGTCTTTTAAGCCCACCATACATGCTCATGCCCGTCTTAACACGTTGTTCGTTCTTAGATTTGCCTCGGTTGGGCCATAAATCCAAAGTCCATTGTCATATTCCAGCATGACAATAACATACACGTATCTTTTGTTTATTCTAGGAATCGAGATCAGCAGTATAAAACGAGATTAATTAAATACAAGAATTCAGCCCAAGAACTGAAATTCGGAGAGCGTTGTCACTGTCATATTTTGGTCTGAAAATAGCAGATAGGATAATTAAGAAAGCAGCCAAAAAGCAAATGCAGCCTGGTGTGTTGTTTGACCGAATGCGCGTTTGGCTTTTGGAATGCACTACCATTTTTTGTACATCCGAAGCACGAGGATCAAAATCAGGTGGAGCTTAAGCTTTTCAAAGCAAGTTGTATGGGTATAATCCTTGTTCCTCTTCATCCAAGTGATAATGTCCATAGCTACATAAATTGCTGACAATTCAGCAGGTAGCACGTTATTTCACATGGAGTTTATCTGTCTTACAAGATTCATTGCCAGGTCTTGCTGTCCTGAACATTATTTTTTCTTCTTTTCCCGTTTCTTCCGATCTTGCAAGGAACAAATTAATCAATGCATCTAAAAAAAAAAAGCAAGAGGGCATATTGCAGTTTACCATCTGCAGCAGACATTAGAGCTATCATGCCGTCCATTTTTTCCTGCCTATAAACACCACCTGACGGAGAGCATAGGAGGAGCCGTGGTCCGATTTTTTTCATCACAAGGCTAATTGGATCCCCTTCTTTTTCTGTCATAAGAAAGGCATCTCACATGTCTCGTTCACATGCCATGACTCACTGCCCATCACTTCGCATACTATGTTTCCAGATCTAAGCACGTGCCTATCTTTTTTCTTGATTTTGTTACGAATGCTCTCCCATTTGTGCGTATAGTGGAGACAGTGTTCCTTTGCAGATCCAAGTGACTAGAAACCACATATACGAAGCCACCATTTGTCTCATATTCCACTATATTATTTCATGTGATTGTGGTAATGTCAACAAAAAAAAGTAAATGTCATGCTCTTAGGACATCTTGGCAAGTATCATTTCTATGGTTTGTTCAAGAGTTATGCCAAAAAGTAAACCTCCATTTCGTGCTATTTGTTAGATTTATAACTTTATGTTATAGATTATTGTTTTGTTCATGATGGAGTAGGATTTATAAAAATGTTTTTTAATTAGCTCAAGCATGTTTTAACGATCGGTAATCAGACCTTGAGGAGACGTTGAAAACATACTCTGGATCCAAATAATGGTTATGGGCTAGGCACATACCAACACCCATAGGATTCGATGTAGCACCCTAGCCCAGTGTTTGAGTGCATGCCAAGTGTCCTTGTGGGCTTGAGCAACACCCTCGAGCCTAAGAATGTGTTTGATATTGCAGTAACTGTTGTGGTTTAGAAAAAATTATTTTATAAAAAGTACTTTTAGTTGTGGTTGGTTTGAAAAAATAGGTGTTTGGTTAAAACTGTGTTTGAAATTAAGGTTGAAGAAAAAGTAGTTTAATGTGTTTGGTTAAGAATGCTTTTAAAATTGAGGTTAAAAAATAATTTAAAAATATATATTAATATTAATTGTTTTAAATTTAAATATTGTAGAATTAATTACTCCTATTACATCATGAAATAAAAAATACTTTATAAAAAATACTTTTTATTATCCCATTAAACTATTTATAATTTCATTACATACAAAATTCATCCGATAAGAACTACAGTTTTCATAATTTTTTGAGCGTAGATAAAATATTATCAGGTATAAAATTGATATTACAATGCGAGTGAATTTAATTCACTTTATACTAGTGTTCTTTTTTAAAAAAATGTTAAAAAATTAACATGGAGTTTATCTGTCTTACAAGATTCATCCGATAAGAACTACAGTTTTCATAATTTTTTGAGCGTAGATAAAATATTATCAGGTATAAAATTGATATTACAATGCGAGTGAATTTAATTCACTTTATACTAGTGTTCTTTTTTAAAAAAATGTTAAAAAATTAACACACTGAAAGAAAAAAAATTTCACGTGAACAGTGCAATTCTTACATTGTTCACATGCTCCACTGTTCAGTGAACAGTGGAGTATGCCTCCTCTGCTCACTGAAAAATAGACACATGCCTCCACTGTTCACTGAACAGTGGAGGCATGATACACTGTTCGGTGAACAGTGTATCATGGCTGAATTCCCTGAAAGCAACATTTTTTTGGTTTTTATCTTTTTGCGTTTGACACGTGATTTGGCTATGGGACCATGCACAGTAAGCAAATTTTTTTTGTTAACCAAACGTTTGTTTCCTGTGTTTTTGAAAAAACACAACCTCTAACGCGTAGCCAAACGGGCTCTAAGTGTTGGGACCTCGCCAAACACCACGCATGGGTGTGGTGCCCCATGAGCTCGGGATGTCATTGGGCTCACGCCACAGTGTTCGGGCTTGCTCATGGAGGATTTGAGAGGGATGGGAGACAAAAGATGGTTGTGGCTAGTGACTCCAAATGGAAAGAGTACATTAAGGTACATTTCATCCTCTGTACTTGAATGCATTTGTATCAGGGGATTTGATGGTATGACAATGTGTCATCAAGGGAGTATTTGACATGGTGAAT
>Ga0325401_1008197_pt1 | contig 10167 bp, 9 predicted proteins | sample PopdelMetagenome_FD_205666 | JGI IMG/M metagenome (GOLD analysis project Ga0325401, IMG submission 205666) | Populus deltoides microbial communities from Bellville, Georgia, United States - Xylem-PdKOR-R2 | ecosystem: Host-associated > Plants > Phyllosphere > Stem > Wood/Secondary xylem | place...
GGCCACCCGGCGCGCCGGCACCAGCAGCGGCGCCGCCCGTGCCCGCGGGAGCCGACGGGCCGCCGCCCGGGCCAGTGCGAGCCCGGCGTCGAAGCCGCGCGCCCGGACCGCGCTCCGCGACGACGGGACCGGCACCAGGTGGACGGGCGCGGCGTCGCCTCCCCCGCCGTCGAGCAGCCCGCTCTCGTCGAGCAGCCCCAGCACGGCGAGGGCGAGCGCCTCCCCGAGCAGCGTGGTCAGCCCGAGCGCCGAGCGCTCCTTGTGCGCGCTCACCAGGTTGCGGGCGAGCCGGCCGTACGGACCCGCCGACCAGGTGCGCGGGAAGCCGTCCGGGCAGGGGTCGGGCGCCCGCGGGGCAGGTCGCAGGGCCGCCAGGTCGGCGCGGCAGCCGTTGCACAGGGTCCAGGCCGGACAGCCGCAGCCGTGGCAGCGCGCGCCGAGGAGGAGGTCGCCGGCGGCGTCGCGCCAGCCGGCGGCGGTCGGGTGGGTCACGCCAGGAGCATCGGGACGCGGACCCGCGACAGGCCGGTCCCCGCTCGCCCTGTGGACGGCGCGCGGCCCGCCGGGCCCGCCCTGTGGACGTCCGGCACGGCCTCGTCCGCAGCAGGGCTGCTCAGCCGGGGTCAGCCCGGGTAGGCGACCGCGTCCACGTCCTTGACGAACGGCACCCACGTGGTCCCCTGGTCGCGCCACGTCTGCCCGTTCTGGCTGCGGACGATCGCCGACTGCGTCCTCAGCAGCACGGCGACCTCGGCCGGGTTCCAGGCCAGGGCCTCCCCCTGCCCGACGACCGACGAGGCGTCCTCGCTGACCGCGTACGGCCCAGCGGTGTCCTTGGCCGTCGCCGCGCCCAGGACCATCACGTGGGTGGCGTCGAGCCAGGCCACGTCCTTGAGCTGCGTCAGCTGCGGGCTGTCGGACTGGCGGGTGTCGAGCTCGCGCACCCCCTTGACCTCTACCCCGTCGCCACGGTCGACGTGACCGATGAGCAGCCGCTGGCCGCCGCGGACCCGCTCGATGAAGGCCACCCGTACGCCGTCGGGGGAGAAGCTGAACGCGGTGATGTCGCGGCCGTCGAGCTCGGAAGCCGGCACCGGCTTGGCGCCGTCGGCGATGCGCCAGAGCTGCTGGCGCCCGCCCTGGCGCCCCAGCGCCCACAGCTCGCCGAACCGCGTGAACTGCGGGCGGCTCAGGTCGGTGACGCCGGACAGCACCGTGCGGGCCTTGGTGCCGGCGCCGGCCGTCGTCGCCTCCACGAGCCGCGTCCGCCCGTCGGTGACCGCGGCCAGGTCGGTGTCGGTGACCGACACCGCCAGCGAGGAGATCGAGGTGCTGCCGAGGTCGCCGCTGAACGGTCGCAGCTCGCCGGTGGAGCCGTCGGCCAGGGCGACCTTGCCGGCCTGGACGACGTAGAGCTGGTTGCCCGCGTTGGGGCTCACCGGGTCGAGCTGGCTCGAGATCGCCGTCGTCGGCACCACGAGCGTCGTCGGGTCGCTCTCCGGCACCCGGAACCCCTGCTGGTTGACCGTGATGAGCACGCCGCGCACGGCCAGGGCGTCCTTCAGCGTGTAGACGACCTGCGCCGCGAGCAGCGAGCGCTGCGCGTCGGGCAGCGAGAGCACCGCGTCGCTCAGCGCGACCGAGGCGACGCCGTCGGTGATGGTCACCGAGTCGACGCTGAGCGTGGTGCCGGGCGGGATCGCCGTCGTCACGGCGGGCGCCAGCCACGAGGTCGGCCCGGCGAGCAGCGCCTTGACCAGGGCCGACGCCACGCGGCCCGGGTTGCGGAACTGGGGCAGCCAGATCGGGTCCGGCACCAGGACCGGGCTCTGCACCGCGCCCGGCTGGTCGCTCGGGCGCCCGTTGGCCAGGAAGTAGAGGTCGTAGGTGGCGTAGCTGCGGTCGAAGGCGTAGTCGGCGACGAGCAGCCCCGCCGGCGGGGTGGCGATGCGCCACTCCCCGTCCTGGCGGGCGACGGTGAAGGTCTGCGCGAAGTCCCCGCCGCGCGCCTGGTACGAGCGGTCCGCGGCCAGGGTGCCGAGCGTGCGGCCGCTGAGGCTGACCTGGTCGTCCTTGACGCTCACCGCGTCGAGGTCGTAGACCGTCGCGCCCGTCTCCGGCTTCCAGTCCTGCGCCGCCTCCCGGGTGAGGTACTGCTTGGCGACGGAGTAGCCGGACTGGTAGTAGGCGTTCGCGCGCAGGAAGCCCTCCACGACCTGGCGCGGGTCGTCACCTGGCGAGGGCGGCGAGACCTCGACGTTCACGCAGTTCTGACAGGCCTGCTCCTGGCCCTGCACCCGCTCGACCCGGCCCGAGGTCGGCACGCCGACGCAGCCGGCGAGCAGCAGCGTCAAGGCCACGATCAGCCCGGTCAGCCCGGTCCGACCGGTGCGCCTCACGACGGCCCCCGTCCGGGCTGCCAGCCGGTCCCGGCGAGCGCGCCCACCGAGCTCGGGCCGTCCAGGGGGACCTGGTCCTCGACCGGCTCCTCGTCCTCGAGGACGGGCACCGGCACGAGCGGCAGGTCGCGCGGCGCCATGGGCAGCGGCGACGTCTGCAGCACCCCACCGGCCTGGCGCGGCACCGTCAACCGGAACTGCGCCCCCAGGCCCGGACGCCCCCACGCGGTCAGCCAGCCGCCGTGCAGGTTGGCGTCCTCCATGGAGATGGCCAGGCCCAGGCCGGTGCCGCCGACGGTGCGCGCCCGGGCCGGGTCGGCCCTCCAGAAACGGAGGAAGACCTGCTTGGCCTGGCTGGCCTCGAAGCCGACGCCGTGGTCGCGGACGGCCACGGCCACCGCCTCCTCGTCGCCGGCCAGCAGCACGTCGACGGGGCGGCCCTCGCTGTGCTCGATGGCGTTCGTCATCAGGTTGCGCAGGATGCGCTCGATCCGGCGGACGTCCACCTCGGCGGTCGTGTCGCCCTCGGCGTGGATGCCGACGCGGACCGCGTACGCCCGCGCGAGCGGCTCCTGCGCGTCGACCACGCGCTCGACGATGCTGCGCAGGTCGGTCCGGACCGGCGTGAGCGTCGCCGCGCCGGCGTCGAAGCGGGAGATCTCGAGCAGGTCGTTGAGCAGCAGCTCGAAGCGGTCCAGCTCGGTCTGCAGCAGCTCCGCCGAGCGGGCGGCGATCGGGTCGAAGTCGTCGCGCGCGTCGTGCAGCACCTCCGCGGCCATCCGCACCGTCGTCAAGGGGGTGCGGAGCTCGTGGCTGACGTCGGAGACGAAGCGCTGCTGCACCTGCGACAGCTCCGACAGCGTGGTGATCTGCTTCTCCATCTCCGCGGCCATGTTGTTCATCGACGTGGCGAGCAGCGCGACGTCGTCCTGGCCGCGGACGCGCATGCGGTCGTGCAGGTTGCCCGAGGCGAGGTTCTCCGCCGCGCGGGCCGCCTCGCGGACCGGCGTGACGACCTGGCGCGCGACCAGGGCGGCGATGAGGGTCAGCATGAGCACCAGCACCGCACCCGTGCTGACGACGGCGGTCTGCAGCACCGCGAGGGTCGAGACCTCCTGGGTCAGCGGGAAGACGAGGTAGATGGCGTAGCGGCCGGTGCCGGGCAGCGTGAGTCCCGAGCCCGCGGCGAGGCCCGCGACCGGCGGGCGGCCGTCGTCGTAGAACACCTGGGTCGGGGTGATGAGCAGGTCGGAGGAGCCGGCGTCGACCTGCGCGCGCAGGGCGGTCGGGATGCTGTCGGACGTGGCGCTGCCGGCGGTGATCGTCTGGCCGCGCGCCAGGATGATCACCTGGTACTGCTCGCTGCCCCCGGAGCGGCCCGCGAAGCCGTACGCCAGGTCGTAGAGCAGCTTGTCGACGTTGACCTCCCCGGACAGGTCGGTCGCGTTGAGCTGAGCCTGGGCGGTGTTCACGGCCTGGCGGGCCTCGTTGGCCGCGCTCTCGCGCTTGCCGTTCAGCACGCCGCTCGTCGCCTGCTGCATGAGCAGCAGCCCGCCGAGCACGAGCACCACGACCGAGGCGAGGAAGACCGTCGAGGTCACGCGCAGCGGGAGGGAGCGCGACCACAGCCCCAGCGGGCTGCGCCACCAGCCCCTGCGGGCGACAGCGCGGAGGCGCCCGGCGAGCTGCGTCCCCGGACCGCCCTGGAGGGTCTCGCCGACGGAACCGAGCCCGGCCGGCACCTCAGGCGCGGACGGGCTCGCCGGCCTTGTAACCGATGCCACGGACCGTCACCACGATCTCGGGGTGCTCGGGGTCGCGCTCGATCTTGGAGCGCAGCCGCTGCACGTGCACGTTGACCAGCCGGGTGTCCGCGGCGTGCCGGTAGCCCCAGACCTGCTCGAGCAGGACCTCGCGGCTGAACACCTGCCACGGGCGGCGGGCCAGCGCCAGCAGCAGGTCGAACTCCAGCGGCGTCAGGGCGATCTGCGTCCCGTCGCGCTTGACGGAGTGGCCGTCCACGCTGATCGTCAGGTCGCCGACGGAGAGCGTGTCGGCCTCGCCCTCCTCCACCGCGGTCGGCAGGCGGCGCAGCCGGGTGCGGATCCGGGCGACGAGCTCCTTGGCCTTGAAGGGCTTGGAGACGTAGTCGTCCGCGCCGGCCTCGAGCCCGGCGACCACGTCGACGGTGTCGGTCTTGGCCGTGAGCATGACGATCGGGACGCCGGACTCGGCGCGGATGTCGCGGCAGACGTCGACGCCCTCACGCCCGGGGAGCATCACGTCGAGGAGCACGAGGTCGGGGTGGTTCTCCCGGAACGACGCGAGCGCCTTGTCCCCGTACGCGCACCAGAACGGCTCGAAGCCCTCGTTGCGCAGCACGATCGACAGCATCTCGGCCAGCGCGGCGTCGTCGTCGACCACCAGCACCCGTGGGCGCGCGGACCCCGGCTCGTTCTGGTCGGTCGAACCTGCGGTCGAGCCGCCTGCCACGCCCTCGAACACTCACAGCCCTTTCTGAGCGTCACCAGCCCGGCCCAGCTTGGGCGCCCCGTCGCGCCCGGCCGGCTGCGCGCTCATCCTACGTGCGGCCGCCTCGCGCCAGGCCCGTCGACGCTCAGTTCTGCGCCGGGTCCTCGCTCCAGGTGGAGAAGACGGCCAGGGGGCCGCGCTGGCGGCGGAGCACGGCCCGCCAGAGCTCGAGGGGCTCCTCGCCGAAGACGTCGCCGGCCTCGGCGTCGACCACGTGCCACATGCCCTCCTCGATCTCCGCCTCGAGCTGGCCGGCGCCCCAGCCCGCGTAGCCCGCGAAGATGCGGAGGTCGTCGTACGCGCCCGTGACGATCTCGACGGGCGTGTCCAGGTGCAGCAGCCCCACGTCGCCGAACAGCCGCCGCCAGCCGGGCGGCTCCTCGCCGCTGGTGCGCACCTTGGCCAGGCAGATGGCGCCGTTGGGCGAGACGGGGCCGCCGTGGAAGAGCAGCCGGGGCTCGGAGACGACGGAGACCCAGTCGGGCAGCACCGCGTCGAGCGCGGTCGGCGACACCTCGTTGAGCACCACGCCGAGCGCGCCGTCGCCGTCGGCGTCGAGGACGAGCACGACGGTGGCGTTGAAGACGCCGTCGGCCAGGAGCACGCTCGCGACCAGGAGGTCGCCCGGCCGCGGCCCGCGCTCAGCCACGGCGTCCTCCCCGCCGCCGGACCAGCAGGTGGCCGAGAAGCCCGAGCGCGGTGCCCACGAGGTCGGCCAGCGCGTCGTACGGGTCGCCCGAGCGGGTCGTGTACGCGACGCCCTGGACCACCTCGCTGACCACCGCGTGCAGGACGAACAGCCCGACGACCAGGGCGATGGTGGGCCCGCGCAGCCGGCGCCCGGCCGCGAGGGCGTGCAGGTGCAGCGCGAGCAGGACGAGGAAGCAGGGCAGCCCGAAGCCCACCAGGTGCTCGGCCTTGTCCGCGTTCGGGAACCACGGCGCCGACGGCGGGCCGGCGTCGCGGTAGAGCCCCCACAGGTGCACGGCGACGGCGACGACCGCCGCGCCGGTCACGGCGACGCGCGCGGCCCGGCCCGCCGGTGCCCGCGACGGTCCGGTCAGCGTGGGGGCCGCGGTCACACCGTGACTTCGGCGTCCGCGGCGTCGGGGTCGACCGGGAGCTCGGCCGGGCCGCCGGCGGCCTTGCGCACGGCGGCGGCCACCGCCGTGTGCACGTCGGGGTTGAAGACGCTCGGGGTGATGTAGGCGGCGTTCAGCTCGGCGTCGGAGACCACGCCGGCCAGCGCGCGGGCGGCGGCCAGGAGCATCGTCTCGGTGATCTCGGAGGACTGCGCGTCGAGCAGGCCGCGGAAGACGCCGGGGAAGGCCAGGACGTTGTTGATCTGGTTGGGGAAGTCCGAGCGGCCGGTGGCGACCACCGCGGCGTGGCGAGCGGCCTCGGCGGGGTCGACCTCGGGCTCGGGGTTGGCCAGCGCGAAGACGATGGCCTGGTCGGCCATGGTCGCGACGTCCTCGCCGCGGAGCACGTTGGGCGCGGACACGCCGACGAACACGTCCGCCCCGGCCACGGCCTCGCGCAGCGAGCCCGTGACGTCGAGGCGGTTGGTGTGCTCGGCGAGCCACAGCAGCTCCCCCACCAGGCCGTCGCGGCTGCGGTGCACGACGCCCTCGATGTCGGCCACCACGATGTCGCCCGCGCCGGCGGCGAGCAGGAGCTTGATGATGGCCGTGCCCGCCGCCCCGGCGCCCGACATGACGATGCGGACGTCGGTGATGTGCTTGCCGACGACGCGCAGGGCGTTGTAGAGCGCGGCCAGGACGACGATCGCGGTGCCGTGCTGGTCGTCGTGGAAGACGGGGATGTCCAGCTGCTCGCGCAGCCGGCGCTCGACCTCGAAGCAGCGCGGTGCGGAGATGTCCTCGAGGTTGATCCCGGCGAAGCCCGGCGCGACCGCCTTGGCCACGGTGATGATCTCGTCGACGTCCTGGGTGTCGAGGACCAGCGGCCAGGCGTCGATGCCGGCGAACCGCTTGAACAGCGCGGCCTTGCCCTCCATCACCGGCAGCGCGGCCTCCGGGCCGATGTTGCCGAGCCCGAGGACCGCCGAGCCGTCGGAGATGACCGCGATCGAGTTCCGCTTGACCGTCAACCGCCGGGCGTCGTCCTTGTTCTTGGCGATCGCCAGGCACACCCGGGCCACGCCGGGGGTGTAGATCATCGACAGGTCGTCGCGGTTGCGGATCGGGTGCTTGGTCTGCATCTCGATCTTGCCGCCGAGGTGCATGAGGAAGGTCCGGTCGCTGACCTTGCCGATCACCACACCGGGGACCGCCGCCATCACGTCGACGATCTCGTCGGCGTGGTTGGTGTCCCGAGCGGCCACGGTGACGTCCATCCGGAGCCGCTCGTGGCCCGAGGCGGTGACGTCGAGGGCGGTCACGATGCCGCCCGCCTGCTCCACGGCGGTGGTCAGCTGGCTGACCGACGTGCCGCCCGCGGGCACCTCCAGCCGGACGGTGATCGAGTACGACACAGAGGGAACGGCGCTCACGCCCTGCATGCTCTCACGGCCCCTCGGCGGTCCGGCCGGTGTCGGCGCGTGCCGGAGAGGCCCGTCTCAGGGCACCGCCAGCGACCACCGGCCGCCGCAGGTGACGGCGAGCACCCGCCGGTCGGCGCCGGCCACGGCGGCCACCTCCTGCGGTCCCCCGTCGTGCCGCTCGTCGGAGACCACCGCGTACGCCGCCGTCCTCGACGGCCGCACGAGCACCGTCACCCGCGACGGACCCGGGCACGTGACGAGCAGCGGGCCCGGCGCCCGGACGGCGACCACGTCGTCACCCAGGCTGTCGAAGCCCGCCGTGTGGACCGGCACCTCGTCGAAGGGCGTCAGCGTCACCGTCCACTCCGCCGTCGACGGGGCCCTGACCAGCAGCCGGCTCCCCCGGCCGGTCCCGGCCACCGGTGCCGTGTCGAGCGCGGCCGTCGCGTACGCCGGGTCGTCGAGGCGCCCGGGCCCGGCGGCGCGCCCGTCCACCAGGGCCGAGAGCCAGGTGTCGGCGTCGCAGCCGGTGCAGATGAAGTGCAGCCGGGTCGCGCCGCCGGGCGCGCGGCCGTAGCGCAGCTCGGCGTTCCCGCGGAGGGTGACGAGGTGGCTGCGCTCGCCCAGCGGACCCAGGTCACGGACGGGGTACGCGCGGCCAGGTCGTGGTGCGGTCGCCTGCGCCGCGGTCGGGCCCGCCGACGGCGTCGGGCTCGGCGCCGGGCTCGGGGTCACGACGACCGCCGGCGCGGGCACCTCGCCGGGGCCGCGCAGCTGCGAGGAGCCGACCCAGCCGCCCACGAGCAGCAGCGCGAGCAGGGCGCCGGCCAGCGCGGTGGTCCGTCGGGGGTGCGCCGCGGACCGCACGCCGGCTCAGGCGGCGGGGACGAGCTCGCCGCGGACGATCGAGTCGCCCGAGTGCTCCGTGCTCCCGAAGCTCTGCTGGGAGATGTCGAGGATCGCGAACTGGGTCAGGTCGATCGCGTGGGCGACCGTCCAGAGCCCGTGCCGGCCGTCGAGCACGCCCAGCGTCTGGCGCTGCCGCGGGTCGTCGCGGTGCACGAGCCAGGCCTGGCGCAGGCCGGAGTCGGGCAGGTCGGCGTCGAGCGTCACCTGCAGGACGCGGCGCCCGTGCTCGTCGGTCTCGAGCGAGGCGTCGGCCGAGGCCCGCGCCCACGTCTCCCCGACCCCGCGGAGGTGCGTGCGCACGCTGAGCTCGTCGCGGCCGTCCGTCCCGTTGCGGATCTCGCTGCGAATGGCGTCCCAGACCCGGGGGTCGGGGTCGCTGATCGCCTCGTCAGCGACCTCGCGGGCGAGGACCACGACGTGGCGCAGCTCCTCGAGCTCGGCGGCGCAGACGCGGCACGACGCCACATGGGCCCGGTCGGCCTCGGTGCCGCCCTCCTCGCCGAGCGCGAGCAGGGCGAGCAGCTCCGGATCAGTGTGCATCGCCCGCCACCTCCCACCGCTGCCTGAGCTGGACCAGGCTGCTGGCCACCTGGCTCTTCACGTCCTCGAGCGACATCCCTGTCCGTTCCGCGATCTCGGCCGGGCTCACGTCGTCGAGCACGAGCCGCAGCACCCGCTGGGGCTCCGGGTCGAGGTGTCCCAGCTCGTCCGCCAACAACAACCGTTCGGCCAGAGCCATCGATCCGGACTCTCCTTCGGACAACTTCTCCACGCTACCCGGGCCGACCGGCGCCGTGGAGCCCCCCTGCTCGAGCTCGCCGATCCGGGCGCAGGCCAGCTCGACCAGCCAGGCCGAGAAGGACGAGCGGGCGGGGTCGAAGCTGCCGCGGGACGTCCAGAGCTGGGTGAAGACGCGCTTGGTGACGTCCTCGGCGGCGGCGACGTCGCCGAGCGAGCGGAGGGCCAGGCTGTAGACCAGCGGCGACCAGCGGTCATAGAGCTCCGACAGCGCGTGGGCGTCGCCGTCGCGCAGCGCCTCGACGACGGAGGGGCCGTCGTCCACCCGTCCTGCTGCTGCCACCTCGGCTCCTCGATCGTCGTCCTGCCCCGGAACGGACCCGGAGAAGAGTAGGCGCAATCCGCGCCGTCCACAGGTCCGGCGCGCGATCGGTGCCCGACGTCGGGTCAGGTCGCGCGCGCCGCCTGCTGCGCGGCCGCCCACGCCGCGACGTCGCCCCGGCGCAGGGCGACGGCGAGCATGTCGGGGAAGGCGTCGGGGGTGCACGCGAACGCGGGGACGCCGAGCGCCTCGAGCGCCGCCGCGTGGTCGTGGTCGTACGCGGGGGTGCCGGAGTCGCTGAGCGCCAGGAGCACCACGAGCGTCACGCCGCTGCGGACCAGCGAGGCGGCCCGGCGGAGCAGCTGCTCGGCGTCGCCGCCCTCGAAGAGGTCGGTGACCAGGACCAGGAGCGTGTCCTCGGGCTGGCGGACCAGCCCGGCGGCATACGCGAGCCCCCGGTTGATGTCGGTGCCGCCGCCGAGCTGGCAGCCGAAGAGCACGTCCACGGCGTCGTCGAGGTGCGGGGTCAGGTCCACCACCTCGGTGTCGAAGACGACCAGCGACGTGCGCAGCGAGCGGACCGAGGCGAGCACCGCGGCGAAGACCGCGCCGAAGACGACCGACTCGGCCATCGAGCCGGACTGGTCCAGCACCACGACGACGTCGCGGGTCACCGCCGGTGACGCCCGGGCGTAGCCGACGAGCCGCTCGGGCACGACGGTGCGGTGCTCGGGGAGGTAGTGGCGCAGGTTCGCGGCGAT
>Ga0325401_1008199_pt1 | contig 10166 bp, 6 predicted proteins | sample PopdelMetagenome_FD_205666 | JGI IMG/M metagenome (GOLD analysis project Ga0325401, IMG submission 205666) | Populus deltoides microbial communities from Bellville, Georgia, United States - Xylem-PdKOR-R2 | ecosystem: Host-associated > Plants > Phyllosphere > Stem > Wood/Secondary xylem | place...
CCTATTGTATATTGTTATTAAATGAACACACCAACCTTCAATTTGGCATCTAGCTTTCTTTTCTTTTAAAGGCATGGGGTCCCGATTCTCCAAATATAAATGGCTAAAAAGACCGACTTCGCCACCAGTTTCTCATCCGCAGATCGCGAACATGTGAGCACCAATTGTCTCAAATGTTTTTTTTTTTTTTTCATAAAACAAGTTGCCAACATGTCAAATAATCATGGTCAAAAATTTAAGTTTTTAGTTTTGGTTTTAATAATAATTTTATATTATTTTTTAATTTATTTATTCGAATTAAAACTCCCTGGGCTAACATACTTAATAAATAAAAGTTTTTTAAATTTAAAATTTATACAAGTTTATAATATTTTATGATCAATAAATCTCAGATATTATATAAATAATTATTTATATTTAATAATAGTTCAAATGAGAATTTCTTTTGCAAATCAGCATCGTTAAAAAAAATAGGAACGGGGAATGGTAGAGGTTGGATAGCTAGTTTTAATTGCCTGTTTGGAAGTGTGGTTGTGATTGTTTTTTAAAATATTTTTCATGTCGAAATATATCAAAATAATATTTTTTTTATTTTTAAAAATTATTTTTAAGATCAGCGCATCAAAACTATCCAAAACACACAAAAAAATTATTGTTTAACATAAAAAAGTTAAATTTTTATGGAACATGGTATGCACCACGTTTCCAATCATAACATTGGTTAGTAGCAGAACAACCTGATAAAAACTTAATATATTCTGATAAAATCTTAATAAATAAATAAAGAATCGTGTTATTAAAAATAGCACATCCTTTAAAAATATAAAATAAAAATTAAAAACACCTGGTAAGGCAACCTTCATAATATTTTTTACAATGTGAAGATGACACTATATCCAGCAGCATAATCTTCATGACTTTTATTTTTTTACAATGGTTTAAAGTCATTGGTTATTGTCAGTTTTAAAGAATGTTTGGTTTGGAGGTGTGGTGGTTGTTTATTTAAAGGTATAATATTTTTAAAGCATAAACCACGTTTTTAAAAGATAAAAATACATGTTTTTTGTGTGGATAAAAAAAAAAACTAAAACCACCTCCAAACCAAACACACTCTTATATCATGAAAGTGTTCATCCTAGATAACGAAACCTCTTCAAAAAAGAAAAACTCGACAGTTGTTAAAAAGGGTTATAAGTGATAGAAAATATATAATTTCCTCCATGGTTCAATTCATTTTAGTTTTAAATGTTTTTTAAAAAAACAACTCTACCAAATCAAAACAAAACAAATAAAAAAAATCATTATGAAATAAAGTAACATTAAATTAAAGTTTATAAAAAAATAGCCTAACAGAAGGAACATTAATTTAAATTGAAATTATTCGGTTTTAACAAATATAAAGCTAAGCCAAACCAGTTTGTTTAGTTCTTTTATTTATTTTAGTTCAATTTCTTTTTTAAAAGAAATTGTTTAGATAGATTTTTTGGTCCAACCAAACTATTGGATCCAATCCTCACTTCTAATACAGCTAGTGGAATCTTAAAGTTACATGAATGCTTATTTATTTATTTATTGGATGTCTTGTGTATTTTTTTTTCATGCCTATATTGCTTTTTTATTTTTTTAAAAAGAATTCAAACATATTTATATCTGAATTTTGACTTCCCATATAAAGTAAATCAAATAGCATGAAATTTGTACTAAATTTGCAAATAACAAAATCTTGAAAGTTTTTTTTATACTTTTCAGAGTTATAAGTTGAGAAATTTTATAATTTTTTTTTTTTACCAAGATGGTGTTGATTCGAGGCATATAAAGCCTTTATACTATATTATTGTTATCAAATCTTTGTTGCTTCTGATTGTATGTAATCTCGGCTTTCCTTAGAGCAAAGGTCACCCAAAATCAAGATATGATTAAGGATTTATAGTTAGTGTTTAGTTACTATTTCAAAATAGAAAAACAAAAACAATGGAATCAATATAGACAAGATAGAAAAGAAGGCAAACATAATTGTGACTAGTAGTGATGTACAAGATAAAATGACTGTTTTTGTATCATGTTTGGTTATAATGGATAAGACAGAATAAAATAAAATAAAATGCATTTTACCATTAATATGTATTGTTGTTAAACTTACATATTTAAAAATAATAATTAGATATTTGTTTTGCTTTAGTTTATATTGAGTGCTGAAATTATTAATATTATAATAATCCTAGTTATAAAATCAGGACCGACTTGACAGGTTAATCTTCCAACCCATGACTTAAACCTTGTCTCGAGTCGACTCCCTAGTTAAGTTTTAAAACTATGATAATAATCATTTTTATCCATATCTTGACCTTTTATATGGATCTTGCCTTGATTGACCCTCGAGTTAGGTTTTAAAACTATGATAATAATCATTTTGTCCTTACGTTAATTCGGGTTAATGGTCAACCACACTCGTGAATCGGGCCTTGCCCCGGGCCAACCTCTAAATTGAGTTTTAAAACTATGATAATAATCACTTTTATTCTTACGCTGACTTAAGTCAACCCGGGTCTAGGCCGATCCTGAATCGAGTTTTAAAACTATGATAATGATCACTTTAATTCTTACATTTACTTGGGTCAACCCGGGTTTGGGCCAACTCTCAAATTGAGTTTTAAAATTATGATAATAATTATTTTTATTTTTATGCTGACTTGGGTCAACTCGGGTTTGGGTCAACCCTCAAATTGAGTTTTAAAATTATGATAATAATCACTTTTATTCTTATGCTAACTTGGGTCAACCTAGGTCAACTTGACTCTTGCCCCGGGCTTAGCCCCAAATCGACCATCGAATTGGGTTTTAAAACTATGATAATAACATTTTTTATTCTTACATGCCTTTAAAGAATAATTTTGAAATTAAAAGTTTTTTACAAGGATATTTTAGAAATAAAAAAAATATTATCCTCAAAGACATGTACCTTCTATAACTCTTGTTTTGGAAGTACAAAAATTCACTTCAAGATTGTTTTAGAGACAGATTTATTTTTATTTATATGTCTTTATCTTTTTAACTAAATATATTTTTGTCTTTACTGTTTTTGTCTCTTATTTCTTAGGACAGTAACGAAACACTACCATAAGGTTGCAAAGCACACAACTCAAATATGGATTTTTGTTAATTTTGAGTGTTTTCTAGGGTTTAACGATGACCTCAAAAACAAACTTCACTCCTTTTTTTTGTTTGTTTATTACTCAAACATTTCATTATAGGTTATGTAAATCATAAATTATAAACAAAGCTAAAGGAAAATAGAAAAAACATTATTTAATTTACTGTAATGCCAAACTCAAATTTATTGTGGTTTACTGCTTTGTTCAATTCATAGTGGTCCTCACTTTTAACCTTTTTTTGTTTTTTGTTCTTCATATATTGCTTCTTTACCACAACACTTCTTTTCTTTATTTTTTTTTCTGTTTTCATCTCAAAATAAATTTTATATTTTTTTTAATCTCAAAAGAAGCCACACCACCACCACCACCACCACCACCACAACCATATTTCTCTTCTATCGTTCTTCCCTCTCCATCAAATAGCAACCACAACAACCTATAAACCTCCACACTACCAATCATTTTTTCACCTAACACATTATTCATCCATTCTTATCTTTTTTGGTGACCACCAACATGAACCATACCTAAACATCCATCATAATTGAACCAATCATGAAGCATATGCTCACCATCATGAAAGCCATCCATACATCAGTGTCCTATAAATAAAATGTTGCTACCATAATCCCAAATCAAAACAACCAACACAATTGATATACTTATTTTTTATGTCATTTTTACTGTATTCTAACCCTTAATTTTGTGCTACTTTATCTTTAGTTTTTTTTATATATAGTTTTTATTTTTTTTTATCTATTTTATGTAGCAAGAAATAAATTCATGAAATTATGTAATTTGGAGAGAAAAATTTATATTCAATCCTTGAATTCTAGCTAAGCATTGATCCTAGTTGGATTTAGGATCATGGTATCGAGAAAGCCTGTTTAGAAGCCAATTATATGAGAAAATTCACCTTAAAAAGGTCTGATTGGACTTATGCATATATTTTAGAAAGAAAGGAAAGAGAAAAGTGAAATTTTCTCTTCTATGAATAAGAAATTTCTTTACTAGAAATTTCATGAACATGTCTCAGTAAATTAAGAATAAATTTATCTACAGATATCTAAATTAAGCAATCTTGGTGTCAAAAGAAATATAAGAGGGAATTATACAACTTTGATGCTAAGGACTTTCTCAATGTAGCGTCCCTACTTTTAATGTATTTTCACAATAAACATTCAATACTCAACAAGTTTTGTTTTAATTGTTGTTAATCCTTTAAAATTGATTTATCCTCTCTTAAAATTTCTGTAAAATTTCAGCAGAGTTTTCTTTATATATGAGACATCCTAAATTTTAACATAGTCTTGTATACTTCTAAAATCAATCTTCCATCATTTGATCCAATCATCCTGAATCAAGACCACATCATTATACATAAGAATAGACAACATCTATTCTCCCAATTCATCATTTGACATTTCACATAGATTATAAAGCATACAAATTTAAAACACAAGAACCTTAAACAACACAAATAAAATATGCATTTAATTGGTACTTGGACAATTGTAAACTAAGAACATTAATAAAAGTTCTGAAACATAATCCTATTTAAAACAAGAGAACAAACATGGATATGGTTAAATTCACGACCTAACTTTATTTAATTACACTATGACATAGATGTTCTAATTTTATTTATGATAACAACATTAAATTTGATTATACAAAATAAGATACACCCATACATTCGAATATGTTACAATCTAAATCCAAAATAAATTTTTCCCCATTACTAATCTATCAAAATAAGTTATATGAAAAGGCCAACTATTCTACAAGAGTTTGTGAAATTCCTATAATAAATATTGCAATTACATTAACACAAATTAAAGACAATTAAGACATGTATATGACAGGTTTTATAGTAACACACTACACTTTAATTCCATGCTTTAATAATTCTTCAACTTAAATACTCATATTCTTTTAAAATATAACATTTTTAACTTCAGAACAATCATAATATATCCACTTGACAGACATACTGGCACTTCTAATACTCCTCAGAGTAAATATTCAATAAACTTCTGGTCATCAAGCAACTTGATGCCTCTAGTACCCTTTAGGTACTAGTGAATTCTTAATTCTGGTCATCAGTCGCACTGATGCCTCTAGTATCACATAAATACTAGTCAATTGAACATCCTGGTCATCAGGTAACTTGACACCTCTAGCTCTTTTTGAATAGCTAGTTAAAAAAACTCCTGGTTTTCAATCACATCGACGCCTTTAGTATCCCATTGATACTAGTCAACTTCATATCCTAGTCATTAGATAAATTTGACATCTCTAAACTAGTCAATTTCATATCTTTTTCATTGTACAATCAACAAATAAAAACAATGTAATATGCATTTAATGAATTTATAGTTTAATAAATTTAGACAAGTCTTAATAATGTTGGTCAAATATACAAGGCATCTACTTGGAGCCTGAGCTGTACTGACTGTCCTCTGCTGTTGTACAGCACCCGCAGCCTCATCTGTTCCAACCGGTACATTACATTATTACTCATCACTTAATATCATTTCATATCATACATGCTAGACAAAATCTTGTTTTGGCTTAACCACTTAAACAAATTTCTCCTTTTTAAACATATTTTTCACAAGATAATTCCTTTCAAATGCTTATACATCACATTTAAAACCACCAATTAATTCTTTTAACTAGCACACTTAAATTTGATGAACATTCAATTAAATAAAAAACCCATCACTTCTTTTATTTTATACTTAACCGAATTACTTATTAAGGTGAGGAATAATTTTTCTCCTTAATTTCTTTCAATTCACACCTTGCCTAATTTTTCAATACCACGACTTACACATTCAAGCATTACTCGACCTTCAATTACATAAAGAAGAATACTTTCCCATTTACCTACATGTTAGCCAAACTTTCCCCCTTAAGGAATGAACATGTTTCTTTCAAAACTTTAACAATCAACACCTTAAACAATCACCCAACATTTAAACTAATACAATTTTATATGATTCATCAAGAAACAATCCAAATAAACTCAACCCTAAATTTTACAATTTTGGCCAAAATATAAAATACAAGGGTGAATTTTTATTTTCCCAATGGTTTAAATCAAATATTATTCATTAATCATTCATTCCAACCAACACAATTTCATATAATACAATTGGTAATTATATTAATTATCCCATACACTATTCCTACATACACCTTAACATAAAAATCTTTACCCATCAAAACAATGCTTTACCAATACATTATTTATGTAGTCATCATCAATCATCCATAATTATCACAATCCTAACTCCTTAGCATAAAAATCTTAACGTACCTCTACACCAACAATTTCAATACTTCATCCTACACAAAACCACTCAAAATAACTAGTTTGGAAGAGTTTATTACCTTTAAATGTAAATAAAATGAAAGATTAGAAGCTTAGGAAACCTTTCTTTTTCACTTCTTTTCCTTCCTCATTTTACCTCTCATAACATTACCCTTCCAAGCAACCCTTAAATTATTTAATTCTCCTTGACCAAATCTTCTTTTAACACCCATTGATTACTTAATCTAGTTTTATTTTATGTTTTTAGGCTTAATTCTCAAGGGATTCTCACAAGTTTTTCTCTCCTCCTCGCTCGGCCGACCAATAATAGCCTCAAAATCACTATTCACCTATTTATAATTTCAATTTTTCACTTATCACACTATTAGCCCAAGTTTCCTCTTTTTTGGTTTTTACACATTAATCCCACATGCTCCTTTGACTTAACTTAATGCTAACTTAGTTAATTTTTAACAGGGGTTTTACACTTAAAATAAGCCGATTTGATTGAGAAAATAGTGTTAGAAGTCACATGTTAAATCTACCAATTTTAAAAAGAAAATTAGGAAAATAAATCAAAAGAGATTTTTAAACTATAGAAAATAGGAGGAGGATACCAAGGAATAGAGAACAAAAAAAGCTTATTAAAAAAGGGTTTTTCACTGTTAACAACCTTAGATGCAAGAGGAGGATGGGTGCAAGATAAGGAAGAAAGAGATTGAATCAAACTTTATTAACATCTGGGAAATCCAACCTAAATAGAGGTTCTTTTTTATTCTTTTCTTCTTTCACCATGAATTTTATAGATATTTTGGTTTGTAATAATTTGATTATGACCTAAATATTATTGCTTAACAAGGATTGATAAATACTTTAATAACATAAATAAAAAAAAATTCAAGAATGCCATGAAGAGGCTACATTAGAGCATAAGCAATAATATTTAGGTCATAATCAAATTATTTAGGTCACAACAACTTTGGAATGATTGACCACCATTCTAATGAATTGTTGTGCATGTTGATATCAATTGATTATAAGTATTTTTTTTTTATGATGAATTCCATGAATTGAATGAAAGATAAAGATGTTCTAACATGATTTGTGAGATTGTTATTTTAAAAAGTTATAGAGCTTAATATGCTTATGAGCTTTTAAACTGGTATAGAGATATCACAAGTTATCTTTTGTAGGTAATTTCAATTATACTCGAGAGGTATATAGTTATTGATTTAAAAGATAAATACTTAGTAATATATTTTAGAAATCAGTTTGGCTTGGTTGGGTAAATGGAAAACTTTAGTATCTTATCCCTTAATTAATTCATTTTACTATTGTGCTTTTACTTGATTTATATTTGTTAATTTGTTAATTTTATTGTACATAATCATTTATTCTATGCTTTCAAATAATTTAGTACTAGAATAATTTCAATTGCTAATAGGTAGATAGACCTCATGGGAATAATAATCTTACTTTAGTACTAGAATAACTTCAATAGTTAATAGGTAGATAGACCTTATTGGAATGATAATCTTGCTTATAATATATTACGTGAAGTGATTAGTATAATTATTATATAAATTTTACATCAAGTTTTTGGTGTTGTTGCGGGGTAATATTTTATCCTTATTATTTTTTATACCAACTTGTTTTAGGTTATTTTGATATTTATTTATTTGTTTATTTGTTTGCTAATTCTACTATTTTCTTTATTTCTTATGTTATACATGATATACTTTCGAAGCACATAGTTGGTACCTATGATCTGGAAATTGAATGGACATGTTGAAATCTGAACAAGGAAAGAAAGAGAAGTTTATAAACATTCAAGTAGCCATGAACAATCAAATTGGGGAGGCTGAGAACCAAAAATATTTAAGGGACTATTATATGCGCTTGGTTAATATGCTATATCTAGCATAAATATGTCAACTATACAAGTTAATGCTTTTGAAATTAAACCAATGATAATTCAGATAATATAGTAAATTGTTCAATTTGAAGGGTTGTCATATGAGGATCCTAATATTCATATCATAAATTTTTTAGAGATTGGTAACACTTTTAAGCATGATAAAGTGACATATGATGCTATTTGTTTAAGACTTTTCCCTTTTCACTTAAAGAAAAAGTGAAGGCTAGCTAAATCCTCTACTACTTAGTGTCATTACTACTTTGAAGGAGTTAACCTGCAAGGTTTTTGCAAAGTTTTTCTCTCCAACCAATACAACTAGGCTAAGGAATGATATTACTATAATCACTTAATTTGAGAATGAATCATGAGAGATATATAAATATTTATTATGAAAGTATCCTTATCATAATCTTCTAACATCGTTTTAAATCCATACATTCTACAATGGTTTAAGAGCTACAAATAGGTTTATGGTTAATATAGTAGCTAAAGGGGCTTTAATGAGTATAACTTATAAAATTAACATCTAGTAATTATTAATGACCTTTTAAGGGAACAATATAAACACATTGGTGGCACAAATAAAACTCTATTAAATGATTCGGTAAGACGAATGCTATTGTTAATCAAACTAATGTTATGTGTGATTATTGCGCAAGAAATCACTCAATTAATTGCCAAGTGAGGAAACCTTTTGCTTAATAAATTCATTAACAAGTTAATTACATGTCCAATTTTCATTGTCAAAACAATCCTTATTTAAACATGTTTAATCTCGGATGGAGAAATTACCCTGATGCTTCATGGAGAAATAATCAATAGATAGCTAGACCACCTCAAAGTTTTCCATAATAATAAATAGCCCAACACTCGAGGAGGTGTTCATTCAATACATTCGAGAGATAGATTTGGAAATTCAAAATATTTTGGCTTTGATTTGTAACCTTAAAGATCAAATTGGTCAACTCTCAACCATTCTTTTAAAAAGGATAGCACAAATTTCGTCGAGCAATACCATTACCAATCCTAAGCAACATGTCAAAGCAATATCATTAAGAATTGAAAGGAAAATTGAGTGGTTACAAACAACAAGTATCAAACAATTGGTGCAATAATTAACTGATCAGCGGGCTGGAAATTCTAAGAAGAATAAAGAAGCTTTATAACCCATGGATTTTAAGAAGTTTTTTTTTTTGAAACTAATTCTCCTTCACTTTATGATCCATCAACTCCTTTTTCTAAAAAAAAACTTATAAAAAATAAGTTTGATAATCAATTCTCTAAATTTCTTAGTATTTTTAAGCAATTGTATATTAATATTCTTTTTATTGAAGCTTAGCAAATGCCTAAATATGTTAGGGATATTTTATCAAATAAATGGAAGTTAGAAGAGTATGGTATTGTGATGTTAATTGAGGAATGCACTGCTATCATACAAAACAAATTACACCAAAGCTTAAAGGAGTTTAACTATTCATTGCACAATTGAAAATTATTATTTTGAAAAATCTTTTTGTGACCTAGGTGCTGGTGTGAATTTAATGTCTTTTTCAATGTCTAAAAAACTTGATCATGGTGATCTAGACCCACCATATTATATTTACAATTAGTGGACCGATCAATCAAACATCTATGAGAAATTATAGAATGTGTTCTCATAAGAGTTTGCAAGTTCATTTTTCCACTTGACTTTATTATTCTTCATATGAAGAAGTACTATGAAATCTCTCATATTCTTGTTTGACCATTTTTAACAATAAGGAGAGCATTGATCGAT
>Ga0325401_1008201_pt1 | contig 10166 bp, 3 predicted proteins | sample PopdelMetagenome_FD_205666 | JGI IMG/M metagenome (GOLD analysis project Ga0325401, IMG submission 205666) | Populus deltoides microbial communities from Bellville, Georgia, United States - Xylem-PdKOR-R2 | ecosystem: Host-associated > Plants > Phyllosphere > Stem > Wood/Secondary xylem | place...
AAGATCATATAAAAAATAATTAAAAATAATTAGATCAAAACACCTGTAAAATAATTATATCTTAGTATTGATTAATGGATAAAAGGTTGATCATAATTCTAATCATATACAATCCTCTTTTTTTTTTTTTGGATATAGCAATCCTGGGTCCATAAGATTTCTTTTTTCAATATACAGTATTATAAATAAAGCTAGGAAAAACATTGTTTTTCTATACCCATTAGCTTTTTTTTATTTAGTCCTTATATAATATGCTTATGCAGCTTTAGAGTTGATAATTTATTTTAATTTGTTTTTTATATGGTTATTACAGTATCAACAATGTTCCAACATAGGGTTGGAATCAATGACCCGGTTTGCGAGTTTTGCAAGGTAACCCTGGTTGCTCTGGTTTGCGGGTTTAGCAAGGTACCTTTTTTTATAATTAAACTTGATTATGTGATTGCTTATTTTTCTTTTTATCATATAGTTAAAAAAAATAGTTTCAGAAAAAAAAAACATGTTATTAAATTTTAGAAAGTTCACGGTCTTGACAGGCATAGCAATTTAACTTTTTCTTTTTTAATTTATTTTCAGTTTCATCCTGATATTGGACTAATTCAGAATTAAATTTCATAATTTGTGTCATTTTGCTTTCTATGAGGTTATAGTGGTCTTAAAAAAAATTATCAGTATTGGTTTGACACTCGACTTTACAATCGTTTATTTTTGTTATCATATAGTTAAATTAATAAACAATAGTTTAAAAAAAAAAAAAAACAAGTTATCAATCCCAATTGAGTTCATTACCCGGTTTGCGAGTTTAATGTGTTGACTCGGGTTATCTAATTCATGGGTTTAGTGGGTTTACCCATCAAACCTGATATTTTTTTTTAGTTTCTGGTCCTTTGATTTTTCTAATTATTTTTTTTTTCACTTTTATTCATTATTGAATTGGTTGGGAAATGAAATTCATAGTTTATTTTTTTCTATTTTCTATAAGGTTATCATGATCTTAAATAAATATTTTTTTAGGGTTGATCCTCGATTTTGAAAGCATCTAATATTATCATAAAATTAAATAAAAATAATTTATAAAAACAACAAAGTTTTTACATCTATTAAAATCTATAACCCATGTCGCAGAGTGACCAAGATCGATCTAATCTGGCATGGTTTCAATATAAAAAAATTATTGTCTTAAAGTTTATTTTAAAGTTATGTCATGTTTTTATCGGTCATTCAAGTTGTTTTTAGACCTATTAAAATGAATAATTTATTTTGGATAAACTCTCACGTGATTTAATTTGAAACTCAAGCTAATTAAAAAATCAAATTAACAGATTTTAAAATATAACAACTTAATTGAGTTTAATAATATTATCAAAAAAAATCTACATGCTCTTAACATTTTTCAAAAGAAAAAAATACATTTATCACATCTCAACGAAATATATAATTGGAATATATTTAGCAAAACTTTATTGATGTCATGAGATAAAAGAGGATTACTTTATGTCCTAATCACAAGTGACAGATATCTTTAAGGTCTCTTCTCTCCTAATCACAACGGGCAAGTCTTTTTCCTGATTTCTGCTGGCCGGTTCTTAGGTTATTTCATTTCACACCATAAACAGTTTTAGACTACGGGTATAGTTAAAAATATAGTTTTGAAACCGGTCTAACCTGGTAAGTCAACTCTAGACCTAGCTGATTTGAGATTAGAAATGGGTGGGGTTGATGAAAAAATAAAAAAATCATGACTTGGTGTGACCCGGATGACCCAGCAAAACCTGGTTGCAACTCATTGACTTTTTTTTTATTAAAATAATGTTGTTTTGAATTTTTTTTAAAAATAGAAATTGACCCAGCGACCCAGTCAAAATCTAGTGACCTGGTCAAAATTTAAAATCCAGATCTTGTACCGGGCTGGATTTAAAAACTATGATAAAAAGTAATTAAATTGTTTTTATTATGAGAAACTTTTCAGTTGGTATTTGAATAATGAATCAGATTGTACATATAAATACTTAATTTATTTATTTTTCAACGAGATTTAAAGGACGTTGAGAGCGCGATAAGCATTGTTTTTTTAAAAGAATTATTTTAAAATATATTAAAATAATATTTTTTATTTTTAAAAAATTATTTTTTATATTAACATATCAAAATAATTTAAAAATATAAAAAAATTATTTAAAATTAAAAAATTATTTTAAAATTTCATAGAACACGGTTAATTGAGAAGATAAGGCGAGTCTGTTGCACGATCATCACGAGCTCACTGTACTCTGACTTTTTGCTGTTTTGCCCGACGTGAATGGATGGGGGCTGGTAAGAGGGAGCCTTCAATGTCAATAAATGCTAAAAAGATGACATCATTGGTCAAATCTAATATGACTGTTGTTGTTTTCTTTCATTTTACACTCTGTTTTCCCTGCAAAAAGCACATATATTTGTTCAGCTATGGGGGCATTAAATCATTCTGTACTTGCATGGGTTGCCTTACAACTCGTATTTCATAAATTTTGTTATTATTTTTTTTTAAATATATTATTTTAATATATTTTTAAATAAATATACCTTAAAAACCAATAACTACACTGTACTTTAACACTACCTCGCTCTTGAATCTTATACTATTGAAAGAAATACTGTCGTTCCCGAGGCTGCTCATTGTTCAACTACTGCTTGCAAAAATGTTTCGGCTCCAGTCCATTGGTAAAGTTTGGGCTGATCCGAGTTTTATATAAAGTTATGCCCCAAGCCCACGTAAGAACCACACTTATTCAAGGCTTGGATCATCACTTCAAGATTTCACCGAATTACATCAACAAAAATCTGCCGAGCAGTCAGCAAAAGCTCGTGGCCTGTGGGGTTTTTGCCAGCATCATTCTAAGAAAGATGCCTCATTTTCATCGACCCTCCTCTATTTCATTGGTACAGTAAACATACTCCATGATTCCCAAGAAAGAAGCTCTGAAATAGCGACATGATCCATTCATCTTCACCCCTCGATCACAGATGCAACAAGGCATGGCATTCCATGCTTGTTTCTGTTCACAGAGATATCGTAAAACGATTTATGGTTTTATTTTGTCACCTTTGCGCTTGCAGGAATTCAAATAACTTTCATCATTTGATCATGAATGGTTGGCGATGGACCTCTTCGACACACCATGTCTCTTAGGCAATGCCAACAGGAATGATGCTAGGCCGTTGATTTGGAACAATGTGAGCTGGAGGACCCCATCCATAATCCAACTGATTGAATCCTAATCTGCCCCATTATAATTATAATTAGAAGAAAATCTAAAGCATGGGGCAAAGCAATCTACCAATCCATAATGTTTTTGATCTTCTACGGGATCCGTTGCTCATTACTATATTGGTATTGGTGGGGATAAATCGGTGAGGGGAACTTTGGTATTTTTGCAATATTCTTTTTAATATAATAAAATTGCTGGAGATTTTCATGGAGATTTTTATTTTTTATGCATGATAAAATTATTTAACTGTCGGTATCAACAAATTTAAAGCTTCCTTGAAAGAGCTTTTCTATCCTGGGAACTTTTTTTTTATATACAGCCAAACATTATTTTTTATTCTCTTGATTTTTTATATGTTCTTCACTTGATTAACCAAACTCAAATACTTACCCAAGTATTAAAGTCTCTCTTATGAACAAGAACAACTCAGGTCCAAAACTCATCAGGAAAAGTTTGTTTCTATGTGAAGTTTGTTTTTCTAAACACATGCAACATTCAAGCATTGCATATAAGTAATCTATTAATGACTAGAAGATCAAGAATGTCGGATGGTGTCTGCTCAAGTGGCCTAATGAGGCCCAATCTTGATTTGATTATGGAGAAAGCCATGGTATATTATAACAAAAATTAAATGATTTGAGAAAATTACTATAGATTAAGAGATGTGAATTATATTTTTAATTTCTCATCTTTTGATAAATGTTTCTTTGGCTTTTTTTTATAAGAGCAACAAGATTTTTGTAATTTTCAAGTACAAGCAAATAATGATTTTAGCTTCACGAAAGATTAAAAAAAAAAGTTTTTCTTTTCAGGTATTTTGGTATTTTTACAAGGGTATTTTGTGTAATTAAGAAGACCATGGAGGCGTCTTAATATTTTCACGTTGTATTTTTTATTTTTAATCAAAAAGCTGCTGGAGTGTGTTCTACACGTCCCAACAAGTGGGCGGCGCTCGTACCATTAAAAAGGCACGCGAGACACTTCCTGATAGCTAAATCTATCTATCCGTCATATCACTAGATGCACAGCCAAAAGCAAGTAAGTAAATTCAACTCATCATCCAATTAATAAAAAGATCAATATTAGTAAAAATTTGAAATGAATATTCTTAATTCATAAAAATACATCATAAAATATAGGTTACTCTTATTTTTAATTTACACACCATGCGAAACTCTAAATAATATAAATAAGTTATTTGACAACTAAACTATTTAATAGTGTCGTTATACTTTATTTCAATATCAAAACTCTAAAACACTTTAAAAAATCAACAAAAAATCTAAATATTAAAATTTAAAAATAATTATTCTACTTCAAAACTCATCGGAATAAATTAAACTCTTTATTAATTTTCTTATAAGTTATTTTTTTGTTACTCTCTTACATTGTTTTTACTATTTTAAACAAAAATTGATAGCATCAAAGCCTTTCTTAGTTATTGTTTATAGCATGACATAATGTCTGCTTCAATTCTTTCCACGAATTAGAAATTAATTAATTAATTTATTATTATTAATTTATAATTATGTGGCATATAATTCAATTATGTCCCTAATTTTTAATTAAGAGCAATTATAAATTATATTATGTGTTTCAAAAATTGAATAAATCAATTATTATATGATAAAACAAAAGGTTAATATGATAATTATTCAAATTTATTTATTTTTAAACAATTTGGTTGTTGGTCGGGTGGCATGATCACTAGTTTCAAAAGACTTAAAATATTTTTTTATATTTAAAAAATAAATTAATTTATATTTAAAAAATAAATTAATTTGAAAAATCTAACAAGTAATGATGTAGTGAAGAGAAGATAGGTATAGTTTTGCTTTAAAGTATAGTTTTGCTTTGGTACCGAGAGAAGAAAGGTATCATGACGTTTGAAAGATAACTCATTGAAATGCTCAAGGAATTTTTTTATATATAAAAAAAAGTAGCCCATCCTTTAGCCTTAGTCACGCATGCTAGAAATATAAGAGAAGCTTGGGTATTGATCGAAGGAATCTCTCTCATGTATTAGCTCAACAATTATGTTGAACATTCAGCATTCCCGGATTTAATTAATGCCAAATTATATCTTAAAAGGGGGTAAATATCACTAGCATTTCTTCCTCTTAAAAGAAAATTCTAATCCATAATTATTTATTATGCATAAATAAGAACAAACCCTTTTCTTTTGAATTTTAAAACTTATTCTTTTATTTATCGTGATTCTTTATAGAAATTTACTGATTTTAGAGGGATTTTTATCGTGATTCTTAAAGGTGTGTTTGGTATGGAGGTTGTTGTTGTGGTTGTGGTTTTAAAAAAGTTGTTTTATAAAAAGTATTTTTAATTGAGGTTGGTTTGGAAAAATATATGTTTGGTTAAAACTATAGTTGAAATTGAGGCTGAACAAAAAGTTGTTTAATGTGTTTGGTTAAAAAAATGCTTTTCAAATTGAGGTTATAAAATAATTAATATATATATACATATATTAATATTAATGATTTTTAATTAAATATTATATATTTAACTACTGTTATTATATCATGAAATAAATAATATAGATATCAAATATTTTTTATTATTCCATTAAAATATATGCGATGTCATCACATACGAAATCTTTTTCCATGGTTTCTTTAGCGCGCAACAACAAAAACTGAATTTTTTGTTACATCATCAAGTGATCTCCTTCTAATTTTTTGAATAAAATACAATTAAAAAAAAAATAAAAACTGAATTTTTTTTAACTGGGTTGGACTCAGCAAGAACATAATTGGAATTGCGATCAAATTCCATAAATTCTACGTCATCATGCGATATCCTTCTAATTTATGTAGTGTTATTAAATAATATTAAATACTAGTTTTTTGAGTAAAACTCAATTTTTTTAAAAAAAAATATTACAATTTCATTATGTACAAAATTCATTCGACAAGAACTACAATTTATGATGATAATTTTATAAACCTTGGAGAAGGAAAAATAAAAATGAATGTATGATAATTTTTTATCCAAATACTCAAGATTCTCTTCCTACTCCTAAGCATGGTATGTTTTGGAACAAAATCATATTAAAGGTGAGCCACACTTCCATATCCTTTCTCGAAGTTAAGTGTCTTCTATAGTAAATGATTTGCTTTTCAGTTTCAGGTTTGATTTTTCAATTCTTGTGATTATTAATATGATAACTATTTAAAATTAAAATATTTTTAGATTTGATTTTTTAATTCTTGTAATTATTAATATGGTTATTAACTTTAAAAACTATAAAATTAATTAAAATATATATAATTTGACTGAATACTTACATTTAAAAAAAAAATGACTATTCATATCTCACTTTATCTGAATGGCACGCCACTCTTTGCCCATCTGAGTGGATATGGAGGAGAAAATGCGCCAGTCAACGTAAAATCTGACGCAAAACCGACGTGGGAAGAAACATGACAATTTTTGAGACCCCATGTGGGGTCAAGGCCACCTTAAAATAGACTGCACTCCAGTTAAAAGATCATAGGTTTAGCATCTTCTAAAGACAAAGGGGATCTTTCATTTGTAGTTTTCTTAAAAAAAAATATTAAAATCAAATCTTCTCTGTGTTTTTTTTAATTATTTTTTTTATTTTTTACATCATTTTAATATAATAAAATTAAAGATTAAAAATATATTATCTTAATAAATTTTTAAATTAAAAAATATTTTAAAAAACAATCAATACATATATCAGAGACATTAAAAATATTAAAAATCTCAAACCCCTCCCCCACCACAATCTGCCTCAAAATCCAAGCCATTAAAAATCTCAGACTCGCCCCCCACCACAATCTGCCTCTCTCGTTACCTAAAACAAACAAACTAATGAAGTGTTTTTTCTTTTGTTGAGATGGAAAATGAGCTCTTTCTCGGTAACCAAAAAACCCACGAACCCCAGCCCTTCATCACTCTCACCCAGTCTCTTTCAACCCCACTACTCTTCCATGAAATCCAAGATGAACCCACAACTCCTTCTCCTCCTCCCGGACCTTCAAGTACCCGTTTCAAGAAACCCGGTACTCTTCACAGGAGCAAGACCGCGCCTGCTATGGTTGTCATGCGAGAATTTCAACCAACGAAGCCCCAAATTCCTAAACCACAATCAGAGTCTAACTCCATAATCAGGCAAGCCATTTTCTTGCTATCTTTGTATCTACTCCTTGGAGTTGTTATCTACTCTTTTAACACTGATCACTTCTCGGGCACGGAGACTCATCCTGTCGTTGATGCTTTATATTTCTGTATAGTCACTATGTGTACCATTGGTTATGGTGATATAGCTCCATTAACACCAGTGACAAAGGTCTTTGCGTGCGTGTTTGTGTTAGTCGGGTTTGGGTTTATAGACATCTTGCTCAGTGGGCTTGTGAATTACGTTCTTGATTTGCAAGAAAGCATGATCTTGACTGGTATTGAAATGAGTAAAAATCAAAATCGAGAAGGATTTTCAGCTGCTGATTATATTATTGATGTTAAAAAGGGAAGGATGAGGATAAGGTTGAAGGTTGGATTAGCACTTGGTGTGGTGATTCTGTGCATTGGAATAGGGACCTTGGTGCTGTACTTTCTGGAGGATCTTGATTGGATTGATTCGGTTTATTTGGCGGTCATGTCAGTTACAACTGTTGGGTACGGTGATAGGGCGTTTAAGACCTTGCCAGGAAGGTTGTTTGCAGCAATTTGGCTTTTGGTTTCGACACTGGCGGTAGCAAGAGCATTTCTTTATTTGGCAGAGGCTAGGATTGATAAGAGGCACAGGAGGATTTCCAATTGGGTGTTGCATAGAGATATTACTGTTGAGGATTTGCTTGCTGCGGATATGAACAATAATGGTTTCATTAGGTGCGGCTCTATTTTTATCTCTTGCTAACTTGTTTTATTGGGTATGTTTAGCTCTTCTAGTTGGGAAAATTTGTTGAATTAATGATATGATAATTTGGGTAAAAACAATCCTCAAAACCTTAACTAGGCTATGTTAATGTGTGATAAGATGGCCTCTTGATCAAATGCTGCTCTAGAAGATGGATATCAAAAGTTAATTGAACTCTTCTTTCCATTTCCTTTTCTGTGCTGACCATCCTTGTTGCCTTGATTTTTTTTTCAATTAATAATTTTTAGATATTTTTAGATCATTTTAATACACTGATATCAAAAATAATTTTAAAAAATAAAAAAATTATTTTGATATATTTTTATTCATTCTAATTTTATAGAAGCAGATTCTAGTGAAAATGCCGGTGCGTTACATTCCAAGACCTTGAAACACGGATCAAAAGCTCTTAAGATCTTAAAGTCTTCTTGTTTCGGAGTGAAGTTAGCCTGGTTCCAACCTTGTAATAGTGAGTGATTGGCTCTTGAGTTGAGGACAGTATGTGATGGGCTGTTGTTTGATGAAATAACTGCTCTCTTGGATTTGGAGGCCATTAAAGAGAGACAATCTGGTTTAGCGCATTCTTTAACTTTTTCTTGCTTATTTGCAAAATAAGTGTTTTGCAACTTCAGCTAAAGATGAAGTGTTGAAAGACAATCATCCGTCATAGATTGCATAATCTCAGGAGACATGAAAGGTCCAATAGGTTTTCTACTGAACTGTAAAACAACATGAGAGAAAATTATGACTCCATTAGTATTTAAAGATTATGGATTTAAACACGTCAGGTCATTCATTCGCTAGTTTTTTCTCAAATGGTAAGTTATATCCAAATAGTTGTCAGTTAAAGTATCAAGGTTCTTCATAGCTGCTCCAAGCCATCATATTATCTGGAACATCCGTACATTGAGATAACTCTTGTAAACTTAGTATTTTTTTTTTTCTTTTCCTTTTGTTGCTCTTGACCTATATCCTCACTGGAGATGTATTTGATCTTTTTTTTTTGAGTGGGTGGGTTTACGTAGGATTGTCTTTCTGTTAATAAGAACATGTAATCTAGCATTCCAGATAGAACTCAATTCTTTCTTCTTATTTTCCCAGCATATGAGATAATGCGATATCTATCAACCTATTAGAGCCTTAATTCCTTTATTTTTGTAACTTTTTTTACAGTAAATCAGAATATGTAATTTACAAGCTCAAAGAGATGGGAAAGATAGCCGAGAAAGATGTATTACAGATCTGCAATCAATTCAGCAAGCTTGACCCAAACAACTTGGGAAAGATAACCTTGCCTGATCTCCTGGGGCATCGCTTGTGACAATGACACAGGTCGGTCTGTATTTTTTGTTCCACAGGAGCCATTGGATCTGCCTTGTTATTCCGGGAAACACAGGGAAGGTAGATGTCTGGTAATCGAAGTTCACTGGTATATGTGTACATAAATCTTCCGTAGTTGTAGCAGAAAATGGATTGCTTGCATGAAGCTGTTAAACAAGGAACTGTGTCCAGTCATGGAGAGTGTAGATATCCTAGTACTTTGATTCTTGAAACTGTAATGATCTCAGAATTGAAAATAATTAGAGAAAAAAATCAATAAATCAAGGCAATAAGTGGCCGCATCCTGTACATTTTCTGATTAAGGGGTCGTCCCTTTGGGCTTATGGATGAGGCATGAACCGACCTTGAAATAAACAAGAAGTGGAATGAGAAGATGTCACAAACTGCTGGGAAGAAATATCACTCCGTAGTTCTTACTTATTACCATTACTAATTACTAAAAATACATGTGTTTTACTGTAGCTTCATCGTCCAACTTTTGTTTTTCCTACCTTAATATTTTTTTTCTATATGCATCCATCTATGAACAGATTTATAACCAATTTGTCATGATTAGAATAATTAAAATAAAGAGAACTAAAGTATAAAACACGGAGAAATATCATTCCCAATTTAAAATTTGGGAAAATTTTAATCTCTTCCCATCTTTTTTATTCCTTTAAAGCTCATGTAATTTTTAT
>Ga0325401_1008202_pt1 | contig 10165 bp, 8 predicted proteins | sample PopdelMetagenome_FD_205666 | JGI IMG/M metagenome (GOLD analysis project Ga0325401, IMG submission 205666) | Populus deltoides microbial communities from Bellville, Georgia, United States - Xylem-PdKOR-R2 | ecosystem: Host-associated > Plants > Phyllosphere > Stem > Wood/Secondary xylem | place...
GTAATTGGTCCAGTGCCTATCCTGACCATCCATTTGTTAGAGGACTGAAATACATAAAATATCGTGTGTGACAATTCCGCTTGCACTTTTACATCTTAACTCTAAATAGTAATGACGGTAAGTAACTTCATAGAAATATTAAATAATTCACGTTAAATATTCTTAATACAAGTATGATTATATGTTCATCATATTCAAAAAAAAAATATATATATGGTTTCCTTACCACCGTAATAATTAATAATATTTCAATTATTTAGATGATGGTTCAATAATAAAAATTTAGGACCAAGAGATTTACTCTGTCTGTGGTCTCAGGTTCGAACCTGGTGGTTGCTCATATGATGACCATTGGAGGTTTACGTGGTTGTTAACTTCAGAATTTATGAGATTAATCGAGATACACACAAGCTGGCCTGAACATTCATATTAAACTAAAAAAAAAATATTTCACTTTGCAACTAACTATCAAATTTTAAATAAAACATGTCTATGTACGTTGAGATATAATCCCAAAAAGCTGGGTCTAAAGTGTCAATCTATAACCCCAAATATCAGGTCTAAAGTATCGATATATAACCCTTGAAAATTGAGTTCAAAACGTTATTTTTCATAACCCCAAACAGAACTCTAATTTCCAACCACATGTCCAGAACAAGAGTAACCCACGTGACAACTGACCTGCTAAGCCAGTCACTTGCTTACTGTTCATAGCCTAAAATACCTGCAAGACCCCGAATCGTTTCGTTGTGTAGGTGTCCGTGTTTACCACACGTCATTTCCAATTTTCTGGTTATTTCCGGCAGCAACGACGCGACGCATCAACTTCTTCTGGTACAAATTTTTCTCCTTTTTTTTCACCAAAATCCCACAAGACTTTTACCTCAGATTCGCTTCTTTATGCAATTATATTTCTGGCTATTATGTGTCATGCCATAGAATTATGTCATTGCTGATTTTATTTTATTTTGGCATTAATTTGTTGTGGTCAAAGTTATTGTATTTATTGTAATCAGAATTTGAGATTGCGATGTGGTTAATGAATGAGAGTTGGCGAGGTTTGGTTTTTGAGATTACATGGTTGATCATGGTGATTAGTTTGTTTATTTATCTTTTTGGGAAATTCTTATTGATTTGTGTATCAAGTGATGCTCTTTATGAATGGTGGGTTTTGGGTTTTGGGTTTTGAGTTTGTGGTGAGAATCCATGAAACTTTTATCAAGAAAGGATTGGGCTATTGTTAATTTTAGCTAAGTTATGGTTTTATTGTTCGCAAGATTTATGATCAAAGTAGTAATAGGTTAATTTAATTGCATGTGATTTAATGAAGATAGAAACTTTGCAATATTTCTTTGTTTTTTTGCCTGTCATGGAAGAGCGGATGTTGTTCATTTTACACTAAGTTTTCGATTATTTGCTGCCATGGATGGGTAGAATACCATTTTTTAATTTCTGATTTCATGGAGTACTAGGGATTTTATTTATTTTGACTGTGATTGGAAATTTCATTTATTTTTCACCTTTTCTTTTAAGTTCTCAAGTGGGGTTTTTTTCTATATTGTTTCCAGAAAAGGAAGCAATGGATTTTTTGCTTGAGGGAACAAATGAGGACACATCTGAATGCCATTTTGATGACAAGGACATTCAGAGATGCCCATTTTTGAGGAACATCAACAAGCCAACCAGCTTTTCGTTCTCTCCTGTGAATTTCCTTAATCCTGTAAGTTGTTGACCTTTGAAATGAGCACCATCTTGCCTTTTGATCTGTGCAGTTGGTTTATTTTATTTTTTTGGTTGCAAAAGCTGGTTAAGTACCTTAAATTTGACCTCTTATCTCTGTTTCTTAAGGTACAAGGAGCTAAAGGTCCAATTTTTGAAGATGGTCCGAATTTTGGTATGGCGTTTAAGCTCTTTCATGGCAAGGATGGGGTTGTCCCACTCTCAAATCAGTCCAGCTTTCATGATAACACTTTGGAACCTGGGCCTGCACCTCAATTCAATCCCTTAGCTGCAAAAGCTGCCACCATCAGTCTGTCCGCATTTGGTCCTGGTGGACCATTTGGCTTTGGTTCCTTCAATGATAAGTGGAAGAATCAGAAAAAGAAATCAGAATCAGCTAGCAAGAAAGAATCATCTTCTCAGGTAGATGTACACTCTTTACCTGAATATAATTGATTTGGATGTAGGGAATCATTTTGAACTCAAATGTAGGAGAAAAATATGTTTCTTGCTCCTGTGTTATAGCAAACACATTTAATTCAGGTGAATGATCCAATCATGCCATCTTGAAACAAATATATTGAGGCAACAGATTTCAACAATGGTTTGTTTGTGAAACTTGGTATATAAAATAGAAACGGATATCCTCTTGCTTGTGTGGACTAAAATTGTTCTTTTTGATTCTTGAGTCACTTGTCTTGCAAGTGACCATAACCACAGTTTTATTCACAATGTGTTTTGTTTTTTAATTTCCAGAAAGGAAACACATCAAAACATGAGGCAATGGGAAACGAATGGTTGGAAACAGGCAACTGCCCCATAGCCAAGTCCTATAGAGCTGTGAGCCGTGTACTCCCACTAGTAGCATCGACTCTTCAGCCACCCCCTAGCATGAAGCTTAGGTGTCCGCCTGCTATAGTTACGGCAAGGGCTGCCCTAGCCCGGACTGCCCTTGTTAAAAACTTGAGACCACAGCCACTACCTGCAAAGATGCTTGTCATTGCTCTGTTGGGCATGGCCGTGAATGTTCCGTTGGGCATGTGGAAGGAACACACAGAGAAGTTCTCTCTTCAATGGTTTGCGGCTGTGCATGCAGCTGTGCCCTTCATAGCCATGCTAAGGAAGTCTGTCTTGATGCCAAAAACTGCCATGGCTCTGACCATTGGAGCTTCTATCCTAGGGCAGATTATCGGTTCTAGAGCTGAGAGGCACCGGTTGAAAACTGTGGCTAGCAAGGAAAGGTTGAAAGCAAAAACAGCTATTGCTGCTGCCGTTGACAGATACAGCCCAAGCCAGGTCAGTGGCAATGCTGGCAGTAATTGTGGTACAGAGATGCCATGGGATCCTCTTCTTATTAAGGCTAGTGGAAGCAAATCATCTACCAGTGTTTGTTTCTAACAACACAAACTGTGAGTGGAATGGAATAAAAAATACGGCAGCCGTATTCATGGCGAATAATGCCAAGATTTGGAGATTAAAACAGTCAGTTAAGCCTATAGCATGTAACATATGAACTGTTTATTTCTTGTGCTTTTTATGTAACATGAATTGCAACTAAATTATAAGGGCATCTCCAACGTAGGAGGCGAAAGAGAAGTCCTACATATCTCCATCAAAGTGGAAACAATAATAATAAAAAAAAAGCAGCCATGTGGAAATAAAAAACTTCAAACTCTTTAAAGAAAAAGTGAAGTATTTCTTTCTCGCTCTTCAACACAATTAATTCTTCAAATGATTTTTTTTATTGGAGTATACAATAAAAAAAAATTATATTTATACTATTCAAAATACCATATTAACATTCTGGCACTTCAAAATAGCATCTGAGATGCTCTAATCAAATGATTCTCAACCTTATATGCTGAGAACTATTTCCTTCCTGAAATAAAATATCAGAATTCATTCACTTTTAATTTCGCCAGCAGTTGTGCAATTTCTGCATGCACATGCGCGCACATATGTGAAATTTGCTGCTTCTTTTTTATTTGCATCCCTTGCATGTGTGCTGAAATAATGATGTGATGTTTGCATTGCCTGACTATTTTGGCGTTTAGAGCTATCGCAAAGCCAAACTTGGGTGTTGGAACTGGCGTAATGAGTTAGAGATGGAGGCTGAATAATAGCACCTGCTATGTGGCTTCGGATATAAGAAAACCTACAGGCCACAAGGAACACTAAAGCAGGCGGCAGGAAATTCTCCATGTACAGGATCGTTCTTTCAATGCCTGGTCCTGCCGGAAGCTTGCTTTCCGGTTGGGGCATTTTATACTGGTACTTCAAACCCCTTTTCTATTGGCATTAGTTGTTTTTTGTTTTTGGAACTGATTTTGGCATGCAGCCCTAGTTTTAGTGTAAATCTTTGAGCAGATATCTACGAAGAAACAATGCCATTGATACTTGACAATTGCTCTCCTCTGAATATTAAAACGTGAAAGATTTTGAGACGGCGAGGTGGGAGTTTCGTTTCTTTTAAATTTGCTCTTTGTCCGAGGGTATTTGATTTCCAACTTTAGCACGAATTTTGGCTATTCAAAATAGCTCGCTGAAAATCTTAATTAACCGATGCACTCTTTTCTTATCTTTTCTGGTTTGATTAATAAATCGTCGTAAATCTTAACTGAGTTTCTGCACCATTTTTCCTCGTTGTAGAAGCAGTGGGAGTAATGGATTATACCACCCAATAAGATTAACAACACTATTGTTCTTCTCCATGTCTTCAATATCACTTACGGGACGGAAATGAGATTGCTGACTTGGAATTGTGCTGTCATCCTCAAAGCACAGCTGTACGGTTGAAGTGCTCTCCAGGAAAATTTCAAGATCATGACGGAGGTGATTGAAATTCCTTTGAGCAGGTTTTAAATTTCCCTTGGAAATCAAATAAATCCTTCCAGCTTCAATCTGGATGTAGAATTGGTCAGCCACTTGATTAGAGCAGGTTGCTCTGATTTCTCCACCATCACAATCAAGAGGATCAGAGGAGAGAACTTTGCTATCCCCACGAGTATTATTATAGTGCCTGAGTTCTCCTTTTGTCATCGCCCTGGCCTTAATTGTCCACCTACCATGGTATGGATTCAATGCAGTAATTGGAACGATCCTAGGAGGAGCTTCATTCCTGGCAACTGATCCTCTGTTACTGTACATCAGAGATGGTTGCTGATATGCTGACAGCGGGGGGCAAGAATAACCGCCCATATGAGGCTGTGGAGTTTCTGATCTAGGGTTGCGGAAGCCTGCATTCTGATTAGCATACAACCCACTTGATGGAACTGATCCAGGTCATCCAGCAGCAGCTTCTACTTACATATAAAATCGAGGAGCATTTGTTGGAGCAAACCTTCCTGAACCATAATTTCTAGAAGAAGTATCATGAGACTGATTTATCTCAGGGCTGTGTGCAAATGCCACAGACATTTTGATTTCCAACCATGCCACCATGAACTGAGCTGGTACCAAATGACCGAAGACTTGCATTGACTCTTCCTGGTTGATCACCTGATGATGATGAAGGCCCTGAAGATTTTTGAGCCGATACAGGATTTCCAATTAGCTCACATCCTTCAGCTATCAGAGCCAATTCAAGAACAATAATAATCCTGAATTCAATGAACAAACAACGACATCACCAACAAGAACATAGCATAGCACTAAAAAAGGAAGTACAGTTTAATTGCTCCAAAAACTACTGCTATTATTAAGATTTCCACTTCAAGATGCGTGCGAAAGTGTACATTTTTCACATTGATTCCTGAGGCATATGCACCGGCACCCACACAAAAGCTTTCAAAAGAAAATGTTGCGTCAACACCACTAATAACAGAAGCAAACCTAATTTACGATCTTGTGATCTTGTGAGTTTAACAAATTAACTTGAATATTTTTTTAATTAAATTTTTTTTTATTTTATCATTCAACATTGAAATTATTAAAATTAAATTTCATGATTTATTTTTTATAAGATTATAATAATTTCATGATTAAGATTATAAATTTAACCAGTTAACTCATATTAATCTAATATTTAAAAAAATATCATATTATATTTTTTATTTCAATCAAATTATATTTTTACTAGTTATTTAAATTATATTTAAACTGTTAATCTCCATATTATTTTAAAAAAAAAAACATTAGCATATCTTGAATATTTTTTTAAGATTTAGAAAACATGTGCCGAGTGACTCGAACAGTAACGCAAGCCAATTATCTGATACAATCGTATGTATCCTGGCAAAGTAAATGTGTGATAGATGTTCCAGAGAGTCTTTGGCATTTACCTAAGAAATGAACTACTTCTAAAATATTTAATTTGACTGAAAAACGTTATTGTTTCGTTTTAATATCTATTTTTGGAAAATACTTAACGTCTAATTTTGCCTTTATTCATCCAAAGTTTTCGAGATGCTTTGCAATCTACAATTATTATATTATTATTATTTTATACAATTGCTAAAAGAAAAGATGTTTCCATGTAAAAATAGTATATTTGTAAAATCTTTTTTTTTAGTAGGTATTGTAGTTGTGGCAAATCTATAATTTTTTGAATTTTTTTTACAAAAGTAAATTATTTAGATTTATTCTCCTTTTTTTTCTTTACACAGCATATTTATTACTTTATATTTGCTTTATTTATAACTATTTTTTTTGTTTTTATCTTCATTCTTTTATATATTTTATTATTATTATTCCCTTCTTTTCTCTTTAAATTCTTCTGGACAAAGAATTATTATTTTTTATTCTTTATAGAAAAATATTATATGAAGACTAAAATGAAATAGTATTTAACCGTAACAATTATAACTTTATCTCATTTTTTAACCGCGTTAAAAATTAACTTGAGATCCTAAACGTTTTTATTAATATTTATGTTTTTTGTTTTATTTTATTATATGTAATCATCGACTTTTTGATTCATGATTATATTATTTTAGTTGATGTTAAAAATGTGTTAACAATACTTACATATTTATTTTTTTGCATTAGAAAAAAATTATTTAACCCACAATAAGATGAGTTGAATAAACGTGTTAACATTTTTTTTATATTTATTGGCATAGATACACCATAATTTATTTAATTAAATGTATAGACTTTTCAATTTATTAATAGGATTTTGTTGTAAAACAACATTAGAAAAACCTTTATATTTATTCTTTTTTCTGGAAAAAATGTATCCACGAAGTGGGGTTGAAATAGCTAGTTTCGTACCATATTTATTTGTTAGAACCCTTTTTTTCCTTGTTTGAAATAGAAACCTCATTTGCTCCTTTTGGGCAAAAGGTAATTTTCTTAAAGTTCTGCTATAACATGTATGTTACTATAGGAGTAGGATTATTATTGAGTTTTCAGGGTAAAAAATATTCCGTTGAAGTGTAGGAAAAATTTGTTATAAATAATACTTTTTTAAAAATATTTTCAAGTCATCTTGAATATCAATCAAAACTTAGTTTCTACTGTGAACCTCGTAGTTTTTAAGAAATTAAATTCTCTTAAATAAATTCTAAATCAAATTGGATTCAAGAGAGCTTTAGATCGACCTTGAATAACTTGGTCTGTCAAGCAAGGTTGATGCCAGACCTTACCGAACAAACGGGCACCTGCACGAGCACCAAGCAAAGCTGCAAAATGCAGGTAAGAATAAAATGAATCATCATCAAATCCTTTAACATAGGCTTTTGTTTTGCCTTCACACGGCCAGCTAAGTTCACTTTAATTTAGCACAAGTTCACAATTACACTGGGGGAACCTGATACCTTTTGTAATGGTCAAATTCCAATCATTGTAGCATAAAGCACATCTTTCCAGCCCAGCATGAATGGACACATCTATCGATTTAGAACAGAGACAACCAGCCAGGATATGATGGAAGAGACAAAACCATGCAATAAGAACTTGAGCATGTTCAATATATTAAAGCATGTCCGCAAACTACGAATCCTTGAAACTTCTAAAACTCAATAGGCATTTTAAAAAGTTATGGTAGAGACTAAATGTCGGAAATATGATGGAACCCAGTTCAAGATGAAACAACAAAACTCCACATCCCACTCAAAAAACCCACTTGACAGTGTCAAACTCTACTTCTTCTCTTCCTTTTCAGCTTCTGCAGCCCTCTTCAACCTGACACCAACATGGCGTGCATTTGTACGCTCCGCACGGAGCTTGTCATAAGCCCTGAATGACTTCATCTCTTCAGTGACCTTCACAAGCTCCACAGATGGCTTCTCGCGTACAATAGGCATAAAATGTCCTTGCACTTGGGTAGCAGTTGCCAGTTCCTCAGGAGCAGAATCACCAGCCTGCAAAATACATGTAAAAAAATGAAATTCCACGTAAAAAGAAAGACGATCATGCTATTACTCTGCCATACCACAGAAAGTACCTTGGACTTGCGAGCGCGTCTCGGAAAGACGACCAATTTGGCCTTGTATGTTTTCAGCCTCTGAACATTAGTTTGGAGACCCTCCAAGGAGCGATTCCTACGACGGTGATCAACTGCAATTCCTATTGTGGGAGCTAGTTTCTTTGGAATACCAGCAGCCTGGTGAAGGAAAAAGAAATGGGTTATTCATCATACAATACTAATAAAAATATCCATAGTGGCCATATAACCACAAATATGAAAATATTCGATAGAAAGAGAAAACTGTTCTAAAGACTTGCAAGACCTAAAACAAATTTACATATTCCTGCTCACAAAGCAATGTACCACGAATACTAGATATATATACATATCCATCTCCAATTACTGTTAACACAAAACACTACATGTTATAATCTGAAACTGGGTACAGAAAAAACACAACCCTGCATATGAGTAAATATAGACACCATAACATGGAATATACAATTAATAGCAAAAAAAAACAATTAGCCATTTTGGAGCCTAGAAAATGATTAAACATAAAAAAGTAATCAACAAAAACAGGAAAAAGAAAACCAACTGACCTTGAGTTCTTCAAGAGAAAACCCCCTACCAGCTCTCACTTTCATATTGTACTTCAATGTCTGGCCATGTACAATGGGTCGAAGAGGTCCAGCTGTAGGCCGGGGAAAGATTTTGACAGCCTTCTTCTGACGAGCTGAAAAATGTTACATAGATAATAAAAATAGTTACTAAAAGTACACAATGGGTCACATGTGCAGTATATGCACATACAAGGATCAGGTATGAGCCTGTTCTATCACAGATATTAACAGGAAAGGTTAGCTAGAGGCTTCTCACCAATGCGTCTGCGGGTCTTTCGAGCAGGTTGGTTAAACCATGTCTTGACATAGTTTTGCCAGTGCTTCTTGAAGTGACCATTGGGCACAACATTGTTATGCTTAACCATGTCTTACCTGAAACAATATGTGAGTTGAGGAGTTAGAGACAGGACATTGTTCTACTGATGCAAAAGGAATGGATCTGGCGACATCGAGAAGGCAAAACTTAAAGTAATAATAACACAATCACAGTAATTTCAATTTGTTCATACCAAAACACTGTGAGCACTACCTTCTGAAAACAAAACTACTTAGTCACTTAGGGTAACCATTAAAGGTCTTCAAATTCATTCATAAATAAAAATAAGAAACTTAAAAAAAAGCATTCAATGGCAGGCTGGCAAGAAAGCAAGGAGAGCAGAAAATAACTCAACCCACAATTCTAACGACCTGTCCAGGTCGTTAGAACGCAATGACTCAGTCATTCCAAAGCATTATAGACTCATTCAAAAAATTGAGAAATTAAATATCGTGGTGACACTAGCGATTCGATACAAAATGAGCTACACGTCGAAGAAGCAGGATGGAACACACAGGCTAAGAAAAGGAAAAAACCCAAAACAGAAAATCGCTTAGTAACTCTTGTGAAAAGTAAGGTAACAGACATCAACTAGATTGAAAATAAAGTGAACACAATTCCACAAATAAAAGAAGTAAATCATAGTTTACTTTATAGCTCTTTACCACTTTCACTTTCTCAGGGCCCAAACATGTATAAGCGATTACAGAAAGAAGCAAAAGCATAAACAGAACAGTAAGAAATCCTTAAAAGTCATCAGATCAAACAACGTTCTTCGCAAAGGAAACAGAATACAAGGCAAAGATTACCCAAGTTCTGGGTTACTTACAAGATACAAAAAAATCAAAAATCAAAATCGAAGTAAAAGAGGAGAGGAGATGCCGAGAGATACCTGTTAGCGAGAGAAGGGCGGCTATCAATTACAAATGAAAGCTGTAGAATTTTTTAGGGTTAGCTTCGTTTATAATAAATAAGCTTCTCAAAAAAACCTAGGAACTCTTGGGCCTGGGGTTCGGTTACTGCCTATCTTCAATGGACTCTTTTGAGCTATCAAATTCAGCCCAGTTCACCATAATTTTTAATTATTTTATAAGAGCTTTCCTCAAATATATCCTTGATTTATTTATTGGAATAATATTAATTTTGCTCTCAAACTAT
>Ga0325401_1008205_pt1 | contig 10165 bp, 9 predicted proteins | sample PopdelMetagenome_FD_205666 | JGI IMG/M metagenome (GOLD analysis project Ga0325401, IMG submission 205666) | Populus deltoides microbial communities from Bellville, Georgia, United States - Xylem-PdKOR-R2 | ecosystem: Host-associated > Plants > Phyllosphere > Stem > Wood/Secondary xylem | place...
TCGGGCGGATCATTCACAAGTGCGTGATGAACGACCTCAGTCAGCGCTATCAGAACGTCACCGAACTCATCGCCGACGTGGAGAGGCTGGAGGCTCCGTCCATCCAGACAACCGCATAGGCCGGTCCGTCGATCACGGCCACGTGTGTTGGCTTGCGTCGTTCTGTCGGAGGGCGCCACTACTTTCGTGAACAGGAGCAGGAACACCCTGCTCGCGGGGCGGAGGGCCACATGTTCGACCACGACCGAGACTTCCCACGGGCGTACACCGTGCCCGGCATCCCGCATCAGGCTGCCAGCACGCTGGGCGTGAAGTGGGCGCTGGAGCAGGCAGAGGCACTAGGTGCACCGTGCAACCTCTATGCGCCGGGCAAGCAAAACCTTCAGCTGGTCGAGGACCAGCATCCGGCGGTCCATGCGCTCATTCAGCGCGGCGTGCCCGTGAGCACTTGGAGGGACTTCGGCCCGGGCCCAGGCGTGGTTATCGCCCTTTGGCCTGACGAGAAGCACCTGCTGGAAGCCGACGAGCGTTCATCGACCCGTGCGCTGGTGGCGGTCACGTGGAACCCGCGGCAAACGCTTCCATGGGCGCAAGCCAAGAACGCCGAGCCGCTTGGTGGCTTTCGGCCCGACATCAGTTCATCGCCCGCGCTCGATCCGGTGGTGGCCGCGGCAGTGGACGGGCTTGGCATCCTCGTCGGACAGCACAAGACGGCGGACCAGCGCTATAGGGCAGCCATGGCCAAGGGCCTCACCATTCTGCGGCACGCGGGCTATGCCCTCGACCCGGGCGCACTACACACCCATGCCATCGGACACGGCTGGCGGGCAAGCAACGCCGAGAAGCTTCGCGAGGTCGCTGGCCGAGTGAACGAGGGTCGAGTGATCCAGGGCATGAAGTCGGCACCCCTTTCCGACGACGTGTTGACCTACTGGCGTGAGCGCGCGGCGCGCGGGCCAGTCGTGGACGAGGAGTGAGAAACGTGCCTTCGCCAGAGGCGCGGGGCGACGACTTTTCGACACAGGTTGACCCGAGCACTGGCCGCACCTTGGAGGTGTCGTGCCGACCTGTAGCCGGGCGGACTCCACGATCGAAGCCCAGGTCCGCGCCTTTCTCACTAAACTGGGCTACCCGGTCCCACGACACTGCGTGGGCGTGCTGTGTCATCACACCGCCGCGAGTGACGCCGCGGGCATCCGGATCTGCCGCGATCCGCCGACGGCGGTGCAGGGCCACTGCTGCGGACGACGGATGCGAGGCTCGGCGATTTTTGCGCTAGGGAGCGGTGACCTGACCCGAGCTGGATGTCGCCGCGATGGCTCAGACCACGACTGGGCCCCCGGTCATCACGTAACCGGGGGCCCGCCGGGACTCAGCCCAGCAGTTCGGCCATGCGCAGACCAATCAGCACGCAGGCCGGCATGGTCGGCACGGCGACGATGCGCGGCATGATCGTGCTGTCTGCGATGCGCAGGTTCCGCACGCCGTTCACGCGCAGCTGACCGTCGACCACCGCGCGGTCGTCCTTGCCCATTCGGCACGCGCCCGAGGAGTGGAAGTACGTCGTCGCTCCGTCACGCACGAACTTCGTCAGCTCGTCGCCGGTGAGCTGCTTGCCCGGCGCGACCTCTCGCTTCACGTGGGGTTTCATCGCGGCGGTCGCCGCGACGCTGCGCGCGATGCCGATGCTCCGTTCGAGGGCGGCCACGTCGTCGGGGTGGCTGAGGAATTGCATGTCCACGATCGGCCGCTTGGTCGGGTTGGCCGAGCGCAGCTTGACCGTGCCACGGCTCTTGGGGGTCACCAGGCCGGCGCAGAGGGCCCACGTGGTGGGCGGGGGCTGGTACTGCGCGGCGATGACCTCGCTCGCGTACGGGATCTCGATCTGCACGAGGCTGACGTCGGGCAGCTCGAGCGAGGCGTCGGTCTTGTAGTAGCCCGAGACATTGGCCGCGCTGTTGCGGTACTCGAACGGCTCAGGCGCCTCGTAGAGGCAGCCGCCGTGCAGGATGTGGTCCTGCACGTTCTTGCCGACCTCGGGGGAGTGCGTGTGGACCGGGATGTTGAGGGCCCGCAGCTCCTTGCGGTGGCCGATGCCGCTGAGCATCAGGATCTTCGGGGTGTTGAAGCCTCCCGCCGAGAGGACGACCTCGCGGTCGGCCAGGAAGCGCACCTTCTTGCCGGCCCTGATGCACTCGACGCCCGTCGCCCGGTTGCCCTGGATGAGCACCTTGCTGACCTCGGTGCGGGTGATGACGGTGACGTTGTCACGCTTGAGCACCGGGTAGAGGAACGCCTTCGCCATGCTGTGGCGACGACCCTCCTTGATGATCTGGTTCATGTAGCCGAAGCCGTTGCCCGTGACCTCGCGCTCGCCGTTGAGGTCGTCGACGACGGGGAGGCCGACCTCCTTCATGCCGGCGAGGGCCGCGGTGGCGAGCGGCAGCGGGTCGGCGGCGGGCTGCACCCAGACGGGTCCACCCTGACCGCGGGTCGGGCTCTTCGGGCCCTGCCAGTCCTCGACGCCCTTGAGCAGCTTGAGGCCGTGCCGGTAGCCCCACTTCTTCTCGCCGGTCTCCTCGGCCCAGTGGTCGAGGTCGGCCTTGAACGGTCGGGCCCAGATGGTCGCGTTGATGCTGCTGCCACCGCCGATCAGCTTCCCGGTGTGCTCGGGGATCGCACGCCCGTTGACGCCGGGGCTCGGGATCGAGACGTCATTCCAGTCGCGCTTGGTGCCGAGGTTGGTGAACCACAGACCCGGGTTCTCCACCGCGTCTGCGCCGTCCCAACCGCCGGCCTCGATGAGCAGGATCTGGGCCGACGGGTTCTTCTCGGCCAGCGTGCCGACGAGGGTGCAGCCCGCACTCCCCGCTCCGACCACGACGTAGTCGTAGCTGCGGCGAGGGGCGGCCGCGCGGGCGGCTTGGTTGCGGCCTGCCGCCTCGAGCTCGTCGGCCGAGGCGGCGGCCGCGTCGGCCGTCACGAGCCCGGTGGCGAGCGCCCCGGCCATGAAGAGCCGTCGATCGATCCGGCCGGTGATGAGAGCGTGCTCGAGTCCGTCGAGCCGGTCGTGCTGGTCCATGGGATGTCCTTGTCTGCTGGGGGTCGAGCCACGGTGGGCCGAGGGCGGTGCGCGCCCGAGCGCAGGCACGGCGGCACCGGTCCCGTGAGGACCGGCGCCGCCGTGAGGTGTGCTGCCGGTGGTGCAGGCCCGGCGACGTCAGGTCGCCGAGCGGATCGTTGGTCGGATCAGATGGGGTACTGCTGGTCGGCCGGCTCGACGGTGATCCACTTGAGCTCGGTGAACTCGTTGATCACCGCGCGTCCGTCGAAACGCCCGTAGCCGCTGTTCTTCATGCCGCCATACGGCGCCTGCGCCTCGTTCTGCACGGTCGCGCCGTTGACGTGGACGTGACCAGCGTCGATCTGCATCGCGACCTGGAGGGCGCGCGAGGTGTCGCGACCGAAGACCGCGGCGGCGAGGCCGTACTCGGTGTCGTTGGCGACGCGGACGGCCTCCTCCACCCCGGACACGCGAACGACGGTGGTGATCGGGCCGAAGGTCTCCCGGTCGTAGATGGTCATCGTGGGCGAGACCTTGTCGACGATGGTCGCCGGCATCGCGGCGCCGTCGGCGTGGCCACCGAGGACCACCTCTGCGCCCTTGGCGACGGCGTCGTCGATCATTTCGTTGATCCGGGGGCCGCTCGAGGCCGTGACCATGGGCCCGACCACGCACGAGGCGTCGGCGACGGGGTCGCCGCTGGTGAGCGTCGATGCCTTGGCGACGAACTTCTCCACGAAGGCGTCGGCGATCGACTCGTCCACCACGAAGCGCTCGGTGGACATGCAGATCTGACCCTGGAACAGAAAGGATCCGAACACTGCAGCGTTCACGGCACCGTCGAGGTCGGCGTCGTCGAGCACGACCAGCGGGGCCTTGCCGCCCAGCTCGAGCAGGCACGGCTTGAGCTCGGCCGCCGCCTTCTGCGCGATGATCCGGCCCACCGTGGTCGAGCCGGTGAAGTTGATGCGCCGCACCGCCGGGTGGGCGATGATCGCGCTCACCACGGCGTCGGCCTCCTCGGCCGAGGTGGTGATGAAGTTGAGGACGCCGGCGGGCAGGCCCGCCTCGTGGAAGACCTCTGCGATGAGCTGGTGCGAGCGCGGGCTCAGCTCGGAGCCTCGGAACACCACGGTGTTGCCGCAGACGATCGGGTAGGCCAGGGCCCGGGCGGCGAGCACTCCGGCCCCGTTCCACGGCGCCATGCTGAGCACGACCCCGGCCGGGACGCGCACTGTCATCGAGAGGGTGCCGGGCTTGTCGGTCGGGATGGTCTCGCCCTGGATCTGAGTGGCGAGACCAGCCGCCTCGCGGAGCAGGTTCGAGGTGAGGAAGCCGTTGAACCCGGCCCACAGCGGCGCGGCTCCGACCTCGGTGCCCATCGCCTCGATGAGCTCCGGCGTACGGCGCTCCATGATGTCGGCGGCCTTGAGAAGGATCGCGCGCCGCTCGCTCGGTCCGGTCTTGGACCAGGTCGCGAATGCGGACGCGGCCGACTCCACCGCAGTGAGGGCGTCCTCCACGGAAGCGGCGGCACCGCTGGTGACCACCTCGCCGCTGAGCGGGTGGGTGCGCTCGAAGGTGTCGCCACCGGCGGCGTCCTGGGCCTTGTTGTCGATGATCAGCTGCGTCTGCACGGGGACCCCTCGTCGTGGATGAGTTGCTGGGCGGGCGATGCCCTGTGTCGAACTTAACAGTCACGCGTCGCGCGACACAAGACTGTTACATGTCGAATCTTGTCCCCGGGCGGTGACCGTCCTGAGCGGGCTGGAACGGCGCGTCGCTGCGAGGTCGTCAACGGGACCGGTGTGAGCCCCTACGTCATGTGCTGGTCCGTATGTCGCCTAGCGCAGCCCACCGGTCGCGTTGATCGCTGCCCCGGTGACTCAGCCGAAACCGGGCTCGAGCAGCATCGCGACCGACCCGGCCACGTCCTCGGGCGTGCCGAGGCGCCGGGCAGCGTTGGCGTATGACATCGCCTCGATCGCCTTCTCGTTCGTGCCGTAGCGTGGGGTGTTGGCGTCCATGGCCCCGGGCGGACGACGTTGACCGTTACCCCTCGTGGGCCGAGCTACTTGGCCGCGACCCGGGCGGCCGCCTTGAGCCCCGCCTTGGTAGGCGGCGTGCACCGCTTGACGAGGCGGGGCCACGGCGGCGGCCACGCTCGAGAGCAGCGTTACGCGGCCGCCATCCACGACGCGCCTGGCCGACCTGCGCAGGACCAGGAGCGCCGAGACCAGGTTGAGGTCGAGCTCGGCTCGCGTGGCATCCAGGCTCAGCTCAGTGATGTGCGGATAGTTCCACCCGCCGGCGCAGACACGACCGTGTGCAGCGGCCCGTGGTGCTCGGCCGCCTCGAACGCGACGATGACGTCGCCCCTGTCCACTGCATCGCACCGGACGGCCTCTGCCGTGCGGTGCGAGCCGTCCAGGTCAGCGGCCAGGTCGAGCGGCACTCCGCTCGTAGCGGCTGGTTCCGACGGGGCTGCTCGGGCCAGCTCAGGCTCCACAGGGTGCGACGACGTCGTCGTCATCCGCACTCTCGCGGAGGATGGGGCGTTCCCGAGCTGCCACCACCTCTCCTGCGGAGGCCCGGAGGTCGAGTGCGATGTCGACGATCATGTCTTCTTGACCGCCGACGAGCTGGCGGCGGCCGACCTCGAGCAGGATGGTGCGGACGTCGATGCCGAGGCGCTGGGAGGCGGCTTCGGCGTGGCGCAGGAACGATGAGTACACGCCGGCGTAGCCGAGGGTGAGGGTCTCGCGGTCGACGCGCACGGGTCGGTCCTGGAGTGGGCGGACGATGTCGTCGGCGGCGTCTTGGAGCTGCAAGAGGTCGGCGCGGTGCTTCCAGCCAAGGAGGTCGGCGACGGCGACGAAGGGCTCGATGGGGCAGTTGCCGGCGCCGGCGCCGTGGCCGGCGAGGCTGGCGTCCACGCGGGTGACTCCCTCCTCGACGGCGACGACGGAGTTGGCTACCGAGAGCGAGAGGTTCTCGTGGGCATGGATGCCGATCTCCGTGGCGGGGTCGAGAATGTCGCGGTAGGCGCGGACGCGGTCGCGGACGCCGTCCATGGTGAGGCGGCCGCCCGAGTCGGTGACGTAGACGCAGTGCGCGCCGAAGGACTCCATCAGGGCAGCCTGCTGCGCGAGCGACTGGGCGGGTGCCATGTGGCTCATCATGAGGAAGCCGGAGACGTCCATGCCGAGCTCGCGGGCGGTTGCGATGTGCTGGGCGGCGACGTCAGCCTCGGTGCAGTGGGTAGCGACCCGGACGGAACGGACACCGAGGTCGTAGGCCCGGCGGAGCTCGGCGATGGTGCCGACGCCGGGCAGTAGCAGGGTGGTGAGGCGGGCGTTGCCGACGTGCTCGGCGGCGGCCTCGATCCACTCCCAGTCGGAGTGGCTGCCGGGACCGTAGTTGAGGGTACCGCCGGCCAGGCCGTCGCCATGGGCGACCTCGATGGCGTCGACGCCGGCGGCGGCGAGGGCGGCCACGATGCGGCGCACGTCGTCGGGCGAGATGCGGTGACGAACGGCGTGCATGCCGTCGCGCAGGGTGACGTCCTGCAGGAAGATGTGGGTCATGCCGGGGCCTCCGCGAGGGTCCGCTCGACCAGCCGCTCCGCGGTGCGCAACGCTGCCGAGGTCATGATGTCGAGGTTTCCCGCGTACGCCGGGAGGTAGTGCGCGGCGCCCTCGACCTCGAGGAACACCGACACCTGATGGGTCACGGGCGTGCCGCCGGTGAGGGTGTGGACGGGCTGGTCATCAGGGACGGCCACGACCTGCACCTGCTGCTTGAGCCGGTAGCCCGGCACGTAGGCCGCGACGTCGTCGACCATCCGCGCGATGCTGGCGCGGACGTCGTCGTGCACGGCCGGGTCCGGGTCGGAGATCAGGCAGAAGACGGTGTCGCGCATGATCAGCGGCGGCTCGGCCGGGTTGAGAATGATGACGGCCTTGCCGTGAGCGGCGCCGCCGACCTGTTCGATGGCGTGCGAGGTGGTCTCGGTGAACTCGTCGATGTTGGCCCGGGTGCCGGGTCCGGCTGACTTCGAGGCGATGGAGGCGACGATCTCGGCGTACGCGACCGGGGTGACCCGCGAGACCGCGGCGACGATCGGGATGGTTGCCTGGCCGCCGCAGGTGACCATGTTGACGTTCTCGGCGCCGGCGGCGACCTGGTCGTCGAGGTTGACCGCGGGCACGACGAACGGGCCGATGGCGGCCGGGGTGAGGTCGACCAGTCGCTTGCCGTGGGCGCGCAGCTTCTCGGCGTTCTCCACGTGGGCCTTGGCGCTGGTGGCGTCGAAGACGACGTCGATCTCGTCGAAGCCGTCCATCGCGATGAGGCCGTCGACGCCCTCCGCGGTGGTCGGTACGCCGAATCGCGCCGCACGGGCGAGGCCGTCGGATCCGGAGTCGATGCCGACCATCGCACCCATCTCGAGGACCTCGGAGAGCCGGAGGACCTTGATCATGAGGTCGGTGCCGATGTTGCCCGAGCCGATGATGGCGACCTTCGTCTTGTGGGTCATCGCTGCTCCTCCTGGGTGCGGGGTCCGAACGTGGCGGTGACGGTGCCGAGGCCGGTGAGCTCGGCGGTGACCTGCGATCCGGCGGACACAGCGTGCATGGGGCCGAGGGCGCCGGACAGCACGACCTGGCCGGCGCGCAGCGGGTTGCCGAGCTCGCGGGCCGTGAGGGCCAGCCAGCCCAGAGCTTTCAGCGGGTCGCCCAGGCAGGCGGCGCCGTTCCCGGTCGAGACCACCTCGCCATCGACGCTCATCGACATCTCCACCTCTATCGGCTCGACCTCGTCGAGGGTGCGGCGGTCCTTGCCGAGCACGTAGAGCCCGCTCGAGGCGTTGTCGGCGACGGTGTCGGCGAAGCGGATGTCCCAGCCGGCGACCCGGCTGTCGACGATCTCGATCGCCGGCACCGCGTACGCCACCGCGGCCCGGACCTGGGCGTCGTCCAAAGGACCCTCGGCCAGGTCAGCGCCAAGCACGAAGGCAATCTCGGCCTCGACCTTGGGCTGCAGCAGCCGGTCGGTCGGCACGGGCTCGGGCCCGCTGACGTCCATGTCGTCGAGCAGCACCCCGAAGTCGGGCTGGTCGACGCCGAGCTGCGCCTGGACGGCGGGGGAGGTGAGGCCGATCTTGCGGCCCACCACACGCGCGCCGGCAGCGGTGCGGGCCTCGATCAGCCGCGACTGCACGGCGTACGCCGCCCCGACGTCGTCGGCGCCGATCAGCCCGCGCACCGGCGCACACGGCCGGCCGCTCGCGGCAGCCTCGGCCAGTCGCTCGGCCGCCGCGTCCACAGCGGTGGTCCCGGGGAAAGTCGTCATGCCCCTACTGTGAATCGCGGCGCACAGGCTCGGAAGCCCAGCGTTCCGGTGAGTGGGACGGTGGTCAGTCACCCCGCAGCTCAGCCGAGCGGCCGCGCGTCGCGGCGATCCCGGCCGCCGCCGCCCGCACGGCGGCGACGTGCTTCTCAGGCTGGAACCGGGTGGCCAGGCCGGTCACGCTGACCGCCGCGACCGGTCGGTCGTCGCGGTCGAACACCGGCGCAGCCAGGCACACCAGCCCGACCTGGGACTCCTCGTGCTCGAAGGCGATGCCGGTCTCCACCGCTCGCTCCAGCTGCTCGCGCAGCAGGCCGGGCATGGTGATCGTGCGCGGCGTGCGGCGGGTCAGGCCCTGTTCCAGCACACGGGCGAGCAGCGCGGGTGGGGAGTGGGCCAGCAGGACCTTGCCGATCGCCGTGCAGTGCAGCGGCATCCGACCGCCGACCCGCGACGGCGTGCGCGCCTGGCGGTGCCCGCCCAGCTTGGAGACGTAGACGACCTCGGTGCCCTCGAGGACCCCGAGGTGCACCGTCTCGTGAGTGCGCTCGTAGAGGTCCTGCAGGAACGGGACTGCGACCTCGAGCAGCCCGCGCTCGAGTGAGGCGAGCATGCCGAGCTCGAAGAGCCTGCTGCCGAGTCGGTACTCGCCTCCCGTCGCACGCTCGACGAGTCCGGCCGCGACCAGATCGGCGAGCACGCGGTGCGCACTGGCCTTGGCCAGCCCGGTGCGCTCGGTCAGCTCGGCCAGCCCCAGCTCGTGGTCCTCCGGTGTGAACGCGTCCAGCAGCGCGACGACTTTGCCCAAGACTGTCGACGACGGCGGGCGGGGGCGTGTCATCGACGCGGTTGGCGCCGGGACGTCATGCGGCCCAACGTAGATCATGCGCACGCCCGACACCCGAGTGCGTGCGGGTCACACCAGAACTGCGACCAGGACGAGTGACGTGCCAGCCGCGACCAGGGTGGAGGTCGTCGCGAGGACGAGGGCCCGAGCCGGCAGGGGCCACAGGTCGCGGACGCGCAGACCCAGGCCGAGCCCGAACATCCCGGCCGCGAGCAGGAGGGTGGTGAGCGTCTGGGCGGCGGGCAGCGCGACGGCCGGGACCGCCCCCGACGAGCGCAGCGCCACGGCCGCACCGAACCCGAGTACGAACCACGGCACGGTCGGCACGCCGCTGCCGCCACCGGCCCGGTTGGCCTGCCGGGCCGCGACGGCGTACGTCGGGGCGAGCAGCAGGACGCGTCCGAGCTTGACGGTCATGGCGACGGCCACCGTGCCGCTGCCGAGGAGAGAGGCGGCCGCGACGACCTGGGCCACCTCGTGGATGCTCGCGCCGGCCCAGACCGCCGACTGCTCTGCGGAGAGTCCGAGCCGTCGCGCGGCCCAGGGCAGGGCCACGAGAGCGATGGTGCCGAAGATCGTGACGAGGGCCAGGGCGAGCGCGACCCACCGCTCCTTGGCCCGGACGACGTCGTCGACGGCGGCGATGGCGGCCGCGCCGCAGATGGAGAAGCCCGCCGCCATCAGGGTCACGAAGCCGCGGTCCAGGCCGAGGCGGGTGCCGAGCCAGGTTGTCGCCGAGTACGTCGCGACGACGGTCGTGACGATGACGACGAGGCCGGCGACACCGATCCCAACGACGTCGTCGAGCGAGAGGCGCAGGCCCAGCAGTACGATACCCAGGCGCAGCAGGAGCTTGGTGGTGGCCGCTTGCCCACCGATCGCGGACCACCCGGAAAGACGAC
>Ga0325401_1008206_pt1 | contig 10165 bp, 12 predicted proteins | sample PopdelMetagenome_FD_205666 | JGI IMG/M metagenome (GOLD analysis project Ga0325401, IMG submission 205666) | Populus deltoides microbial communities from Bellville, Georgia, United States - Xylem-PdKOR-R2 | ecosystem: Host-associated > Plants > Phyllosphere > Stem > Wood/Secondary xylem | place...
GACCACGTGCACCCGCTCCCGCCGCCCCGAGGGCGCCGCCAGCGGTACCGGCGCAGCTGACGACGTCGCGGCGGCCTCCACCGCAGGCGTCGGGGCGGCCTCGGGCCCCGAGGGCGAGGAGCTGGCCGCCGGCGTCCGCCCGGACTCCGGCGCAGCCCGTGCGACGGTGGTCTCCGACGCCGCCGGGCCGGACGACAGCTGCGCGGCTCCGCCGATCGCCACCACCGCCAGCATCAGCCCGGCCGCCCACTGCTGGACCCCGCCCAGCCCGGGCAGGACGACGTCGTGGCGACGGTGGCGGACGAGGTTGACGAGCTCGACGACCAGGCTCAGCGTGAAGACCGCCCAGGCGAGCCAGCCGACCAGGGCCAGGAGGCGCACGAGCACGGTGCCGTCGTCGGGCTGCAGGAGCAGGTCCCAGAGCACGCGTGCGTCGACCGAACGCGGCAGCGGGTCGCCGCCCAGCCCGACCAGGGCGGCGGGCACCCCGACGACCAGGCCCGCCAGGAGGGCGAGCGACGCCAGGCCTCGGCACCGGCGCACCAAGCGCTCGCTCACGTCCCACCCCTTCCGCCGCTGCTGGTCCGACGTCCACCTTGGCCGAACAGGCGTCTCCGCGGGGCCGGAAGGTGTTGTCCGTCCGGTACGGGTGTTGTCGGGCATCGCCGGTCCCCGGTGGGACCGCTCATACGAGGACGATCTGCAGCAGCGCGGCGGTGAGGAGGATGAGGCCGAAGGCCATCGCGGGCAGGGTCATGTAGATGGTCATGCCCTCGGCGTCGGCGCTCGCCCGGATCTGCTCGGCGGTCAGGTGCGCGTCCCTGAGCTCGCGGACCCGCGCCCGCAGCGTCCCCGACAGCGCCGCCCCGGTCTCGTCGAGCTGCATCACGTCGGCGATGTCGGCGAGCTCGGGCAGGTCGAGGGTCTCGGCCAGCCGGCGGAGCTCGGCGTACGGGCTCTGCTGCTCGAGGGTGGCCCGCTCGAGGGCCGTACGGATCTGCACGAAGAGGGGCACCTGGCTCAGCCCGGCCGCCCGTACGAGCGCCTGGGGAGCGGAGGCGTTGGCGAGACGCTCGAGCGTGACGAGGTCGACGTAGACGAGGAGGGCCTCGAGCGCCGACGTGCGGGTCCCGGTGGCGGAACGGAGCAGGAGCAGGTCGGGGACGAAGAAGCCGAGCACCCCGCCCAGCACCGCCGCCAGCGCGGGCACCGCCGACACGTGCCCGAGCAGCGCCCAGCTGAGGCCCGAGCCGAGCAGGGCCGGCAGCACCGCACCGATCACCGCCATCACGAGCTTGTCGGCGTAGAACTCGGCGACCGACTTGTCCTGCAGGCGCAGCGCCCGCCGCTGGCGTCCGGTCAGCCCGACCGGGGTGTGGCGCTGCAGCAGCGCGCCCCAGCGCTCCGAACGGCTTCCCGGCGGCGCGGCCTCCCCGTCCACCTCGACGACGCCATCGGCGCCGCCCACGCGTTCGAGCGCGGCCCTCAGCCCGGGGGTCGAGCGTCGGACACCCGCCACCACCGCGACGAGCCCGGCCGCGACCAGCACCCCGGCGAGCAGCGCCCACCCCGGCGTCACGAGCCGCTCCCGACGAGGATCCGCGGCCGGTCGGGCTGGCGGGCCTTGCGGCGCATCAGCAGCAGCGAGCCGAGGTAGACGGTGACGAGGACCGCGAGCACCACCTGGCCGACCGGCGTGCGGTAGCCGGCGAAGAACTCGGGCCGCAGCAGGAACAGCCCGCCCAGCGTCACCAGGGTGATGACGGTGACCTGGCGCACCACGACGTACGGCTTGGAGCGCTCGACCTCGATCACCCGTCGTGCCCGCAGCTGCGCCTGGATGGACTCGGCGAGCGCGTGCAGCGTGGTCGACGCGCCGGCGGCGCCGCGTCCGGCTGCCAGCATCAGCGCCGCCACCACCGCGTCGGTGTCCGGGGAGTCGAGCGCGTCGGCGAACCGCTGGAGCGCGCGACGGGTCTCCCAGCGGCTGTTGAGCCGGAGCACGAGGACCTCGACCTCCTCGGCGATCGCCGCCGGAGCCGTCCGCCGGGAGACGCGGATGGCGTCGGTGACCGAGCGGCCCGTCGCGAGGGTCGAGGCCAGCGTCCGCACCCAGCGGTCCATCGCCTCGAGCAGGGCGACGTCACGGGGCCGCGGGGCCCTGAGCAGATAGGGCAGCCCGAGCACCAGCCCCGGCACGACGATCACCGCCGCGACCCACCCGCTCAACGCCGCGAGGGCGAAGCCGCCCAGCACGCTCCCCAGCACGAGGAGGTCGCGCCGCCGGCCGGCTGGTCCGGCCGGTCGGCGCGTCACGCGCGCCCACCGTGCCGCCAGCGAAGAGGGCCGCCGCACGGCCTCGACGACCGGCCGCCGCCGCAGGCCGGCGACGAGCGCCACCACACCGGCCGAGCCGAGCAGTCCGGCGAGCACCGCCACGAGCGCGTTCACCGAACCCTCACCCCGCGCGTCCGGCGGACGGGTCCCGGTGCGACCGCAGCTCGCGACGGAACGGCGCGAGCTCCTCGGCGAAGCCGGCGTCGGGGAAGAAGCCGGGCGCCTGCCCCGGCGTGCCCTCGGCGCTGTAGGTGAGGTGGGTGACGGGGCGGTCGTTCTCGATCGAGCCCACGACCTGGCGGATCTCAGACACGAAGCGTCGCCGCCGGCCGCCGCGCCAGGTGTCGTCGACGAGCCGCACGTGCACGAACAGGTGGATGTTGTGGGCGATCTGGCGGTACGCCTCCTCGACGCTCAGCACGCCGCCCTGCGCCACGCGGGACGCGAGCCGGTCGACCGTCGACGCGGCCGAGTGCGAGTGCGTCGTCGAGAGGGTGCCCGTCCCGGCCTGCATGGCCTCGAACATCGAGGCCGCCTCCACGCCGCGGACCTCGCCGACGACGAGGCGCGAGAGGTTCTGCCGCAGCGCCTCGGGCATGAGGTCGGCGATCGTGAACTCGCCGACCGCGCGGCCTCCGGTCGACTCCCCGTGCCCCACGCGGGCCTGCAGGGCGAGGATGTTCTGCCGCCCGGGCTGGAGGTGGGTCATCAGCTCGTAGTCGGTCTCCAGCGTGCCGAACCGCTCGTCGGCGGGAATCGCGTCGATCAGCGCCCGCAGCAGCGTCGTCTTGCCCGCGCCCTGGTCGCCGGAGATGACGATCGAGCGGCGCGCGAGGACGGCCGCGTCGAGGAACGCCGCCACCTCGGGCGGCATCAGCCCGCCGTCGGCCAGGTCGGCGAGCGACACCGAGGTCATGGTGTGCTGCCGGATCACCACGCTCGGCCGGTAGGACAGGCCGAAGCCGATCGCGTGCAACCGGAACCGCTCGCCCAGGGCCAGCGTCATCGTCGGGTGCAGGTCGTCGAACGGGCGGGCGGGCTCGGCGTTCTGGCCGAGGAAGCGGATCGCCTCGACCAGCTCGGCGTCGTCGTCGGCAACCGGGGCCATGACCTCGCGCCGGCCGTCGCCGTGCTGCACGACGACCGAGTCCCAGCCGTGGATCTCGATGTTCTCGACGTCGGGCAGGGCGAGCAGCGGCTGCAGCCGGCCGTAGCCGAAGACCGCGTCCTCGACCGCCTCCACGTACGCCTGCTCCTGCGAGGGCGACCAGAGCGCCGCACCCTCGCGGTGCAGCGTCCGGACGTGCTCGGCCACGACCCGGCGGATCACCGAGCGGCCGAGCAGCAGCCGGTCGTCACCGACGATCGGCGTGCCCGTGGTGCGGAGCTGGTGCTCGCTCTCCCCCGCGATCTCCTCCGACGCCCGCCGCCGGAGCTGCACGACCGTGGGCCAGTCGAGCTCCGCCGTGGGCAGGGGCAGGGTCGCGGCCCGCAGCTCCTCGCGCCGGAAGGCGCCGTACGACTGGAGCGCGCGCCGGGTGACCGGGCTCGAGGCCTCGCCGACCTCCTCCACGGTGTCGACGAACAGCGGCACCTCCTGCAGCGACGGCGCCTCGGCCTCGGGCCGCAGCTCCGCGGTCTCCTCGACGCTCACCGGCCGACCGTCTCGCTGGTGCGGGCCATGCGCCCGGCGAGCACGCCGGCGGCCGCGCGCAGGCTCCGCACCAGGGGCGACGCCTCGAAGCGGCGCGGGCGCACCGCACCGTCGGACAGGTGCGCGGCCGCCTGCGGGTCGTCGGCGACGACCGCGTGCACGCCGACGCCGAGCGCCTTGGCCACCTCCCGACGGCCGTAGGGCTCGCCCTCGCCCACGAGCACGAGCCCGGTGCGTCCCGCGGTGCTCAGCCGCTCGTGCTCGGTCAGCGACGGCAGGTGGACCCGGGCCGCCATCACCGCCCGCAGGCTCGTCCGGAGCACCAGGCCGGTCACCGCGCTGCGCTCGACCAGCGGGCCGGGCAGCCCGTGGGGGCCGAGGCGTCCGGCGTCGACGATGACGTCGTAGCCGACCTCGCCGAGGCGGTCGAACGCGTCGGCCAGGTCGTCCCAGACGCCGCCGAACAGCCCGGCGCTGGCGGCGCGGCTGAAGCCCGGGAGGAAGAGGTGCCGCTCGCCGTCCTCGCCGGACACCGGAAGCGTCTGGTCGAGGACCGCCTCGCGGAGCGGGCGGCGGTCGCGGTGGGCCTCCGCGACGCGCAGCAGGCCCTTGCCGCCGGCGCTCTGCCCGGCGAGGAAGCCGGCGAGGACGGCCTGGTGCGCGCCGGGGTCGCAGTCGGCGAGCAGCACGGGGCGGGGCCAGGCCAGCGTCAGCCCGACCGCGAGCGTCGTCACCCCGGGCGCCCCGGCGGCCGAGGTGAGCAGCAGGATCGCCACGGCTCAGCTCCCGGCGTCGCGCACCAGCGCGATGCGGTCCTGCGCGGCGAGCGAGGCGATCGTCGGCGCCTGACCGGCGTCGACCTCGAGGTCGACCACGGTCGAGGTCCCGTCCGCGCCCGGGGTCGAGCCCACGACCCGACCGGCGTACGTCTTCCCGACGAGGGAGTCGCGGGCGCCGGAGCCGTTGGCGGGTGCCGGCAGCGCCACGACCCGCACCGGCGACGAGGGGTCCAGCAGGCTGGCGGGCGCGCGGCCCGTGGCGAGCCGGAGGCCGACCACCGAGCGCCCGTCGCCAGGCAGGGCGGTGTCGGTGACCGAACCGGGGGCGACCAGCGAGCCGGCGGGCAGGTCGAACGCGGCGCGCTTGCCGACCACGTCGCCCTGATCGGCGACGCTGACCGTCGGGCCCGGCGGCTGCCCGTGCAGCACGACGCTCGTGAGGTCGCCGGCCTCGACGACCTCGCCGCGGTAGAGGGTGGAGGCGAGCGCCAGGACGCGCGTCTCGGTGCTGACCCGGGCGTAGACCGCGTACGACAACAGGCCGCCGAGGCAGATGGCGACGACCCCGAGCGCGATCCAGCGCGGGTTGCGCCTCCCGGGGAGGCGGGGCGGCACCGGGGTGCCCGGTGCGGCGTCCGGAGACGGACGTGACGGTCGCCGGCGGGACGGCCCGCTGCCGTTCCGCGTCGCTTCGACGTCGAGGCTCATGCGCTCAGCGCTCCTGCCCGGTGGGGACGACGGAGGCCGTCGCCGTGCCTGTGCCCGTCACCGCGTCGATCCCGATCGCGGTGAGGAAGAGGGTGGGGGCGTCCGCGGACGTGTCGACCGTGACCACGCCGCCCGCCAGCCGGACGGAGCCGGTCACGCCCGGCTGTCCCGCCAGGTACGCCTTCGCCGCCAGCACCGCCGTCCCCGCCCCGTCACGTCCGGCCAGCCGCTGCGTGGCCGCGGCGTTGCCGGCTGCCCGCGCGGCCCCGTCCGCGGCCGCCTCGGCCTGGCTCGCGGCCGTCACCTTCTGCCCGCCGTCGATGACCAGCCCCGCCGTGGCGACGAGGGCGGCGAGGATCACGAGCACGAAGACGCTGACCGTGAGCCCGCGCTCGTCGCGCCCGACCCCGGTGCGGGCCGCTCCGGTGGTGCTCATCGCGCGCGGTAGGTGTCGAGGGCCGCGCTGCCGCGGCCGGTGAGGTGGAGGGAGCCCGGCATGCCGGGGAGGAGGACGTCGCCGAACGGGACGTCGCAGGTGATGTCGGAGGTGAGCGTCGCCGGCGTGCCGACCGGGACCGCGAACGCCGCCGTCGACACGTGCACCGAGCTCGTCGCGCAACGGAGGCCGGCCGTGGTCATCGACTGGCGACCCGCATCGGTGCCGACCGCCGCCGCTTCGCCGGCGCCCCGGGCGAGCGAGGCGGCTCGCGCGGAGGCCTGCGCCGCCTCCACGACCGTCGTCCGGGCGAACCACAGCCGCCCGCCGGCCACGAGGAGCCCGAGCACCAGCACCAGGGCGGGTGCGAGCAGGGCGATCTCGACGGCCACCGAGCCGGCCTCCCCACGCCGGCTCGCGCCCGGGCGGGTGCTCCTCACGGCGTGCTCACCCGCTCCCGCGGGCCGGACGCGGTCTCCTCGATGGTCCCGAGGCCCAGGTCGAGCACGAGCGTCGCGTGCGCCGAGACGCGTGCCGTCACCTGCTGCGGACCGCGGTCCACCCGCACGACCACCTCGGTCAGGCCCGCGCCCGCCGCCAGGTCCCGCGCCCGCGCCTCGCCCTCGCCGGCGGTGCCGTAGCTGCCCCGGGCGACGTCGACCGCCGCCGTCGCCGCGCGCTGGGCGACGTTGCGGGCGTGGAGCCACAGACCCGCCTCGACGATGCCGAGGGTGAGCAGCATGAGCAGGGGGAAGACGACGGCCAGCTGGGTGGAGGAGCTCAGCCCACGCTGGTCCGACCAGCCGGGCAGACCCCGGCCGGACCCGCTGGACCGACGACCGCGCACGGCTACTTGGGCAGCTTGGACTTGACGAAGGCGGTGATCACCGTGACGACGATCCCGGCCACGACGACCGCGCCGGCCAGCAGGATCGCCGTCTCGGCCGACTGGCTCAGCCCGCGCTCGTCGCGGGCGCGGCGCGTACGGGTCGAGGCGGGAGCGCGCAGGCCGACCTGCAGCACGACGAGCACGCCGACGACGAGCGCCGCCAGGTTCTTGATCTTCATCACGGTCCTTCCGGGCAGGGGAAGGTGTGCCGGGCCGGCGCCGCGTCGCGCCCTACCATCCGCACTCCCCCGAGGCTGACATCGACACGCTATAGGTGACGGCGGGCGTGGGCAGGGTGTTTGTCGATCTTGGGGGCGTTCACAGGATCAGTCTGGTCGGCCGGTGTTGTCCGAGGTGTTGTCCGAGCGGGCCCAGATGTCGTCCGTCGCGAGACGGCCGGGACGTTCCGCCTGCGGGAGTGACCACTGGTCAGTAGTGGGCGATCAGCAGCCCGAGAAGCGACCACAAGTGACCAGTGGTCACTCGAAGGGACCAGGCGCAGGCACCGGTCGGCACCGGGCCACTGGATCAGCGCGGGGAGGCGCTCGAGTCGAGCGGTTGGGCGTGCTGCAGGTCCAGCGAACCCTCGTGGGCCGGGAACGTCACCGAACCCTCACGCCCCTCGTCGTAGACCAGGCCGTACGCGTCGACGTACTGCCGGTAGATCTGCACCGAGGTCGACGTGGCCAGCGCGGTCTCCAGGCGGCCCTGGTCGCCGATCGCGCTGATGACGTACGGCGGGGCGTACGGGACGCCGTGCAGGACGACGGTGTTGCCCACGCACTTGATGCCGGTGGTGGAGATGACGCGCTGGCCCTGGATGGTCATCGCCTCCGCACCGCCGGACCACAGGGCGTTGACGACCGACTGGATGTCCTGCTGGTGCACGACGAGCAGGTCGGCGTCGACGCCGTTGGCGGCCACGGAGGACGGGGCGTCGTTGAGCGTCACCGACACGGCCGGGCCGGTGACCGGGGTCAGCCCGGCCTCCTGCTCCTGGCGCTCGAGCTCGGCCGACAGCCCGGAGCCGTTGGCCTCGTTCTCCGCGGCGGCGAGCGCGTCGACCTGGGTGCGCAGGTCGGTGACCTGCCGGGTGAGGTCGGTGTTGCGGCGCGACTGGTCGGCCACCAGGCTCGTCAGGTCGGTGTTGCGCCCGGGGCGCAGGTCGCTGCCGCGCGCGTTGACCGTGCTGAGCACGACGAGGAAGGCCGCGACCGCGCAGACCGCCGCCGTGAGCACCCGGGCGGCGGGCCTACGACCGGCCCGACGGCGCCGGGACGCCTCGCGACCCCGCAGCAGCGCGGCGACGACGCGGTCGCCCCACGTGTGCTGGTCCTCGCGCAACTCCGGTGCTCCTCCGCCTCGCCTGGTCGCCGACGAGGGGACCAGCAACTACGCTAACGGCTCGTAGTCCAGGCGCGGCCCAGTCACGGGTCCGCCCGTCGGGCGGCATCTCCCAGGCCTCCCCCGAGCCCGAGGAAGTTGGTCGTGCCCGAGTCCCGCACGCGGAAGTCCGCCGACGAGAAGAAGGTCCGCAAGCAGCGGGCCGACGCCGAGACCAAGAAGAAGGTCAAGGCGCCGACCAGCCGTCGCTGGGTGCCGCCGACCTTCATCACCGTCGGCCTGCTCGGCGTCGCCTGGCTGATCGTCTACTACGTCGCCGGCACGAGCGTGCCGCTGATGAGCGACCTCGGCAACTGGAACATCCTCATCGGCATGGGCGGCATGGCCGCCGCGTTCGGCCTCGCGACCCTCTGGCGCTGAGCCCGAACCGGCTCGTCCGACCCGGAGAGCTCACCGACTTACACCGGTGTAGTTCTCCACACTGGGGACAACTCCTGTGGACAACTCCGCTCCGGCGGCACCGTCGGGTGCCCGAGCGCTCGACCGGCGCATCCTCGCGCTGGCGCTGCCGACCTTCGCGACCCTGGTCTCGGAGCCGCTGCTGCTGCTCGCCGACTCCGCCGTCGTCGGCCACCTGGGCACCGAGCCGCTCGCCGCGCTCGGCCTCTGCTCCAACGTGCTCAACGTCCTCGTCGGGCTGTCGATCTTCCTGGCGTACGGGACGACGGGCACGGTCGCCCGCCGGCTCGGGGCCGGTGACCGCCTCGCCGCGCTGAGCGGCGGGATCGACGGGCTCGTCCTCGCCGTGCTCGTCGGGGTGGTCCTCGCCGTCGCGCTCGAGCTGGCGCTGCCCTTCGTGGTCGGGCTCTACGGCGTGGACCCGGCCATCGAGGCCCTCGCGCTGCGCTACCTCCGGATCGCCGCGCTCGGCCTGCCCTCGGTGCTCGTGCTGCTCGCCGGGACCGGCGTGCTCCGCGGGCTGCAGGACGCGCGGACGCCGCTCGTGGTCGTCGTCGCCACCAACCTCGTCAACATCGCCCTCAACGTCACGCTCGTCTACGGCGCCGGGCTCGGCATCGCCGGCTCCGCGCTCGGCACGCTGATCGCCCAGACCGGCGCCGCCGTCGCGGTGGTCGTCGTCGTGGTCCGGCGTACGCGGGCCGCGGGCGCCGCCGTGGCGTTCCGGCCGCGGGGCGTCGCCGCGGTGGGCCGTGCGGGCGGCTGGCTCGTCGTCCGGACGGCGCTGCTGCAGGCCGCGGTCACCACCAACACCGTCGTCGCCGCCGCGCTCGGGGCCACCGCGCTCGCTGCGCACCAGGTCATCGGCGGACTCTGGGTGCTGCTCGCCTTCGCCCTCGACGCCGTGGCCATCGCCGGGCAGGCGCTGATCGGCTCGGCCCTCGGCGCCGGAGACGTCGCCCTCGGCCGGGCCCTGACCCGGCGGATGCTCGGCTGGGGCGTCGTGTCCGGGCTCGTCTTCGGGCTCGCGCTGGTCGTGGCGCGGCCCGCGTACGTGGGGCTCTTCACCCCCGACCCCGCCGTGCAGGAGCTCGTCGGCACGGTCGTGCTCGTGGTCGCCGCCCAGGCCGCGCTGGCCGGCGTCGTCTACGTCCTCGACGGCGTCCTCATCGGCGCCGGCGACGCCCGCTACCTCGCGCTGGCCGGGCTCGTCTCCCTCGCCCTCTACCTCCCCGTCGCCCTGCTCGTGCGCCACCTCGGCGTCGGGCTGGCGTGGGTCTGGGCCTCGTACGCGGTGTTCATGGCCGCGCGGGCGCTCACCCTGGGGTTCCGGGCGCGGGGGGATCGCTGGGTGCGGGTGGGGGCGTGAGAGTTCATCGCCCTTCGACAGGCTCAGGGATCGTGGCTGACTCCGTGCCCCTTCGACGGCTCGAAGCTCGTGAGCCGTACGGATGCAGTCTGTCCGGCTTGTCACACCTGGTTGCCGAGCAAGGCGAGGCTGCCTTAACTTAGGCGAGGCTCACCTACGAGCCGCGTCGACGACCAGCACGGGCCGCCGA
>Ga0325401_1008208_pt1 | contig 10164 bp, 4 predicted proteins | sample PopdelMetagenome_FD_205666 | JGI IMG/M metagenome (GOLD analysis project Ga0325401, IMG submission 205666) | Populus deltoides microbial communities from Bellville, Georgia, United States - Xylem-PdKOR-R2 | ecosystem: Host-associated > Plants > Phyllosphere > Stem > Wood/Secondary xylem | place...
TGTTGAGTCATGGAAAGACAAATGAATTTATTATTCCACATGTTTAGAGGCTGGAATCCACTAAGAAACACGATGCACCATATAAGGAAATAACCACAACTCCCGCTCATGCGCGGTAGGTGTGAAGTTGGCGCCATAGGCTTGGTCACCAAGTTCCAAACTTTTATCTTCTTTTTTTCATAGTTATAACCTACTTGTGTCCCCCCTAAGTCTTTATTGTCCTGCGTGCAATCAATCGCATAAATTATTTTTTAGAGTCACTTTCCTTACGAAGTCATGCTTCTCTTGAATATTTGTAAGTGGGGACAATTCTCAGCTCCCTCTATTGATGGCTACCGTTATTATGTATTTTTTATTAATCATCTCACAAAGTACTGCTAGTTTTTTTTTTTTTATGCATAACAAGTTGGATGTGTCTTCTATTTTTGTTCCCTTTACTACTATGGTTGAAAATCAATTCTTTGAAAAAATTAAAATTTTTTATTTCAACAACGGTGGTGAATTTATCAAACTTAGACCTATTCTTGATGCTAGTGGTATTAGCTATTTTACCACTGCACCGCATACTATTCATCAAAATGCCACCGTTGAACGTCGCCATCGATATATTGTCAAAACAGGTATGACCCTTTTACATCATGCCTCAGCTCCTTCCACTTATTGGTCATATGCCTTGGCCACGACAGTTTATCTTATTAATCATCTCCCCACTGTCTTACACTCATGTCAAAGTCCCTTTAAAGTATTATTTGGACGAGTTCCTAACTATCATATGTTGTGCACATTTGGTTGTCAATGCTACCCTTGGCTTGTTCCGTGTCGTGCAAATAAATTTCAATCTAAATCCCAACCTTGTGTCTTTCTAGGGTACTCCCTAACTCAACATGCTTTTCAATATTAGAACCATCACACAGGTAAGATTTATCTCTCTCATCATGTCACTTTTGATTAAAATATTTTTCCCTTCACAAAGGCAATGCCTTCTGCTCCTTAGTCTACTATTACATCGTGTCCTGTTCCTTCCCCTCCTTCTCTTATTGCTCCATTCTGCATGGTTACATTGGATAATCTTACCATCACATCTTCAGTGCCTGATGCTACAACAACTGTGACTCTGTCCCCTACACCTGGTATGACTTCCTCTTCTCCTACTAATAATTCATCATGCTCTGTGTCTCCTCTGCCTGTAGCACTCGTACGGCCTACCCGCACTCATCCCATATGTCGCATGTGTGTGGCGTCGCGGCGATCGTCCTTCCTTATGTTTACATATCTCTATTTACTTGTAAAATATGGGGAGACAAGAGATTCTTGTCTTTTATCAGTGGAAAATGGGAATGAGAGTCACCACCTAGTATTTTGGGTACTAGGAACCCTAACTGATCTCAGATATCGAGCACAGGGACTGGTTGCGTAAAAAAAAGATATTAGCACCCCAAATACGCCCTACTTAAGGTAAGCTGCATTGTTTTATTGTTTGATATATGCTAAGACTTCATTATCTTTCTACTTATTGGTATGTCTATGGTTTAAGAAAAGTTATCCTAAGTAAGGAGATCCTTATCTTATCGGATAAAACCTAACCGTTCTAACATCAGTAAAAAACTATATTTTTTTTAATATTGGAAATACCCTTTACGTATAAATTCATAATCTCAGACTTAAAAGAAAACAAAATATTTTTTAGGTATTTTTGAAATATTGGCCTAGTTCTTGTGACTTTAATAAATTGGTTATTAAAGACAAAATGCATGCTAACACATATTTTTTGAATTTTTGTTGAATAAAAATATGATTTTTTTTTAGATACTTGGCCGTATGCATAAAAGCAAGATATTTTTTGTTTTTTTGTAATTTTTGCAATGTTTCGGCTAAACCAGGTGCTTTAATACCGGATATGTATCTTTATAGTATAAAAATACAAACCAATATTAAGTAAAATTCAGTTGAAAAATACACGGGAAAATCACAAATTTTCTGAAATGTTTTTTTTATTTTTTTTGAACTGTTCATCAGACGAACAGTGGAGACGAGAGGTGGCGAAGCAGAAGGAGGAAGAGAGGGGCGGGGGAACTGACCTGCGGTGGCTGCTGTGGAGGCTCATAATAGTGCCTGCTGGTGATGGTGGCGTTGCAGTTGCGAACTGAGGAGCTGAAAGCTGCCGACATACTTTTCTTCTTCTTCTTCTTTGCTTATTTGTTTTATTCTCTTTTTTTTTTTGTTCCCTCCTCTTCTCTGATTCTTCTTCTATTTCTATGGTGGCTGTTTCCAACAATGAAGAGAGAGAGGCCAGAGAGAGAGGTTATTGTTCTTCTGTTCTCCTCTATTATCTCGTTTTTCCTATTCTTTCCCTTTGTTCTCTCGTCGGCTCTAATCTTCCACCCCCTCTACCTGGTTCTACTGGCAGTTGCTCATGGTGTTGCTGGTGGTGGTGGAGAGGAAAAAACAACGATGGTGCCCAGGAGGTGAGGAACGGTTCTTCTTCTTCTCTGTGTAGAGACCCCTAGTCTCTGTTCTTCTCCCCCCACGTCTGTTTTCTCTTTCTCTTCTCTGTCTCTCAAACAAATCTTCCTCTTCTTTCTCCCATTCCCCTCTGTTTCGGTTTCTCTTTTCTCTAAAAAAATCCCCTTCTATATGGTTACTCCCTTGTATTTATAAGAGGTAGGGGACAGGGGCACCTTACCCTTGTCATGGAGTAAGCTAAGGTGGCTACCCTGTCACTCTCTTGGTGTAGAGTAAGGGGGCTAAGCATGGCTCTCCTGGTTTTTCATTGTAGTGGTAGGGTATGTGTGGGTATGGGTCGTGTGGGGTTTCCTGTGCAAGTGGGGTAGAGAGAGAGGGAGCGGTGTTGCAAGGGAGAGAAACTTCTTCTTCCCCTAGATCTTCCCCTGCCTCTACATGTCTAGGGGAAGAAGAAGATCCCTGGTGCCGTTTAAAACGGCACCGTTTTGCCTTTTTTTTTTATGAACAATATATGAAATAATGTTGTTTTGCCCAAACATGTCGTTTCTTTTAAAAGGAAATGGCGCCAAAATGGGTCAATTCTGAATCAGTCCTTCAATTTGCATGCTTTTTCCATTTTGGTCCTTGGTTTCAGATTTCTTTAATCAAGTCTCTCATTGGCCATCCAACTTCAATATTTATATAATTACGCCCTTGATTTGATCCAATCAACTCTTAAAAAATATAATTTGACTCCAGAACTTTAATTTCTTCCTATTAAAGCCCAAATTGACTTAAAAATCAATTTTTCTTGCAATCAAACCCTCCATAAATTCAATTAAATCTTCAATAAAATTTAATTGAGTCCATAAACATCTGATTTTGAACTTTTCTTCCTCAAAATTGAATATTCTTGGTCAATATGGCTCTCATCAATCAACGATATACTGCCAAATTTCAAACCCTCTATAAATTCAATTAAATCTTCAATAAAATTTAATTGAGTCCATAAACATCTGATTTTGGACTTTTCTTCCTCAAAATTGAATTTTCTTGGTCAACAGGGCTCTCATCAATCAACGATATACTATCAAATTCTAATCTTTATATTTTTGAACTTCCTCAACCAATTTTTAACCATTTTCTGGGCGCTCTAACATCTTTTTTTCACTAATATTATTTTTTTTATTTCTTCCAAATATAATTTTTTTTGTATTTTCTCCTTTTTTGTGTGGGGACCTAAAAATGGGTTACAATACCATGGTCACCCGGGCCCAAAATAATATTTTTTGTCCTAAACAGCTCTCGATTACCACCAAACACCCTCTTGCCCCACCATTGGAACCAACCTGTGTCTCAGGCTTTCAAGGACCCTAGGTGGGGTAAGGCCATGACAGATGAATTTGTCGCACCCTTATGAGAGCGCGACGTTGTAACGACCCTTTCCGGAGTGGAGAAATGATGTCAGGGTCTTTGTTTTGTGAAAAATAGAGTCGCCACCTAGTATTATGGTCACTAGGAATCCTAACTAGTCCTTAGAGATTCTAAGGTAAGAGACTGAGTAAATAAAAGGGATGGTTTTAACACCCCTAGTACGCCTTACTTAAGGTAAGCTGCTTGGTGTTTAGTTTGCCTTATAATTGCTATGGTGTTGGTGTTCTTTAACCAGTTTTCCTGGGACGAGTTTGCTATGATGAATGGATTTTGTTTCAAAGTCTAAAAGAAAGAACCCTAAGCCAATATGGATTATACCTTTAGATATGTCTATAGAGTGCCAAGGAGAACCGATGCAAATCTCTTAAAATCTGTGTTTGATTTGAACCAAATTTATAACCTATGAATTAAGAGACAGCTAAGATAGAAATCTAAGGAGATTCAATATGCTTAAAAGTTTATTTTTCCCTTAGTATTTCAAGTGTTCGCGACTCGTAAATTAGTTTTCCTAAGACGAGTTTGCTACGATGAATGAACTTGGGTTTAAAGTCTAAAAGAAAAAACCCTTGGCCAATATGGATCATACCTTTAGATATGTCTATAGAGTGCCAAGGAGAACCGATGCAAATCTCTTGAAATCTGTGTTTGATTTGAACTAAATTTACAACCTATGAATTAAGAGACATCTAAGATAGAAATCTAAGGAGATTCATTGTGCTTAAAAGTTCATTTTTCCCTTAGTATTTCAAGTGTACGCAACTCGTAAATCACAAGGAAGGGAAACAAAAAACTAAGTTAGAAATCTAAGGAAATTCAAGGTGCTTTAAAAGCTCATTTTTGCCTTAGTATTTCACACTTTCACGACTCATAAACTGTGGAATCAAAATTTGAAATGTCCCCAATTATAATTGAGGCTTCTTTTAAGGATGGGCAATTAAATTGTTCTAAATAACATTTTGGGTATAAACCTACCATTATGTTAAAAATGAACAAGTTGGATTACTCTTAACAGTATTTCAGACATTTACCTTTCATAGGTGTCTTTACCCTTAAATTATTAAGGGATAATGACTTATTATTTCTAGAAAAATATTTTGGATATTAACCATTTGGGGTTCCTTTATCCAAATATTATCAGTGAATAATAATAAATTACTCCCAATAATATTTTGGATATTAACCCATTTTGGGATTTTTTGTTCCAAATATTAATAGTAAATAAAGACGAATTTCCCCAAAAAATAAAATTTTTATATTTTTGGAATATTGGCCAACACCCTTTGGAATTTACAAACATGTTGTAAAATCCAAAATGCAAGAAAATAATTTATGTGCTTAAGAAATACATGCTAAAACATATTTTTGAAATCTTGAATATTTATTTTTTCAGAAAAAAAAAGAATGTTCAAAATATTTTTAGAGTATTGGCCGTATGCAGCACACAAGAAAACTTTTTTTTTTCAAAACACAAGTATCACAGTTAATCGCAATTAAAAACAACAAACCATGCGCATATATTCTCAAAATTTACAAGAAAACTGAACAGTTAAAAAAAAAAATCAAAGATAGCCCCTCGAAGCCAACTCTCCTCAAATAAAATTCGATCCATCAACTTATACTCAAAATCTTATAACAGCACCCTTGAAGGAGAAAACTTGAAGAGCATGCCTTTATACCACATATATCACAAGCTACAACAAAAACAACACGACCAATATTTCCTTTTAATCATTCCTGGAATCATTCAACATTTTCATTTTGTGTCTTGTTTCACCTCACGAGCGCATTTAATTCGTTATAATATCTACCATATGATTTCTCTCTCTCTTACTCTCTATCTCTTTATATCAATTTCAATCCCAACATCTATTATACCCATTATGGCTTTTCCATATAAATCATCAAACTCGTCATGTTTTCGGTCCAATTTTGGTTTATAAATATATTCAACTTACATATTTCTTGTGCCCATTTCGGCATGTTCCAATGTTTCTTTAGATTTTGAGTAAAATCTCCCTTTATCATGAAACCTACCATCATTTTCAGAATATTCATATCCAATCCATCTTCAAATAATATGAATACCATACATACATCAATCTATTTAATTCATCAACCTAATCTCATTTGGCCACCGTAATTAAGGCTAAAAGTCATTATCTATCACTATTATTGGCATTTCATTACACTGTTATAATTACCACCAAATTCTTATCATGCCAGCAACAACACAAAACCTCAATACAACATATTTATATTATTAGTCATAATTTCTTTGAGATCCTCCATGTGCATAGTACATGATTCTCAAATTGTACGTATCAATTACAATTCATCGATTAATTCAATATATATATATATATATATATCAATTACAATTTTCTCAAGTGTATAACACCTACCATGTTTAATGAACTTCTATTTTCACGTCCCAAGCGATATGATATTTGCCTTCATCCTTCACAAGAATTAGATCTTCATCAATTTATTTATTTATTATTTATTTCTTCAATAATCCATAACAAGAACACAATTTATCATTTTTGTTTAACAGTAAGGTATCATCTAACATTTCATTTATAATCTAACAAGTCAGTCATCCCGACAATATTAATACCACACAAGTAAGTTTAACTCAAGTTGCATATTCTGGTCATTAGAAAACAAAAATGATGTCACTAGCCCATTATCGGGTAACTAGTTTCTCCGCCCATCTTATACCACAATTTTTAAACAATATCCGTCTCTTTAAGGCCGAATGAATAATCCTATATTAATTTCTAAATGAAAAATATTTTGAAAAGGAACCGCTACCACACTCTCGTACACCTTTTATATCAATTTGTTAATTAGAATTGTTGGATGACCATGCCAAATACCTTCTTAATTTGCTGCAAAATGGAGATACACGATTGGATTTAAAAAACAAATTAGAAACTTGGATTTGATTTTTAAAGATCTTAAGGTGGTATACTATAAATTTTTTGCTTAGAATTAACTTCGTTTTTCTCCTCGAATGTTAGTTTTTAAAGACCTGGGGTGCGCAATGGCATATAGGCTTGCCATGGCCAGCATGCGTCATTTGAATGCTAGCCTTGCTCTTTTTTTTTTTTTTTTTTTTTACCTTTTTAATTATTTTCATAAATATATCGATTTTTTATGTATTCTTTTTATAAAATTATAAATTCATTTAAGACTTAATGTTCTCCCCTTTTAGAGATTCGCATCATTGAATTCTATTGGGTTTTTATTACAACATTTGAATATAATAGTGGACATTAAAAAACTAGGATCTAGAAAGTATATAAATAGAGTTTATTATTTATTTATATCTCAACTGAGTTTAATAAAAATAAAAAATTTCAAAATACATACAAGATATTATATATTTTGATAAACACTTTTTGAAGTAAGTGTGAATATTAAGGTTTTAAAATTAACCGCTCTAAGAACATAATTTAATTATATATCATTATTATGTGCATAATTTATAAAATAATTTTTAATCATCATTTATATATTATTAAAATTGATCCAACCCAATAAATTTAAGGTGTGTGACGTGATTCATATATCGATTTCAATATATATATGGAAATATTTGAGAACCTTTCTAATAATGGTAAAAAAAAAATTATTCAAAATTACATGACAAATCATATACTAAATTTACTTTACTGGTCTCTAATATAAGAATTATTGGCAAGTGACATGGCAAGTGGCGTAACTTGACTGAGCAACCAGTATACCATTTAGCTCAATTGATATTTATTTATTTTTTCTGTGTCAATTTTTCTCTCTTTTTTTTTATAAGAATACTTTACTTTTCCATTAGAAAAAAAAAAACAAAAATTAGGAAGAGATATATATCTTGCTAAAATCCGACAACAACAAATCATATGAAAATGATTACTTTGTAAGATTGCCACGATCATGATAATTTCTGTCAAGATACAATATATGTAGAATCATACAATATATGTAGAATCATACATGTTTTTTTAATCCTATTTGTATTTATGTTTTAAAAGTATTTTAAAAAAATTAAATATTTTTATTTTTTTTAAAATTAATATTTTTTTAGTATTTTGAGATCATTTTAATGTATTATATCAAAAAAAAATTTTAAAAATAAAAAAATAATTTTAATATATTTCTAAATAAAAAATACTTTAAAAAATAATATACTACTACTTTCACATCCTCCTCGTCATTGAACATTCATGGCATGGAGAGTTCCACACTGCTTGGCTTGCTCGTCTCTTTCTTACCTACGACATCAATGGTCGAACAGTTGAGATGAGAAAGAGAGGAAGGCTTGATTTTTGTACAAAGCCTAGTGAAGAAGGCTTGCTTTGTACATTTTTGTACATAGCCTAGTGAGGAAGGCTTGATTTTTGTACAAAGCCTGGTGATATTGGAAGATTATAAGAAAAAAGTTTTTTAATAATTATTATTATTTTTACTTAATTTAGGATAATTTGTTTCTTTTCTGATTTTTACTTTTATTTAGTTTAGAAAATCAAGTATTGATGAAATTAATAATTTTATTTTTCTTAGTGTATTCTTAAATTTTATTATTTTATTATTTTTTTGGATTTTCTAGTTTGATTAAAGTTCGTTTAAGTTGGTTTTTAAATTTATTTAAGATATTGTAAATTTTTTTTAAAAATAAATTGTAATAAAGTTTTCACTTCATGACCTCATATTCTTATGTTCTACCCTATTTCAACCATTGTAATCTATTATTATTATTATTATTATTATTATTTGCTATTGTCGTGTTCTCAACAAGTAAATTATCGGTACATTTCTTTAAAAGAAAAAATAAATAATAAACGCTTGCCTTACCTTACAAATCTTTGTAGCCTGCTTAATTTTCTCCCACACTCCATCCTCTGCTTATACAGTGCTTGTTTTTGTTGTATCTCTCAAGAGGGAGAGCAATGGAGGAGGCAGTAGCTCTGTACCCATCACCACATGGATGGGCTACGTGTCAAGGAAAGATAAACGCAATTGTCGTCTTTTGCCTTGAAAATTTAGAAGATGTATCTTGCGTACTAAAACACATGGATTCTGACGTCCTACTATATATTTAGGTTTAACTGGTAGCTAGGTTGCTACGATTTTATTGTTCTAAGAAATTTAGGATTAACTGGTAGGTTGCTACGATTTCACTGTTCTGGCAGAGTACAAGAAACGAAGATGAAAGACTTTGAGAACGATTATGTAGTAGGTATATAGACAAATCATTGAAAACTTTGGTGCAACATCTTGTATCTGACCCTATTTCATGCTCAGATGCTGTTTGTGACATTATTCCTTTCTTTTTGAAACTGCTCCACACAGATTACTTGCTTTCTCTCTTTCTGTCTCTCCAAGTACACACAAAGGTATAGGAAAGGGTACGAGCAGCCATGGAGGAGGCCATAGTTCTGTACCCATCACCACCTATTGGCCATTTGATATCTATGGTGGAGCTAGGGAAACTCTTATTGACCCAAAAACCTTCCCTTTCTATTCACATACTCATCACTTCTGTGCCCTATAATTCTGGCTCTACTGCCCTTTACATTGCCAACGTTGCTGCCACCATTCCCTCGATCAAATTCCACCATCTTCCTACTGTAACCCTCCCTTCTACAGAAACCACCCATCATGAAGAACTCACTTTTGAGGTCCTTCGCCTCAGCAATACTCACGTTCGTGAACAACTATTGTCCATTTCAAAAAACTACACCATTCATGGACTTGTTGTGGACTTCTTTTGCTGGGCTGCTCTCAATGTTGCCAAGGAACTCAATATCCCTGGCTACCACTTCTCCCCTTCTGGTGCTGGTTTTCTCGTTGTTTTCCATTATTTCCCAACCATTCATAACACCACCACAAAAAGTCTTAAAGATCTGAAATCCCTTCTTCATATTCCCGGTGTTCCACCAATTCCATCATCTGACATGCCAATACCGTTACTTGATCGCGACGATAAGTCCTATGAGAACTTTTTAGATTCCTCAAGAACCTTTCCCGAATCAGCAGGTATTGTTGTAAACACTTTTGCGTCACTTGAAGCCAGAGCTTTGAAAACATTATCAGAGGGATTATGTGTACCCAACAACCGCGCACCGCCAATTTACTGTATCGGACCATTGATAGCCACTGAGGGTCCTAAAGATGATGCAGGCACTCGCAATGGTACTACGCTGGAGTGTCTAACATGGCTGGACTCGCAACCAGTTGGAAGTGTTGTTTTTCTATGTTTTGGTAGTTTGGGGCTGTTCTCCAAGGAAC
>Ga0325401_1008211_pt1 | contig 10163 bp, 2 predicted proteins | sample PopdelMetagenome_FD_205666 | JGI IMG/M metagenome (GOLD analysis project Ga0325401, IMG submission 205666) | Populus deltoides microbial communities from Bellville, Georgia, United States - Xylem-PdKOR-R2 | ecosystem: Host-associated > Plants > Phyllosphere > Stem > Wood/Secondary xylem | place...
ATTTTTTTTCTTAAACATTGTTTGAACCTAATTTAAATTTGATTGAGTTAATATAAAGAAAAAAAATAACATTATTTTGATAAAAATAAGTTGATGTAAGTTAATCCAATTACCTACAATATAATATGATGATGATCCAAATTCTTTTCCAAGTTATTTCTTAGGTTAGGTTTACAAATGAGGTGTAGAGTTTGCCTCTTCATAAAAATCAATTGTTTATTTTTATGTTTTAAAAGTGCTTTTAAAAATATTTTATTTTTTTCTTTGCTTTAAATTAATTTTTTTTGAGTGTTTTTGAATCATCTTGACGTAATGGTATCAAAAATAAATTTAAAAAAATAAAAAAATTAATATATTTTCACATAATTTTGCAACCCAGCCTGGCCCGGCAGGTTGACCCGGGATCCGGCCAGGTTGAAGAAAAAATAGGAAAAGAAAAAACTCGACGTGACTTGACAAAACCCGGTTGCAACCCGTTGATTTTTTTTAACTAAAACGAAGTCGTTTTGATTTTAAAAAAATAAAATTAACCTGAGCGACCTGATGACCAGGTCAAAATCTAAAACCCGAAACTTAAATTGAACCAAATCTAAAACTTATATACTTTTAAATAAAAAATATTTTAAAAAACTACCAATTCTCGTTACCTAACTTTTTCTTCTTTCATTTAAAATTCCAATCTACCCTTCAGTTCCCAGCGCGTGAATCTCGGCAAAGAAAGACAAGACAAGACAAGAATACATATAAACGGCTCTGCCTTGTTTTGCCTCCATCAAGGACAAGCAAATGCCAGCCAATCAGGATCTTGACTTTGATTTATCTCCAGCATTCTTCCACGTGTCATTCTCTCAAACGTCAGCAGTACTGAAAACCGCAAACCTGTCTTGTCCCCCTCTCAATATTGTTCGATTCAATCGATCCTGGAATCTTACCTTAATGGTCACAAGTCTGCTTCACTTTGGCTGTCTCTTAAATATCTATCTATCTATCCATCCATTTGGGTTTCTTTCTATGGATTCATGTGCCTCAAATATCAGATTTTTCAAGCTATCCTTTTTTTTTAATGTTCTTCTGGGCCATTTGAAGCTTCTGTTTGGTTGCTGAGAAAACCAGACTCGGGAATCAGGTTGCTTGAAAGTTAAGAGGTAGCGTGGCAGGTTACAAGGATAAAATTCTGAGTCTTTTGCCACTTGTGGAAAGTGGAAGAGTGAAGTTATAGTTGTTGGATGTGGGATTTGAATTTAATGCTTGATCTGATGATGGTGTTTGTTTCGTTTGAATTCTCAGATAGTTGAGAGTGAAATGGATGTGGGGTTTCCTGCTTGTGGCTCAAATACTTGAAACAGAGAGTTGCCAATGAAGTTGCAGGATTTTTTGTTTTGAGCTAATTTTGTTGAAGACATGGATCAGATACGAAAGACAATGATGCAACATGAAGCTTTGTTTAAGGAACAGGTTTGACGTTTTTGTTTCATTTACCCTTTTCTGCTTCCTCATCTTTTTGACAGAGAGTTCAACTTTTTTCAACAACACACAGATGAAAGTGTCTGTTGCTCAAGCAAGATTTTTTCTTCTTTCTTTTTTAGCTTTATGATTTTATTCCTTACCCTATGGTTAGGGTTACGGTGGATGTCATAACTTTTAAAATATAATTTTGATTTTATTATTATAAATAAAATAAATTTATAATATAATTACGGAGAATATATTAAACCCAAAAAAATTTATTTATATTTATTCTTATAAATCTATTAATCATCAAATTAAAAATAAATATTTTTTCAAGCCAAGTAAATAAATTTGATATTCCTTAAAACTAAAAAAAATCAAGAAGACTATTGGTAAATTAATTAAACAAAACTTTTTAATTAATTTTTTATCATCAAACAAATTTAATATTGAAAACCAATTCCTATTCACTCGTCATTAGCATTATGAGCAAAGTCTACTAAAGTCTATTAAATTTATTCTAAGTAATCGTTCAAAAATTTAACAATTTAACTTAACTTATTTTTTTTAATAAATTAAAATGAGAAATATAGCAATTAAATTAATGTTTTTGCTTTTTATTCTAATCCTTAACAATAATTAACAATAATTATAGATTGAAACAAACTATAAATCATCCATTCCATCTCAAAACAATTCAAAAATCTTTAACAAAAATCAATAATATAATTCTAAAATAAAAAAATAAGTACTTAAATTTAAAAGAATTACAATGTTAATGTTATTTGTCACAATTTTATAATGAAAATGGTATTTATTCCCCTTAAACTGATCAAATTGAAAATTAATTACTCATAATTTCTGAAAATTCCAACAGCAAAAATAATTTCTTTTAAAATCCTCATAGAAAAAAAAACACCCTAGTTGTTTTTCTCTTCTCCCCTTTATATCCAAATAGGCTCATAATTTTTAATAACCTCTAAACACCTTAAAAGATATAATGCAAGAGGAAAAATATATGTATATTTTGCGATTATCATTTTGAGTTTCGTTCTATGCTCAAGTGCACTTTTGAAAGCAACAGGCTTCGTATAGGTAATAGAAGTAGGCTCATCATGGATTATTGCAATGCTGATGTCTATTTCAGAAGCATTGGTGCTGCTTCTCTTGGACAGTTTGTTCAGTTAAAAGGTGGATTCACTGTTTCTTTGTTCACAGTTGGATGAAAATCGTTGCTCATCTTAGTTTGTTAAATGTTGCTGTTTGCAGGTTCAGGCGCTGCACAAGCTGTACAATGTCCAGAAAGCAGCAATGCAGGAAATAAGGGGAAGAAATTATTCTCAGGCACGAGTGCTTGTATTTAATCCTGAAAGTCTTGTACTTGTGGAAAGCCAATATTGTGGTTCCGTTTTGGAAAGGAAACCTTCGAGGCCTGTGTTTACTGCTGGTCGAGGACTTAAGAAAGATCCATTGGCTCTTTCTTTGCGTCCGTTTTGCACATTCAAAGAGAATAAAGGTAGTGGCTTGCTGTGGATTGATGGCATAGGAGATGAAACTCCCCCCCCTGCTCATAGAAAACCTGTGAGAGATTTTGATCTTGAAAAGGTCCCAGAAGACGAAGCTGATGAGTCCGCTGATCTTGAAGGAATACCAAAGCAATGGAAAGGAAGCAACTTGCCAGAATCTACTGAATTGTTTCAAGATTTTGGAAGCAGTGGTGAAGTTGCATTAACCAGTCCAAAGTCAGAACTACACAATAGTCATGATGACGACGTAGATTCATTTCCGAAAGATCCTGTCAAATGCTCTCAAGATTCTTCAATCCTGGAACCGAAACAACGTGACGAGTTCAACATCCAAAGGTCGATTCACTTGGAAACAAACTCCAATCTGGCACAGAAAAATCTGAACTTACCTGCTGTTGCGAAGGACTCAAGCAATGGAAGCAATAGCATCAAATCCCAGGACACAGAGTTCTGCAAGAAAAAAGATACTTTTGTCAGTAGGGAGACTAGTTGCAAGGAAGATCAGGCAAGCCCCAGAAGCAAGGAAGTCTTCCTTTCGAAATGTGAAGAAGTGCCCCTAATAAGCCAAGATGTTTTGAGATCTTCAGCCTCCTCTACCCACACAGTTTATGAAATCAAACACACAGACAGTAATAGTCATTCAAACGGTGAACACGAAAACACTACAAGCTTGGAGAAGACTCCTGTTGTAACAAAGGTCAATCAGAACAAGAAGGGTAAATCGGTCCTTTATGAAGAATGTGAAAGTCTGGCAGCTGAAATTTTGCTCAGTTTTGCACCCAATAAATTACAGGCTGATACTGAAAGGCATTCAGCGGAAGCTGAGTCAGGTAATTCTTATGGAGACCTTACAACTACGGATGAGAAGCCAAGTTTGTGTCAGAAAAGATGTGCAACCTTTAGCAGTGGTGGTAGAGTTTACGGATCCTTGAGCTGGACAAATTCAGCTAATAGGATGAGGACTATTAAAAGACACCAGCAGTAACTGGTTCCTGCTAGAATTTTTCAGTGTAAGGTTGTTGCTAGTCTTGCTTACCTATGTAAACAGGAAATTATGAATGTCTTAGTGCATATTATTGTAGGAATTGGCACTTTGTTTGATGTGTATCTAGATTGTAAAATGCATATACTAAACCTATTTCTTTTCTAGTTATGAGTAAAGAAGAATTGATGTTTTTGGCTTTCATGCTTAAATCAGCTTACAAATACTCATCGCAAAGCTTTTTAAGACCAAGATAAGAACAACTTGGTATTTGCCATATGGATCATGAGAAACTCCATTTGACCTCCATCTCTGCCACCAAATCAAGATGCTGGAATATAATGCGAGAGACGGAATTATGTAGCCTGGTAAAACCAGACAGATGGAGAAGCAGGAACTCGTGGACCATCAGAGAAGGGAACAACAGAAAACAGAACAGGTAGCACAATAGCAGGAATGGAGGTAGACAGACCTCAGCTCCTCGTTGGACAATGCGCGAAAGAATAAGAAGGATATGGGAGATGATTTCGTTTCTGTAGAGCATACTGTCTGTCCGTGGAAATCAGAGAGTGACTGATCAAAGTACGAGTTTAAATTTTCTGTTTCCTCTCCATAATTTTATTCTGTGATTCAGCTAGTGTTCTCTGCCTAGTTTATTAAGATTCTTCTTTCAGATTTATAATAGTATAAAGGGCTGGTGCTTGTGGAGCTTTGGCATGCATGTCACTCTGCAAGAATAGATCTTCTTCTTCTGCTAATTACATTACAATTATATATTTTTTATTTTTTCCCAACTTTAAAAAATATATTCCGCACAAAATAAAAAGAAAATATTTTTCTAAAAATTCAAACAAATTTTCTTATCTGAAAAATATTTTTCATTAATTAATTTTTCAATGATAAACAAACATGAAAAAATTTAAAAGGTAATTTATAGAAAACCGGGAATAATTTATTTTTCTCAATACATCGTGTTGATGTTGGTCTAAAAATAAAACAGTTTAAATAAGAAAGGAAAATAGAAGTTATATAGTCAATCAGTATTTCTCGGACAACCAAAAACCTATATGAACACGTATATCAGGAAGTAATCGCAGTAATTCTCAAACTTTCTAGAGCATTAGCTCCTTAATCAGCAGAATTCTGCGAGGCGATTAAATTGCTTCGTATATATTAATAGCTAACTTAGCACATATTTCTTCAGATACAAAAGGTCTCATTCAATGCATATTTAATCAGATTGTTGGAATCGTGTTCTGTAACATATATTCTCACCTAATAGTACACCCACAGCTAATCCAAAAACAGGCACCAGCCACCACTGATTTCAAAACCCAGGTTCCTGTTTTGACACTGTACCGCCCAAGAGTATGTTTACTTGCTTGCAGTAATAGGGAGGTATACGCCTTCTGCTGCCAGCCAAACATTGTCAGCACGTTTTTCTCGGACACCACATACCTATATGAGCACATAGATCAGGAAGCATACCAAAGAAATATAAAGCAAGTGAACTATAAAAAGCAGCATGATCTTTGTAAGAATCCTCTGCTGCCAAACAATAAATGGCTATTATGGGAATCTGTCGAGGTTACTTTTTATGGATAAATTAGTCACCACCCCAAGAAGCAAGTTAGGTTTATAGTTCAGTAGAATACCCCAAACATGCATGGTTCTGGGAATGTTGTAAGAGAAAATGATTAACTAGATGCAAACTTAAAGCCTCTACAGTCTAAGCTTAAAAAATAGTATTAGTGCTATCTGTGATGTACCTCCTGCTGCCCCCCAGCAATTCGTTGGTATTTCTTGTCATGACTATGCAAGTAGCCTTGGGTGTCAACATGCTGAAGCCGAATCCTTTGATCTTGCTTCCATGTCTTTCCACTCCCTTCAATCATAAGCCTGAAAAAGGAAGGTAACATTAGTTGTCATACAAAACAGTTTAAGATGCAAGAATACCTTGAGAGAATGTTATATTGGCTCACCTCCAGTAATCTCCAGTATCAGATTCATTCTCTCCCCCAAAGCAACTAACCTGCACCAAGCAAAGCGAGTGGATTGTGTCATTAATACAATTAACATGTTTGGGATTTCATAAATTTATTCTTTGGTCAATGAAGTAAAGCTGCTATTATACAACAGAGTGATTTACATTAGTACTTCTTCATGAAGACACAGAATACTCTCTCTCTCTCTCTCTCAGGACAGAATACTGAATGTCAATGCAAGTGTCCAAGCCAGTGAAATGTTTGATCAGGAAAGGTAGTAATACCGTGACAAATGCAAGTCCACAGAATATAGGACCCTCTTCTCTCAACTAATTTCTAACATCAAACCATTGTCATACTTTCATTTAGTAGATATGTGCACGATTAACTATATTATCCAATGTCCACTCTTTCTGGCCATTATTATATGTTTAGCATCTGAAAGTATTCAAGATTTAACATGCTACAAAAGGCAACAGAAACAGAAGCAAAACAGCTAAATTCATGCTAACCTCTAAGTTGCCAGAGATTGGGGATGCATGCAAATGACTGTGCAGCCACTTTCGAGTCTTCATGTGTTGCAGACGTATAATTGTCCCACTCTTAATGGTGTCACCTTGTTTAGCATTTGTCCCTGGCTGAGGCCTAACAATCTACAAAACAAAACTCCCATCTTATCAAATCCAACAACAAAACATCCAACCATCCATCCACTGTACTTCAAACCAAACAAAAAAGGGTGTCGCCATCTCCACACTAAAAGCCAATTCAAAATCAGTTTTAGTAAAATAACAAATCCATCCTTTGAAATGGTCACAATTCAAAGACATTACTTGGAAAATTAAAGGTCAACTTTGTCTTTTCACTGATAAAGGTCGTGTGAGAAGACTTTTGGCTTTCCAAAAATGGCCATTAAGCAAGCACAGAATTCACGAGCATGAAACAAATTTCTGCGTGTTGATACGTTAACAATACGAGTAGATGAAAACTATATTTACAAAATTAAAAATCTTGCAACAAATTCAGATACCAATTCAAGTGAGCTAAAGATACAAGAATTGATTGGAAGCTATGCATTTTGAACCACTTAATCACAAATTACTTCTATATAAAAACTTGTTTAATAAAATTCATGGACCCTAGCCAAGTAAATGAGCTTGAAAACACACACACACACACAATAAATAAATAAACAGCCCAGAAAGGGAAGGATAATGAGACAGACAGAGTTACATACCCAATAGCTATTAGCATCATCAACATTAGGAAACCCAGTAACAGATTGCTGCCCACTTCCAGACCCATAAGGCACGTCATGTGAATGCAGCCTATATTTCGTCCTCTCATGCATCAGCTTAATAACACTCCCATAAGTAATCTAACACAAGCAAACAAACGAAAAATTCATTAGTCCCCAAATTCATTTGAATCTCCACTTCAATCCCAAAACAATTATTTTTTCCCCAATTGGGCACCCAAGTTCTCAAAAAAAATCATAATTTAAGCATCCCCTTAAAACCTTATTACTCGAATCAAAGAAGAAAGCTCAAATTAGTCCCCTTACTGTTTATGAAATATCAGTTCAGTGCTTAAAGAATCTAATTTCTCAATCGGGAACCCTGAATTACAAAATTCTAAACTAAAAAACAATCCTTTTACACCTTACACCTTTATAACCTCTAGGGACTGGTTGCAATACGAAATTATAGTTTAAGGACTCATTAGTAGTTCGCCAAAAAAGAAGCATTAAAAGGAGCAAGATTACTAATCTGACCTCGAGGGCGGAGGAGGAGGCGGAGGAGGAGGAAGCAGAGGCAGGGGAGAAGGAAGCGCCATCAAGATCAAGATTGAGGAAGAGAAAGATAGAGAGACCGAGGAAAGCAAGAGCCATGACAAAGAGTAAAGCAATAAACCAGTTTTGTTGCCAGAAAGGAATCAATGATTCTCTGTACACGATTCTAGTTGCAGTCGGCTGTGATTTAGGTGACGACAATGAGGAAGATGAAGAAGAAGCGGGTTTTCTTCGCGAGAGGGGTTGTTGGGCGGAGGAAGCCACGGTGGTTGTTAGAGAGAGAGCTGTGAAATTAGAGATTTTCCTTTTTTATGGATTTGGCATTTGGGGATTTTGAGATGGAGAGGAGGAGGATGAGATGGAGGTGTGTATAACTGAAGTTTAGTGACATGAGCTGAGCCAATGAGAAGGAGACAGGTGGAGTTTTAGTGACGTGGAGAGCTGGTATTGTTGGGACTTGCTGTTGACTTGGGAGTCGGAAGTCTTCTCCTGACTTTGGTTAGGAATAGCTTTGGTGATTATTTTTTGTTTGATTTTTACTTAAAAAATTTATCAAATTAAATTAAAAAAATTCTGAATTTGAACTAAAATCAATTCAAATTGTCCAGTTTTAATTCAATTATTTTAAAGCAAAAACTAAAATCTAACCACTTAGTTCTGGTTTGGTTATTTTATATTAAAAACCAAAAACTAAATTATTTTTTGAGATTTTTTAGTAATTTCTAATAGGTTTGGTTTCAGTTTGGATTGACTTGATTTTTTTGGTTTGACTCTGTTATTAATTTCGGTTTGGTTTTTAAGTTTTAGACTTATGAAACTGAACTAGTCGGTTTTTTTTAACTATTCTAATCGATTTAATCAACTTTTATTTTTACAATTTGATTTTTTTGATTTGAGGTTAATTTATAAGACAAGATAAGAGTTATAGATCCGTTTTCAAATTTAATGATTTTTTTTTGAGAAATAAAAAAATATATACTTAATAAAATAAATAATAAATAAAAAAAATAGTTAATACTAGTTAAATAATAAAAGGGAAAGCTAAATTTACTAGTAAAACAAGAGATAGATTAATACAAATACAAATGTTTTGCATGGATTTTTTTTATATTTTCATCTATTTAAGTTTAGAGGTTAATTCTCATTACTAATAATAAATAATTTTTTAAAACAGATTTGTCTTGCTAGTACAATTTGTTTATATAAAACTAGGAGAGAGAAAAATGCAAATAAGTTATAATAATTTATTAGAAGTATTATAAAGTTAAAAACAAATAAAAAGATCAATCATTGTTATATATAAAAAAAAAAAGCTAAACCAGACAAAAAAAAAAAAAAAAGAGAGATGGTATTGATGATTATTTAAATAGAAAAAAAGAAAAAAAAAGTCATGCATGTATATATATCAAGAGAAAAGGCTATTTAGTTACTGAAAAGGGAAAAATAACTTTAAATTTTTTAAATTATGAAATTATTGATAATTTTTTCCTGTTACAGCGTTATAATATAAGTTCGAAGTGTGATTCTAGTTTTTTTTAAAGTATTTTTTACTTGAAAATACATTAAAATAATATTTTTTTATTTTTTAAAAATTATTTTTGATATCAATGAATTAAAATTATCTGAAAACATCAAAAAAAAATAATTTAAAATAAAAAATTAAAAAAAATTATTTTTTAAAAATATTTTTAAAATACAAAAACAAATAGAATAACTGTGCGAAACGTGGCCGTGATTTGGGCCGCAGTGAATTTTTCATCTCTGTTAGTTATCTCTACAGTATAATATAACTGGCTAGTTTATATACTCTAGTAAATAGAATTTAAAGCTAATTTCCATCGTAAAATAACAAGGCAATGGTGCTGTGGATGCATTTTCTGGTACTAGAAAGAAATTTATTTGAGAATTGGAACCATGGTGATTAATAAAATAAATTAAAAATATATATGGATTAATAAATAGTAAACAAATGGTTAATGGTGAGAAGCTAATTTTCCTTGTAAAATATAAAAAATAAATGCACATGCAGATATTTAACATTAAAAAAATAGATATTTATAAGAAATGTAATTATTTAAATTTTATAGAAAATGTATTTTTTAGTCCAAAGTATTTTTTATTATTTATGTATTTTTTTTCACAAAAATAAATATTTTTTTTACCAGCAATATATATCGTTTATTGAATGAAAAATAGAGGTAGTTAAAAAAATTCAAAAACTTCCACTTATTTGAATAAATATGAAAATATAACTCTTTAATAAAAACTTTTCCTTGTTCATGTGTTTTTTTCCTACAAAAACATGACTTTTTACCAGAAACATTATCTTTTAAAAAAAACATGTCATAAACTTAAAGGGAAGTTTTACTAAAAACAAATGATGATTCGATAATTTTGACAAGAATAATAAAAATTATATTAAAAATGTA
>Ga0325401_1008214_pt1 | contig 10162 bp, 10 predicted proteins | sample PopdelMetagenome_FD_205666 | JGI IMG/M metagenome (GOLD analysis project Ga0325401, IMG submission 205666) | Populus deltoides microbial communities from Bellville, Georgia, United States - Xylem-PdKOR-R2 | ecosystem: Host-associated > Plants > Phyllosphere > Stem > Wood/Secondary xylem | place...
TCGCCGACGCCGCCGTGTTCCCGCGCGACAAGACCTGCGGCGACGGCCTGACCCCGCGGGCGGTCGCCGAGCTGGACCACCTCGGCCTGGGGGAGTGGGTGCGTTCCCACGGCACCAACCGGGGCCTGCGGGCCGCCGGGTTCGGCCAGGAGCTGCTGCTGCCCTGGCCCGGGGGCTCGCTGCCCGACCACGGCAGCGCCGTCCCGCGCACCGAGCTCGACGCCCGCATCCGCCAGGTGGCCCTCGACGACGGCGCCCTGCCGGCCGAGGGTGCCCGGGCCGTGGACGTGCAGCGCGACGGCGACCGGGTCGCGGCCGTCGTGTTCGAGGACGGCCGCACGATCGCCTGCCGCAAGCTCGTGGTCGCCGACGGCGTGCGCTCGCCGCTGGGCCGGGTGCTCGGCCGCGAGTGGCACCGCGACACCGCCTACGGGGTGGCGGCCCGCGGCTACGTGACCAGCGGCCGCAGCGACGACCCCTGGATCTCCAGCCACCTCGAGCTGCGCGGCACCTCCGGCGAGCTGCTCAGCGGCTACGGCTGGGTGTTCCCGCTCTCCGACGGCGAGGTCAACATCGGCGTCGGCACCCTGGCCACCGCCAAGCGCCCGGCCGGGGTGCAGCTCAAGCCGCTGCTGGACTTCTACGCCGGCAGCCGGCGCGAGGAATGGCAGCTCAGCGGCGAGGTGCGGGCCAAGGCCTCGGCGCTGCTGCCCATGGGCGGGGCCGTCTCCGGCGTGGCCGGGCGCAACTGGGCGCTGGTCGGCGACGCCGCCGGCTGCGTCAACCCGCTCAACGGCGAGGGCATCGACTACGGCATGGAGACCGGCCGCACCCTGGCCGGCCTGCTCGACGAGGACGACTGGTCGCTGGCGTGGCCGGCCACCCTGCGCCGGCACTACGGCGAGGCGTTCTCCATCGCCCGGCGCCTGGCCGGCCTGCTCACCCTGCCCCGCCTGCTGCCCGCGGCCGGGCCGGTGGGCATGCGCTCGCGCGCGCTGATGACGGTGGCCCTGCGGGTGATGGGCAACCTGGTCACCGAGGAGGACCGCGACCTCACCGCCCGGGCCTGGCGGGCCGCGGGCCGGCTCAGCACCCGGCTGGACCAGCGGCCGCCGTTCCCCGCGGCCGACCTGCGCGCCGGCTGAGCCGGCGCGCAGGCGGCACCGGCGGTCAGCCCGCCCGCACGTCGTAGCGGTCGGCCATCATCACCTTGTCCCAGGCGGCGACGAAGTCGCGCACGAACCGCGCCTCGCCGTCGCGGCTGGCGTAGACCTCGGCGACCGCGCGCAGCTGCGCGTTGGCACCGAACACCAGGTCGTGCCGGGTGGCCCGGTGCACCGTCGCGCCCGTGTCCCGGTCGTCGAGGGTGAACTGCGTGCCGGCGTCGTCGGCCTTCCGCCACTGCAGGTCGGGGCTCAGCACGGTGGTGAAGAAGTCCGTGCTCAGCACGCCCACCCGCTCGGTGAAGGCGGGGGAGCCGTCGTGGTTGCAGCCCAGCGCCCGCAGGCCCCCGGTCAGCGCCACCCACTCGGGGGCGCTGAGGCCCAGCAGGTCGGCCTTGTCCAGGAACAGCTGCTCCGGCGACACCGGGGTCACCTCGCGCAGGTCGGCCTGCACGTAGTTGCGGAACCCGTCGGCCAGCGGGGCCAACCACTCGAACGTCGGGACGTCGGTCTGCTCCTGCGTCGCGTCGACCCGGCCCGGGGTGAACGGCACCTCGACCTCGTGGCCGGCAGCGCGGGCGGCGTCCTGGACCGCCACGCACCCGGCCAGCACGATGGTGTCGGCCAGGCTCGCCCCGCCCTGCTCGGCCACCGTGCGCAGCGCCTCGACCACCGGCACGGTGCGCCGGTTGACCACCCAGTCCTTCTGCGGGGCCAGCGCCACCCGGGCCCCGTTCGCCCCGCCGCGCTTGTCGCTGTCGCGGTAGGTGACCGCCGAGGAGAACGCCGTGTAGGCCAGGTCGGACGTCGGGATCCCGGTGCCGCGGATCGCGTCGGCCAGCCGGGCGGTGCCGGCGGCGTCCAGCGGGGCGTGCACCGGCGCGGGCAGCGGGTCCTGCCAGGGCAGGTCGTCGGCCGGCACCTCGGGGCCCAGGTAGCGCGCCTTGGGGCCCATGTCGCGGTGGGTGAGCTTGTACCAGGCCTTGGAGAACGCCAGGGTGAACGCGTCGAAGTCGGCCAGGAACCGCTCGCAGATCTCCCGGTAGACCGGGTCGACCTTCAGTGCGATGTCGCTGGTCATCATCATCAACGGGTGCTCGACGCCGTCGCGGTGGGCGTCGGGGGTCTTCGGGGCGGCGGGGTCGACCGGCGTCCACTGCAGCGCACCGGCGGGGCTGCGGGTCTGCTCCCACTCGTGCCCGAAGAGGTTCTCCAGGTAGGCGTTGTCCCAGGTGGTGGGGTTCGGCGTCCAGGAGCCCTCGATGCCGTTGGTCATCGTGTCCGCGCCGTTGCCCGCGCCCTGCGGGTTGTGCCACCCCAGGCCCATCGCCTCCATGGGCGCGTTCTCCGGCGGGGCGCCGATGCGGTCGGCGGCCACGGCGCCGTGGCTCTTGCCGAAGGCGTGCCCGCCGGCGATGAGGGCGACGGTCTCCTCGTCGTCCATGGCCATGCGGCCGAAGGTGATGCGGATGTCGACGGCGGAGGCGGCCGGGTCGCCGTTGGCCTCGGGGCCCTCGGGGTTGACGTAGATCAGCGCCTGGTGCGAGGCCGCGAGCGGCTGCTGCAGCTCGTAGTCGGCGTCGCCGGGCTTGCCGGTCCACCGCTGGTCGCGGTTCACCATGTCGTCGTAGGAGCTCGGCGCCGTCATGTCGATGTGCTCGGGACCCCAGTAGGTGGCGTCGTCGGCCTCCCACGCGTCGCGCCGTCCGCCGGCGAAGCCGTAGGTCGGGAAGCCCATGATCTCCAGCGCGCAGTTGCCGGTGAGCACCATGAGGTCGGCCCCGAGATCGCGGCGCCGTGCTTCTGCTTGATCGGCCACAGGAGACGGCGCGACTTGTCGGTGTTGCCGTTGTCCCACCAGCTGCTGATCGGGGCGAAGCGCTGCATGGCCTGCCCGGCGCCGCCGCGGCCGTCGGCGATGCGGTAGGTGCCGGCCGAGTGCCAGGCCATGCGGATCATCTGCGGCCCGTAGTTGCCGTAGTCCGAGGGCCACCACGGCACCGACGTGGTGAGGAACTGCTTGATCTCGGCCTTGAGCTCGGCCAGGTCGATCGTGGCGAACGCGGCCGCGTAGTCCTCGTCGGACAGCGGGTTGGCCGCGGCGCCGTCGCGGTGCAGCTGCTCCACCCGCAGGCGCTGGGGGTACCAGTCCGACAGCGTGGGGGCGGAGGTCTGCGCGCCGCCGAGGGTGTTCCCGCCGAACGGGCACTTCCCCTCGAGGACGTCGTCGTACTCGGCGTACTGGGTCATGGTGGGTTGCCCTCTCCTCGAGCGATGCCGTTCCTCGGGCATCGTCAGGGTTGGCGCGCCGCCCCGCGACGGGACGGCCGCGTTCCGACACGCCGCTACCTGCGTGTGCGGGCTAGTGCGCGATGCGCGGTACCGTGCGTCCCGTTGATCGATCCGGAGGGGCGCATGGACACCACGCAGTTGCTCAAGGGGGTGCTGGACCTCGCCGTGCTGGCCGTGCTGGACGGGGAGGACGGCTACGGCTACGACGTCGTGCGCCGGTTGCGCGCCGCCGGGCTGGAGGACGTCGGCGACGCCTCGGTCTACGGCACGCTCCGCCGCCTCTACGCAGCCGGCCACCTGACCTCCTACGTCGTGCCCTCGGTCGAGGGCCCGCACCGCAAGTACTACGGCCTGAACGCCTCGGGCCGGGCCCAGCTGGAGACCTCGGCCAAGACCTGGTCGGGGTTCGCGGACACGATGGCGGCGCTGCTCGCCGGGGAGCAGGTGGCGGCATGAGCGCCGGGACGACGAGCACGCAGACGGGCACGCAGACGGGCACGCAGACGAGCACCGACCCGGAGGTCACCGCCTACGCGCGGCAGGTCCGCGAGGCCTTGGCCGACGTCCCGGCGGCCCGGCTGGAGGAGCTGCTGGAGGACCTCGAGGAGCACCTGGTCGAGGTGGCCTCGGAGACCCCGGGTCCGCTGACCGACCGGCTGGGGTCCCCGGCCGGGTACGCCGCGGAGCTGCGCCGGGCCGCGGGCCTGCCCGAGGCGGCCACCACCCCGGCCGGCGAGGAGCCCGGCGGCTGGCGGCGCGACCTCGGGCGCCTGCGTGCCCGGTACGCCGACCACCGGGTCGTCGTCGCCGTCCGCGACTTCCTGCCCGAGCTGCGACCGGCCTGGTGGGTCGTGCGCGGGTGGGCCGTGGTCGCCGCGTTCGACTACTCCCTGCAGGGCGAGGTGACCATGCCGCTGCCCAGCCTGGGCCTGGGCGTGGTCGGCTGGGCCATCACGGTGGCCGTCGTCGTCTGGTCGGTGCGGTTGGGCCTGCGCACCCGGGCCGCCGGCGGCGGGCTCACGCACGGCTGGGCAGCGGTCAACCTGGCCCTGGCGGTGTGCGCGCTGTTCGCGGTCATCGGGGTCGCCGACCGGTTCAGCTACGGCAGCCCCGACACCCAGTACGTCTCCTACGACTCCGGGACGGGTGTGGTGACGTCGACGACGCTGACCCACGAGGACGGCACGCCGATCACCAACATCGTCCCGTACGGCCCCGACGGCGAGCCGCTCACCGGCGTGCTGCTGTACGACCAGGACGGCCGGCCGATCGACAACCTGTCCACCTGGAGCATCGACGGCGAGTCGGTGGAGCGGCAGGAGCAGATGCCCCCGCAGCCGGCCAACGCCTACCCGCAGGCGCAGGTCGTGTCGACGTTCGACCAGTACGGCAACCCCGTCCCCGAGGTGTTCGCGGTGCCCACGGCGTCCCCGACCACGGCGCCCTCGACCACGGCGTCCCCGACCACGGCGTCCACCGACCAGCCGGCGGCGCCGACCCCGTAGCGGCTACACGAACGGCGAGTTGAAGATCGCGAAGTAGACGGCGATGTAGTGGCAGGCGGCCGCCACGATCGTCATCGCGTGGAACACCTCGTGGTACCCGAAGACGCCGGGCCACGGGTTGGGCTTCTTGGTCGCGTAGGCCACCGCGCCGACGCTGTAGAGCAGCCCACCCGCGGCCAGCAGCACCATGGCCGCCACCCCCGCGAGGTCGAGGATGTCGACCAGCACGAACACCGCGACCCAGCCCAGGGCGAGGTAGATCGGCACGCCGAGCCACCGCGGCGCGGTCGGCCAGGCCAGCTTGAGCGCCACCCCGGCCAGCGCCCCGGTCCAGACGATGCCGAAGATCCACCAGTTGGTCGGGTAGGGCACCGAGAGGGCGGCGAACGGGGTGTAGGTGCCGGCGATGAACAGGAAGATCATCGAGTGGTCGAGCCGCTTCATGAGCTTCCAGCCCCGCGGTGACCAGCGGCGGCGGTGGTAGGCGGCGCTGATGCCGAAGAGCCCGAGGATGGTCAGGCAGTAGATCGACACCGGCAGCCCGGCCCGCACCCCGCCGTGCACCCAGGCCAGGGGGATCAGCACGCCGCCGGCGAAGACCGACCCGAACGCGGCGAACAGGTGCAGCCACCCGCGCAGCCGGGGCCGGGTGTCGGGGTGGTCGAAGTCGGCGTCGCCGTAGTCGGCGTCGGACCACTCGCCGTCGCGGGCGATCGCGCCGACCTGCTCGCCCTCCTCGAGGACCGCGGTCACCGCCTGGCCCGCCGGCGCTTCCACCTCGGCGCCGTCCGAGGCGACGCGCACCGTCTCGTCCGGGGTCCGCGGAGCAGTCATGTGCCGAGGCTACGACTGCGTCGGCACCCGGAACACCTGCAGGAGCTGTGAACTGCACCGGGCACCGACGGCCCGTGCACCCGCCGGACCCCGAGGAGTCCTAGGGTGGCTCACCGTGGGGGCCCGCGAGCAGGTGCGCGAGGCGCTGACCGCGCTCTACGAGCGCCGCCTGGTCAGCCGTCTCGACCGCGCCGCGGCCCCCCGGCACGTCGGCGTCATCGTCGACGGCAACCGCCGCTGGGCCCGGGCGGCCGGGCACGGCGACGTCACCCACGGCCACCGCCGCGGCGCGGACAAGATCGTGGACTTCCTGGGGTGGTGCGACGAGGCCGGCGTCGAGGTGGTCACCCTCTTCCTGCTCTCCACCGACAACCTCGCCCGGCCCGAGCACGAGCTGACCCCGCTGCTGCGCATCATCGAGGGGGTGGCCTGCGACCTGTCCGGGCCCGACCGGCGCTGGCAGCTCAACGCGGTGGGCGCGCTGGGGCTGCTGCCGCCGGAGACGGCCGCGGTGCTCAAGCAGGCCGGGGAGGACACGGTCGGGCGGGCCGGCGCCACGGTCAACCTCGCGGTCGGCTACGGGGGCCGGCGCGAGATCGCCGACGCCGTCCGCTCGCTGCTGGCCGACCACGCCGAGCGGGGCACCACGCTGGCGGAGCTGATCGAGGTGCTCGACGTCGAGCACATCGCCGAGCACCTCTACACCCGCGGGCAGCCCGACCCCGACCTCGTCATCCGCACCAGCGGCGAGCAGCGGCTCTCGGGTTTCCTGCTCTGGCAGACCGCGCACTCGGAGTTCTACTTCACCGACGTCTACTGGCCCGAGTTCCGCCGGGTCGACTTCCTCCGGGCGCTGCGCGACTACGCCGCCCGCCAGCGCCGCTTCGGCGGCTGAGCGGGCGGTGCGGGCAACGGCTGGGAGACTGCACCGCATGGCCAACGACGCGGTCGACGTCCCGCTCGAGTACGTACGCCTCGGCCTGCGCTTCGACCGGCTCGAGGAGGGCTTCGTCGACGCCTACACCGGCGACCGGCGGATCCGGGCCCAGGTCGCCGACGAGCCCGCGCCCACCCCGCAGCGGCTGCGCGACCAGGCCCGCGGGCTGCTGCGCGAGCTGGACTCCACCGACCTGCCCGACGACCGGGTGCAGCACCTGCGGGCCCAGCTCACGGCCCTGGAGTGCACCGCCCGCACCATGGCCGGTGAACCGGTGGGCTACCGCGACGAGGTGCGCGCCTACTTCCAGGTCGACGTCGCGCTCGGCGACCCCGCCGGGTACGCCGACGCGCACGCCGCGCTCGAGGAGCTGCTGCCCGGCTCGGGCACCCTGGCCGAGCGGTACGCGGTGCACCGCCGGCGCGAGGAGTGCCCACCGGCCTCGCTGGAGTCCGCGGTGCACGCCCTGTCCAGCGCGCTGCGCGACCGCGCGCGCGATGCCTACGGCCTGCCCGAGGCCGAGACCGTGCAGTACGAGGTGGTCACCGACAAGCCGTGGTCGGGCTTCAACTACTACGAGGGCGACTTCCGCTCCCGGGTGGCCATCAACGCCGACCTGCCGCACCGCATGAGCCAACTGCCGCACCTGGTGGCCCACGAGTCCTACCCGGGGCACCACACCGAGCACTGCCGCAAGGAGCTCGGGCTGGTGCGCCGCGACGACCACGTCGAGCACACCGTCTTCCTGGTCAACACCCCCGAGTGCCTCATGGCCGAGGGCCTGGCCGACCTCGGCCTGGAGGCCGCGGTCGGGGCCGGCTGGGGCCCGTGGTCGGCGGAGGTGCTGGCCGACCTCGGCCTGCGGCTGGACGGCGACCTCGCCGAGCGGGTGGCCGCCGCGGCGGCACCGCTGAACCGGGTCCGCCAGGACGCCGCGATCATGCTGCACGACCAGGGCGCGAGCACCGACGACGTCGTCGCGCACCTGCAGCGCTGGTCGCTGGTCAGCCACGACCGCGCCGTGCAGCAGCTGCGCTTCCTCACCCACCCGCTCTGGCGGGCCTACATCACCACCTACGTCGAGGGCTACGACCTGCTCGCCCGCTGGCTCGGGGCCCGGCCGGCCGGGCAGTCGGCGGCCGACCGGTTCCTGCGGCTGCTCGACGAGCCGCTCACCCCCGGGCGCATCACCGCCGAGCTGGCCGGGTGAGGCGCACCCCGCAGGAGAAGCGCCTGCTCGGCCTCTGGACGGCGGCCTGCCTGCTGGTCGCCCTGCTCGTGCTGCTGCTCTGGGTGGGCGACCTGGCCCTGCAGTGGCCGGTGCTGCTGGTGCCCGTGGTGTGGTCGGCCGTGGCCCTGCGGCCGCGCCGCTGAAAGGTATTGGGTCCGGGGCCGTTCCGGGTGCATGCTGCGCGGCGTGATCCACGCCCGCGGGCTGTCCCGCACGTTCCGGAAGAAGCGCGGCAAGCAGACCAGCGAGGTGCTCGCCGTCGCCGGGGTCGACCTCGACGTGGAGGCCGGTGAGATCGTCGGCTTCCTCGGCCCGAACGGGGCCGGCAAGACCACCACCATGCGCATGCTCACCACCCTGCTGGCGCCCACCGCGGGCACCGCCACCGTGGCCGGCTGCGACCTGCTCACCGACCCGGTCGGGGTGCGCCGGCGCATCGGCTACGTCTCGCAGGCCGGGTCGACCGCGCCGGAGAACCGGGCGGGGGAGGAGCTGGTCAGCCACGCCCGCCTCTACGGCGTGAGCACCGCCGACGCCACCGAGCGCGGCAAGCGGCTGTTCGCCGAGCTCGACCTCGACGGTCTGTGGGAGCGCCAGCCCAAGGCGATGTCCGGGGGGCAGCGCCGCCGGCTGGACATCGCGATGGGCCTGGTGCACGTGCCGGGGCTGGTGTTCCTCGACGAGCCCACCACCGGCCTGGACCCGCAGGCCCGGGCCAACCTGTGGGAGCACATCGAGGGCCTGCGCAGCGAGCGCGGCACCACCGTCTTCCTCACCACCCACTACCTCGACGAGGCCGACGCGCTCTGCGACCGGGTGCTGGTGATCGACAAGGGCACCATCGTCGCCTCCGGCACCCCCGACGAGCTGAAGAGCTCGGTGGGCGGTGACCTGCTCACCCTCACCACGCCCCGGGCCGCTGACGTCGCGGGCCGGATGGCCGGGCTGCCCGGCGCCGAGGCGCCCACCGTGGACGGCGACCGGGTCAGCTGCCGGGTGCCGGCCGGCGGGGCCGCGCTGGTCACCCTGCTGCGCGACCTGGACGCCGCCGGCATCGAGGTCGACGGCGTGGAGAGCCGCCGGCCCAGCCTGGACGACGTCTTCCTGACCGTCACCGGACGCTCGCTGCGCGACGGGGAGCACCCCACCGGACCCGAGCCCGCCGCGGAGGCGACCCGATGAGCACCATGCTGCGCGACACCGGCACCGTCTTCACCCGCGCCATGCGCACCTCGCTGCGCAACCCGGCGTGGCTGGTCATCAGCCTCATGCAGCCGGTGCTCTACATCGTGCTGTTCGGCCCGCTGCTGGAGCCGATCGCCGGCCAGCTCGGCGGCGCCAACGCCTACCAGGTGTTCGTGCCCGGCATCCTCGTGCAGCTGGGCCTGTTCGGCACCGCCTTCGTGGGGTTCAGCCTCATCGCCGAGTACCGCGCCGGGGTCATCGAGAGCCAGCGGGTGTCCCCGGCACCACGGGCGGCGCTGCTGCTGGGCCGGGTGCTGCGCGACGTGCTGGTGCTCGCCGTCCAGGGTGTGGTGCTCGTGCTGGTCGCCGTCCCGTTCGGGCTCGACGCGTCGGTCGGCGGGGTGGCGCTGACGATCGTGCTGGTCGCCGTCCTCGGCGGGTCCCTGGCCGCGGTCTCCTACGCGCTGGCGCTGACGCTCAAGAGCGAGGACGCGTTCGCCCCGCTGCTCAACGTGGTGCTGTTCCCGATCCTGCTGCTCTCGGGGATCCTGCTGCCGATGACGCTGGCGCCGAACTGGCTGCAGAACGTGTCCGACGTCGTGCCGTTCAAGCACATCGTCGACGGCGCCCGGGCGCTGTTCGCCGGCGACTTCGGTGCCGCCGACGTGGGCTGGGGCGTGCTGTTCACCGTCGTCCTGGCCGCGCTGGGCGCCTGGTACGGCACCTCGCAGTTCCGCAAGGAATCGGGCTGAACAACTCCGTCGGGTGACACGGGGTGTCCCGTCACCCGCACGACACGTCGCGGGCCTACCGTCGTCGGTGTCAGGGGAGCCCGCCTCCCCGGACACGGGAGGCCCGGTTGGTCCGATGCACGTCGTCGAGCCAGGGGGCCGGTCCACGGCCTCTGCGCCGGGGCCCGGCCACCTTCGATGAGGGGCGCGTCCTGCGCCTCCCCAGGAGTCGACCGTGAGCGATCGCCGCACGTACGTCCTCGACACCTCCGTCCTGCTCTCCG
>Ga0325401_1008218_pt1 | contig 10157 bp, 12 predicted proteins | sample PopdelMetagenome_FD_205666 | JGI IMG/M metagenome (GOLD analysis project Ga0325401, IMG submission 205666) | Populus deltoides microbial communities from Bellville, Georgia, United States - Xylem-PdKOR-R2 | ecosystem: Host-associated > Plants > Phyllosphere > Stem > Wood/Secondary xylem | place...
AATATATTCCGTCGGTGTTTACCATTGATATTACCGACGGATATATCCGTCGGTATGGCACAGAGAGTTCTGAAATATTTACTGTCCATGCCACAAGCACCAACAGCCAGTTCGTCGTTGATTTACCGTTGGAAATATAGATGGAATAAGTCTGTAGGTAAAGTTCTCGCAAGAAATTTATTTTTCGGCGCGCTTCCCCCGTCGGTGTTTAGTTTTTTTAATTTCCGACAGAAGTAGCGACGGAAAGGGGAATTATCGACTATCAATATTCTGATAGACGGATTTCATTGGTGATGCAGGCGGTAAAAATGTTACCGATGAATTGTTTGTCTTACACCGACTGATGCGTTCGTTGGTAAAATTGTTTAATGGTGTAGTGTTGGGATCAACTCATACGCTACACCCAAAGGGGTTGGGTTCCGTTTGTGTGCCGAACCCAAGTGTGATTAGGTTCTGCTCATACGCTGAACCCAAGGGGAGTTGGGTTTAGCTTGTGTAACAAACCCAAGTGTGGTCGGGCGCAAACGCGTCCCGACCCATCATGGAGTTGGGCGGGAACACGTCCCCGACGCATCGTGGAGTTGGGCGCGGACGCGTTATGGCTCATTTTAGAGTTGGGCGCGGAGAAAACATAACCCTATTTTGGATTATGACTTTCATGTGATGACCTTTACATGAAGGAGATTTTTAGAAAACCATAACCCATCAGTTTTGATATATGATATAAAAATAAATTTTAAAAATAAAAAATTATTTTAAAACAAAAACTATTACTTTTTAACAGCATGAAGATATACAGAATCTTTAAAATTAAATGATTTATGTTCTCTGACTCTCTCCATATAATATTTTCAAACCAACCAACCAAGGTAAATGTTTGCCAAATAGAAAGGTACAAAATTTAAACCCTTGGAATTTCACGAAGCATGCACCTTACTGTAAAAATAAAAACATTAGCATGTTTTTGACATCTTGAATTCAAAATATAATATATTTAGTTTTATGACATGTTATCTATTTTTTTTTAAATTATAGACTAGGCTTGTTGGTCCATTCTTCTAGCCAAAACAATACTCCTGATTTTTTTTTAAAAAAATATCTTCCTTAATTTCTTTTATTTTATTGTTTTTTTACATTTGAAAAGATGAAGGAAAGATAATAATTTGCTTGAATGCATATTATTGACATTAGGTCGTGTATTTGTACAGGGAGTCACTCCTACAAGTTAGGAATGGAAAGCTACAAGTCAGGAATGGAAAACTACATTACAGGGTATCAAACTATAAGATAGGCATTACAATAGGAAGATAATACACACTGATTATCTATTACTAAATAAAGAGATTAACTTCCTAACACTCCCCCTCAAGTTGGAGAGTGAATATCCTGCACTCTTAACTTGCGAATCATGGGAACAAAATTCTCCTTGCCCAAAGGCTTGGTCAAGATATCTGCCAGCTGGTGTGCAGAACTTACATATCTTGTAATTACTGAACCATCTTGAATCTTGTCTCTAATGTAATGGCAATCCATCTCAATGTGTCTAGTTCACTCATGGAAAACTGGGTTGGCTGCAATGTGTAAGGCAATCTTGTTATCGCAAAATAACAAAGCTGATTCATGATGTGTTAGTTCCAAATCTCTTAATAGATAACGTAGCCATGTCAACTCACAGTAGGCTCCCGTCATGCACGATACTCTGCCTCGGCAGAAGAAAGAGAAACTGTTTTCTGTCGCTTCGACCTCCAAGATATTAATGATTGTACAAGAAAGACACAATAACCTGTGGTGGATCTCCTAGTAAGTGGACAACCTGCCCAATCCGAGTCACAATAAGCCCTTAACCTGAAGTCACTATTCGAAGAGAAAAATAAGCCTTGGCTAAGTGCACCTTTCAAATATCGGACAACCCGAAGAGCTGCCTCCATATGAAGTTTTCGGGGTTGATGCATAAATCTACTCAGAACATGTACTGCATATGTTATATCTGGCCTTGAAACAGTCAAGTAAATTAATCTACCAACCAATCTTCTATACTTACTCGGTTCTTTTAGCAAATCACTTTTGTCTGATAGTTTCAAGCCTCGTTCCATAGGAGTAGTAATTGGAGCTGCACCTAACAAGCCTACATCCTCAATGATTTCTAATGCATATTTCTGTTGGGAGATAAAAATCCCTTTCTTAGAAGTAGAAACTTCAATACCCAGGAAGTATTTTAGATTACCAAGGTCTTTAAGATTAAAACGACTATGTAGGAATTTCTTAGTGGCAGAAATGCTAGCAGGATCATTTCCAGTAATTAAAATGTCATCTACATATATTAAAAGTCCCTTTCTTAGAAGTAGAAACTTCAATACCCAGGAAGTATTTTAGATTACCAAGGTCTTTAAGATTAAAACGACTATGTAGGAATTTCTTAGTGGCAGAAATGCTAGCAGGATCATTTCCAGTAATTAAAATGTCATCTACATATATTAAAAGAGCAGTAAAGAGCTTGCCTTGTGTTTTGGTGAACAAAGAGTAATCGGCTCGAGATTGACCGAAACCAGCAGAACAAATAGCCTCTGAGAACTTAGCGAACCATTGTCGAGATGCCTGTTTCAAGCCGTACAGCGACTTATGTAAGCGATATACCAGATTCTGCTCCCCCTGTCGCTGATGTCCAGCGGCAGAGACATATAAATTTCTTCAGCCAGATCGCCATGAAGAAAGGCGTTGTTAACGTCTATTTGGTGCAAAGGCCATCCACGAGCTGCGGCTAAAGAGAGCAAGCAGCGAATTGAAATAATCTTTGCAGTAGGAGTAAATGTATTTTGATAATCGATGCCCTCCAGTTGAGTGAAGCCCTTAGCGACTAGCCATGCCTTGTACCTTTCAACAGACTCATCTGATCGAAGCTTGACTTTATACACCCATCTGCAGCCAATGGGAATTTTACCAGTAGGAAGCAGAGTAAGAGTCCAGGTGCCATTGGCCTGAAGAGCCTGTAATTCAGAATTCATGGCCTCCTGCCACTCAAGATGAACAATGGCCTTTGAATAAGACCTAGGCTCTGTTATCATACCGAGTTGAGCAACAAAAGATTTATATTGAGGCATATATCTGTGATATGAAATATGGTTAGCCAGAGGATGACAAGTACCTTTAGTTGGACCCAGCGACAATGAGGTTGATTGGTTGGAGTAAACATTGTTGCAAACAAAATCCTTGAGTTTGACCGGCATACCGGTTTGGCGACTAGAGCGATGGAGGGGAATTGGATCGGGAACAGGGGTAGGTGAATGGGAAGGTGGAATTGATGAGGGTTCGGATGATGGATCAGGCGAAGAAGATGACGGTGAAGAAGGATGTGGTGGTGATGAAGGAAGGGAAGGGGACGTGTGGGATGGTTCTGGCAAAGGAGAGGAAGGAGATGCATGTAAGGAATTTGGTAAAGTAGGAGGCGTAACAGTGTTTGACAGAGAAGCATCTGGTGTGGGAGAAAAGGAATTGGGCCAGGGAATATCATGGGCCACAAGAGGAATTGGGCCAGGAACGGTTGGAGAAGGAGAAATGGGCTGGACAGAGGCATAAGGAAAAGAAGTTTCATGAAAATTGACATCACGGCTTGTGAAAATTTTGCTAGTCGACAAATCAAATAATTTATAGGCTTTTTGTCCAATGGGATAGCCAATAAAAAGTGAAGGAATGGAACGATGATCAAATTTGTGAGAAACACGGACATTAGTAGCATAAGCTAAACAACCAAAGACACGGAGATGAGAAAAAGAAGGTCGTTTTGAGTAGAGAAGTTCAAAAGGAGTTTTTAAATAAAGAACTGGAGATGGTAAACGATTGATGATGTGGACGGCGGTAAGAGCACACTCCCTCCAAAAAAGGGTTGGGAGTTGAGCTTGAAATTTTAAAGCTCGAGCCACCTGTAAAATGTGACGATGTTTACGTTCCACAACCCCATTTTGTTGAGGCGTGTACACGCAAGAATATTGAAAAATGACCCCATGATCTTGAAAAAAGAACGTAGTGAGGTAAATTCTCCACCGTTGTCACTTCGAAAATTTTTTATGTGAGACTCAAATTGAGTCTGAACAAAACTGAAGAATTTTTTTAAAAGTGACTGTGCTTCATCTTTTTTTCGCATTAAAAATATCCATGTGAAACGAGTAAAATCATCCACAATGGTAAGAAAATAATGAGCACCAGTAAGAGAAGGGTGTCGATAACGACCCCAAATATCACAATGAATTAATTCAATAGGTTTTAGTGAAGAAATTGTACTGGGACTGAAAGGTAAATGACTCTACTTAGCCAAAGGACATACAGGACAAGCATTATTTGACTGAACCGAAAAATTTAAATAATTCTTAGCAATAAAACTTAAACGGGAAGATGATGCATGGCCTAAGCGATGATGCCAGAGATCGGTGGATGAGATGGTAAGGTTGCAGGATGGCTGTTTTGTGGGTGTGAAGGAGGTGTTTACTAGAGTCTTCGTCGCAAGTGCCGATAAATAATATAGACCATCGCGTTGTTTACCCAAACCAATCATCCTCCTCGTAGCCAGATCCTGAAAAATACACCAATAAGGGAAAAAGGTTATTGAACAATTCAGGCCTCTCGTCGGACGACTAACTGATATCAAATCAACTTTAAAAGTAGGAACACATAGCACATTATGCAAATGATAAATAGAATTCAGAGGCAACGATCCTTTCGCAACAATATTAGCTTTGTCTCCGCTAGGTAACATTACAGGAGGTAACGAACAACTTTTATTTTTGTGGAAAAATAATTTAGATGATGAAGAAATATGATCTGTTGCCCCGCTATCAATGATCCAATTACGGGAAGCGATTTTAGACAAACCTGGCTTGGTCACAGCATTGGCCTGAGACATAGAATCATCATTTTTACTAACAAGCGATAAAAGTTGTTTCAATTGATCCTCTGAAATCCCAACAACCTGGCTGCCACCAATTTTAGAAGATCCCTCGGTAACATTATTCACTGCAAGCCTAATTCTGTTGTGGAATCCTCTTGAGCCTGAGTTAAATTTAGCCTTTGGATGGCCCACTGGATAGCCATTTAATTCATAACAAGTTTGGACCCAGTGTCCCATTTCTCCACAATGTGAGCAATTGGGGCGTCCTCTGTCTATGGCTGCACCATGTCTTTGTCTGTCTTGCCTGAAATTTTCAGGCTGTCTCTCTTGTGATCATGATTCTTATGACCCATATGGATGGTTGAATCGTTCATGCCTGACTGGGTTAGGTTTGCTCTGAACCGCCATAGCTGCACTGCTACTTGAGTTGATTGCAGTGTGTGTTGAACTCAGGAGGCGTTGTTTTTCTTCTTGAGAAACAGAGGAATACGCCTGCCGAACTGAAGGAAGGGGACTCATAAGGAGAATCTGTCCACGAATAGCACTGTAAGAGTCATTCAGCCCCATTAGAAATTGCATCAATTTTTGTTGATCTTGTTGTGTCCCATATACTGCAGTATCGTATGAAGCCAATTCATCCCATAAAGCTTTCAATTTGGTGTAGTAGGTAGAAACGGAGAGTTGTTCTTGTCTGAGATAAGCAATGTCTCATTGAATCTCGAAAATACGAGGTGCATTGCTTTGAGAGAATCGCTCACGAAGATCTTCCCAAACCTCATGAGCAGTAGAATAATAAATCACACTATTTGAAATTTCCAGACTGAGAGCATTGACGATCCAGGAATGGACCATATCGTTACATCGAGACCAGGTCGCATAGCCTTTAGGATCAGTTTCTTCTGAAAGAGCTTTGATTGAATCATTGACAAAGCCTAACTTATTTTTAGAATTCAAGGCCAAAGTTATAGCCCTTTTCCAAGTGGAATAATTGTCTCTGTTCAAAGGTTTGGAAACCAAAACCAAGCCCGGATGATCTGAATGATGAGTGAAATAGGGGTTTGAGATACTTGCCTTTGAAAGATCTGCAGAAGTGGTAGGGACAACAATCTCCTTGCCTATGTAAATTGTTGATGCTGCTTCATTTGTGGACATGATGGTTGGAAAAGGAAGATGCTACACGAGTGACTTGAGTGCAGCGATGAACAACGATGGATCAAGATGAATCAGGATCTCAACTCTGCTCTGATACCATGAAAAGATGAAGGAAAGATAATAATTTGCTTGAATGCATATTATTGACATTAGGTCGTGTATTTGTACAGGGAGTCACTCCTACAAGTTAGGAATGGAAAGCTACAAATCAGGAATGAAAAGCTACATTACAGGGTATCAAACTATAAGATAGGCATTACAATAGGAAGATAATACACACTGATTATCTATTACTAAATAAAGAGATTAACTTCCTAACAACATTTAATAATAATCCTATATTTAAATAAATTTATTAGAATTATATTTCAATCATTATCCGATTATAACATAGTTTTAAATAATATTAAATATTTTTTTGGTAATATTAACAATTATTTAATTTCTAATAATTATATAGAAACTTAATATGCAAAGTTACTTTAAAAATTTTGCTCATGAATATTCAATGCAAATAAAATATCTATTTTGATATTTTCTTATTGAAAATCTTTTATATAATTCTTTTTTCAAATTTACTAATCTTATATTTTTTTTATATTTGTGTAAAAGTTAATGATTCATGAATTTTTTTTATTCAAACCTAATTTTATGATTATGACAAATTGTTATTTAAAAATAAAAAAATAAATGTTTCTATGAAAAAAAAAAGATATATATGAATAAGAAAAGAGAATAAGAAAAGAGAGATTTGATTAAAGAGATACATTTCCCTCCTTATTTTCAAATCAATAATGTTTTTTGATTATTTATTTTAATTACCTTCATTTTTTGTTCAATAAAACATATAGCAAATAAAAATGATATGTTTTGGGAAAATAAAAAATAAAATACATGAATAAGAAAAGATAATTTGACTAAAAAAAATACTTTTTCCTTCAAAATTAATATCATTGTCTTTCTTATAAATATTCTTTTAATTACCGTATAATTAAATAGAAAATCCAAAATCACCATAAGAGATAAGGTTAAATATTTACATGTTTATTTTTTACAATAAAGATCAATTTATTTTAATATTTAATTAACATTAATAATTTTTTCTATAATTTATCAGTTTAGATATTTTCAATTTATTTTTATTGAACATATATATCATTCTTCCAGTTTTTATTTAAGAAATTTCATGATATCAACAACATCAATATTTTTTTCTCTTATATTATAAATTAACTTAAAATCTTATTTTCAAGGTAATGAAAATAAATTGAATAGTTACTTCCTATCATTTTCACATTGCATTCCCTTGCTAGTTTCTTTCGGGTGCCATAGTCAATCCTGTCCATCTCCATGTATGGATCAAATCCAGGCCATGAATGCTATGAAGTCTAATTGGATGTCACATGATATTTGAATTTGAGTATCAATCTTTTAATTAGTTTTTGATATCTTAATGTTAAAAAAAAAAATTAAAATAAAAAAATATTATTTTAATACATTTCAATTAAAAAAATATTTTAAAAATCCTCTACTACTAAATTTTCTTTACAGTTTTTCAACAGCAAGTCCTAGCCTAGCAACTCTGAAAATTTTGGTTCTAAAAATCCTGTAGAGTCCAGACCAAGCCCGTAAATTTCATTGTGGGACTGTAAAAAAATCGAATTAATTAATTGATTATGTTTTCATTTGTTGGAGCTTAATTTTGTCCTTGATTCCAATTTATTATTATTTTTTTAACAAAAATTCAAGGTAGAAATAACTTAATTTATTGAAGAATAATTAATACAACACACATTGAGTTTAAAAAAACATAGCAAATAAAAGATAAAATGATACAAGTTGCAAGCTTAGGAACAGTACAATGCAAACACCGCAGTATAATTTAAACGCCACAATAAGTCTTTAACGCAGATTGAGCTCTCTGACCAGCTTCTGTGTAGTAAAATCCAAGGAACTCGACGTGATCAAAGGGTTTAAAAAGCAAGGGATGCTCCTCGTCAATTAACTCTTCTGGGGCTTTTACTATATAGCCTGCTTTGGGGACTGAAAACAATCCAACAGAATACCTTGCCTCATTGCCTCTCATCATAACTCGATGATATGGAGAATGCAGTCGACCGTTTGCCCAAGCCTACATAAAATCATAGTTCAAAGTTATAGTATACATTTCCATGATAAGCATCACTATAATATATATGCATATAGATCCAATAGTCCAAAGTCCTTGAATAACACATTATATAATAATATCGAGATAAGTTATGTTACGGTGTGTTAAATAAAAAAAATATTAATATATAAAAGATTTATTGGCTATAAGAAATTATTTGAAATTCAATTGAATTACTACTCATCACTTATAACATTAAATTTATGCATATGCACGGGGATACACACACATACACGAACGTGTATATAATGTTTGAGAGTGTGATAATTGTTGTGGTTTAAAGTGTTTTTTGCTTGAAAATGTATTAAAATAATATTTTTTATTTTTTTTAAATTATTTTTGACATTAGCATATCAAAACAATTTAAAAGCATAAAAATATTAATTCTAAGCAAAAATAAATTTTTGAAAAACACGATTTCAATCGTGTTCCCAAACACTGCATAAGTCTAAAAAGAACAATTTAATAAAGTAAATAAATCTTACAAAAACATGATATTTATCGGTGTGACATAGTTACCATTCAGCTTGTGTTTTATCAATAATTTAAAGTTTTAAGGATCATATATAATTATATATTTATTTTTGAAGAAACATTTTAAAAAAAATAAAAGGGAAGGTGAGAAGGTACTTACATGAAGAGAATCTCCAATCATGACAATAAAAGAGTCTGGTGTGGGTTTGAGATCGATCCAGCAACCATCTTTGGTTTGTAATTCTAGCCCATCAACTTGATTTTGGTATAAAATGGTCACCATGTTCTTATCAGTGTGAGGAGTTAACCCAAGTTTTGTCTCAGTTGTCTGGGGCCCTTTATATTTCATGACCCTGAGAAGGTAGTTGGTAGAGTTCATGTGTTCGTCCAGGAATTTCTCGAGTCCCAGACTCTCGACAATCATCCTTCGAACTATTTGATCTAATTCCGACACTTGCTCCGAGAAGGACAGAACAGTATTGCTAGCAAAAGAGGTCGACTAATTAGAAAGAAAACTTTGTGAAATCATATGATTTTAGATGAAAATGATACACATTATTCGGAACATGTTTTCAAGATTAAACAACCAGTGCAATCAAGCATTTTTTTTAAAATTTTTTTTGAAATCTAGTAGTGTGCACAAGCGAAAAGTCAGAAAAAGAGTAGAGAATGGGGTAAACCTAAAACTTTGATTCCCTTGCGGCCACAAGATGGTGGTCATGCTCTCAACTTCTTCAGCTATGTTGGCATCATCAATACCCATGCTCTCAAATAGTGGCACCTGAGGGTATTGCCCAACATAGCCATGGTAAGGTTTCTTAGAAGCATTGCGCATTTTGGTTTGCAAAGGTAGATCAAAGAGCTCTTCAACTGCACCAAATATAGCCTTTCGACTCTCAGCAGGAATTTTGTCAAATAAGGCCTCGAAGCAACCATACTCTTCAAGCGCTTTACGAACTTGCAATTTCACCAAGTCCCACTCAGCAGCGCCTGGATTTTGGCCTAGATTTGAGAAATCTATGATTGGAAGCTTGAGAGGAGTCTCAGAGCCCATTTCTTTTTTCCTTTCTCGTTGAAGAGTTGAGAGATAAATTATGAAGAAGAATGCTTTTGTTGATCTATTCAGTTTCCCTCGCTATGCCTATTTATATACAGCTCGCCATGAACTGTTTCTTTGTGTAACATTCGTGTTTTGTTATTCTCCTTTTTATTTTGGGTCTCAATAATTGCGTGCTCAAGTTTGGGATCATGAACACCTCACCAATTGCAAATGAGAGCTAAATACGACAGAAGAGCATATTTGGTGCCACATGACTTTTTAATTCAAAGCACCAATGAAATATTCTGATATCCCTGTTTCTTAAAACTATACGTAGTAATAATGAAGTATTATAATTGACACCAACCCTATCCTCTTCTTCTTCTTTAATTGCAAATCAAAATAGTAGCCCCTCCCTCTATTTTATCACAAATCTAGGTCTC
>Ga0325401_1008220_pt1 | contig 10156 bp, 4 predicted proteins | sample PopdelMetagenome_FD_205666 | JGI IMG/M metagenome (GOLD analysis project Ga0325401, IMG submission 205666) | Populus deltoides microbial communities from Bellville, Georgia, United States - Xylem-PdKOR-R2 | ecosystem: Host-associated > Plants > Phyllosphere > Stem > Wood/Secondary xylem | place...
GCGCTTGTACTAAAATACCTCCGTTGCTTATGTTGCATTTGTGTTATACTTTGATTTGAGAGATGTTTTAAGTTGGTTACTGTTGTGGTTAGATTTGTTCGAAAATATGGATCGAAAAGCAAAACTGGTTGCGACTGAATTGTCGGATGAGTCTTCTGATCTTCAACCACCAGGTACAGATCTTGTATTCTCTGTGCATCTCTTACGTTCTTAGTTCTGATGTGGTTACCTGGACATTGAGGCAATGTAGTTGGAAGATAGATGCTTTTTTTTTAGTTCTATGAATAAAAAAAAGTTTCTTTCTTGCGATATATAAAACAATCTCCTAGTGCATTTATGATGTGTTTTCCTTAGATATACGAGATCATTTGTTTCTTTTGACGGAGATAATGCAGTCATGAGTTTTCTCACAAACTCTTGCAGATATTATTAGTGACCCGGTATTTAAGGATTAGGGAGGGAATCTGAAAGCTTAAAATTTTAACATAATTATTATCTAATCAATTACTTTTTGCATAGAGTGATTTTCCTGGCTTCCTTGTTCTGTTTGGTATCTTGAGCATCCCAAGGGCTTTCCTAAGCTGATATTCCATGTGCAATTGTTACAGTTAGTTTTGGCTTAACTTGCAGAATGCATCATCATGCATTTCTTGTGCTCCTTATTGTTCTTTCTCAATAAAATTTCTTCCTTTATCCAAAATTATATATATATATATATATATATATATATATATATATATATATATTGCCATGACAACTTGGCATTTGCGCGGAATGTTTCTTCACAATGAGCAAAAATGGAAGCTAAATATGAGAATTACTTTTAAAATCAATTCTAGTAAAGCTTTGTGAAATTATTCTCACCAGCTTGGATTCTAAGGCAGAGAGCAAACCTACAGTTAGAAATCCAACTTAAACTACTGACATGCTAGGCATTAGTCTTTGGAAAAGATATTGGTGTTGTAATAAACCTAGGTATGTTATTCTAACTTTTTTATGATGCCTACCTTTTTCTGTTGTTGAAATTTTAAGCTTCTAATGGGCAAGGATCTGAACCGAAGAAGATGAAGTCAAGGATTGAGGTATTTGCCAGTGTACCTCTAGACTCAAGATAGTACTTGGATGGTTATTTTGAATGGAATATTTTCATGTCAGACAATGTTGTCAGATGATTTAACATACATGTCAGCTGTTTTCAGGGTGGAAAGAAGCTCTCAAACAAAGAATCTCCCCAAGCAAGTAATGCTTCACAGGAGCTAACTTATATACAAATGCCACAACTAGACATTGCATCTGATAATGATAGGGCTACACTTTCTGTGGAAAATGAAGAGACCCTTTCTAGCAAGACCATAGCCCAAACAAGCACTGAGAACCTACAGGATGCTGGAAGGGATGATACTGTTGCTGGTGTGGACTCTGCAACATCAACTTCTAATGGTGAGCTTCTCAATGAAAAGGATTCAGATGTTCCTGTAGAGCATCCCCCACCATTAGCTGTGAAAGAGACACAGGTTGTCAAAGAAGACCATCCTATTGATGATGATAAAAATATCAAGTCAGGAGAGGCTGATGTTCCTGTAAAGACTGATCAAGAGAAATCACAATCAACACTTACCAGCTCTCCTGCGCGTAAGGAAAGCTCATTGAAAGGTGCTGACCTTGAAGTCGAACCTCTTGTCAATCAAAAGAAGCAACTGGAGAACAAAGCTGACACTTCTCCTATGACAGTGCAGGACCAACTCGATGAGGTAAATTGTTTACCATAGGGAAGAAATTGGTGTAATTGAAGCATCCTGGAGTTTTGGTTTTTCTCATGTGCCTGTCATCTAAAGTTTTACTGATTAGTCCCTTTAGTTGGTCTACAGGCTCAAGGACTGCTGAAGATTGCAGTTTCCTCTGGTCAGTCAAAAGAAGCGAGGTTAGCTCGGGTAAGCTTCAGCTATGATTTCCTCTCTTTATCATTGCCAAAGTAGACTTCGGATATGATTCAGTGGTCAAATCCATTATCTAGTATTGGCTGCAGCATTTTTGCATGGAACAGTCTCTATCCATAAAACAATTGTAAGGTATTCTAGTAGATCATTCACTTTCCTGCAATAAGATTGTTTATGGAACCTTATTCAGAAGAATAGCAGGAGCTGGTTTACTGTATCATGTGTACAAGCAGGAAAACGACCATCCTTCCTCCTATATAGTTTCCTATCAATCATTTCCTATATGGATGCTGTGTAACCTTTCTTTATAAAATTTCAGGCTTGTGCTGGACTTCAAAGCCGCCTTCAAGAATATAAATCTGAAAATGCACAGCTGGAAGAACTTCTCACTGCTGAGGTGAAATGACATTCCAATTTTATTTACTGAAGTTTCATAGGTACACTTAAATGTATATGATATGCTATCAAAAGAGGCTTGTTTACATTGAAGATGCTGCCTTGACAGAGAGAGCTGACCAAATCATACGAGGGTCACATAAAGCAGCTACAGAAGGACTTGTCAATATCTAAAAACGAAGTAGCTAGGATAGAGTCAAATATGGCTGAAGCTTTGGCAGTGAAGAACTCTGAAATCGAGGCACTTGTCAGTTCTATGGAGACAAGCAAGAAACAGCTTGCTTTATCTGAAGGAAATCTGGCTTCAATGCAGGTTAATTACACTTTACATTTCAGATAAAGTGCACATGCATAGAAATGTTCTATCTGTTTAAGTGACTTTCTCCACCAAAACTATCAACCCTCTTCTTCCTAAAATTTGGATTCTGAGTCCTTTGGTCATATAGATTTTTTCAAGTCTCATATGTCTTCTTTATTCTTTCGCTTGTCTCCTTTATTTGAATGGTATGCACTCTTTTAAAATATACCTGTCAAAGGAAGAATTCTTCATATCTTTCTGTAGTACCTTAACAAGTATTGGAGCTATCCCATGCACTGAGCATATGATGACTATTATTCAATCATAGATTCAGAACAAAATATAAGTGATTTGAAGCCTGAAGGAACCATGGGATTGTGCATGGATTGGGAAAGTACACTAATTGAGATTATAGGAACATGAATCAAATCCGTCTCTCATTGTGCATTCCAACTTGATTGTTTTTCTAAAATTTGTTATCATTGGGGGCTTGATTAATAATATCCTATCAAAGCTTTTTGCAGTGTAATGTTAAGTTATAGTCTAAACGGGGAAAAAAATGAACAAAATATTTCTTTATGTAACCAGTTATGTGCGAAAGTTATATGATGTTGTGCTTTTGTTGGTAGGTACCAAATCACTTGTTGGCTTGTTCTGGTTTTGGAACTTAAATTACTTTGCTAGGTTGATGTAGGACATTTGTTGTCTTCCCTGGAAGTGCGCACTGAATTGAGTTGTGATTTGAAAAAATGGAAGTTCTAGGATTTATTCTTAGTAAAGAGAATGAAGTTTCTGGATGAATTGAATGACTTGCAATATCAAGGAGAACTCAAAGGAAATTGAGTTAACTATCTTTATACTATATGAAGATTGGTTAACTTTAGTTATTTTTAATTTTCTTTTATTTTTGGTTGGATCTTTTGTGGCTATATGAAGCTCATTTGCTTGACATTCAGGATATGTATGATTATTGATTGATCAAATAAATTGAAGCTTTCAAAGATAATCTCTCTTGAAGTTGTTTCCTTTATCACTTGGTTCTCTATATTATGTAGTAGCTGTAATAGTGATAAGATTAGTACTTCATGCGGTTGTTCATCAACTTGGCCTATGTGCCTAACCTGCTTACTTGAGACAGTCTGCTCATGTGTTTAGGAGGAGGTGACATTAGGCAGTTAGTGAGTTTAGAATTATAACTTTCTCAGATAATTGAACCTTTGTTTAACAAGAGCAACACTGTTTTATAATTTTTCTCATTTTTTGAATTTTTGGCTTGTTCTCTTTTTTCAAACTGTTCAACCACCTAACCAACCCAGTATGCAGAAGGTAATTTGTCCAATCCTTTCAACATTAAACAAACTTGACCCAGCCCCACCCTACTTGTTTTGGGACTGGCAAGGGTCACTTATTTCAATGTACAGGGACATGATCCAATCCAACCTGAGAACACCTCTCTCATTTGCATCCCCAGCCTCTATACTTCACCATCCCCCTTCAATGGTAATGAAAATGCAACAACAACAGCTACTACTACTCATCATTTTCTTTTTAGATTTCTATTTCCTAATGACCAAAGAAGACCTATTACCAAGACAGCATGATGCTTTTTCACTACATGGTGCAACTTGCTACTAATATCATAGCATTGTGCATGAACTATTGTTTCATGCACTTACATGAGTTACAATAATAATGTTACAGGCAAACATGGAGTCTATTATGAGAAACAGGGAACTGACAGAGACAAGGATGATGCAGGTAAACTGGTTAGCTATCCTTGTTTCTGTCATTTGTTATTTCTTGTTCTTATTATATCATTGCAGTGTTTTTTTATCATGAGATTCTAGATCATTGGTATACTGCTTTATTAGGCTGTTCGAGAGGAGCTGGCTTCGGCTGAACGGAGGGCGGAAGAAGAACGTACAGCACATAATGCTACAAAAATGGTTTGTACTGTGACTAATTCAACCATTTAAACAGTCATGTCTCCCCCCCGTTGCTCGCACTTTGATAACCTCTGTTTGGTAAAACAGGCAGCTATGGAAAGGGAAGTGGAATTAGAACATAGAGCAGTTGAGACATCCACTGCCCTTGCTAAGATGCAGGTAATGTAAGGGTATGCCCTTCATGTTATTTACTAAAAAAGTAATGTGTTCTTCCTTAAAATATTATATAACATAGAACTCATTGCATTCAAGACATGCTGGTGGTATATTGCAGTTGAATATAGTACAATGTTCATGAATTTGAGCCCTTCTTTTTCTGTTGTTGGTTCGAGATGTCTGTAATGATAATACAATGGTTTCTTTTACTCCGTCAAAAAATAAAACAACGAACAACGAACACCATAAGTATGAGTATTGCCTAGCCTAGGAATTCAAGATCTCAGTGTTTTAAATGTTTGGGCATCTATTTTTCACGTTAATATCAATTATTTTGATTGAATGTCATTATTTCTTCCCTTTTAGAGAATTGCAGATGAGAGGACAACAAAGGCAGCTGAACTTGAGCAGAAGGTGGCACTGCTTGAGGTACTCAAAACAATGTTAACTTTCTTTTTGGTGAATTTGATTTTTTTTTTTGTTTATGCTCAAAATGCAGTTCAAAGTCACTAATACTTAGCACTTCAGGTTGAATGTGCATCTCTTAATCAAGAGCTGCAAGATATGGAAGCTCGTGCTCGCCGTGGACAAAAGAAGTCCCCAGAAGAGGCAAATCAAATGATTCAGGTACCCTCACAAGGCTGTACATCTCATTTTTTAACTCATTTTTTTGAGGTATACCTTATGCATTGCATGGTAGGCATACTTGTAATGAAATTTTGTTTTGGATAGCTAAAATATTTTAGTAAAAAAAAATGAAATACCTAAAATAATAATCTGTTGAACTATTTAACTATCATTTTATCATTCACACTAATGTGCTATGCTATGTAAGAAAGATGTAGTTTTTGTTGTTCTTATTATAGGGGTAAAACTATTTACCTATCAAGAGATTTTATAGAATTTTCTTTTTCAGTTATGAACATCCCTCTCATGTCAAGTTCTATCTTCTTTTTTTCATTTGCATTTTTATGCTGTTGGCAGTACTACTTTGCACGGAATGCTAGCTTAATAACATCATGGTTTCTTTTTTCTTTATATCTGACAATAACATCATTATTTATGAGGGTTCTTACTTTTATTGCTACAGATAATTCTTTTATTTACTCTGGAATAGTGAAAGGTTGTTGAGATTTTATATGATTAGTTATTGTTAGTTCCATTTAACCAGAATCTACTGATAGCACTGATCCTTGACTTGCATAATTTTTATGCACTATAAACTTCTATGGTTAGAGACTGTACTGGTAGGAGTTGTCTGTTCTAAAAATAAAGCATTTCATATCCTTCTGCTTACTTGAAGAGAACAAATTATAGCACAGCAGTGATCAGTAGTGTACCAGGTCTATTTGATGACTGAATTTTCAACTGTTAAGATGCAGGCGTGGCAGGAAGAAGTGGAACGTGCACGCCAAGGTCAGAGAGATGCTGAGAGCAAGCTTTCTTATACAGAGGCAAGATTTGTTTGATTTTTGCTGTGAATGTTGTTATTGTAGTCTCCAATTTAATACAAAATTGCCATCAAGATCATATACTGATCTCAAGAGATTTCGATGAAGAAGTTGGTCTTATTATTGTACAAAATACTATGTTGAAAACTTGCATGGTAATTTAAGCAGTGTTTGCTATGATTTAACCATTTGTTTGACTGCAGACTGAAGCGCAGAAAATGAGAGTTGAAATGGCCGCCATGAAGAGGGATGCTGAGCACTATTCACGTCAGGTATCCTATGCTAATGATCTGAAGGAGTTTTATGAAGTGGAAATGTTTCTTTGTCTGAAGAAGATTTTACTGCTGATATGATGTCAAGTTTTTCACTGTACCCACGTGTGACAGATGATTACTTTATTATGACACAAAACTGAATTGATTTGCATAATCAGTCATAGAAAACCACGTTGATTTTGTGTGTGCATTTTGTTAAAGAAATGCATGGTATGATAACTTTTCAATGTGGCTTTTACTCAAGCATCTCCTTATATAGCGCATTTCACAGGAACATGTGGAGCTAGAGAAGCGCTACCGTGAGCTAACTGACCTATTGGTAATGCAGATGCCACATATCTATCCTTTTACTCAATTTTACTACTATTTTAGATTTATGTCATGGCTTTTTATGTCTTTATCTGTTTATGATTCAGTACTACAAGCAAACTCAGTTAGAAGCCATGGCTAGTGAAAAAGCAGCTGCAGAGTTTCAGTTGGAGAAGGAAGTAAAACGTCTTCAAGAAGCACAGGTGTGTCATTATGTACTTACTGCTGGCTGATTAATTGCAATTATTCACTCTTAACTCACTTTTCATGTAGCTAACAGCTCCATCTTTGTTTTGCATATTGAACAGGTTGAGGCAGAAAGAAGTAGAGTTTCTCGCCGCACGTCGACATCTTGGGAAGATGACAATGAAATGAAGGAACTAGAGTACGCTATTTGGTTTTTTATTGAATAGACATTTTTGCATGCTTCTCCTAATCCTTTTGGCATTTTATTGGGCACATTTAGAAATGTCTCATTACCCAGTTTTTATGAACTAAGAATTTAACTGAGCTTTTCTTTGGTAGACCAAGCTCCATTTTATGAATATAGGAGCTCAGTTATGTTTGAAAATGATCATCTAAATACTGCACTGAATCTTTTTTATGCTGTGGCAATGGAATTACTGCAGCTCAGTTAGATATTGAGGAAGATGGTTAAAAGTCTAAAAGGACAAATATAGTTGATGCACATTATTGATTGATTTAATATGGAAACTATGCCAACATTATTGATTGAGTTAATATGGAAACTATGCCCTCAGGGTGGAAAGGAAAAAAATATGTGCATGTTAAATAACAATATTTGGTCATTTGTTGGATACTAGTCAAAAGTTTACTCAATGGTGCCAGTGCTTTATGTTGCGGAGTGCAGTATAGTAGGTCAAATATGAGTAAGCTTTTTATCAGATAAGAACGCGGTGCAAACCGCGTTCCCAAAAAAATTATTTATTTTTTTTGTTTTGCAAAAAAATTAATTTTTTTTGTATGTTTTGGATCGTTTCGATACGCTGATCTCAAAAATGATTTTTAAAAAATGAAAAAAATATCATTTTGATGCATTTCGGTACAAAAAGTACTTTGAAAAGCAACCGCAACCACACTCCCAAATAGGCTCTTTAAAATGAATGGATATAGAAAGTAGCCTCTACGAACTTTCAAATACACTCTTGTTCAGGTCCTGCTGATCTCACCTTTCGATCAGTTTCAGAACTATCTCGCCATATAATTCACTAGAAAACAAAAGTGAACTCCTTGGTTGATGGTCTTGCATCTTCGGGTCTGTTTGGCCCTACTCTGTTTAAAGGCAAAGTAGCTTTTGGCCCAGTTTTTAAGAACATAGGTGTTTTGATAGCAGTTTTCTTCTCTAAATAAAGAAAAGAAAAGGCATTTTATCTCAGTCCCACTGCTTATTTCACAATCAGTAAAAACCAATCCTTTGCTTTTGCTCTTATGCATGGCAGGACCAAATACAACTTAAAGGAAAATTCTTAGGAAGTATGATTCTTCACTCACAAAAAATTAGATTTCAAGACTAGTCTGGACATATTATATGTCTCATAGCAGCATAATATGAGAGAACGATGCCTTGTATATATTGTTTTCTAGGAATCAGCTTCCAAACTGTTTTAATGGATCAGGGTGGAAGATATGATAAAAAAAATATAAATAAATTGAGTTCAGAGATTTTGAATTATTTTGAGTCATTTTGAAAGAAGTAAAGTATCTATGATGGAACTAGTGATTCATTGAATGCTGGAATGTTGATTTTTTTCTGTTCTTTTCATATACCCCTGTTTTTCTAATCCTGCCTCAGCTTTCATTTTCTTGATACCTCTATTAGTGCTCCCTCTGATGCTTTATGAAGTTCATGTGTTGTAGTTCTGATTGGAATGCCTATAAACAATTGATCAATTGAGCATGGAAGACAAAATATCAGCACTCATTTGTCCCTCGTACTCTTTAATCTAGATATATGTGCTATTGTTTAATTCTCTGATGCTTTACAAAGTTCTTTTTTCTTACAAAGTAATAATTGCAGGCCACTTCCCTTGTATCACCGTCACATGGTTGGGGCAAGTATGCAGGTAAATTTTTCACCTGTAGTAACCTACTTTCAGTACCTCTCTTTGTTTGATTGCATATGCTTCAACCTGCATCATGCAGTTGCAAAAGGCAGCAAAAATATTGGATTCAGGGGCTGCCAGAGTCACTAGATTTTTATGGCGGTATCCAACTGCTAGACTTATTTTGCTTTTCTATTTGGTAAGAAGAGTATTTTATGCTTAAAATGTTTAATTAAAGATACATGTTATGTAGAAGCATCTAGTTTTTTGATGGCCATTAAAATCATTTGCAGGTATTTGTCCATCTTTTCTTGATGTATTTACTGCATCGCCTTCAGGTATGGATACTTGGTTGTGTGATCAGTTGTTTATGTTATTGAGACATTCAATGCAAGATACTTGTTTCTAGCTGTAAACTAGGTGTGCTTTGGACATACTAAGCATCGGTTTCTATTCAGTAAAATTTTATTTCCCAATATGCAGGAACAAGCAGATAGTTTTTCTGCTAGAGAAGTTGCTGAATCTATGGGTCTCGCTAACCATACCTTACCATAATTGGGTAGCTGTTCCAGATCAGAGGTCAATGTCATGAAGTTGTCTAATATACCTGCGTTTTCATTTCTGCAAAGGTGCGCCTTGCTCGCCGAACTCGCCATCCGCCGTGCATTTTAGGTAATTATTGATCTTGGAAAACAGGGTATAGGTTAAAATAGCAAATTAGTCTAGATGAAGCCACAATTTCAAATGTGCAGCAAATATAGATAAATCATTATCTCCGTGTCTCTCCCCTGTCAATACAAGTGTGCCTTGTGGGAACTGCTGTCATAATATTCAGTGAGAGCCACCATGTTGTGGAATCCATACTTTGCTTCATGGATTTAATATTCTTTCATTTATTATAGGCAATTGAAAATTTGCAACCATTCTCAGAATGGACCAGCAGTTTTCATTTTGGATTTGTCAAAAACATACCCCAACTTGGTTTCTGATTGTGAGCAAATTTGAGACAGATGTTCCATTTTCGGTGAGAATAAATGTCATGACCCGTTTGGTGTTTTGGTGCAACTGAGGCTCACATGGGTTTCACATCGAAAATCATAGAGCCGAAAGCTCCACAGTTTCATTTTGAAACTTTTTGATCTTAATGTATATCCTCACTGAGTGTGCTTGCATCTTTAAATTTGGATGAGAAGCCTGACGAAAACCTGATTCAAAATAAAGATGGTCAACGGAGATCGGACTTTAATCACTTAAGTTTGCAGGACAGTAACGACCATTTAGCAACATTAAAATCATTAGAAAATCAAATCTGAGACTTGGTTTAT
>Ga0325401_1008221_pt1 | contig 10156 bp, 7 predicted proteins | sample PopdelMetagenome_FD_205666 | JGI IMG/M metagenome (GOLD analysis project Ga0325401, IMG submission 205666) | Populus deltoides microbial communities from Bellville, Georgia, United States - Xylem-PdKOR-R2 | ecosystem: Host-associated > Plants > Phyllosphere > Stem > Wood/Secondary xylem | place...
CGGAAAACTAACGCAGGCATCTCTGCTAGTCTATTATAGAATAAAATTCTTGCAAAGGAAAAGACTAGGATAAGATGATTGAAAACTTGAGAGGGAAGTCGGGAATAAGATTCTTGCAGGCCTTAAAAAAGGTCTTCCTTGGAGCAGCTACGATGAAGAACAACCTTTTCTTAGAAAATATTCTATTTGGATTACTTTGGATTATATCAGCTTTTTTAAAAGATGTTTTATTAGAAAATACTATAGCACTCATACAGAACTCCCCCCGCATGAAAGCATGGCCCTATTCTCTAGTTATTTTTTATTAACACTAACAAATAAACTAACAAATTTAGGAAAAACATTGTTCATGTATACTGATAATGAATCTCCGGTCATTGAAATTCTTATCTTTTTTTTTTATTTTAATTGAATTTTATTTATTTTTAATTTCATTCTTACAAGTTATAAGATATGTTTATATACTTTTATTTATTGTTTTCTTCTTTGATTTGCATGTTCTTGTGCGTCAAATGTGTCACTAAAGGTTTCGATGAAAAACTAGAGAACAATTTACAAAAATTAATTTAATTTTATATTGCTCTTAAAGCTAAAATTAAAAGATGAATTATCAAAATTGATATTTCAAAAAACAAAAAACTTTATTTATGTTTATGTTGTTCAAATTGCTTAGAGAAGTTTAATTTGGTCCCTCTTTATTCATTATTTTTCATGTTCGATCCTTCTTCTTTATGTTTTTACATTTCAGTTCATAAGTTTATTTTTTTTTTTTACATTTCAGTCCTTAATTAGATGTCTAGAAAAGAGAGATAAAATTTTTGAAAAATAAAACAGTAAGAAGTTCTCAGATGGCCAAACTCCGATCACCCATAATTATGATCTTAGTATCTTTAAATTTATGTTTAAGAAAAAAACTCAATGGAGGTGATTTTTTTTTTTAGATTAACGTAGGTGTCCGGGCCAGTTTGCGCGCACCACGACTAATCCCACGGGCCCTGAAGTTAACGACCATGTATGACTCCAGTGGCCATCATATGAGCAATCAAGGACTCGAACCAGAGACTACAGAAGGAGCAAACCCCTTAGCCCCAAGTTCTTATCACTGGGTCACCACCTAGATGGTTTGATTTATATTAAAAGTAATGATTTTTACTTTTAATAATGCTGGTAAATTGGGATTCTAAATTTCTTTTTTAATTTTGTTTAATTTTGATTTTTTTATTCTATTAAAATATATTTTGTGGCTAATAATGTGGTTTTAGAGGTTCCATTGTTTTTCATGTTTCAGGGTTAAAATAAATAAAATTTAGGTTTTTAAAATCTAAAAACTTCGACCATAATTTTATGACCACCAGAGCTAATTCAAGTGATAAACAAATGTTGTATGCATACGACGCGTCATATGTGCTAGTTTGAAAAAACATACCCAAGCATGCGGGTTTATGCATTATAGTTTTAGGTCGGGCATCTCTCCAGCCCAGTCGTTTCTTTTTTCTTTTTTTTTTCTTAAATGACCCTATTTTTTTTAACATTATATAGTAGGATTTACTTTCAATAAATGTAGTCAAGTGATATTTAAATACTTATCCGATTATAACCTTGTTTCTAAATAACATTCTAGATTTTATAATAATATTAACAATTATTTTTTAAAATAATTATATATGAACCTAATATGCTTAATTAAAAATAATATTCATGAAGATTTAATGTAGATAAAATATCTATTTAGTTATTTTTATTGTTAATTGTTTTTTATATTTTTATATTTCATATAGAAATTATTTATTTATGATTTTTTTTATTTTTTTATTCAAACTTTGTTTTAATATTATGATAAATTTTATTTTAAAAAACAATACTTCTTAAAAAAGACATGTCTTCGTAAGAAAAAAAAAACATATGAACAAGAAAAGAAGGTTTTGATTATACACACACACACACACACTCTGAATTTCCAATCAATAATATTTTTTCCTAATTTCTATTTTAATTGCCTTCATTTTTTATACAATATGTCATACCGCTAACAAAAATAAATGTCTTTAAATAAAAACATTAATAAAAAAAATAGAATTTTAATTAACTGTCGCTTGATATTGGATTTGATGCATTTAAAAAAATAACAAATATTTTTGGATGTATGACTCCAAAACAATTGTGCATACAAAAAGTATATATATCTAACTGTCGCTTGATATTGGATTTTTTTATATAAAATATTTATATGATAGTTTGCATGTTAGATTTCTAATTTATATATAATATTTATATGATAATTTTGCATGAAATTTATAATCTAAACAATTGTGATTCTTTTTGTTTAATCTATAACTGAAAACAAAGATTTTACCAAATTTTTTTCAAGAATCACTGTTTAAAAAATAAATGTATTATATTTCATAAGATTTCAAGAATATTTTGATAAGTTCATGATTATATAAACCTTTATCTTATTAAAAAAAATAAGATGTTTTCTAATTAGAAATCATACAAATTTATCAAAGATTTGTTATTAAATTATAATCCAAAGCCTCACTTCTTTTAAAAAGTTTTGAAAAAAACAATAATCAAGATTTACTCTTTTGTTTTTTAAGGTACGGTACCAAGGCAACAGTGTCAATGAGCATAAATTCCAAGCAAAGGAGATCCGTTCGCAACTTTATAGAGACTATATATACAGAGAGAGTTACAGCATTTGGCCATCATACTCCTCTCTCTCAGTCTCTCACCGAGACACAACAAGCTAATGGCCGATATTGAACAAATCCTAGGAGACCTGAACAAGGACTCCTTTGTTTCCCTCTTGAAAAACATCATTGGGGAGTCTAAATATGTCCAGAACAACCCACCAGAGCTGATCCCTGAAGAAGACAGGGTTGTCACACATGTATTGAATTCTCTTCTCCCCTACAGCACCACCACTGGAGGAGGTCCCTTGATTGTGAATCATGTCTCTAATTTCCCTAAAAGAGGAAATCTTATTGTGGAGTACCCTGGTACTGAACCAGGAAAGATCTTGTCTTTTGTTGGCATGCACATGGATGTTGTTACTGCTAATCCCAATGATTGGGTTTGTTCCTTCCTTTCTTTTTTCTTTTCTTGTTTATTGAAGTGGGGTTTGTTTGATTTTGAATTGGTTATGAGAGTTTTACTATTTCCTCATGAAGTTGTTGCTGAATTTTATTTGGGTTCTCATGTTTATGTGGTGTGGCTAAGGTTTCAATTGCATTCAAACTTACATTTTTCAGTTTAAAGTTTACACCTTTTGAGTTATTAATTACAAAATTTGAACCGGGTTTGTTTTGGTTTGAAATATTGTAATTTTATCTCAGGAGAAGATTTCGATATTTTTGCTCAGTCATTCTTTAACACTGAATGCAAAATGATGGTGATTGTTATACATAGGAGTTTGATCCATTTTCGTTGAGCATTGATGGGGAAAAACTTCGTGGCCGTGGAACCACGGATTGTTTGGGACATGTTGCTCTTGTGACTGAACTGATGAAGAAGTTGGGGGAGACGAAGCTGAAATTGAAGTCAACAGTAGTTGCAGTCTTTATAGCCAATGAGGAGAATTCTTCCATAACAGGGGTCGGTGTGGATGCACTTGTGAAAGATGGTCTGCTCAATAAGCTGAAGGGAGGCCCTCTGTAAGGAACCTACAATTTTGTAGGAAAAGAAAGGGACATATTATTATATAAATCATCTTTATGGTCTTGTAGATGTCTGTCTGAAGCTTCAGTGAAAATTTAGTTTCATATTCTTCGTTTTTTTCCAAGGTATAAATTTGATCTAATCGATGTGATTTCGTGTTTGTAGATTCTGGATTGACACAGCAGATAAACAACCTTGCATTGGTACTGGCGGTATGATTCCTTGGAAACTTCACTTCACCGGGAAACTTTTTCATAGTGGTTTACCACATAAGGTATACTATCGCAATCTCTATTGTCTTATTAATTCAACTTGGAACTTTTTTCATGCATTTATTTACACTGGGGAAACTATTGCCACCTTTCTGATATAAATATATGAAACCTAAAAATTTTATGAATGGTTTGCTGGTTCTGCTTTTCAAAGAGGAATATTATAATGTGATACGTAAACCAATGTGTGTAATTTGGATGAAATCAAAAACTAATGAACAATACTAATGCATAAACTGATGGCGAGATGTCTTTGAAACTTCTTACTCCTTGAACCAAATTCATGAAACTTCTTTCACTCTACTGTCAATTTGATATCACCATTCTTTTCGGCTCAATGCATCTCTTTAATCACTACTGTCAATTTGATATCACCATTCTTTTAGGCTCAATGCATCTCTTTAATCACATTTCTTTGTCTGTGCTGTTTCTTCTCTTGGTATAAAAGGCATGACTTACCCCACAACTTCATCTAGGTTTGATGTGATTTTTTAGTTTTAATAGATAAATGATCTGATGAATGATTCTGTCAAATAGTAATTTCTGCAAGATGAAAATATACTGCCAAAATCAAGCTAAGGAGCTCCTTGATTAAAAAATGCCATTGCATATTAGTAATATGTGCTGGATTATTGAAGAGAAAACAAAACTTTTTTATTGTAGACGCAGAAGAACACAACCTTTATTGAATTTCAATATGTTTATTTATACAATAAGGAAAAACAGAATTGCAAGATATTCTCCAAGCATATCTGATTTTGTGTTACATAAAAGATAGCTATTAGAATAGCAACAGTAAACAAACTCTGATACTGTAAACAAACTCAGATGCATTGAGCCGAAAAGAATGGTGATATCAAATTGACAGTAGAGTGAAAGAAGTTTTATGAATTTGGTTCAAGGAGTAAGAAGTTTCAAAGACATCTCACATGCAGAAATTTGTATTGTAAAAGTGGTTTGTGTGATTGGAAACTAGGAGTAAGTGATGGAGTGAAGATGATAAATGCAACATGCAGAAATTTGTATTGTAAAAGTGGTTTGTGTGATTACAAATTTTAAAAGAGCAAGTGGATGGAGTAATTTTCTTTTCATTTCCCTTTTTTGTTTACGCAAATAATGATAATTTAATAAAAATTGAATTGACATAAAACTCAGTTCCATTCACCATATCTATCCTGGTTCGGTGGGGTCAACTTGTATGTTTCTAGTTTGCGCATTCTATTCTCTTTTGGGACGAAATCATCTGAGTTGCTGTGATTTTAAATCACTTTTACCACTTCGTCCCACATGATTTTAAATCATCTATTTTGATCTAAATCACTTTGTATCTGTGTGGCCATATGCCTATCTTGGAAAAACCATGATGTTATAATGACCACAGTTTGGATAATTGGAACTGAAATAATTACATATTTGAAAGGAACTTACATGACAAGAGTTATTACCTTTTCGGAAGCAAGTACTGTTTTTCCTTTTCCTTTTCCTTTTCCTTTTATAGCATGACCAATTTTAGAGTATGTTGCGTGCACATGCATGTCTATGCAAGCTGGTATTAATTTGTATAGTACTGACATGCATGTGGAAAAATACCTTTTCCCCTCTTTCAGCTTAGCTGTACATGCTGCATGCATTGATATAGAAGTAGAAAGGAAGGTATCCAGGTTAAAGCATTTTGGATGATGAAGAGCAGATTTGAAAACAATTTCTGGAAATACATATAACCTCTTGACTGCTAATTCATTAATTTTAGAACCAGAAAATTAAGAATTTATTACTAAACTAGTTTCAATTTACAATTGACCCATTACATGTTAGTTTCCCAGTTTTGAGAGTTTGCTAAAAAGACACGATTTTATGGCCCTTTGATGAGTATCTTTAAAGCAGTAGATTGTGCAGACATATCTAGATTTGTTTTATATAGATGATGATTTGCTCACAAAATTAAGTCAAATAAGGGACTTTCTAGTTTCATATGTGATATAAATTGCTCGCTACTTATGTCATTATAACTTTCTGAAACAATTTTTATGTAGAATATAAGATGGAGTGACATTTCCAATTTCTGCTTATTTTCTAATTTCAAGGAGTGTATTATTTGCAGGCTATAAATCCTTTGGAGCTGGGGATGGAGGCACTTAAAGAGATACAGTCTCGATTTTACAAGGACTTCCCACCCCATAAGGAAGAGCAAGTATATGGATTTGCAACACCATCAACAATGAAGCCAACTCAATGGAGTTGTAAGTTTTGTATCAGTATGCAATGATTTATTGTGGAAAGAAAATGCTTTAATTTCTGAAATCCATCTTTATTGTCGCAGATCCAGGAGGTGGGATCAATCAAATTCCTGCTGAGTGTACAATTTCAGGAGATGTCAGGTTCATGACTTTTTACAGAGATTTTTATACAAGCAACTGATATGAAAATGAAGTCTCACCATCCGTTCCTTTTCTTCTGTTTCAGGTTAACACCCTTCTATAGGTAAGTTGCATGCCTTGTGTTAATCCCAGAGTCTTAGCACTTATAGAGCATGTCCTTGTAATTCTGATCTGGGTCTACTTTGTTCTGGATAACTCCATCATTTCTTTTTCCCAATAATATATCAGGTTTCGGATTTCCAATATTTTGATTATTTACAGTGTCAAAGATGTGATGGACAAACTACAAGAATATGTGGATGAAATAAATGAGAACATTGAGAAGCTTGACACAAGGGGCCCGGTTTCAAAATATGTCCTCCCAGAAGAAAACCTGAGGGGGAGGTGTGTCTTCTTTCTTGTTCTGTCACCTTGGATCTCCCCTGTTTCTGGGATGTAATTATTTTTGTTCTTAAGAATTATTTTTTTGTGCGCTATTCTCATTCATCATTTCAACCTCTTCAAGGAAGTTGTTGTATATGTTTTTTTTTCCAACAGCCTTACCGTGACCTTCAATGAAGCGTCATCTGGAGTTGCATGTGATCTTAAATCCCGTGGCTTTGAAGTGTTGTGTAAAGCAACTGAAAAAGTAGTTGGGCATGTAAAGCCTTACTCAATCACAGGGACTTTGCCACTAATTCGAGAGCTGAAAGTAAGACATATATCCTTTTTTCCATTTTTCATGGTAACTTGCCTTTAAGTTTTCATCCGTTAGTTAATGTTTTTGGATTTTGTAGGATGAAGGTTTTGATGTTCAAACTACAGGCTACGGTATGATGCAATTGCTTCTTTTCATCCTTTATATTTACTCTCACTGTATAAACTCAAGCCTTATAGATGCTAGGGTGTAATTAAGATTGTTGTTATCTGTCGAAGGAATTTGTGGGGCTAATTTACCCTTATATACTTATTTCAGAATACATTAGAAACTTTGAATTAATCCACACCGTCCAGTCCATAGTTTCATTTCATATCCTTCTTTCTTTGTTTTGTCCTTCTTGCCTTCAATCTCTTTAGAGCTCATTGGAAGAGCTTGAAAATTCACCATGAAAATGGTTAAGCATGTGGTGAATTCAGAAAGAACAAAAGAAATGCAGTAGGATGGATGTACATTAACAAATTTTTGTGGCTGGTGTAATCATTAGGCAAATATGCAGGTGTAAATTTGGTTATCCGTTAGGCAAATACACATTATTCTGCATTATTAGTCTTGTATTTGAAAGTCTAAAAGGTACATTTTGGTATCATCTCAACTTTGACAGCTTTGATTTAATTTTTTTAATTTTGTTTTTCATGTATGAAGCTGAAAGTAGCTTATTCTGAGAGTTTACTTGGTGCTTCCCTGAAGTTGTAATCTATGTTACAGGAGAAACAAGATGCAAAATACAATAACAACTCACTATATAGGCTAGGGATTGAGCAACAAAGGAAACTTAGACCTACTGCATTCATTTTATCATGTCTTACTCGCACTTTTTTGCTAATGATTTAGCCTTCACATGAGCATTTATTGAAATCTAGAGAAAGCTAGTCACTATTCCTTGAGAAAGGTCAAGTATCCAGCGTGAGGTGAAAACATCCCCTGGGAGATGGTGTTTCTAGAATCCATTGTGTAAATATAAGGCTACTTAGCAGGTTTCTATCCGAGTCTTTGAGTGGATGCTCAAAAAATTTATCTCTGAGCTTTTACCAGAAATATGGTGTTGAAAGAACTTTCTTGCACACGGACCTTAAAAACCCAACCAACCTATGGTATAATTCCATAAATATTACCTATGGAGACTCAAAAGTACTTGTAGTTACCATTTTCTGAAACCTCTATTTAATTGTGGAGTTAAGGTTTTAAGTTCCTCAATGATTATTCTACTATTTATCAATTTGTCCTCAGCATCATGGTTAAGTGAATAGAAACTCGTTGAGTGGATGATCATTCATTCAATACCGAAACTCTTGCATTCCTTTGCAGGTTTAATGGCCACATATCATGCCAAGAATGAGTACTGCCTGCTTTCTGATATGTGCCAAGGCTACCAGATTTTTTCCAGCATTATCAGTCAATTAGAAGCTTGATTTGCAACGTAGTGGATGTCATAACAATACCACCAGATTCTAGATGAGAAGCGTGTTGTGTTAAAGAAATAAATGACTATCATGTAAACTCTGTTAATTTCTAGTTTTGAACGGCATCCAATATGCTTCTTTTCTCTCTCTCTCTCTCTTTTTTTTGAGTTGCCCCAGCATCCTGGAAATTGGAACGTGATGTTTCCAATATATATATGGATTTTGTTCCGTTTATAGTTTGTCCTTGGCTTGTAGTAGATTTGGCACTTGGACATTAAGCGATGATTCTCATATCCAGCATTCCTCGCATTGAGCTCCCCTGGCAGGACTAGCTGCGTGGATGTGTTCGCTCACTAATTTGGGTGCTTCTGGAAATGGGTAAATCCTAAACTAGCTCATTTTTCGTTCTTTCTTTCTTCAGGTTCTGGACGAGGAAGCTCATTGATTCTCTTGATTTTATCGTTATGTAATTTTCTAGGATTTTGTATGCATATAAGCTCAAGTCACGACTAAATACTAAAGTGTACATATCGCTAAATTATGTCATGATATTAGACAAGTAATTTTTAAAGTTTTTTAAATTTATTGATCTTTTTAACGAGGCACCTGTATGTATATAAAATGTCATGCTCAAGAATTTTTATGATTCTTTAGCTTTGTCAAATAAGGCTGAAAATTAGCAATAGCGTGGTGTTCAAGATTCGAAAGATTAATCATAAGTTATTTTTTAGTTGCTTCATAGGTTCATCATAAATTACAAATTCTCTTCCCCCTACAGTGTATTGTCTATAAGCTATAAAAAAACACTCCATGCAAGCTCGGATACTTATCTAGCGTGTTGGTGAATCTTAAAAACTTTTCAATCTCGAAACAAAAAATCAGTAATTAGGCCCTCGAATTATTTATTACTACTTTATATTAATATATCCTTCCAACATGGTTGTTGAATTTTGTTTAAAGTGCGTGCTTTTTTATTAGATATAGAGACAAAAGCACAACTAGAGTGTGCTGAAATCATGGCTAAAATGGAGCTGGAAATCATGGTTATATTTCTACCATTGTTGGTAGAAATCTTGGTTGAAAGTGAAAAGTTTGTCCCCCGTTTTTAGTCATAATCAGAGGTAAGAAGAATCATAATAAATACAGCCAATTGAAGCAGCGAGTGAGAGAGAGCTTCCATAGTAGAGGGTGAGAGAGATATGAGATAATTACAAAATGAGTGGGAGTTGAGTAGAGTAGAGTTCCTCCTCCTTTATTATTATAGATTTGTATTTTCTTTCTATATATTGACATTGGCTGCTCTGTGGATGTAGATGAATTGTTGAACCATGTTTTGTGTCTAGATAATAATCAATCAATCCTAACAATTAGTATCAAAACATTGGATAAAGAAAATAGTAGGTGTTTGATTTTTATCCAATAACAAAATGATCCAAAATATGTTTTGAACATACCATTATAAAGAGAAGACTAAGATAAACACACAACATAAAAGTTGCATGCATGATAGAATCCTAGAGAGACTATATATGCCTCCATATATTGAGAAAAGGGTTAACCATGTGCCTTCTTTACCTGGACAATTGGCTTAACATGAATACCAATTGACCCAACTGGATACTAGAAGATGATGTCATTTATTATGTCATCGTGACATTAATATAGGTTTAGTCGGCATGCATGTTAGTGAGAGCGTTCCACCGACCATGTTATTGAGCCATAAGCCGGGCCGAAATGAGTTGAGGCGAG
>Ga0325401_1008224_pt1 | contig 10154 bp, 17 predicted proteins | sample PopdelMetagenome_FD_205666 | JGI IMG/M metagenome (GOLD analysis project Ga0325401, IMG submission 205666) | Populus deltoides microbial communities from Bellville, Georgia, United States - Xylem-PdKOR-R2 | ecosystem: Host-associated > Plants > Phyllosphere > Stem > Wood/Secondary xylem | place...
GGATTTCAACGACGGCGCTCAGCCCGTGCCGCTACCCAAGTGGCGAGGCACTTTCGGTATCACGGCGGAGTTGAAGCCGGTCACCTTTTTCATTCAGGAGCGTATCATCGGTGGCTTCGATCGGTCGCGCTTGCTGGTCTACTCACCGAACAAGGTCGGCACCGTCGGCTACACCGATGCCAGCCTCATCTTCGACGTGCCTGCCGGACGTGGCAATTTCCAGCTCTTCACGACGGTCAACAATCTGTTTGGACGTAAAGCACCAATCCTGCCGACCAACCGCGCACCCGGACAAACGGCGCCGACGATCCGCACCACCTATGATATCGTCGGCACCTATATCACGGTAGGCGTGCGCACGCGCCTCTAGGCCATGAGCGTCCGGACGGCGCGCCTCCGCAGCGAGGCGGCTTTTCCTGGACAAAGCGGCCTCGTCGCGGATCAGCCAATTGGATCATCTCGGCAAGGCCGCTTGTCGCGTCTCTGGATAAAGGCGCGATCAGCGGGGTGGGCAGGCATCCGGGCGATCGCCTGAGACGTCCTCCTCCGCGGCTAGATCGTGAGGTAATCTCGCGGTCTGCGAGAACGCAGACATGGTAGCCGATTGCGGGCGATCGCCAAAGGAAAGTGCAGGGCACATAATCGAGGCCTACTCACGAGGTCCACGATGTTGCCTGCTCTCTTTGTCTCCCACGGCGCCCCGACGTTTCCACTGAGGGGTGCACCCGCCCGCACCCTTCTGAAGCAGCTGGCCGGTGAACTCGCCGGGCGGCCGCGCGCCATCCTCGTCGTGTCCGCGCATTCGGAGACGGACCGCCCCAGTGTGACCGTCTCGGCGGTGAACGAAACCACCCACGACTTCTTCGGCGTTCCCGAGGCATTTCACCGCATCCGCTACCCGGCGCCGGGCTCGCCGTGGCTCGCCGACCGCGTCGCAGCGCTGCTCGGCGCCGGGCTGGAGCGGGATGCGCAACGCGGTCTCGATTACGGCGCCTAGGCGCCGCTCAGCCTAGTCTTCCCGGAGGCGAATGTGCCGGTGGTGCAGCTGTCGGTCCAGCTCCAGCAGGGGCCTGAGTGTCACTATTGGCTGGGCCAGGCGCTCGCGCCGCTCCGCAAAGAGAGCGTGCTGATCGTCTGCTTGGGCAGCTTCACACACGAACTATCGAGCTTCCGCCAGTATCGCGATACCCTCCATGCGCCGGCACCGGACTGGGTCGACAATTCGCCGAGTGGATGAGCGCCGCGCTCGAACAGGGGCGTGTCGATGACCTTCTCGGCTACCGTAACCGGGCGCTCCATGCGACGCGCAACCACCCCACTGAAGAACATCTCCTGCCCCTGTTAGTGACGACCGGCGCGGCCGCGGGCGGGCGTATCGAGCATCTGCACCAGAGCACCACGCATGGCGTCCTGCGCACGGACACCTTCGCGTTCGGCAGCGCAGCATGACATGGCGGCTGATTGTGGCGCTGCATGAGGTCGGGGGCGAACGCTCGCAATATGACAGCCGCGCTGGCGCCGCTCGAAGGTGTCGCTGACGTGGTCGCGCTCGACGGGTGCGAGGCTTTCGATCGCGGCGGGCCAGGCCGGCAGTGGTTCTCGATTGCTGGCGTCACCGAAGCCAATCGCCCGATCCGGGTCGCGATCGCGCTTTCGCGCCTGCTCGATCGGCTCGACAAGCTTGCCCGCGATCGCGGGGTGGAGCGCGACGCGCTGACATTCGGCGGCTTCAGCCAGGGCGCGATCATGACATTGGCGATGTTGGCGCAGGGGCTGCACGCAGGCCGTACGGTGGCGATCGCCGGCCGGCCTGCCGTGCCGGTCCGCGTGGCTGCGGGGAGGGAGCGCGCCTAAAATTGGTAGATCGGAGGGGACCACGGTATCGTAGAGTGAGAAGAATATGTCGCTGCTCCAGTTGCTCTGGCGCATGCCCCCTTCGGGCCACCAGCGCCAGCGGCGCCCGGATCCCCGTCACCTTGCCGCCGCAACCTTAGCCATGGTTTTCTTGTGGGAAGGCACTTGAAGAGCCTGAGTGTCTGGTACCGGGTCTCGGCTTCTTAAGATCGAGCGTTTTTTATCGATCTGGCCCGTACGGAGGCAACTACGAGCTGTAGCGCGCGAGATATCCTGGCAGTGCGGTCGGCAGTTACAGTCCTGCCGCTTCGATGGCGCCGGCGAGTTCGGCGTCGATCCCGTCATCACCGCGCGGCGTAAGCCTGTTCAGGGCGGTCCGGACACGTGCCTGTGCCACCTGCAGCGCCTTGTGCCGCACCTCGCGTGTTGCGTTGGTCCGCCACGAAGGGCTCTCGCCGAGGAGGGCGGCCCATTTAGCTTCCTCCGCGGCGAGGACGGCGAGTGCCAGGCGCAGGCCGTCGCGTCGTCCTCGAGCGTAGTCGTCGGACGCGACGTCACGCGGCATCGGCGAAGGTGTCCGAATGGATGTCCATCGGTCGGGCTGGCAGACAGTCGAGCCCCAGCGCGGAGGCGGGCACGATCTTGAACTCACGACCGTCAGCTATCGCCCGGTCCGCGCGACGGTAAGCGGTGCTCCCGAGCACGGAGCGTCCAAACGGCTGACGTGCCGCAACGACCAGCATAGTCGTCGTGAGCCCGACCGATGAGTGGATCGTGCCGCCCTGTGCGGCGATCGCGTGCGCCAGCGCGCCATCTCTGGGCTCGCCGAGGATCGCGACCCGCTCGCCCACAAGCCGTCCGTCCGGCGCGGGCCTCGGCGCAGGGCCGGGCTGGCGCGGCGGTGCCATCCAGTCGGCGAGCGACAGGCCGGTATGCTCGATCGCGCGGACGATCACCCAGCCTGCGGCGCGGGCGTCACTCAGCGCGTCGTGGTGCCGGTGCGGCACGCCCAGGAAACGGGCGAGACCGCCGAGACGATGGTTGTCGAGGTCGGGCCAGGCGCGCCGGGCGACGCGCACGCTGTCGAGCCAGCGCGTCTCGATCGGGGGCCGGTCGTGGACGCGGCAGGCGGCCGCGAGCGCGCCCTTGTCGAAGAGCGAGTGGGCGACGGTGATGCGTCCTGTCAGGTGCCGATCTATGACGCCGTGGACGTGCGCGAAGGTCGGCTGGCCCATCACGTGGTCGGCCGTGATGCCGTGGACGCGGATGTTGCCCGCATGGAACTCGTCGCACGGATCGAGCAGAGTTTCCCACGCGAAGACCTCTCGCCCGTCGCGGAAGCCGACCACGCCGACCTGGCAGATACTGCTGACGCGCGAGCATGCGGTCTCGACGTCGATCACGACGAAGTCGGGCGCGGGATCGTCCGTGACGGACGCTATCATTGCAGCTGGCTGTCCTTGCTGCCCCGCCGGTTGAACGCGGAGGCGAGCGGACGGTCGCGGCCGCTCTGGCAGGTGACGCAGGTGCGCACGCCCGGGCTCGCGCGGCGACGGCCCTCGGGTATGTCTTCACCGCAAACCGCGCAGAACGGCTCGCTCTCACCGGCCGGCATGCTGGCGCGGGCGGCGAGCACTGCGTCCGCCACCGTGTCGTCGATCTGATCCTGAACCGCGCCGTCGCGCGTCCATCCGCCTGCCATTGACCCTCTCCGGCGATCACCTCTCGGCAATATGGGTAGAGAGCTGGGTCGGGTCCACTGGCTGAACGAGTGCCGAAGCTGAAATGCCGGAAGCAAGCCGCGAACGGCCGGATATGGGTCGCTCAGACCTCAGTGCGTTCAGCCAGTTCCAAGGCGTCCTCCACGTCAACGCCCAGATAGCGCACCGTGCTGTCGATCTTGGCATGTCCGAGAAGAATCTGAACGGCGCGGAGATTACCAGTCGCCTTGTAGATGATTGATGCTTTCGTGCGCCGAAGCGAGTGCGTCCCGTAATCCTGAGCCGGAAGGCCGATGCCGACCACCCACTCGTGTACGAGGCGGGCATATTGCCGCGTGCTCATGTGAGCCATGTAGTCGTTTCGGCTCGGGAAGACGAAGTCGTTCAGCGTCCCGCGGCGCCGCTCCAACCATGCCCGCATCGTCTTTCGTGCCGTATCCATCAGCTCGAACTGGACCGGACGTTTGGTCTTCTGCTGAACCACAACGGCGCGGTCACGAACACGCCCGCCGGAAACTACATCGCCGATCCGCACCTTGACCACATCACAGCCGCGCAGCTTGCTGTCGATCGCGAAGTCAAACAGCGCTCGGTCGCGCAGTCGTTTATGCTGGTCAAGCCAGAAGCGAATGGCCCAGACCTGTTGCTGTTTCAGCGCCCGCTTCGCACCAATCAGCCGGCCCTCGTTCCAGGGTCGAAGTTCGTGAAAGGCGGGGTCCATCGACGAGTGACCCATCGATCGTCTCCATCGGGTCGGATCAGCCAATCGATAGTACGTAGGCCCGGTAAACCGGCAGTTCGGATATGTGGTGGATCGGCCGTCGGTGATGCTGAACGAGCGGCGGGTTTCTGGCGGCGCTTCGTAGTCGCTGATTAGCCGGAAGTGAGTCAGTTTACAGCTACTGGTGATCGACCGCTACGCGCTTGATCTCGGCTGCCCACGTCCCGATCGCGTTTCCCATACGCGCCCTTTGGGCAGCTCGCGGCTTTCCCGTTTCTCCGTCATTCTAACAGTTTCAGGAAATGCATGCGAGAATAGCTTTCGGGAAGGCGGGCCTCGCAGGCGCCCGTCGGCGCGGTCGGCGCGATCAGATTCCCGTCACTGGTTCGTTTTCGGGAAGCGGCTAGCTTCCGCCCGAACGAATGTCTTCATGCAACCAGGCTGACCCCAGAGGCGCCGCCTGCGGCCATTTTGACGATCGAATGCACGAGAGTCGGTTCGATCAGCTGGCGCGATGGTTTGCCGATCAGGTAGCCCTGGATGGCCGAGCAGCCCTCTTGCGCGGCAATGCGGAGCTGCACCGGCTCTTCGATGCCCTCGGCCAAGACCGGGATGTCCAGCGTGGTGCCGAGCGCGACGACCGATCGTAGCAATGCCACGGCCTGCTTGTTGTCGGCAACGTCGGCGACGAAGGAGCCGTCGAGCTTGATCTTGTCGAACGAGAAGGAGCGCAGCACGTCGAGGGAAGAATAGCCGACACCGAAATCGTCCAGCGCGAGCCCGCAGCCCAAGGCCTTGAGCGCACGAAGCTGGTCGAGCGCATAGTGGCGGTCGTGGATGATCGCGCTCTCGGTGAGCTCCAGCGTCAGGCGCTCGGGCGCCAGACCACTGTTGATCAAGGCGTCGTGGACGGTCTCGACCAGTTCCGGATCGGACAGATGCAGCGGCGACAGGTTTACCGCAATCGGGTACCGGTTGGGCCAGAGCGCCGCCTCGAAGCAGGCTTGGCGGATGATCCACCGGCTAAGCGGGATGATTTCGCCGAGCTCCTCCGCCAGGGAGATGAACGAGCCCGGCGGGATCAGGCCGCGCTCTGGATGCCGCCAGCGGACCAGCGCCTCGTAGCCGGTGATCTCACCCGTCCCGATGGCGGCCTGCACCTGATAGTGCAGCTCGAACGCTCCGTGTTCGATCGCGTCGCGTAGTTCGTTGGCCAGCTCGCGCCGGTCGCGCACCGCCTCGTCCATGGTTGGATCATAGAAGCAGGGCTTATCCGATCGCTCGCTCTTGGCGCGGTACATGGCAAGGTCGGCTCGCGCGAGCAGCAGGTCGGCATCGACCCCGTCTTGCGGCGCCAACGCCAGGCCGATGTTGGCGCAGATCGACGCCGAGAAGCGCTCAAAGGTGAACCGCTCGGCGAAGATGCCGGCTAGACGATCGAGGAAGGCGGTCAGCTCGCCGGGATCACCGTAGGAGATCAATGCCCCAAACTCGTCGCCGCCGAGCCGCGCGATACACTCGCCGGGACGCAGGATCTCGCGCATGCGTGCCGCCAGCGAGACCAGCACCTGGTCTCCCGCCTGATGACCGTAGGTGTTGTTGACCGCCTTGAACCGCGACAGGTCGAGCATGACGACGGCCATGCACGATGCGCCGCCCCTGCGCAGAAGGCGGCTCGCCAGATCCTCCCCGAAGCACATCCGGTTGGGCAGATCGGTGAGGCCGTCATGGAGCGCCATGCGCCGCATGCGGCCAAAGGCGTCGCTCTGCGTCTGTCCGTCGATGAGCGTGCTGATCGCGGCGCAGCCAATGAAGAGCAGGCCAGCACAGGAGGTTGCTACTGCCAGTGCCGTCATCGTTGCATGCGACAGCCCATGATTTGGGTTCAACACCAAGACCCGGATCGTCATAGCCGCCATGCCGGTGAAGTGCAGCGCGGCGACGGCGACACCGAGTAGCAGGCCGCCAATGATCCTGGATTTTATGCCATCCTTGCGTGCCGAGCTTAAGGCGAGAGCCGACAGAAGTACCGAGAACATCACCGAGGCGACGACGTAGGGCCAGTGCCACTCGACAAGGCCGTCGATGCGGTAAGCGGCCATGCCAGTATAATGCATGGCCGAGATCGCGCAGCCGATCACCACGCCGCCCACCGGCGCAGCGCGGCGTCGGCGCGACGCGGCGAGCGCCAGGCCAGGTACAGCAAGCAGGATGGCGATGCCGAGCGAGAGGAGCGTCAGGTCAGTGTCAAGCGTGACCGGGGCATCGGAGCGGAAGGCCATCATCGCGACGAAATGCGTGCACCACACCATCGTGCCGGTGCCGACCGCGCCAAGCGCGATCCAGCCTGACCGGCTGCCGCCCCGCGATCCCATGATCCGGGAGAACAATTGCATGGTCGCAGCCGAACCTAGGATGCTGACAATCACCGCCAGCGCGACGAGCCGCAGGTCGTGCTCCTGTACCAGACAAACGACGACATCAATCATGCCGCGATCTGGCCCTTGGTGTCGGCGCGGCGCTCGATCGCCTGTGCCGCCTGGCGGGCAAGACCTGCCAGATAGGCGCGCTGGTCGCGCGAAGCAGACGGACGAGGTTTGGTGTCGAGGACACACAGCATCCCCACGTCCAGAGCGCGCGTAAGCGTCAGCGGCGCTCCGAGATAGTAGCGGACGTAAGGCTCGCCGGTGACGCACGGCAGGGACCGGAAGAACGGGTCGGCCGGTGCATCGCACACCTCGAACAGATCGTCGCGGTCCACCGCATAATTGCAAAAGCCATCTTCCCGCGGCACGCAGGCGACATCGAGCCCGGTGCTTGCGCGCACCCAAAGTTGCTCATCATGCAGGATGGTCAGGAACGACATCGGCACCGCGAACGCGCTGGCCGCCTGCCGAGTAAACTGATCGAGGCCGGGCTCCACCGGCGCACCGAGGATGCCGAGGTTGCGAACGGCGCGAGAGCGCGACCGCTCACGTAGGATTTTCCACAGCATGGCCGTTCGTGCCACGCAGACCTTAACGTTTGCCTGCCGCCGCCATGGTCATTCTCATGAGAACGGCAGAGGGGCTGCGTCCCTGAACAGGCTTTCTGCTTTAGCGATCTATCTAATCAGGGATCCTCGTGCCGCTTACGCGTCGACAACATGCCGACCACATCGTTGTCGCCGCACAGGCCTCTAAGTTGACGTCCTCCCTGTTTTTTCATCCATGTTGAGTGAGAGTTTTCCGGCCCTTTGAAGCCTTCGGGCGAGGAGCTGGGACATGAAGAAGACGAGGCACACCGAGGAGCAGATCGCGTTCGCGCTGAAGCAGGCGGAGACGGGTACGTCGGTGGCGGAGGTGATCCGACCGATGGGAATGTCGGAGCAGACCTTCTACCGCTGGAAGAAGGTGTATGGCGGGTTGGGCGTAGGCGAGCTGCGGCGCCTGAAGCTGCTCGAGGAGGAGAACCGGAAGCTCAAGCAGCTGGTCGCGGACCTGAGCCTGGACAAGCACATCCTGCAGGACGTCCTGGCAAAAAAGCCCTGACGCCTGGACGACGGCGCGAACTCGTCGCGCACGTCCAGGCGTCCCATGGTGTCAGCGAGCGGCGCAGTTGCCTGGCGCTGGGCGTCGACCGGTCGTCGGTGCGCTACGTGTCGCATCGGCCGGACCAGGCACCGCTCATGCTGCACATCCGTGATCTGGCAGCGACGCGGACGCGGTACGGCTACTTCCGCATCTACATCCTGCTGCGCAGGGAGGGGTGGTTCATGAACCACAAGCGGGTCTACCGGCTTTACCGGGAAGATGGACTGAGTCTCCGGCTCAAGAAGCCCAGACGCAACGTCAGCGCCGCCAACCGCGACCGACAGCCTGCGGCCGCGGCGGCCAACGAGATGTGGTCGATGGACCCTTCGACAAGCTCAGGAGAGCCTTCGTCTCGGACGCGCTATTCGATGGCCGGCGACTGCGGGCGCTGACCGTGGTCGATGCATTCACGCGTGAGGCGCTGGCGATCGACGTCGACCAGGGCATCAAGGGTGAGCAGGTGGTCGAGGTGATGGCGCGGATCTCGTCGATCCGCGGCGCGCCCCGGACCATCCGGGTGGACAATGGGCCGGAGTTCATCTCGAAGGCGCTCGATCGCTGGGCTTACGAGAATGGCGTCACGCTGGACTTCAGCCGGCCGGGCAAGCCTACGGCCAACGCCTTCGTGAAATCGTTCAACGGGCGCCTTCGAGACGAGTGCCTGAACACGCACTGGTTCCTGTCGCTGGAGGACACCAGAGCCAAGATCGAGGCCTGGCGGCGGGACTACAACGAGAGCCGCCCTCACACATCGCTTGGCTGGCTGACGCCGGTCGAATATGCTGCTGCCGGCCATAATCGCGGCCGAATGAATGCCGGAAACTCACCCTGAGGCTGGATGAGAAACCGGGGGACCCTCACTTCTGCTTGGAGCGGAGGCGATGATGGCGCGGCAGGTGACCTGGTTGAGCGATGCAGAATGGGCTCGGATCGCGCCATTGCTGCCCAGCGGGCGGAGTGGGGCGCGACGGGTGGACGACCGGCGGGTGATCTCGGGCATCGTGCACATGCTGCGGATCGGCGCACCGTGGCGGACCTGCCCGCCCGAGTACGGGCCGTATACGACGGTCTACAACCGCTTCCACCGGTGGAGCCGTCAGGGTGTCTGGTTTGCGGTGTTTGAGGCACCGACCGGGCACTCGGGCGTGTGGGGATCGGTGGCGATCGACTCCACCTGCATCAAGGCGCACCGCTCAGCGGCGGGCGCAAAAGGGGGGCCTTCGCGCAAAGTCTCGCCATCTCGCGCGGCGGTCGCACCAGCAAGGTCCACGGATTGACCGATGAGCAGGGCCGTCCACGCGTTCTGCTGATTTCGCCCGGGAACACCAGCGACATGGTCATGGCGCCTGCCCTGATCGAGGCGGCGCACGGCCGCTTCACCAAGCTGATCGCCGACCGCGGCTACGACAGCAACGCCTTACGCGCCGCCGTCCAGGCCCAAGGGGCAGAGGTCGTCATCTCGCCCACTCGCAGCCGCAAAACGCCGTTGCCCTACGATCGCGGAACCTGTCGCGCCCGCAACCTCGTCGAACGCGTCTGGTGCCGGCTCAAGGACTGGCGCCGCATCGCTACCCGATACGACAAGCTCGCCCGCAACTACATGGCTGGCGTACTGCTCGCCGCCAGCCTTACCTACTGGTGCTGATAGAGTCCGGAGCCTAATCCGGCTGCGGCAGATGATCTGCATGGGTGTTCCGCTCCGCAAGAGCCGGCAGGTTGTCCTCAATCCAATCGGCTAGCTGTTGCACGAGAGTGGCGGCCTGACTGCCCCGAGCGGTCAACGCATAATCGACGCGTGGAGGAACCATCGCGTAGCTCCGACGACTTACCAGTCCATCGGCCTGTAGCTGCTTGAGCGTCTGTGAGAGCATCCGCTCGCTGACACCGGCAACCTGCCGACGCAGATCGCTGAAGCGAAGGGTCCCCGGTAGCAGGGCAATAAGGGTCAGCGTTCCCCAGGTACTCGTCACGTGCTTCATGATTTCGCGCGACGGGCAGTTCGGCTCGAACACGTCGCCTCGACGCATGCGATCCAAAAGGCGTGCTCCCTCCGCAGGTGTCATCTTCGAAACTAACCTTTTTGTGGGTACTTCTCTTTAGTAAGTTAGGCGCTTACCTCCGATCCATCAACAACGCGATCGCGGAGAATGCCTATGTACGCCGTCACCGGAGCCTCCGGCCAACTGGGCCGCCTAGGGTCAGGACTCGTTGATTACAGCCAGAAGATGACGGTGGCAGCGAGGGCGACGGCGGAGAAGAAGGCGGTTGGACAGCGATCGTAGCGGG
>Ga0325401_1008225_pt1 | contig 10154 bp, 9 predicted proteins | sample PopdelMetagenome_FD_205666 | JGI IMG/M metagenome (GOLD analysis project Ga0325401, IMG submission 205666) | Populus deltoides microbial communities from Bellville, Georgia, United States - Xylem-PdKOR-R2 | ecosystem: Host-associated > Plants > Phyllosphere > Stem > Wood/Secondary xylem | place...
ATAGCTAGCATATAGCTATTTAGGAGAAAGCAAACTAAATTTTGTGTAACCCCTGCGGAGAGCCACCCGTTAAGCTACTACAAATCCGATCCTTAGTATTCTCTCTGGATTTGGATACTTAACTCTCTCCCAATCAACACTTAACTTTCTCCACCCATGCAAAACGATTCGATCAACCCGGAAAACGCTGGTACTGGTTCAGGCGCTAACTACGGTACTGGCAACGCTGGCACTGGTTACAGCGCAAGCAACCCTTCTACCTCCAATACCACTTCGAGCGGCAACCTAGGCAACTCGACAACGGGCGATAACAGTTCGGCTGGTACTTCCAACTACGGCACCACGAGCGGCGATAACAACCAGCACCACGATTACAGCGCAACCCAAAAAGGTGGCGAAATTGCTGGTACTGCTGGTGCAGTGGTAGGCCGCGGCATTGATGCCGTACAAAACACGGCTGGTGATGCAGCCCGCGCCGTAACTGGCGAAGACAAGACATACGGCACTACTACGTACGGTACGTTCAAAGACCGTTCGAGCGCTGAGCGTGCTTACAACTCGCTGACCTCACGTGGTTACAGCAAGGATGACGTAAACGTGCTGATGTCGGACGATACCCGCAAGACGCACTTCGGTGACGACACCCCCGAGACTGACCTAGGTGACAAAGCTATGGAAGGTGCCGGTGTAGGCTCGGCCATCGGTGGTACGGCTGGTGCTATTATTGGTGCCATTGCAGCCATCGGTACGTCGGTAGCACTACCAGGCCTAGGTCTAGTAATTGCTGGTCCGATTGCAGCCGCCCTAGCGGGTGCCGGTGCTGGTGGTCTAACGGGTGGCCTAGTAGGCGCTCTAGTAGGCTCGGGCATCCCAGAAGAGCATGCTGCTGAGTACGAAAGCGACATCAAAGAAGGCGGCATCGTAATGGGCGTAAAACACCGCAGCGACGACGACGCTAACTACCTACGTGACGAGTTCACGAACAGCAACGCCAGCAAAGTGCGTAGCTACTAGTAATAGCTAGCCGCCCATTGAGGCGCTAGAAAGCCAAAAGGCTTCCTCTGTTCTAGAGGAAGCCTTTTGGCTTTCTAGCGTTTATTCAAAGTCAGCCAACCAAATTATTTTTTTGTTTACAATTGGCTATATCCTTTTACCTTTTCATCGTTAAAGGGATGGTAGCGCCTGCTTGTCTCCCACTGTCGAGTTGAACCGGCTCCAACGATTGGTTTACAGTTCGGGCACTTATTTAGCCAACGCACACGTTTTAGAGTCACAATCGGGCTACTTTCGTAGCTAGCACCAAGATTGACTTTTGCGTATATTTGATTTTCCTCCAATTTACATAGCATTCTATGTCTTTCCCCCGACTGAAAGTAGGGCTGTATGCTTCGTTGGTGCTGGCCATATTCGTTCTGGCCTCCTACAAGCTATATCGGCGCAACGATAACAGCATCCCTCAGAAAGATGAGGTACTAATCAAGGCTATGCTACAGGGGCTGAGCGCCGCGCACTACCAGCCTGAGCGTATCGACGACAGCTTCTCCAAGCGCGTGTTTGATTTGTACCTCAAGCGCGTAGACGTGAATAAGAAGTTCTTGCTAGCCAGCGACGTTACGCAGCTGCGTAAGTACCAGAACGATATCGACGATCAAGTTCGTCGCGGCACGCACGAGTTTCTGGACATGACCACTCAGCTCATGGACCAGCGCACCAAGGACATTCAGGCGCTCTACCGCGACATCCTGTCTAAGCCCTTCGAGTTCACTACGGAGGAGTCGTACCAGTCGGAACCCGATAAGACGTCCTTTCCTACTGATAAAGCGGCCCAGCGCGAAGAGTGGCGCAAGTACCTGAAGTTCCAGACCATGATCCGGGTCTCGGAAATGATGGACGAGCAAGCCAAGCGGAAGGAGAAAAATAACGCGACAGCCTCAACGGCCAATAACATCGTTGCTACTGCCGAGCCTGATCGCACGCCAGCTCAGATGGAAGCTGAAGCTCGCAAAAGAGTGTTGAAGTACCTCAATGAGCAGTTTAGTGATATGGCACAGACGGACGCCAACGAGCGCCTAGCTTCTTACGCCAATACCATTGCCAATACGTACGACCCACACACTGAGTATTTTGCTCCGCGCCAAAAAGATGATTTCGATGAGGCCCTAACGGGTCGTTTCGAAGGCATTGGCGCCTCGCTGCAAGAAAAAGATGGCCAAATCAAAGTAGCCGATCTGATTCCAGGTAGCGCTTCTTACCGCCAAGGTGAATTGAAAGCCGGTGACATTATCATGCGTGTGGCCCAAGGCCCTGCTGAGCCAGTGTCTGTGGAAGGACTACGCTTGGACAAAGCTGTAGCTCTGATCAAAGGCAAAAAAGGCACAGAGGTGCGCCTCACGGTGAAAAAGCCTGATGGCGCCATCAAGGTTATTCCAATCATTCGCGACGTTGTTATCCGCGAAGAGACGTACGCACAATCGGCGATGGTGAATGAAAGCGGCAAGAAGATCGGCTACATCCGACTGCCCGGCTTCTATGCCAACTTCAACGATGACAACGGTGGCCGCAACAGCGGCGAGGACGTGAAGAAAGAGCTAGCTAAGCTAAAGCAAGAAAATGCCCAAGGCGTAGTACTCGACTTGCGTTTCAACGGCGGTGGTTCTTTGCAAGACGCTGTAGAAATGGCCGGTCTATTCTTCGACAAAGGCCCTGTGGTGCAGGTACGTTCTGGCCAAGGACAAGCTACCATCCTCAACGACCGTGACCCCAGTGTGCAATACAGTGGACCGCTCGTAATCCTGGTGAACAAGTACAGCGCTTCGGCTTCGGAGATTCTAGCTGCGGCTATTCAGGACTATAAGCGTGGTATTATTATGGGTTCGGCTAGCACGTATGGTAAAGGCACTGTACAGCGCATTTTTGATTTAGATGACGCTATGCCTGCTGAATTCAACAGCATCAAGCCGTTTGGCTCGTTGAAGCTCACTACCCAGAAGTTCTATCGCATTAATGGTGGATCGACGCAGTTCAAGGGTGTTATCCCAGATATCGTTCTTCCTGATGTCTTTAGCTACCTAGATGAAGGGGAGAAAGATTCGGACTACCCATTGAAATGGGATGAGATCAGCTCTGCCCCTTACAAAGTATGGAACTCGCCTTCATTGTCGCTTGATAAGCTAAAGGCCAATAGCCAAGCGCGTGTAGCTGCTAGCCCTAGCTTCAAGCTCATCAACGACATGGTGCAGCGTCGCCGGAAGCGCAAGGACGACACGATGGTTTCATTAAAGCTAGCTACGTTCCGCGCCGAACAAGCTGAAGCCAAAGCCGAGTCCAACAAGTTTGAGCAAATCGAGAAAGGCATCCAGCCGTTGACCATTGCTCCCTTGGCAGTTGATTTGAAGCAGTGGGGCCCAGACTCGGTACAAGTGAACCGCAACTTGCGTTTCACGAAGAACTTGAAGAAGGACGTTACTCTCCGCGAAGCATTAGCCGTAATCAAAGACCAGCTCTAAGCTTCTTTTCATCTCATAGCAAAAAGCCCCGCTGACTCACGTTAGCGGGGCTTTTTGCTATAATATCGAGTTTGCTTTAATCGCTACAATAAGCAAAAAACTAGCGCTATAGTCCTTATAACAGGCCTAGCTCATATTCAACTAAATAAATTAGCTAACTTATTTTGCTTTTATGATATAACTACCTGATTTTCAATAGATATATTTACTAACAATTCTTGCCATTTCTTCGTTAAATTGCAACTAGTAAGCGTGTAGCGCTGTTTACTTAGCATGACGACGACAATGGAAAACAACATCATTCCGCTCGTAACGGACGAGCAGAAACAAGCGGAGGAAACGTGGCGCAAATCGATTCCGGCCCAGGTTTTCCTGAACTACTTTTTTGCCATCAACTATCACATCCAGGAAAACGACGACGCGCAAGGTGGCTTGCAGCATCTGCCCTACTTCCGGGCACACCAAGCTGATCTAGTCGATTCTGATGTGGCAGCCATCACGAAGTTGTTGCACGCGTGCTGGAGCACGGAGTACGCCCTGCGCGCGACAGCGGAGCTAGGTGATGAGGACTATCTGCGCAATGCCCTGCACTGGACTTTTCCGCAGGCTTACCACACGATTCTGTCTGGTTTGCAGGGTTTCCTGTATACCACCGGGGTGCGCTCTAACAGCCCTGCTCTGGTTCAGCGCGAAGTAGGTCGTTTGGTGGTACGCAATGCTTACCCACGACCCGTGTCCTTCTACGCAGCCGGTGCATACGGCGACTTTAGCATTCACCGTTTACCGCTAGCTGGTTACAAAGCCGGATTGCACATTGCGGGTAAGGAGATTGATGCGCAGGCCCAGATTGGCCAATTTCTGCGCACTACGCGCAAGCAGAAGGCCATGATTGTGCGGCAACAAGTGCAGGCCAATCCGAACACCGCCTTGCGCAGCCAGAAGACGGGTAAAGTACTCGACAAGTGGACGGCTCAGCATTGGCAGCAGATCACGTGGCGCCTAGGTTATACCACTATCTTCGATCTGCTTAGCCGCTTGCGCATCTCCCAGACTAGTCGTGAGATCGAGCGTTACGTGGAAGCTGAGATTGACTTCAAGCTCTTTCACCAGTCGCTGCTCAACATCGTGAGTTACCTCAACGGCATTCACGAGACATACATCGCCAAGGCGATGGGCTTGGAGCGCTACCGCCAAGTAGTAGCCGAACTACCAAAGCACTTGCAGCACAGCTTCGTAGCCGAGCGCTTGCGCAAACAGGTAGAGCCGACCATCACGGGCGAAGCTCCTACGCAGATGGGCATTGCCGCCTAACATTTTCCCGCTCAACTAGTTTCTTACTGCATATACACGTAAGCGCCGCTCCTTTGGGACGGCGCTTTTTGTTTGTCTACCTTTGCAGGCCTAATAACCATCTTCCTTATGCACCACCTTAGCGAACAGGAGCAGATACGCCGCCAGAAGCTGGAGGAACTCCAAAAGCTTGGCATTGAACCCTATCCCTCCGAGCTGTTCGATGTGAATTTCTATACCCAGGAAATTCTCGATAACTATCACCCCGAGTTGAACAACTTTCAGGAAGTGAGCCTCGCTGGCCGCCTGATGTCAATCCGGGTGAAGGGTAAGGCGTCGTTTGCCGAATTGCAAGACGCTTCGGGCCGCATTCAGCTCTACATCAACCGCGACGAAATCTGCCCTGGCGAAGACAAGGAGTTGTATAACACCGTGTTTAAGAAGTTGCTAGACCTAGGAGACTTTGTAGGGGTAACAGGCCGGGTTTTCGTGACAATGGTAGGTGAAACCTCTATTCACGTCACGGGCTTCAAGTTGCTCTCCAAATCACTGCGCCCGCTTCCCGTTGTGAAAGAGCGGGTAGATGAAGCAACGGGCGAGAAGATCACCTATGATGCCTTCACCGATCCGGAGCAGCGCTACCGTCAGCGATACGTAGACCTCGTGGTAAACCCGCAAGTGCGTGATGCGTTCGTCAAAAGGACGTTATTGGTGCAAGCTATGCGCAACTACTTGAACGACAAAGGTTACTTGGAGGTGGAAACTCCGATCTTGCAACCGCTGTATGGCGGGGCGGCCGCCCGTCCGTTCAAGACGCACCACAATTCGCTAGACATGACGCTGTATCTGCGCATTGCCAACGAATTGTACTTGAAGCGCCTGATTGTAGGTGGCTTTGATGGCGTGTATGAATTCTCGAAGGACTTCCGCAACGAGGGCATGTCGCGCTTCCACAACCCCGAGTTCACGCAGATGGAACTGTACGTAGCCTATAAGGACTACTACTGGATGATGGACTTGGTGGAAGAAATGGTAGAGCGCGTGGCCCTAGCCCTACACGGCAAAACAGAAGTGCAGGTAGGTGAGAACGTTATCAACTTCCAACGCCCCTGGAAGCGCTTCACCATGTTTGAATCGATTAAAGAGTACACGGGCATCGACATCACCGACATGGACGAAGCTGCGTTGCGCGAAACGGCCGCTACGCTGCACGTGCAACTCGATCCGAGCATGGGCAAGGCAAAGATTATTGATGAAATCTTTGGGGAGCATGTGGAGCCGAAGCTGATTCAGCCCACGTTCATCACTGACTATCCCGTGGAGATGTCGCCGCTGGCTAAGAAGCACCGTTCGAAGCCCGGCTTGGTAGAGCGCTTCGAGGCTATCTGCAACGGTAAAGAAATCTGCAATGCCTTCTCAGAGCTAAATGACCCCATCGATCAGCGCCAGCGCTTCGAAGACCAACTAGAGTTAGGCAAGCGTGGCGATACGGAAGCCATGGTGCTCGATGAAGACTTCCTACGGGCATTGGAGTACGGCATGCCACCCACGGCCGGCCTAGGTATCGGCATCGACCGCCTAAGCATGATCATGACGAACTCCAACTCTATTCAGGACGTGCTCTTTTTCCCTCAAATGAAACCAGAGAAAGCCGAAAAGATTACGGAGAAAACGGATAAGCCAGTAGAATAACTTGTTTGCCGGCTTTCTTAAAACGCAAAACGGCCCCGCAACCTAGGTTGCGGGGCCGTTTTGCGTTTGGCTTACTTGAAGCAGCAGTATGAAACGTACACTGGGCAGAATTAGCTTAAAAGTCGAAAAGCCTCCCGCTAAAAGATGCGGGAGGCTTTTCTTTAAAACAAGCTTACCTTTCTGATCGAAGGAAACTCCTGAAGAAGCTTGCGATGGACGAGTCTGATTTTACTAACTGGCTGATAAACCAAAAATCCAGTTAGAAGCTCCTACTGTCGGCAATTTTGCAACAAGGTACTTTTCGATCTTCTTTCAAGCTCGTTATATGTTCTTTAACGGGACTATTAAGGCAAGGTTACAAACTGGCCGATTATTTTTTCAAAATGTTATCGACAGGTCCTTCTTCGTCCCGCTCGACCGAGTTTTCGCTCGTCGGATTGTAATCGTAAGGCTGGGCTTCGGTGATGCTTGCGGCAAAATCGTCGCTAGTGGGGTCGGTGCTGCTACTGCCCCCTTGGATGGGCTGCGGTGCTTCGATGGGCGTTTGGGCTTCTTCAGGGTTTGCTGGATCGGTCATGGAGTTGCCTTCGTAAGGGCGAGCTTTCTATGTGAGTAAGTTATTTACAGATTGGGAGTTCCAACGTAGCGTCCATCGCCGGCGCTACCGTCATAATCCGAGTCAAAGTCTTCGTAAGTACCCGGTACACTTTCGATACCGGCTGCATGATCGGCAAAGGAACTAGGGCGGCTATTCGCCTTATTGCTCGCCGTACCGGTGCTGTACAGGGAGTTCAGCACGCTGGTTGCCTGGGTAAAGTCTTTCGAGCCGTCGTTGGCTTTGCCCTTGTTCGTTAGCGAGCCTAGCAGCTTTCCTAGGTCGTCGCCGAGCTTACTAACTGACTGCTTTAGGCTGGCACGGGTTCCTTCGCCCGTTTCGGGGGCCAGCAACAAGCCCGCTACTGCGCCAGCTGTGGCGCCTACCAGGAGCGAGAGAATGATCTTACCGTTATTATCTTTCATTCGCTTAGAGAGTTAGGAATGTGAGTATAGGTATTTCAACGTGTATCCTCCGCGGATGGTTAAGCAGCTTTGCTAGAACCAGCGAAAATTTATGTGCTTAAGCGCAAGTCTATTTGCTTAGGGTAATATTTTCCGAACGGGCATTTGACCTAGCACGCATGGCACGCTGGCACAAAAACAAAGAACCCTTCTCCGCGAAGGGAAAAGGGTTCTTTCATTTATAAAGCAGAAGCTGCCTGTGCTTACAATTCGTTCAGCAGCTTTACGATTTCGCTTTTGCCTTTACCTAGCTTCTGTTGCAGGCGGCCGATCAGCTCATCGCCTTTGCCTTCTGCGTAATCTAGGTCTTCGTCGGTCAGCTGGGCATACTGCTGCTGCAGCTTGCCTTTAGCTTCGTCCCAGCTACCTTTCAATTTCAGGCCGCTGCCGGGCAGCGAAACACCTAGCTCTTCTAGTTTCTCAACGTAGCCTTTGAACTTCGAATCGAGTTCTTCGCCGTATTTAGAAAGTTGTTCGCCTAGTTGGCCGCTGTACTTGGTAGCCGTGTTCTTGATGTTCTCGCGGGTTGCTTTGCCTTTATCGGGGGCGATAAGCAAGCCAGCAATGATACCAGCACCGGCACCGGCGAGAGCAGCGAGAAGGATTTTGCCTGTGTTGTCTTCTTCTTGATACGACATGATGTAGAGAGAGAATGTGTGAAAAATAGGAACAAGCGTAGGGTCGGCAGGCCACCAGGGGGAGAGAGGAAGCCAGACGGAAACCGCGCCCGTCCTTTTCGCCAATTTGCCTGCTATACGAAGCCCATCAGCAGGGGTTATAAATACGCATTAAAAAATAGTTAGACCAAAATATGCAGGCTCTTTCGCTTTCCTTTTCATTCCGAACCGTATTTTACCGCCTACAACTCGGCAGCATTGCCCTAGCCCCTACTTCTCTCTCATGCGAAAGCTTAGCTACGTTCTCCTCCTCTTGGTTAGTGCTTCGGCCTGCCAACGCGGGCCTGCCACGGCCAAAACGCCCTGTATTGACCCGGCCAAGATTCGCAAGGATGCCATATGCACCATGGAGTACGACCCTGTGTGCGGCTGCGACGGCAAAACCTACAGCAACCCCTGCATAGCGACCAATGCCGGCGTCACGTCGTTCACGAAAGGTGCTTGCGGCGGCACCAACTCTCAGTAATCACTCGCTAACCTCATGTCCGAGAAGAAATACTTCCGCCAGCAAGCGCCCTTCCGCGTGCCCACTACCGATGGCAAACTCATCGAGGAGCACATTGGCCTAGCTAGTACCCAAACTGGCGCCTACAGCGTGGCCCACATGGTAGCGCCGCCCGACTGGAGCGAGCCGCACCAAACGCCGGAATTCGATGAAGTCACGATTGTGGTACGCGGCCGCAAGCGGTTTGAAATCGACGGCGACATAGTGGAGCTAACGGCGGGCGAGTCGCTGCTGATTAAGGCAGGGGCTCGGGTTCGCTACTCCAACCCCTTCGCCGAAGAGTGCGAATACTGGTCGATCTGCGTGCCGGCGTTCAATCCCGCCACCGTGCACCGCGAAGAAGCCTAGCTTTCATCAGCGCGTATCACCTAGGTTATTTAGCCTCCATTGGCCGCGTTATTCATGGCACCAGGAAAGCATAAAAAGCCCGGCCGCAAGCCGGGCTTTTTTCTATATTTAAGCACAAGCTCAACCCCTCTCTATGGACCAGCGCATCATCAACTTATTCGACGAATACACCCATAAGCCACTCTCCCGCAAGGAGTTTATGGAACGGCTCGTGAAGCTCACGGGGGGCCTGGCATTGGCCATGTCGGCGCTGGCGGTACTCGACCCTGGCTACGTTCAAGCGGCGACCATCGCCGAGGACGACAAAGACCTGACGGTTGAGGAAGTGACCTGGCCCGGCGACAACTGCACCATGAAAGGCTACTTAGCCCGCCCAAAGGGCCGCAAGAAGCTAGGTGCCGTGGTAGTCATTCACGAAAACCGCGGCCTCACGCCCCACATCAAAGACGTGACGCGTCGTGTGGCCAAAGCCGGCTACATCGCGCTAGGGGTTGATGCCCTCTCCCCTTTCGGCGGCACGCCCGCCAACGAGGACGAAGGCCGTACGCTTATTGGCAAGCTCAATCCTCAGCAAAACCTCACCAATTACCTAGCTGCCCTCACCTACCTGCGCCAGCGCAAAGACGCTAGTGGCCGCACCGGCTGCGTGGGCTTCTGCTGGGGCGGCAGCATGGCCAACCAGCTAGCAGTGCACGACCCGCAGCTCAACGCAGCGGTGGCATACTACGGAGGCCAACCTAAGCCAGAAGAAGTACCGAGCATCAGCAGCGCAGTGCTGCTGCACTACGCCGGCCTCGACGAGCGTATCAACGCGGGTATTCCAGCCTACGAAGCGGCGCTTAAAGCAGCTGGGGTCAAGTATGAGCTCCACGTTTACGACGGTGTCCAGCACGCCTTCAACAACGACACCTCACCGGCGCGCTACAACGCCGAGGCAGCTAAGCTAGCTTGGGACCGAACCTTGCATTTTTTCAGTGAAAAGCTAGGTTAGCAGCAATAATGAGAAACTACATTAGGCGTTTTATTATTCTTGAATTTATCCTGCGAGTAATTTTATAATTACGTAGCACACATACA
>Ga0325401_1008230_pt1 | contig 10148 bp, 6 predicted proteins | sample PopdelMetagenome_FD_205666 | JGI IMG/M metagenome (GOLD analysis project Ga0325401, IMG submission 205666) | Populus deltoides microbial communities from Bellville, Georgia, United States - Xylem-PdKOR-R2 | ecosystem: Host-associated > Plants > Phyllosphere > Stem > Wood/Secondary xylem | place...
AAAAGCTAGCTTTTAGCTTTCTAACTCTAGCTAGACCACCCCCAACCCCTCCTTAAAAAAAGGAGGGGAGCTTAGGCTAGCTTTCAACTTTTAACTTTAGCTAAACAGTTCATATGCCACTTGGAACGTGTTGCAATGCGCGTCCACGATGTCGCCGATGCGTTCGGAGTAGCCGCCGCCCATGCTGATGGCTACGGGTAGTTGGTGTTGGCGGCACAGGCCCAATACGAACTCGTCGCGCTGGCGGCAGCCGTCTTTGGTGAGGGCCAGCTTACCCAGTTTATCAGTGGCTAGCACATCGACGCCCGCCTGGAAGAAGATAAAATCGGGCTGTACCCGTTCTAGGAGGCCGGGCAGCGTATCATGCAGCAACGCTAGGTAGGCCTCATCAGTCATTCCCAAAGGCAATTCTACATCCAGGTCCGATTGCTCCTTGCGAAGTGGATAGTTGGCGCCAGCGTGCATGGAAAAGGTAAATACCCGGGGCTCGTGGCGGAAAATGCTAGCCGTGCCGTCGCCTTGGTGCACATCGAGGTCGACGATGAGCACTTGCCGCGCTAGGCCGTGGTGTAGCAAGTGCAGGGCGGCAATAGCTATGTCATTGAACACGCAAAACCCCTCACCCCGGTCAGTAAAGGCGTGGTGGGTGCCGCCAGCTAGGTTCAGGGCTACCCCGTCGCGCAGAGCGTGCCGTGCCGATTGTAAGGTGCCAGCACTGCTGCTCAAGGAGCGCAGCACTAGCCGTTCGCTTTGCGGTAACCCAAGGCGGCGCACCTCGGCGGGAGAAAGTTGCTGGTCGCGCACTTTGTGCCAGTATTCCACAGTATGCACCCGCAGCAAATCTTCCTCGGAGCACAAGCCAGGGTCATAGAAGTCGGTGGGTGGCGCAATGCCTTGCCACAGCAATTGCTGATGAATCAGTTCGTATTTGGCAATGGGAAAGCGGTGGCCGGTGGGCAGGTCGAGAACGTACCGGTCGGAGGTGGCGAGGCAGGGCATGCGGTGGAAAGCAAAACGGCCGGCGGCGCCACACAGCGCCCCGAGCCTAGCTACAAGAACAAGCCTGCATACGCAGCGGAGCTAGGTGGGGTAGGAGGGAACCGCGCGCATTGGCTTTGCCGCACGTCTCGAAGCCGAGGTAGAGACGCGACACTTTGCGTCTCATTGTTGAACGATGCGCATTGAACGACCTAGGTCGCGTCGTGCGGAATAAACAACCTCAGCAACGACGAGACGCAAAATATTGCGTCTCTACACCGTTCAGGTAATTCAAACTCCTTTTCACGGGCTGTCCATAACTGGACAACAGCTGTTCGCTTCTGGACGAAAGCAAAAGTCAGGTTTTGAGGTATCGTGCTGAGCCTAAATGGGATACCTAGGTGGCATGGCTATTGGGTTACGATCTATACACATTCCTACTAAAACCCTATAAAATGAAATTCTTATACGCGTTGCTCGTGGTCTGCTTTCTGATTCCTCACTTCGGTTGGAGCCAAGAGAAACCTACTCAGATTATGCTGCTCGGCTGCGCCCATCTGCGCCAGATGTATAACAAAGACAACCCCGATACCGACGTCCTGACCGCTAAGCGCCAGCAGGAGCTAGCCGACCTAATCGGCCGCATCCGTAAGTTTCAGCCCGACCTAATTGTGGTCGAGCGCCAGCCCGAAAGCCAAGCATCCCTCGACAGCACCTACGCGCTATACCTGAACAACAAGCTCCAACTCGCTGATATGGAAGACGGCCGGGGCGAGGAATATCAAATTGGTTTTGCACTTGGCAAGCAGCTAGGTCTCAAACGGATTGTGGGCGTGAATGCGCCCGGCGGTACTTCGCAGAGTATCCTGAGCAACGGCCAGAACATCAAACTCTACCAAGAAGAAGGCGTGCAAATGCGCAATCTGTCCACGGCCAAGCAAGCCGAGCTAGACCATGGCAAGCTAAGCCTCACCGAATATATCACCTACATAAACCAGCCCGCTATTACGCAGAAAATCTACCACCTGCGCTACATCATGCCCGCCCGCGTCACCAACGGCTACTTCACCAACCCCGACGCCATGGTGGATACTGCCTTCGTGAACCCCCGCTACATCGGCGCCGAGCTGACGTCTATTTTTAAAAACCGCGACTATAAGATCTACTCTAACATCGTGACCACGCAGATGGCCCAGCAGTCGAAAAAGATCTTGGTAATCATCGGGGCGGCGCACATCGGCTCCCTACAAAGCATCTTCCGCGACGATCCTGCCTACCAGCTAGTGCATGCTACCAATTACCTAGGTAAAGTGCGGGTAGCGAGCAGCGTGGTGCAATAGCACGCTCTTTTCTCAGAAATAAGCTAGGTAAGAAAAGCTTCTCTAAAACATCATGCTGATCGAAGCAGCTCAGCATGATGTTAGAAGTATGCTAAACCAGCTTCAAAACTAGTTGTTAGCTTACATTATTTCATGCTTAGTAAATCTTTTACTTCGCACTATTTAGTGTTTAATTGATAAGTATTATTTACTAACAAGTTGAGGGATTTTACTTCGGTCTGAAATGGAATAATGTGTCTGATTAAAAAAATATAGAAAATATTTTCATTGGCTATTGACTTTAAGAAAATAACCTTTCTATATTTGTCACGTTCAAAACACAAAACCTAACGCGACTCTAAAGTCAACCCTCGTCATGCGGCGCCACGAATCAAATTTTCAAACCATGCCCAGTCAGCTGAAGCGCGATATTCAGCCGGGGTTCGGCGCGTATGAAATGAGGTAGGTTTACCTGATAGAAACCAACCATATGAAACGCCCGAACCCACCTAGGTTCGGGCGTTTTTCTTTTTCTTCTATCCTAATCAATTACTTCCATGACGACCACTCATCACCCCTCCCTTTGCTTGGCAGCCGCATATTCAGCCCAAGAGCTAGGGCGTTGGTGCGGCGTCTTGGACCAGCTACGAAAGCTAAACTGCGGCCGAAAACGTAGCTAAGATTACCGATTAATTCACGATTCGTGTATTTCTAAATCGGCTTTATTTATTGGGTTTATTTTTCTGTATTAATCATCAATAAATGATGGTCTGGGAAAATATTGCCTGAAAATTCAGTTTGATAATAATTTATTAACGGCAATTAATTCCGCTGGAATTGCCGAACGGATGGTTACACCCTTTTACCAACGCTGCTATGTACGAAATCTTCAGATTGTCCTTTAATAATTCGGCGCCCATGGCCCCTTCGTCTGATTTATCACTCGGTAATAAAACCCGCGCGGGAACGACCAACCGATGTCTAACCGAAACAAACCCTTATCCCGCGAAGCCACCGAAACCCAGCAAGCCGTAGCCGTACTGGCGCGACGTAATGACTGGCGTAAATGGTCGGCCTCGCGCCAACTCGAATACCTGTGCGCTTGCGAAAGCGCACCCCCGGAGCTAGCCCAACAGCTAGGCCCCGATTACGCCCTCGCCCGGCTCTACCACGCTTGCACCCACAATCAACCGGTGGCGGAACGCAAACGCCGGCAACAGGTGCTGCTCGACCTAGCCGCTAAACGTACGGCCGTGCTTCAACGCTCCGAAATGTGCGTTGCGGTGGCCACGCTGGTGGCACATTACCCCTGGCGACTGCGCGAGCTAGCCGACTGGGTGCCGAAAAGCAAAAATGCCTATCGGCAGCTCGAAAGTCTAGTAAGTCACTTTTTCGATGGCTACGGCGACCTACCCGGCTGGGTAGTAAACGCTTGGTTGTCGGAGCGAATGTGGGACGGCGGGGTAAACATAGCCGACCTAACCATCCACTTAGGGCGTGGCAACGCGCTACGTACTTTTCGCGGGCTGCCGGTGCCTCTGATCAAACGACTGGAGCACGAAATGCGCCAGGCCCCGGCCGGTTGCACCTTCATCGAAGCCTTGCGCTACGCCCAACTCGCCGCCCGCGACGCGTTGGAATGGCTAGGGTTGGTGCTGGAAACCCGCTTCGGACGAGAAATCAGCCCCGATGATGCGTTCTGGCTCGGTGTGGTCGACTTCTTTGCCGCTGCGCCCATGGTCGACCCGCGGCAGTTTAGCCCCGTCTGCGACTGGATTCGCCAGAAGCGCAGCATGGGCATTGGGCTGGAGCCGCCCCAACCCGGCTTCTCGCTCAAGGGACGCACCATGGCTAGCGTTATTGCCCAGATGGAGCAATGGCACCGTAGCCTAGGTAGGGTGCGCCGCCACAATGGGCATGAGCGGGCAGCTACATGGCCAACACTGCCCGTTTCCGACTTCGTCAGCGGTGCCGATCAGCAGGTGACCATCACCCAGCTCCGCACTTATGGGGAGCTGGTAGAGGAAGGACAAGCGCTGCACCATTGTGTGGCTTCTTACCTAGCCTCTTGTCAGCGCGGCAAATGCGGCATCTTCTCCCTGAAGGTGAACGGGGCACGCGCCCTGACGCTGGAAGTGCTGTGGAACCGCACCATCGTGCAGATCCGGGGCCGCTACAACCGGCGCATGGCCGTCGATGAGTGCTTCTGGGTGAGCCGGTGGGCTACGGAGGCGCAGCTGCAAGTCAGCAAACATGCTTAAAACCGCAGGAACTCCACACCTAGGTCATTTTTCTCTTGCTCTATATAATCTGAATTACACTTTTACGCTTATGCGCTTCAACTTTAGCTTCCGCAAAAACCAATCGGCGCCGGTGCTCAACCACGAAGGCGCCGCTGCTTACCAGCTCACGCCCGCCCTCGAATTGTACGCTGCCGTGGCTACCGCCGCGCTCAGCGATCAGTTTTACGAGAAGGCCGATACGCGGCTGGCGCGGTTGCGCGAGCTAATAGCGCAAAACGAGCCGTTGTTTGTGGCGCGCTTGGCGGTGTATGCTCGCGAAAAGCTCCACCTGCGCTCGGTGCCCTTGGTGCTGACCGTGGAGCTAGCCCGCCTGCACCGCGGCGACAACCTCGTGAGCCGCCTCGTGGCCCGCGTGGTGCAGCGCGCCGACGAAATTACGGAGTTGCTAGCTTTCTACGCCCTTGCCAACGAGCGCCAAGGTACCAACGGCAAAGCACCCGTGAAAACCCTCAACCGCCTCTCCAAGCAGTTGCAGAAAGGCCTAGCCCTCAGCTTCAACCGCTTCGACGGCTACCAGCTCGCCAAGTACGACCGTGCCGGGCAGGTGCGCCTCCGCGACGCCTTGTTCTTGGTGCACCCCCAGGCCAAAGACGCGGCTCAACAAGCCCTGTTCGACCAGTTGGTGCGCGGCGAGTTGCCCACGCCTTACACTTGGGAAACGGAGCTATCGGCCCAGGGCCAGCAGACGTTTGCTAACGAGGCGGAGCGCCAAGCGGCCTTCAAAGCCAAATGGGAGGAGCTGATCAGTAGCGGCAAGCTCGGCTACATGGCCTTGCTGCGCAACCTGCGCAACGTCCTCGAAGCCGATGTGTCGGCCAGGGCAGTGCAGAAAGTATGCGCTACGCTCGCTGACCGCTCAGCGGTGGCGCGCAGCAAGCAGTTGCCGTTTCGTTTCTTGGCGGCGTATCGCGAAGTGCTGGAGTTAAAATCCGGGCGCGTGCCGGGCGTGCTGGCGGCTTTGGAAACGGCTATCAGCCACTCTATTGCCAACCTGCGCGGCTTCGATGCTAACACCCGCGTGCTCTTAGCTTGCGACGTGTCGGGCTCGATGCAGCAACCCATCTCGGCGCGCAGCAAAGTGCTGCTCTACGACATCGGGTTGGTACTGGCCATGCTCTTGCAAAGCCGTTGTCAGCACGTCGTGACGGGCATGTTCGGCAACATTTGGAAGCGCATCAGCTTGCCCAGCGGGCAGGTGCTCCGCAACGTGCAGGAGATGTATCGCCGCGAAGGCGAGGTGGGCTACAGCACCAACGGCCACTTGGTCGTCTACGAGTTGCGGCAGAGCCGGGAAGTGGTAGATAAGGTGATGATTTTCACCGACTGCCAACTCTGGGACAGCACCGGCCAAAACGGCTCCTTGTCCGCCGAGTGGCGCGAATACCGCCGCACGGTGGCGCCCCAGGCGCAGCTGTACCTCTTCGACCTAGCTGGCCACGGCACCGCGCCGCTGCAAGTACGTCGGGAAGACGGGGTGGCGCTCATTGCCGGCTGGTCGGATAAAGTATTCGACGTGCTGGCCGCGCTGGAAGACGGCGGCTCCGCCCTCACAGAAATTGAAAAGATAGAATTATAGCGCATCTCCGGCCCTGTAAGTAGCTCTGCATCAGACAGGGACGGAGGTGATGCAAGCGGCGCCGGGAGCGGCAAACTTATAAAGCGGCTGCCGCTCCCGGCAAAATATCAACACACCAGCATGAACCGCGAACAACGACAACAAGCGGCCATTCAGACCCTTGAGGCGCTAGACCGAGGCTACTACGACCTAGCTTCGGGGCAGAAAATAGATATCAGCTCTTGGCAAACCGCTGCCGAACAAGCAAGCGCTTTGTACCGGCCCGCCGATGTAGCGGAGATAATCCGAGTATTCGAACAGCCAGCTGGCGCTCCGGCTGAGGTGCGTGTGTACAACGCCACCACGCTGGCCGCCACGGCCGACTTACGGCAGCAGTTTGCGCGGGTAGCGTGCCTCAACTTTGCCTCGGCGCGCAATCCCGGTGGTGGGTTCCTCGGCGGAAGTCAGGCGCAGGAAGAAAGCCTAGCCCGGTCGTCGGGACTGTACCGTAGCATTGCGCAGTTCAGCGAAATGTACCGGCACAACTCTCAGGCAGGTAGCAACGGCTTGTACAGCGACTACGCCATCTACTCGCCCGGCGTGCCCGTGCTCCGCGACGACAACGGCGCGTGGCTCGAACAGCCGTACCAAGTTGATTTTATCACGGCGCCGGCCGTGAATGCCGGGGCGTTGCGCCAAAACGCCCCGCAGCTACTGTCGCAGTTAGCACCTGTGATGAAACAACGCATTCGGTTGGTGCTTGCCTTGGCTGCCCGCCACCGCTGCGAAGCCTTGGTACTCGGCGCTTGGGGTTGCGGCGTCTTCGGCAACGATCCGCTGCAAATCGCCACGCTCTTTGCCGAGGCCCTTGCCGAACCTAGCATCCGCAGGCAGTTCCAGCGCATCGATTTTGCGGTGTTTGATACTCGCCCCCCTTACCCGACGCTCCAGGCTTTCGAGCAGGCGTTAGGGCATCTAGTCTGAAGGCTTTTTTAGAAAACTACTCCCATGCAATTCACCCCAATAAATCGATAACAACACTTCCCAGCTAGCCTAACAGGGTGCCGTAAGCGGGCGCTACTTCGTGGTCTGGTTTTCGGCGTCACAGCGTGGCGTCTCGCAGGTTCGAATCCTGCTCCCCGGCCTAAAGGCTTGGGGGATGAAAACATGCCGCCGGCTGCTTGTTGCCCCTGTTAGGTGAAATGGTGAGTTTACAGGTTGAGAATAGGTGCACAACAACTTCACCATTCACCATTTCACTATCTCACCGTCGGGTGTCGTAGCCACGTGTTACTTCGGGTCGCGAGTTCGAGTCTCGCCAGGACTGCTTCGTTTACAAATACAGTCCTGTAGCTCAGTTGGTAGAGCAGATACGCAGGCGTTTTTTACCCCGACGGATTTCTTCTTACTCACCAGGTGCCGTAGCTCAGCCATACTTCGCGCTTTTAACGCCCAGGTCGCGGGTTCGAATCCCGCCAATTGATCCTAGCTAGGGTCGGTTGTAGCTCAGTTGGTAGAGCAGGTTTTAGAGGCTAGGCGCTTGTTGCCCCGGTGAGAAATAGACAAGCTAATTGGGTGCCGTAGGAAGGCTTACTTCGGATTATAATGTCGAAAGATATGCGGGTTCGAGTCCCGCCTTGTGGTCCCTTGTGGGCGGCATGTGGCGAAACTGGTAGACGCGTTATATAGCAGCCTTCCACTTGTTGCCCCGAGTAGTGAAATAATGAAATGGCGAGGTGGTGAATGTCATAAGTGAGAATAGTAGAACGACAAACTCACAAACTCACTATTTCACCATCTCACCTCATCACCTGACAGGTGCCGTAGCAAAGTCTTACTTCGCTTGGGGCGCTGGGGTCGCGGGTTCAAGTCCCGCTCGTCCTTCGGGGCGGTAGCTCAGTTGGTTAGAGCACAGTTTCGTGGCTTTGCGGCTGTTGCCCTGTCAGAATTATTGGAATACCAGAAGGTGCCGTAGGGTAGTCTTACTTCGACTCAAAATCTAACGCGGCTACTCAGCTGTTGCCCTTCCCGCCTTCCACTCAACCTAGCCGGATGCCGTAGGCGAGCGTTCCTTCGATTTCCATTCGCAAACAGCACGCTCGTCGTTTGTTGCTCCGGCTAGCTAGGGTTGTGTTTCGCGTAAACAGTTAATAAGCACGCTACTATGGAAACAAGATTTACCCTTAGCCCATTCGTGAGGAAAATTCTGCGGCTTTTTTCTAGGCATCTGCATCGCTTCGCCGCGCTGAAGTGCTTGGATAGGTAAAAAGAATCTGGCGCCCAAATTGACCATATGCCTTTGTGCTCTTGCACCATCATCATAAGGGATGGCAGGCACCTAGGTTGCAAGTACTAATTTCTGCTAAAAGCAGTCAAGGTCGTTGGCTTATCAGGGCCAAGGACAAACGAAACCCCATCATGGCTCAACAACTACGTGGCAACGACCTCCGCCAACTCGGATTTCCGGAAGGCCGTGCCATTGGCTTAGCGCTGGCACAATTGCAGCGCAAGCACTTGAAAAAACTCTCCCACACCGAGCAGTTGAATCTGCTCGGAACCTTGCTGAATAACCCCAACGAGTACTTAACCGACCTCGACTGGAGCCACACGGCCGCCGCGCTGCTGCCGCCCCCAAGCCGCCACATTCCCCTCGCCGAGCGCAAGGAATACGCCGTGTTCGGCCCCGAGTACATCGACCAGGGCGCCATCCACCAGATGGAAACGGCCATGAAGCTGCCCGTGACCGTCGCCGGCGCCCTCATGCCCGACGCCCACCACGGCTACGGCCTGCCCATCGGCGGGGTGCTGGCCACGGATAATGCCGTGATTCCCTACGCCGTAGGCGTCGATATTGGGTGCCGCATGGCCTTATCGGTGTACGCGCTGCCACCCAAGCACCTGGAGCAACGCGTGCAGGAACTACGTAAGATCTTGCTCGATAACACCAAGTTTGGCAATCGCGACGTGTTTCGCTACGGCCAAAAGCTAGACCACGCCGTCTTGGAGCGCGACGAATTCCGGAGCATTCCATTTCTGCGCAACAAGCAGGAAACAGCGGCGGCGCAAATCGGGACTTCGGGCGGCGGCAACCACTTCGTGGAGTTCGGCGTGATCGACATCACCGACCCGCAAAACGAGCTCGGCGTGCCGGTGGGCCAATACCTAAGTCTGCTCTCGCACTCCGGCTCCCGCGGCCTGGGGGCGAGCATTGCCAACCACTACACCAAGCTGGCAAAAGACGTGTGCCAACTGCCCGCCGAAGCCCAGCACCTAGCGTGGCTCTCGCTCGACACGGAAGCGGGGCAGGAGTATTGGGCGGCTATGAACCTAGCCGGCGACTATGCCTCTGCTTGCCACCACCAGATTCACCAGCGCATTGCCAAAGCCCTTGGCGAGCGTCCGGCGGGGAAAGTAGAAAACCACCACAACTTCGCCTGGAAAGAACGCCTAGCTGATGGCCGCAACGTGGTGGTACACCGCAAGGGTGCCACGCCCGCCGGCGCGGGGGTACTCGGCATCATCCCCGGCTCCATGACGGCTCCTGGCTTTATCGTGCGCGGTCGGGGTGAGGCGTCATCGTTGGCGTCGGCCTCGCACGGCGCCGGGCGGGCCATGTCGCGGACGCGGGCCAAGCAGGAGCTAGGCGAAGCCGAAGTGCGCCAGTACCTCGCCGACGCCGGCGTGTCGCTCATCGGTGGCGGCGTAGACGAAGCACCCCAGGTGTACAAAGACATCTTCGCCGTGATGCGCAGCCAGCAGCAACTCGTGGACGTGCTCGGCACGTTCACCCCGCGCATCGTGCGGATGGAAGGCGCTAGCTCCTAGGTGCCCGTCGTACTTGATGTAAAAGGCAGCATAACCTAGGTTGTGCTGCCTTTTTCTGTGCGTGACTGGTAATAATGACAAAAGGATCTGCCCTTACCTCGTGGATGTATCCCTGTAATCGGTGGCTGTGAAAAAGCCAAACGCTAAACCTGCTCGTGCAAAGAAATA
>Ga0325401_1008231_pt1 | contig 10145 bp, 12 predicted proteins | sample PopdelMetagenome_FD_205666 | JGI IMG/M metagenome (GOLD analysis project Ga0325401, IMG submission 205666) | Populus deltoides microbial communities from Bellville, Georgia, United States - Xylem-PdKOR-R2 | ecosystem: Host-associated > Plants > Phyllosphere > Stem > Wood/Secondary xylem | place...
TCGCAACACAAAGGTGTATTCTCTCAGTGTAGTGGGGGAGGAAGAGATATTCCAAGAGGAGGATGTTGAAGCAGAGCAAGCTCTCAGTCGAGAGGTCACATCTCACATTTCTTTGGATGCGCTGGAAGGAACTGTTGGTCTTAACACAATGAAAGTCAATGGAAAAATGGACAAAACTACCGTGTGCATCTTGATTGATTCGGGCAGCACCCATAATTTCTTAAACATGGTAGTAGTAAGGAAGCTGCAATATCAGTTAACTCCTATCAAACCGATGATAGTGCAGACGGCAAATGGAGATAAAATGGTCTGTAAATCCATGTGTAAGGGTCTCAGATGGAAAATGTAGGGGATTAGTTTTCAGGCGGATGTTTTTATCATTGACCTCAACAACTGTGAAACGGTCTTACGAATCCAATGGCTCTCTCTCTTGGGAGACATACTTTGCAATTACAAACATCTATGGATGTCCTTTGACTGGCAAGGACAAAGGGTCTTATTGAAGGGCGAGAACCTACCCAAGTTTCAAAGTATTGAATTGAAAAAATTAAGTGCTTGGGTCAAGAATGGCCAGCCAGTGGAAGATTACTTACTCTTTAGTCTACAATTCATGGAAAGAGAAGAAGGTTCCAAGGGCAACAACTCACAGTTTCAGGGTGTTACTGAAGCCTCCCTGCAAAGTCTACTAGAATCCTACCAGGATGTGTTCTAGGAACCTAAAGGGTTGCCACCCTTGAGGGATCATGACCACAAGATTCCACTTAAGACAGGAAGTGAAGCAGTGAATCTCAGACCTTACAGATATTCGGGGTTACAAAAAGACAGTTTGGAGAGGATGGTGACCGAAATGTTGGATACTGGGATCATTAGGACTAGCAACAGTCCGTTCGCGTCTCTAGTTATTTTGGTGAAGAAAAAAGATTCAACTTGGCAGTTATGTGTGGACTATCGTGCTTTAAATCAACTCACTATCAAAGACAAATATCCCATCCCCATGATTGAGGAATTGTTAGAAGAGCTGGTTGGGGCTACTATATTTTCCAAGATCGACCTTAAATCGAGTTATCATCAGATTCGTATGGCAGCAGGAGAAGAATTCAAGACTGCATTTCGCACCCATAGTGGCCACTATGAATTTTTGGTTATGCCCTTTGGGTTAACCAATGCCCGAGCTATCTTTCAGAGCCTCATGAATGAAGTTCTCAGGAAACACTTGCGAAAATTCATTCTAATGTTCTTTGATGACATCCTCGTGTACAGTCAGACTTTGATTTACCACTATGAGCACTTCGAGATGGTTCTGAAATTATTATGAGCACATCAGCTGGTGGCCAAAGCTACCAAATGTTTTTTTGGTCATTCACAGGTGGAATATTTGGGACACGTCATTACTGAACAGGGTGTGGCAACTGATCCTTTCAAAATACAAGCAATTGTGGATTGGCTTATTCCTCAAAATCTGAAACAGTTGAGGGGATTTTTGGGATTAACTAGTTATTATCGTAGGTATGTTAAGGGATATGACAGCATCAGTAAACCATTAACACTGTTACTCAAGAAGGACACTGAAGGGTGGAATGAGGAAGCTACCAACACATTCAATCAATTGAAGGCCTTAATGACTAGTGCTCCTGTATTGGCCCTTCCTAATTTCACCAAGGCATTTGTTGTGGAAACAGACGCTTCTCTGACAAGTATAGGGGCAATTCTGTTATAAGAAGGCCACCCAATTGCTTTCATAAGCAAATCTTTAGGGGTAAAACAACAAACTCTCTCGGTTTATGAGAGGGAAATGATGGCTATCTTATATGCGGTTACTAAATGGAAGCATTATTTGTGGGGAAGGCACTTCCATATCCGCACTGACCACATCAGCCTCAAATATTTGCTACACCAAAAACTGACTACACCAGCTCAGCATCTATGGGTGGTTAAGCTCCTGGGATACGACTATGACATTGAATACAAACAGGGAAGAGAGAATGTGCCAGCTGATGCATTATCCAGAATTTCCAACCAGGAACTATATGCTCTAACTACTTCCATGATATCTACCAGCTTGATAGAGGAGGTTAGAAGTTCTTATCATAATGATCCTATGATTCAGACCATTATCAAGGACTTACAAGGTTCTGCGGACTCCCACCCACACTATACTTGGGTTCATGACCATTTGAACAAGAAGGGCAAGGTGGTTGTCGGTAATAATATGGCATTGCGAAGTCAGATCATTTCCTTATTTCATAACTTAGCCATGGGAGGCCATTCTGAAATGACAGTGACATCTAAGACTGTGGGCAACTTATTCTATAGGAAAGGGCAACAAAAACACATTAGATAGCATGTACGTGAGTGTATCGTGTGCCAGAGAAACAAGCATGAGAATATGGCAAGCCCTGGCCTTCTACAACCCCTGCCTATCCCTATTGCACCATTCATTGATATCAGCATGGACTTCATGGAAGGTCTACCTAAATCAGAGGGAAAGGATGTCATCATGGTCATAGTGGATCTATTCAGTAAATATGCTCATTGTGTGGCACTTAGCCACCCCTATGCAACACCTATAATTGCTAGAGCATTCATGGACAACATCTACAAACTCCATGGAACACCGACCTCTATTACCAGTGACAAATACCCAGTGTTTCTTAGCAGGTTCTTGAAAGAGTTATTCAGCAATCAAGGGGTCAACCTCCACCATTCTACAGCGTATCAACCACAAGTTGATGGCTAGACCGAAGTGGTGAACAAATGCATTAAACATTATCTAAGATGCATGACGGGGGATTGTCCTACTCAGTGGGCAAAATGGTTGCCTTTGGCCGAATGGTGGTATAACACCAACTACCATTCAGCCACCAAGATGACTCCCTACGAAGTGCTATATGGTTTCCCTCCTTCCATTCATATCCCCTATTTTTTCAAGGATTCAGTAGTGGCTTCAGTGGACGAGTATTTAAACACTAAAGAGGAGGTAATTAAAAGAGTCAAGGCACATTTACAACTCGCACAACACATGATGACTATGATAGCAAACAGGAAAAGAAGTGATTGCAGTTTTGAAATTCATGATTATGTATACCTCAAATTGCAACCATATAGGCAATAATCCACATCATACAGATCATCTTAAAAACTAGCAGCTAAATATTATGGGCCATACTAGGTTATTGCGAAAATGGGCGCGATGGCTTATAAGCTTGAGCTTCCATCATCGTCCATGATTCATCCCGTGTTCCACGTCTCTCAACTCAAGAAGCATGTGGGTAATCAAGCAGTGCAAAGATCTCCTCCGATTACTCATCAAGGTCCCACTTTGCAACCTCGTGTTATTTTGGATAGACGAATGACTCGGCACAACAATAAGGCAGCTATGCAAGTTCTTATTCATGGGGCAGAACTGCCACCTGTAGATGCGACTTGGGAGTTCACCATTGATTTGAAGCTCCGATTTCCAATTTTCAACCTTGAGGACAAGGTTGGTTTCGTGGGGGAGCAATTGTTACAAGCTGAAGAAGGAGCAAAAGATAATGGCGCGCTTTAATTCAAAAGAAAGCTACTGTGCTCATTTACTTTAAACGCATCATTTTATTATGTCTTTAAACACACCGTCTGTTGTTATTAAAACTCATAGTTTAGATGAGTCAATACTCACCGTTTCAGTAAGGCTTCCCATTCTGTTACAAGAGGAAGTATATAACGTGTGTCTGTTGCATGAAACAAAAATATATACAATGAGAAATGAATGATTTCCTGGAATTAAAGAACACCCCGATTGCACCTTCCCCTGTTCTTTATCATTCCCCTCAACAAGGGCTACTCAACCCAACTGACTCCGGTCGTCCCCCAAACCACCACTGCACACAGACTTCCCTGTTGCAGAGCCCCTTAGTTATAGGATCGTTAAGTGTGTCGCATGTAACAGATAGTTATTCATATTTGCAGGTCGATTAGAACCACAACCAACATGACAAGCTTTTGTAAGTTAACTAGCATTTTCTAATGTGGAGATAATCAATTACATTAAAGCAGTGATCTTGGCTTGTAAAATATTCCTCAGAAAAAACTGCTTTATCCAGCTTTGAGGTATCCAAATTTACAATTCCAGTTCAGGTGCACAATTTACCAACAGTCGACTCTCCACAAGAACATGAACCATTTACAACGTGGTAGAAACAATTTTGATCCCTCATCACAATCTTACGTCCTGTGATCTTAGAAATCAACTTTGTCACACCATGACAATCAACGCACACCCGTAAATTCTTTACTGTGTTTATTGTTGTGCCTGGGTTGGTACTTTCAAGTCCAAAAGCGATGGCAAGTTTCTCGCTATGTACTCCAAGTGACTGCTCCTTTGGTACTTCCTCCAAGGTCATGTAATACGATATAGTCTATGGGTTGGTTATAACCATTAGTTTTAAGCCAACCATCTATCTCCTCCAACATTTCATAGATCTCCTCTTTTTCAATATATAACTGTTTTTATGCAATTTACAACTTATAATTTGCCTTGACAAATAGGCCACAAGCATCAAAAATCATCTTGTCCAAGTATACGACAATATTATTCCAGGACAAAAAAGCCAAGTATAAGACAATATTATACCAGGACAAAAAAGGCCATCCTGCCCAAATATAAAGGAAATGCCCTAACATGAAGGCCTTATTCCTCTCATATTCACAGGGCTACCTTATCTAGGTATAAAGTAGAAAACAAAATCAATTTGGTTATTTGGTTCAAACCAAATCGATTTGGTTTGTGTCGGGTTGGTTTTTTGGCATTGAAAATCATAAAACCAGAAAACAAAATCATTCATATTGTTCATCCAAGCAACATCTGGTCGGATCAAATCATAACAAACAAGATCATCAATTTGATATTTTCGAGAATGACTGGACTTTGCATAAGCTAGGGATTGCATTGGTTCTATCGAGAATAACTCCCTTGTGCTTCAAATCTTGTTCCTTTAAAAATTTACAGAGTTCCCCATTGTCTTTATTTTTGTAGCATGTTGACTTAACCAAGCTAGAGATTTGCAAGTTTCTTGGATTTTTTCTCTTTTAGTTTTTTCAGTTAATTTCTTTTTGATTTTTTCAGTTTAATCGATTAATCGATTTTTTTAACACTCATAATATAAAGACACCCTTAACCCATTACTCAAACAACCTCAACAAGCATCGTCATCATGGGCACTTTGAAAATTTTTCCAAGTCTTGAAATTGTAGGGCTAAAACCTACGAAAGCATTATACTTGTCTAGGTAAATTAGAAGGAAGGTTATCCTTAGAAACACTTTTTTATATCAGAGCCTAGATGCATGCTAGTCTTAGAAATTTTCTAAGAATTGGACGATGGATCTCCATTTCCTATTTGAGTCTTAACAATATGTTGGCCCTAAGATTTTTCTAAATATTGAGATTTTAGATCACATTTTCTATGTGGTTCTTAACAATATGTTGGCCTTTAAAATTTCATAAGTGTTGGGACTTTATATTTTAAAATTATGAAAAAAAAAAGGTTTGTTGGACCATGAATACAATTGTCATAACCCAATTTTTGACCTATTTTAATCATTATTATTATTTTATTTACTGAAAAAAATTGATGATGGAAAAAAAATAATAATAATCATGGAAAAACAGGTAAAATGAAATAAATGAAAAATGAATTAAAATTTGGGTTAAGGGCAAAATGATTGAAAGTTTTGGAATTTAATTAAACTTTGAAATTAATCTAATTAAGCTTGAAATTAATTTAATTAATCCAATTAAGGGTTTAATTGGAGATTTGATAAATTTTTAGACTTAATTAAGCTTGAAATTAATTTAATTCATCCAATCAAGGGTTTAATTGGAGAATTGATAAGTTTTGAGACTTAATTAAGCTTGGTATTAATTTAATTAATCCAATCAGGGGCTTAATTGGAGAATTGATAAGTTTTAGACTTAATTAGACTTTGGATTTAATTAAATTAATTAAATCAGGGACTTAATTGAAGAAATATTAAAGTTTGGGGTCAAAATTACAAAATTAAAATCCAAGGATCACATTGAAAATGGCGCGCAAATGTAGGGGCCAATTACAGTTTGAAGTAGGGGCTTAATTACAAAACATTTAAAACTTCAAGGGCCAAAACGCAAATAATCATTAAACTTCAAAACGGCGCCGTCTGTGGATACGCTGTTCATCTTCTGCAATGGACGCCCACTGTTGCCATCGCTGCCATTACACCTGCAATCAATGGTTGGAAGAAACGGATTGTTTTCTGGCTATAAAAGCTAGAGAACAAAAGGTCATAGGGGGAGGAAGAAAAAGACAGAACCAGGGAGTGAGACGGAGAGAAACCGAACCAGGGAAAATTTTGGTCCATCAACCAGCAGCACCTCGTGCTTTTACCACCATTGTCTCCGTCTTAGACGGAGAAGATCGGACAGAGAACTAGAAAAGGGAACAAACCGGAGGAGAGGAAGTAACACTGGGAACACCACCAGACGAGCAAAAACAGAGAGGAAACGAAGCAGACACAAGGGGGAGAAAACGAACACCTAAGGAAGAAAATAGATGACTAAACCCAGCTTTGGTTTAGTTCCAGATTCAAGCATAACACAGAATAAAACAGAGCAAGAAAACAAAGAAAGAAGAACCACCCGAGAGAACCGGCATCGTCATCTTCTTAATTCCTCCATCCCAAGAACTGAGAAAACAGAGGAACACAAAGAAAAAGCAGAAAAGGCGGTAGGAACGGCAGCAAAGGAAAGCAGAAGGCAAGGTCAGATGCAAACAGGAGGAACCACTGCGCTGCAACCATCTTTGTCGTCTCCAGAAGCAGGTACGCCCATCCCACTTTTTATTCTCCGTGTTCAATAAAACATTGAACACAGTGTGAAGGTAATTTAATTACCTTCACACTGTGTGCATCTTGCCCAGCCGGGTCGCTGGCTTGGGCTAGTGACCGGGCCGGGCCAGGCTGGCTGGGTCCAGCCCAAAAAAAAACTAAAAAATTAAAAATTAAAAAAAACAGAAAAAATAAAAATGTGTATGCATGAATAACAATAATGTAAATTTATTGGTTTATTCACCAACACCAGAGTTGGGAATAAAAATACTGGTTTAAATTTATATTATTTTTATTCGTTATATTTTATTTTATTTAGCTAGAAAATAAAAAATATGTGCATGCGTAAAAAAATAATTTTTTTATGTGAATATTTACTGGCGCTAGAGTCAGGAATATTATAAGTAAATTATCACAGCATAAACTAATAAACATTTAGCAATTTAAGACAAAATCAGCAATGCAGTCTGCCTCAGGCAGAACGTTTAAGGGGTGATAATATCTTCCCTTTTACGTAACCAATCCCTAGCCATAGAATCTCTGATGACCAGTTAGGGTTTCTAGTGACCATAATACGAGGTGGCGACTCCTCAAACAAGACCTTTTCCCCTAAAAGAACAAGATGCCAGATATCTATTCTTTTTCCATAATCGAGAATTATTTTGTGGGCCGCCGCGATGTCGGGTGCGACAACAATGCATACAATAATAGTGACAACTACAACACTTACAAATAAAGAAAATACATTTGAAGTTCAAATATACAAGACAATTCAAAAGATCACAATGAGGTAAGTATTCATGCACATCTTAAAACATCCCACAAAAACTGAGGCCAACATACAAAATAAAAAATAGCATAATACACAATTTAGTCAACAATATCAAATTCACTAGATGAGTTCTTCTTACATATCACCCTTTAAGGTTCATTGTCCTCTAAAACCTATGTTTCTTTTCAACTGAAAGAGGGACCTGATGTTTTTCCATAACCTTCTAACACTTTCTCGAGAGCTCTTCTTTACCACTTCAACCTTTAAGTCTTCCTTCTCAACATAAAAAAGATACTCTCCTCGGATAGCTACCTTAATACACTAGAGGTATATCTCTTTATAGTCATGAGCTTTCTTAGTGATAAAAACTTGGGTGGGGTCAACAACAATTCTTTTAGACTTGTTGGAAAAATATAACTCCCCTATTAGCTCTACCGGTAGTCTCCACTATATCTCATAACTTGGGAGTTCACCTGAACATGTTGGACAACTCTTATTGGAAGTTCTTTATAGCCCTTAGGCTAACAACTTCCTCAACAACACCATTTTTATCTCTAACTTGCTATTAATGACGCCTTTAACTCCGAGTCTCTCTTTGTCATATTCCATTCAATAAATTTTTAAGGATGAGTATTTGCTTGGACAACTATAAAGGAAGTATATTTCTTTATTAAGTCCCTTAAAATAAGGTTTTAAGCTCTTTAATATTGATATTAGATCATCTCATATGGTGGTGAGGGATTTCATATCATCCCCGAGTGGATCCAAAGTCATCTAACTTTTCTAATAAGCCTTTTTCACTTAAAAAGCCTCTTTTATCTTTGCCTTCCATCTTCGCAAGTTGTGGACTTGAAGTTAAAAGAGTTGTAACAGAAGTACTTATTAGTACCCTGATTCATAATAAAACAAAAACTTATTAACCCTTTTAGGTTTAGAAGGGTCAACCCAAAGAATAATAAGAGACATAAAGAGAGGCATATCTACATGACAAAGAAAATGCTTTAGAGATCAATAAAGATCAATACGAAACAAAATCTAACTTAAATAAGTCATAACAACAATGACACTACCAATTAGAATATCTTTCAAGTTGCAACTCTAAGGTACGAAGTTGATCCTATAACTTATAATCATCTTTATAAACTGATTAGTGAATGTCTTTTCAATGGGTTCAATTAGGCTACATCGTAGTAAGGCCTAATAGATGTCTACTAGAAATAATTGCACCCTCATGCCATAGCCATCCTACCTAGGAGGACTCTACCATTAAACTGAACTATGAAGCACTCTCCTTCTATTCTCTTATATGGTATGTCTTCCTAACCAACACCTCATGTGTAGGAACCTTAGACATAACTATGGAGGAGTAGAAAGATGACTTCCCTAACCTGCCCTTGAGCATCTATCTAAATTATAATATACTTAAAAAATTCTCATTGTGGGTACCTCCCTCAACAACAGAACTCCATTCCTTTACATGTACGAGACCCCAAATATAACCATGACGGAGTAGAAACATGACATCCCTTGCCTACCTTCAAGCATTTACCCACTTTATAATATACTTGAAAAAGTCTCACCATGGGTACCTCTTTTAACAAACCACAAAATGTTTTAAAAGTAGTAGTTGGCACATAACTAGAAGTTATGCAAAATATCTTTCACAAACCTAGAAAGGGTAAGTGTATAGACATAAAAGAATCATCACACAAGGATAATGTGATGCAAACGAAAGCTAAGGACAACAAACAAACATAGAACACACAAATTTTATGAACAAAAGGATTGCAAATGTGAATCCTAAATTTGCAACTTTATTCTCTCTAAAAATAATACTGATAAAATTTGTCTCTTTAAGAGGTTTACAAAATTTTAATTAGACCAAAAACCTTACCTCGACTAGAAAAAAACTAAAAATTCAAAATACAAAGGAAATAATCATGAAATCCAAAACAATCAATAAAAATAACAAAATTAGCTTAAATCAAGACCCCTGGACAAGATTTCTAATATCTTGAGATCTGACGATTCACATAGCGCTGATGGGATATTTTTGGAACAACAATTTTTGAAAACTCATGTCAAAATTTGAGCTCGATTCAATAATCAAAATGAAAGTTTCAATAAAAAAAACCAAAAAAATCATGACTTCAATAATTTTTAAGCGACTATATAAAAAAATAAAATATAATTAATTTTAAAAAATTAAAAAAAAATTTATAATAAAATATTAAAAATAGATATTTTATTTTGATTGAATATTCATGAGAAAATTTTTTTAAAAAAATTATTCATATTAGATGCAGATATAATTATTCATAAAATAACTGTTAATATTTGCATAAAAAACTCTGATCTTATTTGAAAATTATGATATAATCTTTTTTAAGAAAAATTTATCTAAGAAGAATTTTTTTCAAAAATTAAGAATTGTTTTTCTATAAAAAATAAAAAGAAATAGACTCAACACTGCCTTAAAGGGCGGGCCCACACATTTGGCCTAAAAAAAGACCTGATATAGTTTTTTTTTTT
>Ga0325401_1008236_pt1 | contig 10143 bp, 11 predicted proteins | sample PopdelMetagenome_FD_205666 | JGI IMG/M metagenome (GOLD analysis project Ga0325401, IMG submission 205666) | Populus deltoides microbial communities from Bellville, Georgia, United States - Xylem-PdKOR-R2 | ecosystem: Host-associated > Plants > Phyllosphere > Stem > Wood/Secondary xylem | place...
GATTGGCGGGGCGGGGGTGGTTCTCCGGCGGCGCAAGTCGGGCTAACAGGCAGGCATGGCCGCAACCTACCTGCCCACGCTGAAACAGCTCCAGTATCTCGTCGCGCTCAAGGACCATGGCCATTTCGGCCGGGCGGCGGAGGCGTGTTTCGTCACCCAGTCGACGCTGTCGGCAGGATTGCGCGAGCTGGAGACGCTGATCGGCATCACCCTGGTCGAGCGGACGCGGCGGGTGGTGCGCTTCACGCCGCTGGGCGAGCGGATCGCCGACAAGGGGCGCCGGGTGTTGCGCGAGGCGGAGGAACTGGGCGACATGGCGCGCGCCGCCGGACGGCCGCTGTCGGGGGCGATGCGGATGAGCGTGATCCCGACCATCGCGCCGTTCATGCTGCCCCGCATCCTGCCGCGGCTGCGCGAGGATTATCCCGACCTCAAGCTGTTCCTGCGCGAGGAGCCGAGCGGGCCGGCGTGCGAGGGGCTGCACAACGGGCGTACCGACTGCGTCCTGCTCGCCCTGCCCTTTGCCTGCGGCGAGGTGGCGGTGGCGCCGCTGTTCGAGGACCGGCTGTTCGTCGCGTTCAACCGCGAGGACGTCGCCGAGCCGCCCGCGGCGATCCCCCCGGGCGCGATCGACGAGACCCAGCTGCTGCTGCTGGAGGACGGGCATTGCCTGAAGGAACATGCGCTGGCCGCGTGCAACCGCCCCGAATTGCGCAGCGAGGCGACCATGCTGGGCACCTCGCTCCACACCATCGTCCAGATGGTCGATAACCGGCTGGGCATGACGATGCTGCCCGAAATGGCGCTCGACGCAGGCATCCTCGACCATACCCGCATCGATGCCCGGCCGCTGGAGGCGGACAACGCCAAGCGCGAGATCGCGCTGGTGTGGCGCCGCGCCTCCCCGCGCGAAAAGGACTTCCAGCTGCTCGCCGAGGTGCTCAAGGCGGCGGGGTGACGCGCAACAATCTTGCGAAGTGGACAAAAGGATACGGGAAAACGACATATTCACGCGCCCGCCGCCCCGGCCCGCGCAGGGCGGCGGGCGGTGCGGGCGCAGGGCAGTGGGCATGACCCGGCCATGGCACAGGACGGCGATGTAGGACAGCCGTCGTGCCGGCCCGCCAGCAATGATTCGTGACGCGCACGCGCACTGGACCCGTGCCCTTGCCGGGGTAAAGGTCCGGGTCGGGCGGGACGCAGGGGGACGGACGGCGCCGGGAATGGAGAACAGGGGTTGAAGGCTTGGGCGGGGTTGGCCGGCGTGGTGCTGATGGACGCGGGGATGGGCGTAACGGCGCCGCAGCGGACGCGACCGGGGGGCTGGGTGCACGCCGCGGTCGCACCCGACATGGCCGCGCCGCTGCGGTGATCGTGCGAAGCGGATCACGCCGGACGGACGGGGGCAATGCGAGCCGGCCAGGCGGGCGCGGTCGGGCCGCGGCCATCGACGCGCGCGTCGTCGGGATCGTCGCGGCGGCCGCGCTGCTGAACGGGTGCAACCGCCACCAGTCGACGCTGGCGCCGTTCGGGGCGGAGGCGGCATCGACGCGCACGCTGACGGTCGTGCTGCTGGTCGCCGCAGTGGCGATCGCGGTGGCGATGACGCTGCTGATCCGCCACGCGATCCGTGCGCCCGCGGAGGCGCTGTCCCACCGCCAGGGGATGCGGCTGGTGCTGTGGCTGGGGGGCGTGGTGCCGACGGTGCTGCTGTTCGCGCTGCTGATCGGATCGCTGCCGCTGATGCGGCCGGCCCCGCTGGCGCCGGCGGACCTGCGCATCAAGGTGGAGGGGGAGCAGTTCTGGTGGCGGGTAATCACCGCGCCGGGACCCGGCCAGCTCGTGTCCGCCAACGAGGTGCGGCTGCCCGTCGGGCGCACCGTGGCGCTGGAGCTGGCGGGGGGTGACGTGATCCACAGCTTCTGGATCCCCGGGCTCGCGGGCAAGATGGACATGATCCCGGGGCGGATCAACACGCTGGTCGTCCGGGCACAGAAGCCGGGCCGGTATCGCGGGGTGTGCACCGAGTTCTGCGGATTGAGCCATGCGCTGATGGCGTTCGACGTGGTCGCGATGGAGGCGGGCGCGTTCGACCGCTGGGTGGCGGCGCAGCGCGCGCCCTCCCCTGCCGCCGCCACCGCCGCGGGCGGTTACCGGCTGTTCGCGGGCTATGGCTGCGGCGGTTGCCACGCGATCCGCGGCACCGGTGCCGCCAGCGCGATCGGGCCGGACCTGTCGCGCTATGGCGCGCGCGCGACGCTGGCCGCGGGCATCCTGCCGATGACCACCGCCAACACCGCCCGCTTCATCCGCCATCCCGAGCGGACCAAGCCGGGCGTCCGGATGCCCGCATTCGCCCACATGCCGCCCGCCGACGCGGTCGCGATCGCCCGCTATCTGGAAGGCCTGAAGTGACCGACGCCCCGCCCGTCGAAGCCGTCGCGCCCGATCAGAACGATCCCGCCGTCCGGGCGGCGCAGGAGGCGCGGCTGCGCGCGGTGTGGAAGCCGCCATCGGGCTGGTTCCGCCGCTGGACCGACGTCAACAACAACCGGGTCGGCGTCTGGTATGTGCTGACCGCCTTTGCCTTCATGCTGTTCGCGGGCGTGCTGGCGCTGGTGATGCGCGCGCAGCTGGCGGTGCCGCAGAACGACCTGGTTTCCGCCAACACGTTCAACCAGCTGTTCACGCTGCACGGTTCGACGATGATGTTCCTGTTCGCGGTGCCGATGTTCGAGGCGGTGTCGATCATCCTGCTGCCGCAGCTGCTGGGCGCGCGCGACCTGCCGTTTCCGCGATTGTCGGCGTTCGGGTATTGGAGCTTCCTGATCGGCGGCGTCTTCGTTTCCGGATCGATCTTCTTCGATGCGGCGCCCGATGGCGGCTGGTTCATGTACCCGCCGCTGACCACGCGCACCGACCTGTCGGGGCTGGGCGCGGACATCTGGATGCTGGGGCTGTCGTTCATCGAGGTGTCGTCGGTCGCCGCCGCGGTCGAGCTGATCGTGGGCGTGCTCAAGTGCCGGCCGCCGGGGATGCGGCTCAACCTGATGCCGCTCTATGCCTGGTACATCCTGGTCGTCGCGGTGATGATCCTGTTCGCCTTTCCGCCGCTGATCGCGGGCGACGTCCTGTTCGAGATGGAGCGGCTGCTCGGCTGGCCGTTCTTCGACGCGAGCCGCGGCGGCGATCCGCTGTTGTGGCAGCACCTGTTCTGGATCTTCGGGCATCCGGAGGTCTACATCGTCTTCCTGCCCTCGATCGCGCTGTTCGCGATGCTGATCCCGACCTTCGCGCAGCGGCACCTGCTCGGCTATCCGTGGATCGTGCTGGCGGCGGTGGGCACCGCGTTCCTGAGCTTCGGGCTGTGGGTCCACCACATGTTCGCGACCGGGCTGCCCAAGATCAGCCTCGCCTTCTTCTCCGCGGCGTCGGAGGCGGTGGCGATCCCGACCGGGATCCAGGTGTTCGCGTTCATCGCGACGCTGTGGGCGGGGCGGGTCGTGTGGTCGACGCCGCTGCTCTATGCGGTGGGATCGATCGCGATCTTCACCATCGGCGGGCTGACCGGCGTGATGGTCGCGATCGCGCCGTTCGACTGGCAGGCGCACGACACCTACTTCATCGTCGCGCACCTCCATTACGTGCTGATCGGGGGCACGCTGCTGCCGCTGTTCGCGGGGCTGTATTATTACTGGCCGCTGGTGACGGGAAAGAGGCTGAGCGACCGGATCGGGCGCACCGCGTTCTGGATCCTGTTCACCGGCGCCAACCTCGCCTTCTTTCCCATGCACCTGTCCGGGCTGGAGGGGATGCCGCGGCGCGTGTTCACCTATCCCGCCGAACTGGGGATCGGCGGGCTCAACATGGCGTCGACGGCCGGCGCGTTCCTGTTCGCGGGCGGGGTGCTGCTGATCGTGATCGATCTCGCGCTGTCGCCGACCCGCGCCAAGACGGTGCGCAATCCGTGGCGGGCGGGGACGCTGGAATGGCTGGCGCTGCCCGAGGACGAGGACTGGGGCATCCGCTCGGTCCCCCTCGTCACCTCGCGCTATCCGATCTGGGACCAGCCGGGGTTCGTCGAGAAGGTCGACGAGGGCCGCTTCTTCCTGCCCGATGCGGAGGAAGGCCGCCGCGAGACGATCGTCACCTCGGTGGTCGACGCGCGCCCGATCCAGGTCGCGCGGCTGGGAACGCCCAGCGTGATCCCGATGGTGACCGCGGCGGCACTGGGCAGCGTGTTCATCCTGACCACCTATCACCTGTACTGGTGGGCGCTGGCGGGCGCGGTGGCGACGCTCGGCTGCGTCCTGACTTGGCTGTGGACCGGCACCGCCGAGATCCCGGAAAAGCCGTGCAAGGCGATCGGCCGCGGCCTGGTCGTGCCGCTGTACCTGTCGGGGCCGGCGGCGAGCGGGTGGTGGGCGATGTTCATCACCATGCTCGCCGATGCCACCGCCTTTTCGGGGCTGCTGTTCGGTTACTATTTCTTCTGGACGGTGCATCCGGTGTTTCCCAAGCCCGGCTTCGACGGGCCGGGCGCGTTCTGGCCGATGGTCGCGCTTGCGCTGACGCTGGCGAGCTGGACCGCGACGGTGGTCGCGCGCGAGTTCAATGCGCGGGGGCATGTCGGGGTGGCGCGCGCGGGGCTCGGCATCGCCTGTGGGGCTTCGCTCGCCAGCGTCGGCGCGGGGCTGGCGGGGCCGTGGACGAGCGGGCTCGACCCGGCCGCGCATGCCTATCCCGCGATCGTCTGGGTGCTGGCGATCTGGACCAGCGCGCATGCCGGTGTCGGCGCGATCTGCCAGGGCTATGCGCTCGCCCGCAGCCTGGCGGGGCGGATGACGCCGACCCATGACGCCGACCTGCGCAACGTCACGGTGTACGGCCACTTCCTGCTGTTCACCGCGGTCGCGACCTATCTGACGATCGGGCTGTTCCCGCAGGTGGCGGCATGAGGCGGCTGATCGACCGGGTGCGCGGACTCACCGTGTCGCTGTGGACGCTGATCGTCCCGCCGAGCGTTTGGGCGGTCCACTTCGTGTTCTCATATCTGTGGGCGGCGCTGAACTGTGCCAAGGTGGGGCATTTCGCGACCTTTCCGTTGTTGTACGTCGTCGGCACGATGCTGGCGCTGCTGACGGTCGTCGGCGCGGGCATCGTTGCGTCGATCCAGGCCCGCACGCCCGGCGGCGATCCGCCGCACGAACAGTCCACCGACAGCGACCGGCTGCGCTTCCTGGCCAAGGCGACGCAGCTTCTGGCCGGGCTGAGCTTCATCGGCGTGGTGTTCACCGCGGCGCCGGTCGCGTTCCTGACGGATTGCCGGTGATGCGCGCGCGGCACGGGTCGCTCGTCGCCGGGCTGCTGCTCGTCCCGGTCGGCTGGGTCGCCGCGGCGGCGGGCGGGATGACGGGGCACATGGCGGGGCACATGGTCGCGGTCGCGGTCGCCGCACCGCTGGTCGCGTGGGGCCTGCTCGGCACCCGGTTCGACCCGGCGCGCCGCGCATCGCGGCTCTGCACGCCGATGGCGGCGATGGCGGTGGAGCTGGTCGTGGTGTGGGGCTGGCACCTGCCCGCCGCGCGCGCGCTGGCGGACGCCGGGGGGTTCTGGTTCGTGGTCGAGCAGGGCTGTTTCCTCCTTGCCGGCTGGTGGTTGTGGGCGGCGGTGCTGGGCACGGGGCGCGAGCGGCGGGCGGCGGGGGTCGGCGCGCTGCTGCTCACGTCGATGCACATGACGCTGCTCGGCGCGCTGGTGGGGCTCGCGCCGCGCCCCTTGTACCACCGGCATGACGGCGCGCTGTCCGCGCTGGCCGACCAGCAGCTGGGCGGGGTGGTGATGCTGACGATCGGGGCGGGAAGCTATCTGGTGGGCGGGCTCGCGATCCTGGCGACGCTGCTCCGGCGGGAGGCGCAGGCGTGACGATCCGCATCACCTGGGCGCGCGCGCTGGCGACGCTGACGGCGCTGTTCGCCGCGGGCATGCTGTACGCCTGGTCGGGCGCGTTCAACGTCGCGGCGTCGAGCGGCCACTGGCGGATCACCACCTGGTTCCTGCACTGGGTGATGGAGAACTCGGTCCGCACCCGCGCCGCGCTGTCGTCCCCGGACGATGCCCGCGCGCGGCAGGGGCTGGTCAGCGCCGCCGGGCACTTCGCCGCCGCCTGCGCGTCGTGCCACGGCGCGCCGGGCCAGCGGCCCTCGCCCGTAATGCAGGCGGCGACCCCGCATGCGCCCGACCTGGCCCGCAACGCGCCGCTATGGACCGACCGGCAGCTCCACTGGATCCTGACCCATGGCGTCAAATATTCCGGCATGCCCGCCTGGGGCGCGCCCGATCGCCCGGACGAGGTCGCGCGCATGGTCGACTTCCTGCGCGCGCTGCCGACGATGAGCCCGGCCGCGTATCGCGCGTTGACCCAGGACGCAGGCGGCGCGGGCACCACCGGCGCGCGGGGCTTGCGCGACGGCCTGCTCGCGGGGTGCGTCGCCTGTCACGGCGCGGACGGGCGCGGGCGCGGGCAGCCGGACATCCCGGTGCTCGGCGGCCAGCACCCCGATTACCTGCTTGCCGCGCTGCGCGCCTATGCCGAGGGCAGCCGCCACAGCGCAGTGATGGGCAACGCCGCGGCCGCGCTGTCGGATGGCGAGATGCGCGCGCTCGCCGGCCATTTCGCCGCGATGCCGGGGCTGGGCCGGGCGACGGCCGGCGCCGATCCGGCCGCGCGGGCGCTGGTCGAGCGGGGCGACGCGCACATCCAGCTTCCCGCCTGCGCCGCGTGTCACCGGCCGGGTACCGGCTATCCCGTGCTGGCCGGGCAAAAGGCGAGCTACATCGCCCAGCGGCTGCGCCAGTGGCGGGGCGAGAAGGAGGTGGTCGACGCGCGCAAGAGCCACGCCACCATGCCCGTGATCGCGCGCCGCGTTCCTGAGGACATGATCGACCCGCTCGCCCGCCATCTCGCCGGCCGGTAACCCGTGGCCGGGACCGGTGGTCAGTCGTGCCACCGCGCCGCCGCGGCGTCGTCGCCCTGCCTGGCGTCCACCCAGCGCGCCTCGCCGGCCCGGGTTTCACGCTTCCAGAACGGCGCGTCGGTCTTGAGCCGGTCGATCAGGTAGGCACAGGCGTCGAGCGCGGCGGCGCGGTGCGCGGCGGCGGTGGCGACGAGGACGATGCGGGTGCCGGGCGTCATCGGGCCGACCCGGTGGATCACGGTGGCCGCGGCGAGCGACCAGCGCCGGGTCGCCTGTTCGGCCAGCGCGACCAGCGCGGCTTCGGTGGCGCCGGGATAGTGTTCGAGTTCGAGCACCCCGACCCCGTCATCGGCGCGGACGAGGCCGGTGAAGCTGGCGACGGCACCGGCGCCGGCGACCTCGATCCGATCGAGTTCGCCGGCGGTGTCGATGGCATCGGGGCCGACCACGACGCGGATCATTCGCCGGTCGCCTCGCCGCCCGTGACCGGGGGGAAGATCGCGACCTCCTTCGCGCCGGCGATGCTCGCGTCGAGGGGCACGAACATCTGGTCGACCGCGGCGCGAAGGCGGGCGCGGTCGCGGAACGCATCGGCATGAGCGGGGTCGCGGGCGGCGAGCCAGTCGATCAGCGCGGCGACGGTGTCGACGCCGGCGGGCGGGTCGACCAGTTCCTCGCCGGTGCCCACCGCCTCGCGCACCCAGGCGAAATAGAGGAGTCGTACCGCCATCAGTCCATGTGCCTGAGGCCGACGCGCAGATAATCCCAGCCGGTGACCAGGGTGAGCACCGCCGCGCCCCACAGCGTCGCGAGCCCGACCGTCTTGATCCACGAAAGGTGCGGCAGCGCCCCCGCCAGGATCAGCGCGCCCAGCGCGACGAGCTGAAACGTCGTCTTCCACTTGGCGAGTTGCGACACCGGCACCGAAACCTGGATGCCGCCCAGGAACTCGCGCAGGCCCGACACGGTGATCTCGCGCAGCAGGATGACCAGCGCGGCGATCAGGTGGATGCCGGTGATGATCGCGCGATCCTCGAACCGGGTGCCGACCAGCATCAGGATGACCGCGGCGACCATGATCTTGTCGGCGATGGGATCGAGAAATACGCCCAGCCGCGATACCGCCCCCTGCGCGCGCGCGAGGTAGCCGTCGAAATAGTCGGTGACGCCCATCAGGCAGTAGAGCGCAAAGGCGGCGGCATAGCCCGCCTCCCATTGCGGCCACCACAGCAGCGCGACGAGCAGCGGCACCGCCACGATCCGCGAAAGGGTGAGCAGGTTGGGCAACGTCAGCATCGTGAGGCCGCTTGTACGGCCGGGTTGCCCCAGCGGCAACGCCCGACGAGGCGAGCCGCCGTCGCGGCGATGCGCGGGCCCCGTGCCGTGTGCCGATCGTTGGACGGACGAAGGAGAAGCACGATGCGCAATCACAGCGGCCACGACGTCAACTCGAACGGCAATGGCGACAAGACGCTGAAGGAGCATGAAGGCCAGGGCGGCCCCGGCGAACGGCCGGGCGACTTCACCGAAGGCGCGAGCTTCGAGGTGGCGGCGGATCACGACCAGCCGGACGGCGAGCGCTCGCCGGCGAAGAGCGGGCGCGGCGAGACTGCGGACCGGGATGCGGTGCTGCCGTCCGGGAGCTGAGGGGCGGTCGACACGCGTCGACTACTACGCACCCGATTCTTCCAGGCGGAAGGATCGGGTGCGTAGTCGGGGCCTGCCAAGAGGCCGGGGCGGTGGCGGGTCAGCCGTTGCCGGCGTGGGCGGTGGTGCCGAGCGTGGTCCTGGGCTCGGGTGACAGGGTTCGCGCGACAGTGACGAAGCGATCGCCCTCGATGCGGATCTCGTTGAAGGCGGGGGGGCTGCCGCGGGTACGCTTGGACAGGGTGCCGGCGCCGATCATGCGGATCGTCCAGCCATGCCGGTCGACGGGGATGTCGAACGGATCGTGGACATGCCCCGACAGCACCGCATGTGCGCCCGCCGCCGCCAGATCGGTCAGCGCCGCGTCGCCGCGATGGGTGCGCGCGGTGCCGGTGGTGCCCGCCTCGATCAGCGGATGGTGGGCGGCAACGAAGATCAGATTGCCCTTGGGCGCGTCGGCGATCTGCCGCAGCGCGTTGGCGAGCGACGAACGGCTGACCCGGCCCTTGGACCAATTCCACCGCCATTGCGCGCGGGCGATCGTCTTGAGCGGCACCACCGTGACCCCCGCGATCTCGAGCGGGCGTTCGATCATCTTCTCCACCGCGGCATAGCGCTGATAGGGGGACAGCAGCCGGCGGAACGGATCCCAGTAATAGGGAATGTCGTGGTTGCCGATCTCCAGCGTCACGGGGACGCCGAGCGAGCGGAGCCAGTCGCCGCCGGCCTGGAACTCCGCACGGGTGGCGCGCATCGTCAGGTCGCCGGTCATGATGACCGCGTCGGGCTTCTCCTCGGCGACGAGCCCGGAGAACCAGGCGATCGCCGCCGGGTCCTCCGCACCGAAATGGACGTCGCTGACGTGGAACAGCCGGACCATGCCGATCTCCGGACGGGTCAGGGCAGCTCGGCCAGGGCGCGCGGCTCGTGCATCGGGCAACCATTGACCCGCCCGCGATAGTCGGTCGAGAAGCGGTACGGCTCGTTGCGCGCACGGTTGATGTTGCCCAGCGGGCGATGCGCGGCGAGCCCGTGCCAGATGTTGTACGACAGGCGATCGTCGAGCGTGTCGCTTTCGCCGTGCACCCAGCTGGCCTGGTGCGGCACGTCGAGCACGGCGACGGTCTGGAAGGGGCTGTCGTCCTCCTTCCACTCCTGCGTCGGGTCCTCGATCGGCATCGCGTCGAGATCGCGGTTGAGCTGGACCCGCAGTTCCCAGAGGCCGCCCTGAACGACCAGCACCTCCTGCACCAGTTCGCGCAGTGCATCGGGCCGACCCGCCGTGCTGACCGTGTCGCCGGTGAGCTGGGTCAGCGCCGGGCTGACGGGGACGAGCTGGAATTTGGCGATGTGGTCGCCATAGCGGAACGGGGTCTGGCTCCAATAGGTCTCGCCCAGCGGATGGACGTTGGGGGCGCCGCCCATCTGCTGGATCGCCGCGGATTCGATGCCCACCGCTTCCAGTGCGGTGTCAACCGCCTGGAGGATGCCCGACAGGATCTTCTTGCCGCCTTCCGCC
>Ga0325401_1008239_pt1 | contig 10141 bp, 15 predicted proteins | sample PopdelMetagenome_FD_205666 | JGI IMG/M metagenome (GOLD analysis project Ga0325401, IMG submission 205666) | Populus deltoides microbial communities from Bellville, Georgia, United States - Xylem-PdKOR-R2 | ecosystem: Host-associated > Plants > Phyllosphere > Stem > Wood/Secondary xylem | place...
ATATATATATTAAAAATATTTAATCTTTAATATTAAACAAAATCCAAATGCATACCTCGGTGAAGAAGCTGATTTTTTTTCAAAAACCAATGACAATCCTCTCAAGATCTCCAAATTTAATGAATATTCTCCTTAACATATAGTCGTACTCGCTCTGGCTTCGTTGCATTACTGACGACACCCCTGCCTGTCCCTAGCAAGAAAGTAACCAGAAAAAAAACAGTGTAAATACTCTTTCGTATAAATACTCTCTCATTTTCCAATTTAAAACAAATGGTTAACTCTCTCGCGCACCCACGCAACGCAGTCTCATTCTCAATCACGCCCGCCCAGACCCGTACCAAAAACTCTTCTATCGGTTCCATTAAATAAACACCTATCATCATCATCATCATAATCATCAATCCCATCTCTTTTGGAGATTTAATAAATAATATTAGTTATTGGATTGGATGATGATGATGAGGAAGAGGGAGAGAGAAAACCCGTGCGGGGTATGCGGTCACTACCACAAGTACGAAGAGGGTGAGGTTTGCGGGATTTGCGGCCACCGTATGCCTGAATCCACCGCCGACAAGTCTCCCTCTGTTCACCTCAGCGCTTTTCCTTCTCAGATCCTCCCCGACTTCCTTTTCTTAGGCAGCTACGACAACGCCTCTCGATCCGAGCTCCTCAAAACCCAAGGAATTACTCGTGTGCTCAATGTAATTAATATATATATTTTTGCGTTGAATACTGAGAACAAATTGATAGGTTTTTTGTTTTTGTTTTTTTGTAGAAAAATGGCTCAGTTATCTTACTTTGGTTTTAAATTCTTATGGTTTAGGGTTTGATTGGGATTTTTTAGTGTTCGTTTCTCATAAAAGCATCGAAGGTTGAATGATATAACTTCTTAGAAAGTAGTTAGTATGAGATTTAAGAAAAAAAAAAGTATAGCTTTAATGGAAATTAAACTGATTGAGTTCTTTGTAGGGTTACAGTATCTTTTATTTCGTTGGTTTCAATTAATTGACACTTTAATTTCATGGCTGCCTGTTATTTATGTCACCAGCAACAGCTTAGTAGAGACCAGGAATAATAAGAGATCTGATGTATTCTTATGTTTTGTCTATTTGCAGACAGTTCCTGCGTGTCAAAATCTCTACAAGAATTCATTCACCTATCACTGCCTCCAAGATGACAAGATCTTACAATTTGACGATGCCATTCAGTTTTTAGGTGAGTCAGATTTTATGAATTATCAATTTGCAGGCGTTACTTTCACTATTCATCAAGTTCTTGACAGTCTTTATGTGAGTTAGATTTGATGAATTATCAATAGGTATGTGTTACTTTCACTGTTTCATCAGGTTTTTGACTTGACCACACAAGAACTGGAAACTGCTCTTTTTTCGTTGTGCTGTTGAGAAGTTGCACTGTTGAATGCATAAAAAGGCCACGTGCATCTGCTGTTACTTCTGTTTACATATGGTTGTGAAATTATTTAGAGCTCGTATCAATCCCCTGCTTTCCTCCATTTCGACCTTGCTTAAGCATCTGTGTTTCTAAATGCTAAATTAAGTTTTCTTTGATTTCTTAACTTAGATGATCAATTATGTCACTAGTTCAATTTATGGTTCTGATCATGGTAGGGTTTGTTCAGGATGCACCTTTTTTTATGAGGGTCAATGTCTATTGTTCTATCACCTCTTAGAATAATGAGGGGGGAAAGATCTTGGTTGGTGATGTTGTATAGGTACTTGATTAGAGGAAGGAAATCTTCCGTGTTGTATTCCAATAAGATGAACTGTAACCATGACGCATTGACAAAATTGTAGCCCTGAAGCCTGAAATCATGTTTCTTCTGATTGGAGAATTCACTTATGGAAGTATTTATTTTTTTGAATAATTGGCTCGTGGTCAACCATTAAGTGATAATCAATCAATAGGTTGGTTGTTAGATTTGTAAATTGCAATTTGGGCAGAATTTATCAGGATTTGTTACATACTGCAATCCTTTGTTTTTCCATCATGGATAGAGTGTATAGTAATGCAGGCTTGTTTTTTGCAGAGCAATGTGAGAGGGACAAGGCTCGCGTTCTTGTCCATTGCATGTCAGGAAAAAATAGGTTAAGTGTTTCTGCTAATTATGTTGGATATCTTTATTCTCTCTCTTGTTTTTTGGGAATAGTGTAACCTATGAGTCTATTGGGACTTCACTCTGTGCTATTTCATATCACATCTTGGGGCCACTGTTAGTTCTTGGCATGTGTTTTGGGGTTCAGCAATGTATTTTATTGGCTTGTTTATGGAAATTATATAACCTTGTTCTTCTGACAGGTCTCCAGCTATTGTAATGGCTTACTTGATGAAGTCCAGAGGATGGAGACTTGCTCAATCTTACCAGTGGGTGAAAGAGCGGAGACCATCCGTTGATCTAACTCAAGGTATGTTCACCTTGATGCTGATTTGCTTATAGGGCAAACAATTACTTTTGTGGTCAGTATTATACAGTTCAATTATGATTCTGCATTTCTATTTGTTAAAGCAATCAAGAATCCTGCTACTGAGTTTAGAACTGCAGTATTTATTCAAGTCTACAGAAAGTGCTACCACATGCTATGTAAATTTTGACTTTTACCAGGTCTCGTTCCCCTTTTTCCTTGTAAAAGATCATCATACGAAAGTTGATTGATGAGCTCAAATAATTTTCTCAGGCAGCGCACAAATTTTTTCTGGTCTCGAGACCTTGATGTATTGGACCAATTGGCCTATGCATTTTATCTGAGATCCTTTTGTTTCCCAGGAGAGAAGTTACCCCATGCCTGACAATCACTTTTGTTTGTGGGTTTTAGCCGTGCACCAGCAGTTGCATGAGTATGAACAGAAGCTTTTCGGGTCAAATGATAATAGCAACCCTGCCCTGCCAGTCTTCCCTCCTGTAGGTGCGCCATCTTTTAGCTTTGGCTTCCCAAAGGCTAATGATCCAGTTCCTGTCCCAGCATTCATTGGTGTTGGTGCTCCCTCTATTTTCACACGTCCTCTAGAAGTTCCTCCACAAGAGTTCCAGTTTGGAGCTGGTCATCCCCAGAACATATCAGAAAGCTCCCTTGGCACCAATTTGCCGAACCCGAATGGTGGGGATGTTTCAATGGATTCATGAATTTCAATGCCCTCCCTGATGAATGAGCCTGCAAGTTTAGCAATGACTAGAAGCTAAATGATCATTAAGTGAGCTTGCAATAGTGCAAGTTACAAAAGTTCAAACTGAAAACTATACCTTTGGTTTGGATTTGGCGTGTGCCTTGGTTTATTCACAAGTTTATACAAGAGTGTTAATTCCAAGAGTAGAGTTTTTGTCATCTACACAAAAGGTGTATGGGTGCTAAAATTGTGTTATCCCTGCGGCTTCTTGCAGCGTTTTTTCCACTGCCGAAGAAAGGAGTAACCTTCCCTTGATCAACTTCTAGTGATGGGAATTTGTCGCTGGTGAATAGCTCATCCATAGCTTTCGCCATCTAGTGGCGAGGATGAGCGCGTGCGGGTGTGTATTCTGAACATTGAAGAAATAAATCTTCTTTAATATTCAATTGAGTATCATCTAAAAGTAAAAGAACAAAAATGATATAACCATATTTTTTAATTTTCAATTACTGTTAATGAAAATGATCACAAAATATGAATTTTACTCTAATTTAATTTAGCTTAGTTCGTTTCGTTTGATATTAATCAAAACGTGAATTCTTGATTCAGTCAACACTTGACCAACAGTTTGAAAGGATATATAAAAAAACTCTTTAATTTTAATTAGAAAAATAAATAAATAAAGCTTTGTTATCTAATGAAAAAAAAAAAAAAAAAACACTGTCAACTTGGAGATTTCCAGGTGAGATCTTAAAAAATTCTAAATGAAGCTGAAAGAAGACAATTTGGTGAAAGATCGATAGAATCGTTCCAGCATTAAGTTCTGGCCTCGGTAACTTCTATAGGAGCTTGATTCACAAATTATGTCACTTGGAGATCCAGAGTACAATCCGAGAGGTAATTTTGATACACACAATACAGAAATTTATACAGGGTATCCCCAACAATCTGGCTTTATTCAGTATCATTTTTTTTGCACGGATCCACACTTATTTGACTTCTAGGCCATGCATGCTTCAAGGGTTGACTTGGCAAGCCACAACAAGCCTGGATCATTCCGCTTCAGCACCAAGTAAGTATCCGCCTTCCCAGTTTCATCATAACTAACTTCCTCACTGAATCCAACCACATGAACAATTTCCACCGCAGCTGTAAATCATGAGAAGCAGACAAGCAAACAAATAAATGTCAGCGAAGATGACTCTCTCCAGCGTTATCCATCCATCCATGTGCACATTGTAAGAAGGAAACAAACCTTGGTGACTGGCAACATTTTTCTGGATTATGGGATTAGCCTAAAATGTACAGCAAATAGTGATCAAGAGATTAGACAAAGGAACCAAAGCAAAATTCAAAAAAATTATTGGGAAAGACATTTTGAGTAACAGTGAATCAACCTTTCTGAGTCTTTTGAATTTTGACTGATCTGGGTGTTCGATCACATTCCTGCCAGAAGTTAAAACTGATTTCAGCCTTTATTACATCATAAAGATAAAACAATAATCATGATGGAAATGGAAAATCAGAGAATCAAAAGCGTTCTATGATCATGCAAGTTGACTCATACCTATAATACTGTGCAGGTATGTAACAAATCAGGATAAAGTGTGATGCAATATACCTCCGGTCCTAACTGTACTAAAGAGAACAACCAAATAAATTATCAAGTCAGACAAGCATACCTAATTATCTTAAAAAGAGTTTGCAAAGCTGCCGTTGCTTCTGTGGAGTTCAATTCAGCTCTCAGTGTCTCAGTAGCCTTCTGTAGGCGGCTGCAGACAACACTAACAGGATCTTGGATTCTCCGTAGTTCTTCATCATCTGGATCTGGTTCATCAATTTGCATCCTAGATACTTCATGTGACGCTGCTAAATCATCATCAGGATCGGGCTCAGCCTGAACAACCTGATTTGTTTCAGATTCATCAGGATCAGGTTCTTTATAAATTTTTTTTAGATGGAAATGGTCTTCAATGTTTTCAGTTACTAGACAATCATCAGGATCAGGTTCGTCAATGGTTTTGTCAGCGCGAATCCCACCATTCAGGGTGTCCATCACCTCATGGTGATTGCCTTGAGAATCATCAGGATCAGGTTCGTCAATGGTTTTGCCAGGGCAAATCCCAATATTCAGGATGTCCATCGCCTCATGGTGATTACCTTGAGAATCATCAGGATCAGGTTTGTCAATGGTTTTGTCGGGGCAAATCCCACCATTCACGATGTCCATCGCCTCATGGTGATTACCTTGAGAATCATCAGGATCAGGTTCATCAATGGTCTTGTCAGGGCGAATCCCACCATTCAGGATGTCCATCACCTCATGGTGATTACCTTGAGAATCATCAGGATCAGGTTCATCAATGGTCTTGTCAGGGCGAATCCCACCATTCAGGATGTCCATCACCTCATGGTGATTACCTTGAGAATCATCAGGATCAGGTTCATTCTTGTTTTGATTAAAAGGATGTTCATCAGGATCAGGTTGATGGTGAGGTTTCCACTGAGATTTATGTTGATTTTCAATATCTACCTTTCCTTTTTCTACCTGACCCTTGGCAACAGGTTCTTTATGCATGTTAAAAATTGAATCATCCGGGTCGGGTTCTTCATGTACTTCAGAGGCTCCCAAACTGTTGGAAGATGCATCTGCTAAACGGTGATAAGCAGCAGCCACAGAAGATGCGCGGGCACTAGCCAGTTGATTAGACACGTTTCCCCCGAGCTTCACAGAAGAGCTTCTACTGTCTGAAACATAGAAGTCTTCGCTGTCCTGGTCTTGATGATCGACTCCGCTCAAGGTATGCCCCCTTGATTTAGTCCAATCTAAACTAGCAGCTTCTTGGTTCAGCTGGCCAAAAACACACCAATTTTAGACAACAATATTTCTGTTGAACTTAACCATTCGTCATGCAACAATCATAAACAAGTGTATGGATACGCATTTGTACCTGTTTATCCAAAGCATAAAAGTTCGCATCGTGTTCTGAGTACAGCATGTGAGCCTGAGATGAAAATAAGAACAAAAAAGATTAACTCAATAACAATAATCTCAAAACTTGAGGAAAAAAAAAATTGATTATAAAGCTTACAAGTTCATGCAGAAGAGTTTTCTTGATGCTTTCATATTTCCTGAAACCCTTGAGGTCATCAGTTCGAAGACGGAGAGATATCTCCTCTCCATGATCCTGCAATGCCAAAACAGGAGTCAACAAGGAAAGAAGAAACCAAAATGACAAAAGAAAGTAAAACAGTGACACCAGTAAATGTATTTTCATACGCTTTGAGGAGGACTTTACCTTATTGAAACCAAGAATGCATTTGGGACTCACACCAACATAACCAACTGGGGCCATCTCAGTCATAATTCCTACGCGCCAACGATGCTTTTGAAAATGATCATTCAAAAGTTAATTGTTAGGAATGTCGAGTTAAGTAATGGTGTTTAATTTAAAAAGATGCATCCAACAGTACCTTGTTCATTATAGCAACAATTCCAGGATCCGCAGCAAGCATATGCATCCTTTTCAAAGCCTCTGAAGCAGGGGGGTTCAGCTGAAGACAAGCAAAAACAAGGGAAATCAATGATAGTTTATTTTTCCATAAAACCAAGTCTTGGAATACCGACAGATTCAGAATGTAATGTTCTGAGCATTCCATATATGCTATTCTAGTGTACAAGTTCAAACACCTAACAGCTAGAATCAATAACAAGTCTTTGCTGTTAGAGAAATTCACAGTGAATCTCTAAGAAAGTACTGGATCATATTTTAATCATGATACTTTCATCTAAAATACATAACATAGGATATTATGATGCCAAAATTCAGTATGAGTGACACAATTCATTCCTCCTTTGCCTGCATTTTATCTATGATATATAATGCATAATTGGAAATCTAATAATTTCTTTAAATTTAAATGCAAAAAGTAACTGGCACATTCAAACGCACCTCAACTCCAGGAATTTGAAGTGTGCGAAAATCACAAAAGATATAAGGTCCTTGTGGGAGTTTAAGCAAACCACGAGGTCTATCTGACATTCGCTGCCTCATTCTCTTTTCCTCTTCATCAAATCCGGCGATCCTCAGGTCAACCTTGGCATTTTGTAGAACTTTATCAACTTCATCTTCAGACACTCCCAACATTCTGATAAACTTTCCCTGAAATAAAAGAAATATGCATCGACGGAATTAGAAGACTTCATAAAATAGTTTTGGCATATGCTTAGAAAGTAATCATTAATTAAGAAAATATGTGAAAAAGTCAGTACTAAATATTCACTATAAAGCTTTATTTGCCACCTTATACTTAATTCGCTACATTGCTTGCGACCTTTTTAACAAAAGAAATTGTAAAACAAACAGAATGATGATCAGGTCAGTCCTAGATAAAAATACATTAAGCAAACAAAAAATTTGTTCAGATAACAAGGCCGATTAGCATGTTCCACCACACAAATGTGGCAAAACCAACCAGGAAAACAGCAGTAAAGTGATAACAACCATAAACTACAAGAATATCATATATCATACATGTATTCTACAAACACCCATTTATTTAAAGACCTAAGATTGAAAAGCTAAGCTATATTGGATCAGATTACAAGTAAAATCCATCAAAGCATCAGATTTATAAACTACATTCAGACTGTTTCTTTCACATCCAAACATGTTTAAAGTTCAGTAAAATCACACTTACAAAATAGCGTGTGTATGGAAAATTAGTCATATTTGTTATCACAATGCGCCCCCCCCCCCAAAAAAAAAAAAAAAAAAAAAGAAAGAGAGAGAGAGTAGAAAATGATACCTCCATAATGGAAGCTTCTTGCAAGCTTAGCTGTGAGTGTTCATCTGAGAAAGGAAACAGCAGCTTTGAGCTTTTGTTAGAAAATCGCGGAACAATAAGTCTCATGGTATCTGCCTTGATATCTGTCAACTTCTGAAGTTCATCCCCTAGATCCTTGACAGAAGCATCGGTGTTCATTCCCACAATAAATTTGTTCCCCCTCCATATAACTGTTACTTTAAACATAATTTCGGCCATTCTGGTGTTGTGCTGCAGAAAGAAAATTTTATGTAAGACAGCATCTTCTTAACCATGCATTGCCAACAAATTTTCACGTACAGTAACATACTTGTTTACGAGTTGCGAACATCCATAAGTTACATTAATTCTTAACCAAGGGTTCATTAAAAACCTCAACCAGACCTAAACTAAGTTCAGTAACCATATAAAAAAGAAGATCACATGTTGCAGAATTCATAACATAACTGCTTCGACAGAAACAGAAACATAAACAGAAACATATTCGAACCTAGTGATTATCAAATGGTCAATAATCAAATACGTGTATAAGCAATAACAAAACAAAATCAGGAACTAATATCTGAGATTTCGGATTTTCTGTAAGAAACCAACAAAAACACAAAAACACAGAAAGCTCTGCCTAAAAAATCAGAGAAGCCCGCATCAAAATCTCCAACTTCAAAACAATTAAGACTGCCCCACAAGATCTAATTACTAAAAGATAAACACAGAAAAAAGAAGAAGCTACAAACTTCAAATAAAATTTAACCAGGGCTGGCGTGCAAGAAAGTTGAAGAACGGTCAAAATGACTTCAACATCATTTCCAAAGTTGATAAAACCTTGGTGATTCTTGAAGAAAATGAGACAATTAGCAGGTATTGAACAAAACCCAGATTGAGAATTTAGTAAAAGATTGAATCTTTACCTCTTGGTGTGTGTTGTTAGGTGGTGGATCTTCTCTTTCAGGGTTGTAAACGTTCATAGCCAGATAAAATCAAAAAACAAAAACAACATATATATATATATACATAGGATGTGGCGTAGGATATGAGACGGCGCACTTTACGCGTTCACAAGCCAGGATCCTGTTATCATTTATTTTTACTTTCTTGCGTATGTGCTGTCGCATGGTATGGGTGGAGAAAAATCCAGAACTATGGTTTGTTTGAAAACCGAACAATTTGGACCCTCTTTTTTTTAGTATTAAAGTAATTTTTAATTAAAAATATATTTTTTAATTTTTTTTTAACATTACCCTATCATAATTATTAAAAAATAATTATAAAAATATTAATTTAATACCTTTTCATATTAAAAACAATTTGAAAAACATTTTAAAAAATAGAAGCAAACACAATGCTAAACAAACACTTATTCTTTATTATTATTCTTTTTTAAAACAATTGAGGTAAATACTAGATTTAACCTCATGATTCCACGAGGAAATTTTAAAATTTATTTATTTATTTAATTATATAATAATTAAAATAAATATTTGCAAGGGTTTGAAAGATTTAAAAATTATGCAGAAAAACATGTATTTCCTAAATTGAAGTACTTATTCTTTATTTATGTTTTTTTAAATAAATTTTTATTGAAAAGTCATTTCTTAATAAAACATCAAGGTAATTGAAATAAATATTTATAGTAATTTAAATTAAAGAGTGAAAATTTGAATTTTGGAGGCAACACTCCCATTTTTTAATTAATTAATTTTTTTACAAAAACATTTTTTGATTAGTAGCCTGTTTTTTAAATAAAAACTTAACATAATATAAAAGGTAAGTTTTGTTTTTTTTTTTGAAAAAAGTCATATTTTTGTAATTTTATATAGTTGTACAAAAATCAAAGAATAATAAAAAATCATATAAAAATAAAAATAAAAAATAAATATTTTATTTTTATTGAGTAATATAGTTTTTTTACAACTTATTTCAAACTAGGCTCATATATAATTGTTGAAACGTTATTGCAAATGTATCTATTAAAATCTCTAATTTTATTTAAAAAGCTTGTTATAATTGAGAGATTTGTTTAAATAGCATTATAATTATTAATTTAAATATAGATTTATTTTGAATTATGTATAAAAATAATTTTTGGGCCTACAAGCCTAGTGACGTGAGGAAAATTCAAACACGTATGGGCCTGAACCATTGGGTGCTTGACATTATTTTTTGGTGAATTGAGTGGACGACGTCATTGCAA